>SDBT01001558.1_pt1 | contig 40569 bp, 30 predicted proteins | sample 2277101 | NCBI WGS metagenome assembly SDBT01 (sample SAMN10404973, study PRJNA504765) | marine sediment metagenome | isolation source: marine sediment core GS10_PC15, 103 cmbsf | place: Arctic Ocean: Southern Knipovich Ridge | collected 2010 | reverse complement strand
GTACATGCTGACGGTGAGCAAGACCTCCGATGACAACACGCCGCAGACTTTCGACTTACCTGGCGACACGAGCGGTACTTTCTACATCCACGTTTTCGACACTAACCGCGACAACAAGGCCAAGGACCTTGACACGGTGTACGTGGATCACATGTTTATACGGTCCGAGTAGCAGAAATTTGTTAGGTGCTTCATATGGACCCGCCGGTCCATGGGCCGGGGCGAGCAATCGTCCCGGCCCTTTCCATTGCCGGAGAGGTCTAAGAGGTGAACTTGGCCGGCAAGGGACGGCCGTTTCAGAACCACACGGCCCAACTAGCAAGACGTTCCTCAAGCCACTCGGGCGCCAAACACCTGGCGGAAGCATCGCGCCTCAAGGGGTCTGGTCAGTAGGCGTTGGGGTGAACGAGCCCGCGGAACGGCGAGACAAGCAGGATGCGAAGGTCCAGGCCGAACGACCAGTTCGCGATATAGTACAAGTCGTACTGGACTCTCTTGCGCAGGGACGTAAGGCCCCTAAGGCCGTGCACTTGTGCCCATCCCGTCAAACCGGGCTTGACCTGATGGCGAAGCATATAGCGGGGAATCCTGTCGCGGAAGCGCTCGATGAGTTCGGGTCGCTCCGGCCGCGGACCCACCAGCGACATCTGCCCCAGCAGGACATTGAACAGTTGCGGAAGCTCATCAAGGCTGGTGCGCCGCAGAAAACGCCCCATGCGCGTGATGCGCGGATCGTTGCGAGCGGCCCAGACGGGGCCCGTTTGGGCCTCCGCATCGCGCACCATCGTGCGGAACTTGATGATCCTAAACGGCCGGCCGCCGAGGCTCGTTCGCTTCTGGCTGTAGAAGACCGGACCTTTGCTGGTGAGCTTGACGGCTGCGGCGATGATGAGCATGGGAATCGAAAGGACCGCCAGCGCCACCACCGAGCCCACTACGTCCAGGGCGCGCTTCAGAACACTGTTCCAGCCATGCTGAGGACTGTAGGTGAGCGTAATTACGGGCAGTTCATCGAGCTGCGTGACATCGTGCTTGAGAAAGTGAAACGACAGAAGGTCGGGGACGATCTCAACCTCGGCGTTGGTCGTGGCCAGGCGGTCGAGCACCTGCTCTATCTCGGCGTGCTGCCTGCCGGGCAAAGCGACGAAAACAATGTCCACCGGCTGGGTGGCCAGAACGGCATCAATGGCGCCGGCCGGGCCGAGAACGTCCAGACCAAAGAGCTTACGGCCTTCAGCAGCGCTGGCGACGAAATATCTTGGGACGATGCCGGTCCATTTATTGCGATCCAGAACCTGATGGAGTTTCTGCCCAAGCCGGCCTGTTCCGACGATCGCAGCGGACCGCAGGTTACGTCCGTGCCTGCGAAGCTGATTCAAGGCTGCCCTGGCGGCGATCCGGCTGCCTATCGCCGCGGCAAGCCAGATCAACAGCACCAATCCCATCATCCCGCGCGAAAGCCCGCCGGTCCTGCTGAAGCTGAGGATGACGTAGGAGATTCCCCAGGCCCCGAACACCGCGCGAACGACGCCCGCGGTTTGGAACATCAGCCTCTTGACCCGCTTGGGCTCGTAGAGGCCCAGCCGGCTGAAGATCACCATCGTCAGGATCAACGCCACCGGCAGGAATTGCGCCAGATCGCGAGAGGTCAGTTCGAATTCCTTCAGCCAGCCGATGCGCCCGAGTAGAAGACGAAGGTAGAACCCGCCCACCCATGACCCAGCCGCGGCGAGAAGGTCGCCCAGCCGCAGCAGTGCGACCATCAACTGGCTGTGTCGCTTGACCATGGCTCAGCTAGACCCTTCTGGCGCAGCAGCGGACGAACCGCTCGCTTGAAGCGACTGAGGAAGCTCTCCGGGCTGAAGAGCTGTGCCCATGCCGCCAGCCGCTGCGGGGTGAACTGCCTCTCCCGCCGTTCGAACCCCAGCACGGCAGAGGCCAGGGCCTCGGCGCTCTGCGGAGCGTACAGCACACCCGTTGGTCCATAACGATTCTGCCGGCCGCTGTCCAGAACTGTTTCCACGGCTCCGCCGGCGGCATATGCGATCACCGGCGCCCCGCACGCCATCGCTTCCAAAGGCGTCAGGCCGAAATCCTCCTCGCCCGGAAAGATCAGCGCGCGGCAGCGGCGGTAATGCTCCCGGACCACCTCGCCGCTCTGGTAACCCATGAGCGTGACGTTCCGAGGCGCGCGGCGCTTCAGATCGTTCATCTGCGGGCCACTGCCGATGATTCGCAGGCGGCGGCCCAGCTTGGCAAACGCCGCAACGGCCTGATCGACGCGCTTGTAGGGGCTCAGAGCCGTCACCATCAGATAGAAATCGTCGCGATCCGACTCCGACGGCGTGAAAAACTCTGTATCGATCGGCGAATGGATCACTTCGGCCGTGCGGCCGTAGGTTCGCTCGATTCGTCTGGCGACGTGTTTGCTGTTGGCCAGGAAATGATCCACGTGTGCTGCGCTGCGGCGGTCCCACGCCCGCAGGTATCCCTGCGCCAGTCGAAGGCCCAGTCCCGCAAGCCCCATGCCCTTGCGGTAGACCTGCGCCTGGGACCACACGTACCGCATGGGCGTAAGACAATAGCAAACGTGAAGCGCCTCGGGCGAGCGAATGATGCCTTTTGCCACGCAGTGGCTGCACGAGACGATAAAGTCGTAGTCCGTGGCGTTCATGTGCTCGATCGCCAGCGGCATGGCCGGCAGAAGATAGCGATAGTAGCGGCCCACCCCGGGCAGCTCATTGAGCGAGCTGGTGAGAATCCGCATGCCCTCGATTCGATCGTCGCAGGCACCGGGGGCGTGGATCAGCGTGAGCAGGTCGGCCCGCGGCATCAGATCGCACAGCAGGCTCAAGACCTTCTCCCCGCCACGCATTCCCGTCAGCCAATCATGTACGATCGCAACGCGCATGGCCATCCCGCTAGCATCTGGCGGATTGTAACCGCTGCGTGAAGGATCGGCAATCACAGCGGCAGGAACTGCTAGCGGGCTGCCGCCGGTGAAAGGGCCTCCCGGTTGACGCGGTAGACGCGGATCGTATCCGGCCGTTTCGGGCAAACCTGCACAAAGCTGCGAAGCTCGACGAAAGGCGGCAGGACAAGCATGGCCGAAAGTTTGGGCCAAGCCCTGCGTATCACCTTGTCCCTGACCACAAGGTGGGTCGCCTTTGACTGGCCGATGCGCTCAAGGAGGCCATCGGCATCCGTTTTGCTCGGCATCACTACAGCCCCGGGAAGCTGCGAGTAATGGAGAATGTAGCCGCTGTCAGTGAGCACGAAGGCCTCGGGCTTGGCCGATTCGCCCAGGAACTGCCCGGCCTGCCGATAATACCCCTTGCCCTCGTGCAGCGGCCGCAGCGAGTGAAATACCAAGCCCGCCACCATCAAGCCCACCGTCACTGCCAAGACCAATGGTTCGGTGATCCTTCGCTTGCGAATCTTGTTTAGGCCGTCGGCTATGAGCGCCGCCAGCAAACATACCCCGGCTCCGGCCAGGCCTGAAAGCAGCGCAGCTAAGAACATCAGGTGGCGGTGGGAGAGATACTTAACGTTGGCATACAGGCCCATCAGCATTGGAGCCGTCACAACTGTCGCCGCCAGCATGATAAAAGTGCCTTCCGGCCGAGGCGAGGGACACAAGGCCTTGGCTGACTTCACACGCGCGAAACGAACGACGGCCCAGGCCACCAACCAGAACAGGGCCGCGAACGCCGCCAGAGGATGCAGTGCCTCGAAGAGCTGGTTTGTGAACTGGCGAAGCGGGTTGTATTGGCCGGCCAGCAAGACCGTTGGCAGGGTCATCGCGACGCTCTCAACGGCCGGCAGGGCCACAAGGTCGCTTAAAGATTTCTTCTTGGTCAATGCGCCGATGGCCGTCATGTACGGCAGTGCGCATGCCAAGGTCACTATCACCATCGCGCCGACGGCCGTCAGCGTCAGCCGCCAGCTCTTGCGGTGCCGGATTTGACACGCCAGCCAAAGCACGCCGGCCAGCGCCGCCACCAGCAGCGCCTCCGGGCGCACAAGGTAGCCCAGCCCGGCGCAAAGGCCTACGCCGGCGGCCAGGGCAACGGCCCACTTGCTCTCTCGCTGCAACCACTTAACAGCCATCACAGCCAGAACCACCGCCCACATCTGGAGGCAGACAGCCAGGGCGTCAGAAAGCACGTCGGCGCCGAGTGAAGCCCACTTGCGCCCAAGGCCGAACAGAAGCGCCGCAACCCATGCAGCTCGCCAGCCGAATGTCATCCCCGTCAGCAGCCAAACCGCCACCATCGCCGCCAGGGACGAGATCACCGAGACGACCTGCCCGGACAGCTCCCAATCAGCCAGGCCGCTGGACGCACCTGCCGCCAGCAGCAGCCTGTGGACGGCCGCAATCGCGACCGAATACCCCACGTGGTAGTTGTAGCCTCGCACCACACGCAAAGGCCCACTCGACCACTCGCGCGCCATCTTGACGTATACGATTCCGTCTTTGGCGATTACCTCGGTGTGGGCCACGAGCCATAGACGCAAAGCCGCACAAGCAACCAGCACAACAAGTAGCGTCGCTATCCGCCTCATACGTCGTCTACAACCGCTCTTGGGAGTTAAGAATGAAGCCCGACGCCCCCAACGCGGCAAGTTGGAATCTGTCCGGTTCGTAAGGCCAGCAGTGACATTGGCGATAGACTACCAACTTTCCGCCGGCGAAACATATGAGAATTCGCCGAATCTTCCAGAACCGCTGCCCTAAGGCACTTGCTGGGCTGTAAAATAGTCCGATAGGATGAAATTCAAATCGTGTAGTCTCGGCGTTCTCTGGCAAGTGGGGGCTGCGGCCGGCTTTATTCTTTTGATCTTGACGGTGAGTTGGCTCGGCCGGGCGGATGAGTCCACGGCGCTTCCGGCCCGAAGCCAAGAGCAGATCCACGCCGCCGAGCAGGCCCGCCAGATCTCCATCGACCTTAACAACCCACTCCGCGTGCATGTGGAAGTTAACTACTCACGGGGCCGGAAGGCCTCGTGGTATCCCAAGGGCGAATCGCCGATGCTCGCTGACCTGGTAAAGCAGGGTAAGCTCCCGCCCTTGGATCAGCGCGTCGGTCCCGAGCCCTGCGTTGTTGAGGGCGTGGAGGGCATAGGTAAGTACGGAGGGACGTGGCATCGCCTGGGAAATAATGTGGACGACCACCAGATCTCCTGGCGCCTGAGCGGGACGAGCTTGTTGCGATGGTCGCCTCAGGGCTACCCTCTGGTCCCTCACATCGCCAAAAGCTACTGGGTCTCACCGGACAACCGTGAGTTTATCTTCGAACTCCGCAAGGGGATGAGGTGGTCGGATGGACATCCCTTCACCGCTGACGACATCATGTACTGGTGGGAGCACGAATGCACCGACAAGATGGTCATGCCCGGCGGTCCGCCGGCTTTCATGAAGGTCCGGGGGAAGTACGGAAAAGTCGAGAAGCTCGGGAAGCACAAGGTCAAGTTCAGCTTTCCCGAACCGCATGCGCTGTTCCCGGCGAGGATGGCCTCTCCCGCTCAGCGACACCCGGTCGAGGCACCGGCGCACTACAAGCGGAAGTATCACCCGAGGATCGGCGACAAGGAGCTGATTCGCAGATACATGGCCGCCCACAAGCTTCCCACCCCAGAGGCCGCTTACAAGAACCTGTCGTTCGGGGGAGGAAACTATGTGCGCAATCCGGAGTATCCGCGTCTCTGGCCTTGGATATACCGCACCTACAAGGCGAGCACACCACAGGAGTTTGTCCGCAACCCCTACTACTTCATGGTGGACACGCAGGGGAATCAGCTTCCTTACGTGGACCGGATACTACTCCACGTGAAGTCTCCCGACATGGTGGTCCTGGCGGCCGCCAACGGGGAAACGACGTGGCAGTCACGTTACATACGCCACAAAGACTATACGCTGTTGATGAGCCAGCAGGAAAAGTACGACTACGACGTCTACCACTGGGCGCCCGGGGACGGGGCGGAGTACAGCATTTCGGTCAACCTCAACCGGTTCGTTGATCCGGACAAGCCGGAGACCAAGCTCAAGGCCGAACTCCTCGCCGATAAGCGATTCCGCCAGGCGCTCTCGCTGGCGATTGACCGCCAACCGATCATCGACGCCGAGTACTACGGTCAGGGCGTTCCGGGTAATTCCGGACCGCCCCCGGGGACGTACTTCTACGATCCGAATCTCTTCAAAAAATACGCCGAGTATGACCCGGATCGCGCCAACGGCCTGCTCGACGAGATCGATCTGACCAAACGCGACCAGGAGGGTTACCGCACGTTCAAGGACGGGACGCGGATGGCCTTTGAGCTCAATTACTCCGCGTATACCGGGACAGGACCGGGACAGTTTATCGTGGACGACTGGGCCAAGGTCGGTATCCGTGTGCTCCTCCGCGAGCGGACGCAGGCGCTGTTTTTTGAAGAGGCGTGGGCCTACAGGCACGATTTCAGCGCCAGCCGAGGCGGTGGAGAATTCTTCCCGCTGTTGAGTCCCACGTTCATAGTACCCGTCGACGGGCTATCCTATTTTGCGTTGGGCTACCAGAGGTGGTACCAACACGGCGGACTCTACGGGCGACTGCCTCGCCCAGACATCGGAGTGGAACCTCCGGTCGGCCATCCCGTTCGCGAAGCAATTGAAATCTACGATCGGATTACCGCCGAGGGCGATCGCGCCCGCCGTCGCGAGCTGTTCCATGAGATCCTTAAGATCGCGGCTGAGAATGTCTGGCACATCGGAATCTGTTCGCCTCAGCCTTCAATGGTGATCGTCAAGAAAGGGTTTCGCAACGTCCCGCGAAACGGCGTGTTCAGTTGGAGCTTCCTGAGCCCGAGCAGCAGCGGCATGGAGACCTACTATTTTGAGAATCCCGGCGATTCGGCGGGCGCCATCGCACTGATGAAGCGCTCAATAGTTGAACCGACGCTAAGTGAGGCGGCCCAGGAAGCGACGCCGGTGTCGGAAAGGAGCGAATCGGCGGGAAAAGTTGGAAGCATCATCCGTTATTCCTTCGTGGCGATCGGGATTCTTCTGCTGGTTCTGTTGGGTGTTAAGCACCCCTACATCGGGCGGCGACTCTTGATCATGATCCCTACGCTATTGGTTATCTCAGTGATCGTCTTTACGGTGATTCAGCTTCCGCCGGGGGATTTCGTCAGCGCCCGGATCATGAGACTACAGGAAACGGGAGAACAGGTGGACTATCAGCGAATCGCTGAACTAAGAGAACACTTTCGCATGGACTCACCCCAGATCGTTCGATACGCGCGCTGGCTGGGGCTTAAATGGTTCTGGACATTCCAGGACAAAGACGAAGGGCTCCTCCAGGGCAACATGGGACGGTCCATGGCCGGCCTCAAGCCTGTAAACGAAATCGTCGGAGACCGCATCCTGCTGACGGTGCTGGTTTCGCTGGGCACGATTTTGTTCACGTGGCTGCTGGCGATCCCGATCGGCATCTACTCGGCCGTCAAGCAGTACTCCATCAGCGATTACGCCTTTACGCTCATCGGATTTCTCGGCATGTGCATACCGGGCTTTCTGCTGGCGCTGCTGCTGATGTACGTCAGCGCCGAGTGGTTCGACGCGCCTGTTTCCGGGCTGTTCTCCAGCCGCTATGGCGCGCAGCCGGAATGGACCTGGGGCAAGGTTGCGGACCTGCTGAAGCACATCTGGATTCCGGTTCTGGTCTTGGGAGTCGGCGGCACGGCCAGGATGATCCGCATCATGCGAGGCAACCTGCTGGACGAGCTCAGGAAGCCATACGTGATCACAGCGCGGGCCAAGGGCCTTGGGCCGGTGGAGCTGCTGCTGAAGTATCCGGTCCGCGTGGCGCTGAACCCGTTTATCTCGGCCATCGGCGGACTCTTTCCGCTGCTGATCTCAGGCGGGGCGATCGTGGCCATTGTCCTGAGCCTGCCGACCGTCGGGCCGCTTATGCTCCACGCCCTCCTGCAGGAAGACATGTACCTGGCCGGGTCGATACTGCTGATGCTGAGCCTGCTGGGCGTCGTGGGCACGCTGGTTAGTGATTTGCTGCTGCTGTGGCTGGATCCGAGGATTCGCTTCACAGGAGGCAGACGATGAAGGCCTCCAGGGACAAGGCGCCGACTATCGAGACCGCCTCCCAATGGCAACTGATCCGCCGGCGGTTTCTGAAGCACAAGTTGGCCGTCGCGGCGATGTGCCTGCTGATGGTGCTGTACGCCCTGGCGAGCTTCGCGGAGATCTTTGCGCCCTACCCGGCACAATGGAAGGACCTCCGATACGCCTACTGCCCACCGCAGACACCGCAGTTCAGTTTCTCCAGGGGCATCCACGTCCGGCGCGTAAAGCAGCAGGTCGATCCGATTACCTTCCAGAAGGCCTACGTGGTGGACGGCGAAGACTGGATTCCGCTTGGATTCCTCGTCAAGGGCCAGCCGTACAAACTATGGGGCGTTTTGAAGTGGGATCGCCACTTCCTGGGCGTCGATCGCCAGGCGTACCTCGCGCGCCATAAGGGCCGGGACGGCCCGGCGGACGTGGCACAAACACCGGGCTTTTTCCTCCTCGGCGCCGACAAGTACGGCCGGGACATCTTCAGCCGGACTATTTACGGCGCGCGAATCTCCCTGTCGATCGGGCTGCTGGCCATCGCGGTAACGTTCCTGCTGGGCGTGACTATCGGAGGCATCTCCGGATATGTCGGCGGGGCCGCGGACAACATCATCCAGCGCGGCATTGAGATCATTAATGCCCTGCCGCGGCTGCCGCTCTGGCTCGGGCTGGCGGCGGCCGTGCCGAGCGATTGGTCCTCGCTGAAGACGTATTTCGCCATCACGATGCTCCTGAGCCTGCTCGGCTGGACTCGCCTGGCCCGCGTGGTGCGCGGCAAGATTCTCTCCCTGCGGGAGGAGGACTACGCCACCGCCGCCAGGCTCGCAGGCGCCGGCCACGCGAGGATCATCTTCCGTCACCTGCTGCCCGGGTTCACCAGCCATATCATCGTCGCGCTGACGTTGCGCGTTCCGGTGATGATCCTCGGCGAGACGAGTTTGAGTTTTCTGGGCCTCGGCATCCGCCAGCCAGCCGTCAGTTGGGGCGTGATGCTCCAGGATTGCATGAACATGCAGGTGGTCAGGGGCTATCCATGGCTGCTGTCGCCGGTGCTGTTCATCGTCCTGACGGTGTTGTGCTTCAACTTCGTCGGTGACGGCCTGCGCGACGCAGCCGATCCGTATGCCTCGAGGTAATCCCGCCCAAACCCGCACAACGACCCGCCGGTGGAAACTACGCCCGAGAGGACTCGAACCTCCGACCTGTGGTTTAGGAAACCACCGCTCTGTCCTGCTGAGCTACGGGCGTGGCTGTACATCCGGCAGACATCACTCTATCGCCGGTCCGTCTCTTGGTCAAGGAGAGCGGCACCGTGAAGCACCGTGACTGCTAAAAGACCGTCACCGCGACAAGATGGAGGGCAACGTATTCTTCAAAAGAATGTCCACTAAAACGCCACGAATAACGATAATGCGGAGAACAAAACAGACATGCGCTCACACGAAAGGTATCGAAATGAAGCTGGAGAATCCATCGCTCGCAGTCAGCCGGGACGATCTGCGGATCGAGCAGGCCCAATGCATCGACGAGGGCAAGGACATCTCCGCCTTCAAGGACAAGTTCGTGGCCCTCGACGTACCCGAAGTGGATCAGGACGCGCAACTGATTCGGCGAGCGGGTGAGCTACTGGATGAGTTGCAGCGTCTGCCGATTCGCAAGGATTATCCGTTCGTCGAGCCTTCGAAGATCGCCCAGATCCAGGCCGTACGGGGCGATCGAGCGGAGATAGACAGCGGTAAGCTCCCCAAGCGCGGTGTGCTTTTGGATAAGGCGCACGGCGCCTGGACCGGCCGGTGCGCAGGGTGTCTGCTCGGTAAGTGCGTGGAGAGCCGGCGGCAATGGCAGATCGCCGAATATCTCAAATCCCAAGGCCGCTGGCCGCTAACGAGTTGGTTCTCAGGCGCCGCCGACGAGGCCGTCCGCGAGAAATGCAGCTTCCCAGCCGCCGACGCACCGTGTTACGGCGAGAATATCACGTGCATGGTCGAGGACGACGACACGAATTACACGACGGCCGCCCTGGCAATCGCCAAGAACCGGGGAGCAAGCTTCACGCCGCTGGACGTTGCGGAGTTCTGGCTGCGTCACATCCCCTTCTATCACACCTACACGGCCGAGCGCGTTGCATACCGCAATCTCCTGCGATACCTGCCCGTCCCGGACAACACGGGCGAGTTTGAGGGCGAGTTTTCGACGGCAACGTTCCGAAACCCGTATCGGGAGTGGATCGGGGCACAGATTCGCGGGGACTTTTACGGCTACTGCTGCCCGGGCGATCCGCAGCGTGCGGCTGAGCTGGCCTGGCGCGACGCGGCCATCAGCCACGTAAAGAACGGCATCTACGGCGCGATGTGGGTGGCGGCGATGCTCGCTGCCGCCTACGTTTGCGACGACATCCACACAGTCATCGGCGCCGGTCTGGGCGAAGTCCCGGCCAGCAGCCGCTTCCGCAAAGATATCGAAGAGGTCCTCGCCTGGCGCGCAGAGCAGCGCAGCTATGAAGAGGCCGTTGACGCTATCGGCGGCAGATGGGACGAGGACTTCCGACATCACTGGTGCCACACAAACTCCAACGCGCAGATCGTGGCCGTGGCGCTGCTCTGGGGCGAGATGGATCTCGGCCGGACGATCTGCGGGGCCGTCATGCCGGGCTTCGACACGGACTGCAACGCCGCGACGGCCGGTAGCGTTCTGGGGCTGATGCTCGGTCGAAAGGCACTGCCGTCCGAGTGGGCCAAGCCGATCCGCGACACGCTCCTGACGGGCGTGCACGGCTACTTCGAGGTCAAGCTCGAGGATTTGGCCGCCGAGACAGTCCAGATCGCCGAGAAGATCCGGGGTTGAATCGCCGCAAAGGGGCGGGGTTTCGGCCCGCCGCTAGACAGCGCCGACTAGAGCGGATATTGGTTGTCGTGTTAGGAGTTTTCGGTGAGGTGGATGATCGCTTTGACGACGTTGTCGCGGTAGTTGGCCACCATATCGAAGGCGGCCTGGGCCTCGGAAAGTCGGAAATGATGCGTTACCATCGGCTCGAGACGCACCTTGCCGGCGGCGACCATTTCGATCGCCGGTTCGACGCAGCGGTTCTGCCGGCGGACGTTCTGAATCTGAAGCTCGCTGCGGCGCATGGCATTCATCTCGAAGCTGAGCCTCTCCATCTCGGGAATCCCCACCACCATCAGCGTTCCGCCGGGTTTGAGGAGCCGGACGCATTGATCGATCGTCTCCTGCTCCCCGGCGCATTCGTAGGCTAAATCCACACCCAGCGGTTCGGCGCCCAGTATGCGGGCGACAATGTCTTCTCTTTGGGGATTTGAAACCCAATCGGCCCCAAGCTGGGCGGCCTTTTCAGCGCGCCAGTTGCGAATGTCTGTCATGTAGAGACTGCACGGCCCGGCCGCCTTCAACGCCAGAAGCACGCTCAGGCCGATCGGGCCGCAGCCGAGGACCGCGATCTTCTTGCCCGCAACGTCGCCGGCTAGTCGCTGGGCGTAGAGGCCGATGGAAAACGGCTCTATAAGCGCCGCCTGCTCCGCCGTCATCGTCTGCGGTATGCGATGGCAGCAGCGGCCCGGCAAGACCAGGTACTCGGCCAGCGCCCCGGACGCCTGGCCCGGACAGCCCAGAAACTTCTGGTTTCGGCAGGTGTGCTCGCGGCCGGCTAGGCACTGATCGCACTTGCCGCAGCAGATCAGCGGATCGATTGCAACTCGATCGCCCACCTTCAGCCCGCCGGCCTCGCCGCCCGCCTCAACGACCGACGCGGACAGCTCGTGGCCGACCGTCCAGGGAAACTGCACCACCTCATCGCCGATCCGCCCGGTGCGGTAGTAATGCATGTCCGAGCCGCACACACCCACGGCGGCCACCCGGACTTTGACCTGGTGGGGCTTTTCCAGCTTCGGCTCGGGCGCTTCGCGAACCTCCACCTGGCCAATTTCAGTTAAAAACGCTGCCTTCAACTGACCTTCCTTGCCTGTTGGTCCCTGCCAAGATCCTTTCGGATCTTACGTCTGTCTGTCGGACCGCTGGTGAGGCGTGCACTGTAGGTTCTAGCTGCCTTGACTTCAAGAACTTACCCGCTGGCGATGGGCACCACGGCCAGCGAATATCAATTTAACTCGAAACACGCTCCGGGCTGCAATTCTTCCGGCCGCTTGCGATGCTTCAAGCGCTTCTTAACGCAAGATGCTTCCAAATCCAGGGTTTATGCGCTTGACTGTTGCACGAATCATGTGGTATGATTTTTTCTGAAGTAGGCCAACCGAGGAGCCGTTTTCGAGCCTGTGAGGGTATCCAGCGTTGCGCTTGTTTTGTCCGAGCGCGACCAACTAGGTCCGTCTCCGCATTCCTCGTAAGTGCGCAGAGAGTTTGTGTGCCCTTTAGTGAGAAACGGAGAGGAAAGATGAGTAATAAGTGCCTCTATGCAATGTCGGTTTTGACGGTTGCTTTTCTGGTAGGAAGCGCACAAGCCAGCGAGCAGTTTACCGCTGCGGCGAGCAGCGACTGGTTCGATGCGAATAACTGGACTGCCGGCGTGCCCGACCCCAACTTCCTGGCGTTGGTTGGCACCAGTTCTTACCCGGGCGTCAGTACCTCGATCAATGCACGCGCAGTGCCCGGCGGGCTACAAGTAGGTGTTGATGCAGCCGGAGACTTGACGATTGCCGCCGGCGGAAGCCTGGTGATACACAACAACGCGGCGGAGGTTTGGGACGTGCTGACTATCGGTGCCTCCGGCGGTTCGAGCGTGACGGCTACGGCCACCCTCAGCAACATCGTCGATCTGTGGGGCTGGTACTACGTCTCGTCAGAAAATGAATACCATAGCCTCGATATTGGCGCAAAAGCGCGAGCCAACGTCACGATCGAGGCCAACACTGTGATCCAAACGGCCGCGGACATCGGCGTCGGGATGGACGGCTACTGGGACACCGGTTATGCCACGACCGTCTATCAGGGTCCCGGGTCCTTCATCAAAATCAATTCGGGCAACGGCATGTTGTTGCTGGGGCGGTTTGATTCGAACGCCGAACCCGTTCATTACATTATGGACCACGCCAAGATACGCGGCGGGATGTTCCACGTTGGCGGAACGCTCGAACTCCGCGGGCCTAATTTCGCGTGGGCGCATCCATACCGGGCGCGCTCGTACGCCGGGGCGGGCCGGACCATCCTCAAGCTCGTCGGCGAAGGCGCCTCCTTAACTACCTGGGAAGGCCTGCAACTGAGGGGCGTCAGGGTGGACGTCAGCGAGTTCGCCGTGGCAGAGACCAACACCTGGGTAACCTTCCTCGACGGAACTGAGGGCGATTCATTCTGGCCCGACAAGGACATTGACTTCATCCCGGGCACCGACCCCGACTGGTTGATGCAACTGGTGTACGACGGCAGCGGGACCAAGCTGGTCCAGATAATGTACGTTCCCGAACCGGCCACGCTGGCGATCTTGGCGCTCGGGGCGTGCCTGCCGCTGCTTCGCCGCAGAAGGTAGCAGGGGCTTAGGCTGAATCGCTGTGGCTGTGAATTGAAAGTTTTCGGTTAGCAAGAACCTAACCGGCAAATCTTAGAGACAAGCCGATTTCCGGCCCGGGCGCTGTCGGTGCATACCTTCCGGCTGCCTGGGCCGATACTTTTCCACGTTTGACATTCCCCTGTGTGCTTACACCCATCGGTAGAATCCTTGCGGTTCCCTGCGCGACCTCCAACGCTTGCGCGTGAAAAGCGCCGATCAGTCACTACACCGGCAACTTGACGAACCATCCACCCACCGCTACAAAGAGCACTTCGTTTATTCTTTTGCCGACAAGACAGGCTGCTCATGTAAGGGCCGTTCAATGCGCATCATCGTTCCCATCAAGCAGGTGCCGGAGACCAACGCGGTCAAGATGGACGAGGAAACCGGCACGATGATCCGCGAAGGTGTCGAGGCCATCGTCAATCCGCTGGACCTCTATGCCATTGAGATCGCCATCCGTTTGCGGGAGGCCAATAGCGGCGACAACTGCGAAATCACAGCCATCTCGATGGGCCCGCCCAAGGCCATCACCGCACTGAAAGAGGCAATCGCGATGGGCGTGGACTCAGCCGTCCTGATCACGGACAAGGCCTTCGCCGGATCGGACACATGGGCGACGTCGTACGTGCTGGCCGCGGCGATCCGCAAGCTCGGCGCGTTCGATCTGGTCGTCTGCGGCGAGCGGGCCACCGACGGCGACACGGGCCAGGTCGGGCCCGGGATCGCCTCGTTCTTGGGCGTCCCGGCCGTCACTTACGTCGGCAAGATCGATTCCATCGACGGCCAATCCTGCCGCGTTCACCGGCTGGTGGAGGATGGCTACGAGGTGCTTGAGATGGCCTTGCCGGGTTTGCTGACAGTCGTCAAGGAAATCGCCGACCCGCGCCTGCCGACACTCCGCGGCAAGCAGCGGGCCAAGCGCAGCGAGATACCCACCTGGGGCAAGGAAGACCTCCGCGTCGAGGCCGCTTCCGTCGGCCTGGACGGCTCGCCCACGCGCGTGGTGAAGATCTTCCGCCCGTCCGTCGCGCGGCAATGCGAAAAAATCGCGCCACGCGACGAGCAGGAAATCGAACAGGCCGCGGACCAGCTCGTGGCGTTGCTGAAAGAGAAGCAACTGATTTAGACAAATACGAATCTCGAAATCCGAAATTCGGATTTCGCGATTTCGCCCGAGATGTAAGTGAAACAGTATGAAATGATCCTCGGGAGTGCAGGATGACCCATAAGGGTGTTTGGATACTGGCCGAGCAGTCCGGCGGGCGGGTGCAGCGGATCAGTCACGAGCTGCTGACCCGCGGCCGCGAGCTTGCCGAAAAGCGCGGGGCGGAGCTGGTGGCCATCATCTTCGGCCGCAAGATCAGCGACGACGATCTACAGGAGCTCATCGAGCGCGGGGCCGACAGCGTCCTGGCCACGGAAGCGGCGCAGTTGGAGCATTTCCTCCTCGAACCGTACGCCGCCTGCATGCAGAAACTCATCGAGGATCGCAAGCCTGAGATCGTCATCGCCGGAGCGACCACAACGGGCCGGACGCTTATGCCCTATGTGGCCGTTCGGGTCAACGCGGGCCTGACGGCCGACTGCACCGTCCTGGACATCGAGCCGGAAACGGGCAACCTGCTCCAGACGCGCCCGGCCATTGGCGGCAATATCCTGGCGACCATCAAGACGCCGAGGCACCGCCCGCAGATGGCCACGGTCCGCCCGCGATCGACTCCCCCCGCCGAGAGAAACACCACCCGCACCGGCCGGATCGAACGCCTCAAACCGCCGGCGGAGCTGCTGGAAAGCCGCATCAAGCGCGTCGATTTCGTCGCCGCCGAGGCCGAACACGGCATCCAAACTGCCGACCTGGTGGTGGCCGTCGGGCGCGGCATCAAGAAGGCCGAAAACATCCCGCTGGCGCAGTCCCTGGCCGATTCGCTCAGTGCGGCCCTCGGCGCGACACGGGACGTTGTCGATCGCGGCTGGCTGAGCTACCCGCACCAGATCGGCCTTTCCGGCAAGACCATCACGCCGAAGCTCTATCTCGGCATCGGCGCCTCGGGGAGCATCCAGCACCTGGCCGGCATGCAGACCTCCGAGACGATCATCGCGATCAACAGCGATCCCGACGCGCAGATCTTCCGCGTGGCCGACTTCGGCATCGTCGCTGACCTCTTCGAGGTCGTGCCTGCCCTGACAAAGAAAATACGGGAAGCTCGAAATTCGAAAGAATCTCGAATGACCAGATCCGAAAAGCCCAAACAAAATTAGCTACAGGTTCGTACCTTGAATTTCATAGAAGCGCGGAGAGTTTGAATCATTCGAGATTCGAAAATTCGGATTTGTTTCGAATTTCAATATTCGAATTTTGGATTTGCCGTACAAAGACACTGAGGGCACATGCATGTCGCCTGAATACAGTCCCGTCAGTGCCGAGATTGCCGACGAACTGAGGCGGATCGTCGGCGATAGGTACGTCGTCTACGGCGACGCCGAGAAGCTCCAGCCATACTCGCACGACGAGGTGGCCGAAGAGCAGTACGCCCACATGCCGGAGTGCCTGGTCCGGCCGGCTGCGGCCGAGGAAATCGCCGCGATTATGAAGCTGGCCAATCGCGTGCACGTCCCCGTCACGCCCCGCGGGGCCGGCAGCGGACTTTCCGGAGGGGCCGTGCCCGTTTGCGGCGGAATCGTCCTGCTGTGCGATCGCATGAATAAAATCATCGAGATCGACCGCGAGAACATGACCATCACCGTCGAGCCGGGCGTGGTCACAAACGATATCAACGACGTGATCGCCGAGGAGGGCCTCTTCTACGCCGGCTACCCGATGAGCCTGGAGACATGCTTCGTCGGCGGCAACGTGGCCGAAAACGCCGGCGGCGGAAAGGCTGTCAAGTACGGCGTGACCGCCCGCTACGTCATCGGCCTGGAGATGGTCACGCCTACCGGCGAGCTCGTCACGCTCGGCGGAAAACTCGTTAAGGACGTCACCGGCTACAACATGATCCAACTGATGGTCGGCTCGGAGGGCACGCTGGGGATATTCACCAAGATCACGCTCAAACTCATGCCCCGCCCCAAGGCGACCGTCGATATGCTTTGCCTGTTCAAGACACCCCAGGAGGCGATCGCCGCCGTCCCGACAATCATGACCTCCGGCGGCGTAATCCCCACGGCTATCGAGTTCATGGACGAAAGCTCGTTCTGTGCGGCCTGCGAATACCTGAACGAAACCATCCCCTACCACCAGGCCGGGGCCATGCTATTGATCACGTTAGACGGACCCGACGAGCGGCAGGTCGAAAGCGAATACGAGGCCATCGGCGAGCTGTGCATGGCCGCCGGGGCCATCGAGGTATACGTGGCCGACAACTACACCACCTCCGAGCGGATCTGGAAGGTTCGAAGGAACATTGCCGAGGCCTTCAAGGTCGTCAGCCCGCATCAGAGCCTGGAAGACATCGTCGTGCCGATCGCCAACATCGCCCGCATGGTCGAAGGCTTGCAGGCGATCAAGAAGAAATACGACGTGGAGATTCCCTGCTACGGCCACGCCGGCGACGGCAACCTCCACGCCACGCCCGTGATGAACCCCGCCTGGCCGCTGGCCAAATGGCACAAGACGCTGCCGGCGATCCTCACCGACATCTACAAGCTGACCGGCGCCCTCGGCGGGACGATCTCCGGCGAGCACGGGATCGGACACAAGCGGAAGGAATACATGCCGCTGGTCGCCTCGGAGGCGGCCATCGAGATGATGCGATCTATCAAGAGGGCCCTGGACCCCAAGAACGTCCTAAACCCGGGGAAGATCTTCGATGTCTAAGGCAGAACTCAGCGAAGAAGCGATCCAAAAGCGGATCGAAGCGCACCGCACCGCTCAGGTCGCGTTGAGCGTGACGGACGCGGCCGGCCGACCGCTGGCCCGGGCGCCGGTTACGATTCGACAGAGGCGGCATAAGTTCCTGTTCGGCTGCAACGCCTTCATGCTCGGCAGGTGCGGCGATGACGCCCTGGAGCGGGAATACCGCAGCCTATTCTCCGGCCTGTTCAACTACGCCACGCTGCCCTTCTACTGGCAGCGCTACGAACCCACCGAAGGCGAGATCAACCGAGAGTATCTGCGGACGATGGCACACTGGTGCCGGGAGATGCGCATACTCACCAAGGGCCACCCGCTCTGCTGGCACGACACACCTCCCAGCTGGCTTGCCGAAAAATCATTGCAAGAGGTCCAGAGTCTCCAGCTGGGCCGGATCGGACGGGAAATCACCGATTTCGCCGGTCTGATCGAGATCTGGGACGTAGTCAACGAAGCGATTGAAATGCCCACGTTCCACAAAGATGTCAACCGGATCGCCCAACTCTGTGGGGAGTTGGGCCGGGTTGAGCTCATCGAGGCCGCATTCGCCGAGGCCCGCAAGGCCAACTCGTCCGCTACGTTGATCCTAAACGACTACGATACGTCAGAGCGCTACGAGAAGCTGATCGAACAGTGTCTGGATGCGGGAATCAAGATCGACGTAGTTGGCATCCAGTCGCACATGCACCGAGGCTATTGGGGCGCGGATCGGGCATGGGAGGTCTGCGAACGCTTCGGGCGTTTCGGCCGGCCGATCCACTTCACGGAATTAACGATCCTCTCCGGCCAACTAAAGACCGACCAGGACTGGTACACGGTCCGCAAGGGCTGGGACAGCACCAAGGCTGGCGAAGAGAATCAGGCCCGACAGCTCGAAGAATTCTATACCGTGCTGTTCTCGCATCCGGCAGTGGAAGCAATCACGTGGTGGGATATGACTGACCTCCAGGCCTGGATCGGCGCCCCGGCAGGGCTTATCCGGAAGGACATGTCGCCCAAGCCGGCTCACAAGCTGCTGAGAGAATTGATCCACAAGCGCTGGTGGACGGGCGAATTGCAACTGACCACCGACGACGCCGGCCGGGTGCAGTTCAGAGGCTTTCTGGGCGAGTATTCCGTAGAGACAAGTACCGGCCAGGCAAGTTTGCAGCTCGCCCAGGCCGGTGAGGTCCAAAAAAATATAACGATTGAAAACAAACCGCGGAAATAACGCAGCCGCACCACGGGCAGGCCGATTGAGCCCTGGAAGGAAAACGCAGCATGGCCAGATTCTCTCTGAATGATTTCCGCAGATCTCAAAGTCAGGCGTTGCGGGCGATTGGCGCGATTCTCTGCGCCGCGGCGTCCGTAGCGGTCGTGGTTGCGTTGCTGATCGTTCTTCTGCCCCTGCTGGGTTTGATCATTGTGGTGGCATCGGGCATCGTGCTGGGAGCTTGCCTGACCGGGGCTCTGTGGTGGCTATTTAGGGGCCGGAAGCTCTGGCGACAGTTCCACGAGGCCCTCGACGAGCAGTCGCCCCCGACGCCCGGCGGCGATCGGCCACGCAAGAAAATCAAGAGCAAGGTGCACAAAAGCCAATGACAACATCCACCGATGCCGCGGAGATGTTGCCAGCATATAAGCGAACGTGCCTGAATTAAGTTACAACCCGGTGACGCCCCGAATCGCCGACGAACTGCGTAAGATCGTCGGCAAGCGGTACGTCATCTACGACGACGCCGAAAAGCTCGAACCGTATTCGCACGATGAGGTCCCCGACCCGGCTTACGCGCACATGCCCGAATGCGTCGTCCGCCCCCGGACGGCCGAGGAAATCGCCGCGATCATGAAGCTGGCCAATCGCCGGCGCATTCCCGTCACGCCGCGCGGGGCCGGCAGCGGCCTGTCCGGCGGGGCCGTGCCCATCTACGGCGGCATCGTTTTGCTGACCGACAGGATGAACCAGATACTGGAGGTGGACAGCGAGAACATGATGGTCGTCGTCGAGCCCGGCGTAGTGACCAACGTCATCAACGAGGTGGTCAGCGAATACGGCCTTTTCTACGCCGGCTACCCGATGAGCCTGGAGACCTGTTTCATCGGCGGCAACGTGGCCGAAAACGCCGGCGGCGGAAAGGCGGTCAAATACGGCGTCACCGGTCGGTACGTAGCCGGCCTGGAGCTAGTCACGCCGATCGGCGAAATCGTCACGCTCGGCGGAAAACTCGTCAAGGACGTCACCGGTTACAACCTCGTGCAGTTGATGGTCGGCTCGGAGGGAACGCTCGGCATATTCACCAAGATCACGCTCAAGCTCATGCCGCTTCCCAGGGCCAGCGTGGACCTGCTGTGCCTGTTCAAGACGGCCGAGGAGGCAATCGAAACCGTACCGAGAATGCACTCCGCGGCCGGGATCATACCCACGGCCATCGAGTTCATGGACCAATCCGCGATCAAGGCGGCCTGCGAGTACCTCAACGAAAACATCCCCTACCAGCAGGCCGGTCCCGACGGGGCGGCACTGCTGATTACCGTAGACGGGCCTGACGAAAAGCAGGTCGAGCGCGAATACGAGGCCATCGGCGAACTATGCATCGCGGCCGGTGCCGTCGAGGTCTACGTAGCCGACAATTTCACCACATCCGAGCGGCTCTGGAAGATGCGTCGGAACATACCCGAGGCCTTCGCGATCATCTCGCCGCACCAGGCCAACGAGGACCTCGTCGTGCCCATCGCAGCGATCCCCAAGCTCGTCGCCGGCATGCGGAGGCTGGCGAAAAAATATCGCGTGCACATCCCGGCCTACGGCCACGCCGGCGACGGTAATCTCCACACGCGAATCGTCAAGAGCCCAAAGATGTCCCTGGAGAAGTGGCAAGAGAAGTTGCCCGGCATATTGAAGGAGCTCTATGAGATGACGGCCGCCCTCGGCGGGCGAATCTCAGGCGAGCACGGCATCGGGCACAAGCGAAAGAAGTACATGCCGATGTTCGTATCCGAGACGTATCTTCAGATGCTCCGGGCCATCAAACGCGCCCTGGACCCCAACAACATCCTCAATCCGGGCAAGATATTCGACTTGTAAGGCAGCCGGCACATGGAACCAACGACGATCACACTCCACACGGCCTTTGCAATCGGCGAGGTAGACCGGCGGATCTTCGGCGGCTTTCTGGAGCACATGGGCCGGGCCGTCTACGAAGGCGTCTACGATCCCGACAGCCCTCACGCCGACGCCGACGGCTTCCGCAACGACGTCTGCGACGCGCTGGGACGCTTGAAGATGACCACGATGCGCTACCCGGGCGGCAACTTTGCATCGGGCTATCACTGGCTGGACGGCGTCGGCCCGCGCGAACAGAGGCCCACGAGGCGCGAGCTGGCCTGGCAGAGCATCGAACCGAACCACTTCGGCACCGACGAGTTCATCAAGCTGTGCCGCAAGATGGACTTCTCGCCCATGCTGACGGTCAATCTCGGAACCGGCACGCCGGAAGAGGCACGCAACTGGGTCGAATACTGCAACTGCCCCACCGGAACCTACTACGCCGACATGCGGGCCGCCAACGGCTCACCCGCCCCCTACGGCGCGAAGCTCTGGTGCCTCGGCAACGAGATGGACGGACCGTGGCAGCTCGGCCACGTCCCCGCCGGCCACTACGCCGTCCGCGCCCAGCAGGCCGGCAAAATGATGAAAGACACCGACAGCTCCATCGAGCTGGTGGCCTGCGGCTCGTGCAACGTAGAGATGAAAACCTATATGGAGTGGGATCGCACTGTCCTGGAATATCTTGGCGAGCTGGCCGACTACATCAGCCTGCATCGTTACGTGGGTAACGCCAGCGGCGACACCGCGGATTACCTGGCCGTGACCAATTCCATCGATAAGCAGATCGAGCAGATGGACGCCGTCTGCCGATTCGTTCAGGCCAAGCTCCGAACCACCAAGCGGGCCTACCTCTGCTTCGATGAGTGGAACGTCTGGTACAAGGACCGCCACATGGACGGCCAAGGCCGCTTCGCCCCGCACCTCATCGAGGAGATCTATAACCTGGAAGATGCCCTGGTCGCAGCCGGGTTTCTCAACAGCTTCATTCGACACGCCGACGTCGTCAAGCTCGCCAACCTCGCCCAGATCGTCAACGTGATCGCGCCGATCCTGACCCGCGGCGATCAGATCCTGATTCAGTCGATCTTCCACCCATTCCAGATGTACGCCACGCGCCGTGAAGGCGTTTCGCTCCGCCAAGCCGTTGCCGGACCCACCTACCAGGCCCCCACCTACGGCCAAACGCATTACATCGACTCCAGTGCAATCCTGGCCGCCGACAAACTCCACGTCTTCGCCACCAACCGAAGCGCCAGCGAACCGGCGCCTCTCGAAGTGATCCTCGCCGATAGATCCATCGCCGCGGTGGAATCCGCCGAGCTGCTCACCGGCCCCGACGCCAAGGCTGCCAACTCCTTCGAGAAACCCGGCGTGATCAAGCCGGCTGCCTTTACCGGCGTGAACATTTCCGCCGGCCGCGCCGTCGCCAAGCTCCCGCCTCTGTCAATCGCGGCAATGACCTTCCGTCTGAGCTAACTCGATCGCCTAGTACAGATACGGCAATAATCAAAGCCGGCCGTCTTGCGCGACGACCGGCTCCGGTTGACTCATGTGACGGCGCCATACTTGCCCCCGGTATGACCCCCGCGGGGCGGCGCTTCGGGTGAATATTCGCTCTATGCCTTGACGGCCGTCTTGGCCTTTCGCATCTTCGGCAGTTGCCTTTTGGTTTTCCGGCCGCGCTTCCGCCGGCGGCCCGCCTCCGGCATATCCGGCTTCGGGATGCGCACCGGATGGTCCTCGACGGTCCGCAGCGCCTGCTGAACGTTCTTGGCAAAGAGGTCCGCACGAATCTCCTCAGCCAGGCCCTCGGCCCGATTGAACACACCCCCTACCATGAGGACTTGCATCTCCTCGCAGATGCCCACGTCCCGAATCAGGTCGATCAGCTTGCGAACGTTCGGCACTCCGGACGGCTGCATACCGTAGATGCACAGCAGGTCCGGGCGAATCTTCCCGGCAAACTCCAGGATCTCATCGTTCGGCACACCCGCCCCCACCAGCCAGACCGTCCAGCCCCGCGCCTCGAACAGGTCAGCCGTAATCTGCGCGCCGAGCTCTTCGATCTCACCGTCGCCACAACTGATAATCATCCGCCGTCCTGTCTTCGGCTCGCGGCGAAGATACCCTTGAAGCTGGTCGGCAAGCATCCGATTTATCCGCGTGGCGATGTGCTCTACGATCCCCGGAATCTCATGCGCGCGGTAGAGTTTCTCGATCTGCTCCATGGCCGGCCAGATGACCTTTTTCAGAAGCTTCGAGGCGGTAACCCCCCTATCCTGTGCGTTGAAGACCAGTTCCCTGGCCTCGGCCCGGCGGCCGGTAAAAAGGTGCTCCAGGTACTGCGTAAACAGGTCGACCATCGTCATTTTTCTGCATCCTTCACTTGCCGCCCGGGCATTCGTCCCTGCTGGCGGGCGGCTCGGCGCCCGGCCGCAAGTCCGTTCCGGCCATCGCCAACCGCTGCTGTCGTTGAGTGCAACGCTTGGTTGGCGTAAGTGCTATGTTTCAAAGCCATTACTAGCTTCCATCCGGCTGCCCGCTACAGCCGTCACGGCCATTTCAAACTAGGTAAGATACATAGACTACGAAGCTCTGGTAAGATCGGCTAGCAAGCCGCGAGAACTTGAGGGAATTCCACAAGATAGATAAGCTACATGATATAGGCAGTCTTGGCCCATCTCCAGCCAGCTCCCGCAAGCCGACCCAGCCACCTGCCGTCCGTGTGACGCTGCTGAGGCGAGGCTGCCCAAGAGGACCCCCGCCCTGCCAACTGTGCGCCCCCGTAACTCCGGTGAGGCTTACCTGTTCAGGCGGCTCGTGTGGCGATTTCCACCCGGTTGCGGCCGGCGTGCTTCGCCCGATACATCGCCTCGTCGGCGGCGTGGATGAGCAGGTCCACGTCGTCGGTGTCGTGATCGCAGCTGGCCGTTACCCCGATACTGACCGTCAGCGAAACGGTCCTGCCAGAGACGGGGATCTCGGTTTTTGCCAACTCCTCGCGCAAGGAGTCGGCGCGTGTCGCGGCCGTTTTCGCCTCGCAACCGGGCATGATAATCAAAAACTCCTCGCCACCATATCTACCGATAGCATCATACGCCCTCAGGTTGGATCGCATGATTTCCGCGGTCCGACGCAGCACCCGGTCGCCCTCTTTATGGCCCCAGGTGTCGTTGACCCGCTTGAAGTGATCGATATCGATCAGGATCAGCGCCACGCACCCATCCTCGCGCCGGGCCCGGGCCAATTCCTTGGTGAGGATCTCCTCGATGGCCGGGCGGTTCCAGAGCTTCGTGAGGTAATCGTGCATCGCCTCCTGGCGCACCGCCTGCTGTGCAGCCAGCAGCCGTGCCTCCAGATCCAGGATGCGTCGAGCGGCAATGAGCCGCACCTTCAGCTCACCTGGATCGAAGGGTTTGGTGACATAGTCGTCCGCCCCGGCGTTCATGCCCTCGACGATATCCTCTTTCCGATCCCTCGCGGTCAGCAGGATAATGTAGGTATAGGAGTGGTCGCGATCGCTCCGCGCTCGGACGCGCTGGCAGAGTTCCACGCCGTCCATACCCGGCATTATCCAATCGATGATGGCAAGGTCCGGAGCGTCCTGTCGCTCCAGAATGCCCCAGGCCTCATTGCCGTCGCTAGCCACGACGACCTCATAGCCCCATTTAGTGAGCGTAGCTCGCAGAATACGGCAGGAAATCGAATCGTCTTCGGCGATCAGCACTCGCATGCAGCTTCTTCCTTAACAAAAGCCTTGAGCGCGGGTATCAGCAGCGAAAGCCTCTCAGATAGGCCCGCGAGGGCCTGCTTTGCACGACCGAGCCGACCTTCCCTTCCCGCCATCTCCAGATTCCAGGCTGCATCAAAGACATCTTTTGCAGCGAAATTGCTTACCGCTCCTTTTAGAGCATGGGCGGACTGCTCCAAGGCCGAGCCGTCGCCGCTATCGAGGGCTTTGGCAACATCGGACAGCAGCTTGGGGCAGCTTTCTGAAAATCCCTCCACAATCTCCGAAAGCAGCGCAACATCTCCGGAAAGCCGCTCCATCAGCTCGATTTTGTCAAAGATCTCTTCATCCGTTTCGCCGGCAACGGAAGATGCACACGAGCCGGGCGAGCGCGTTGTGCGGGCAGACCGCCGGTTCGCCGCCCCTTCGAGCGAGCCAGCCGTTGCTTTTTCCGGCCGGTGCTCGGCAAACAGAAGGTCGTTAATCTCTTCAAACAGCGCTGCCGCGCGAATGGGCTTGGAGAGGTACCGGTCCATCCCCGCCTCGAGGCACCTCTCGACGTCGCTATCCATGGCATGGGCCGTCAGGGCGATGATGGGAATGTGCCTGTCCGTTCCGGTTTCACTTTGGCGGATGGCGCAAGTGGCCTCCAGTCCGTTCATTCCGGGCATCTGTACGTCCATGATGACCAGATCGAAGGATTCTCTCTGGAGGTGTCCGAGGACCTCCTCGCCGTCGCCGGCAATTAGGACGCTGTGGCCCCATTTGCCTAGCATCTGGCAGGTGACCTTCTGGTTGATGGGGTTGTCCTCGGCCAGGAGAATCCGCAGCGGCTGCATGCTTTCGCTGACTTCTTTCCGGCCGGCGGATTCCGGATCGGCCGCAACGGCCTGCGTGCCTGCAATCGCTTTGTTGACTGCTCTGCGAAGCTCGGATTCCTTAACGGGCTTGGCCAGACAGGCTGAGACCCCCAACTGTCTGCACCTTGGCCGGCCCCAATGCAGGTCAGCCAACGAGAGCATCATGATCGTCCCGCCAGTTACGGCTGAGCTGCCGCCAATCCGCTCGGCCAGTTCAAAGCCGTCCACTTCCGGCATATGGGCATCCACCAGCGCTACGCTGTACGGCCGGCCGTTTCGGACGGACCTGTCCATCTGATCCACCGCCTCTTGAGCATTCGCCGCGCAGGTCGTCTCCAGGTGCCAGCTTGTAAGGATCTCGGCGAGAACGTGCCGGTTGGTGGCGTTGTCATCCACGATCAGCACAGGCAGGCCCTTGCATCCGACCTGCTCGTCAAGAGATTCTGCCACTGCGGGGCCTACCTGGAGGCCCAGGCAAACGGTGAAGTGAAACGTGCTGCCCTCGCCGGGCCGGCTGTCGAACCAAATCCGCCCACCCATCATTTCCACCAACTGCCTGGCGATGGTCAGCCCCAGCCCGGTCCCGCCGTACCGTTGAGCGGTCGAACTGTCGGCCTGCTCAAACGCCCGGAAGATCCGATCTCGCCCGCCGTCGGAAATGCCGATGCCGGTGTCGCGCACCGTAAAATGCAGGCGGATCTCGGCGCCCGTTGCCTGGTCGACCTCGACGCGAAGGACCACCTCTCCGGCCTCGGTGAACTTGATGGCGTTGCTGACCAGGTTGGTGATGATTTGGTGGAGCCTTACCGGATCGCCGACCACCGCGTCCGGGACGTTCGACCGAACGTGCCCGATGAGTTCCAATCCTTTCGAGTCGGCGCTGAACGCCATCGTCTCCAGTGTATCCGCCACTACGGACCGGAGCTTGAACTCACGCGACTCGATCCTCAGCCTGCCCGCCTCCAGCGTCGAGAAATCCAGAACGTCGTCGAGCAACGTCAGCAGCGAATCTGTGGAATCTCTGACAAGATTGAGGTACTCCCACTGTTCTTGGGTCGGCTCCGTACGGAAGGCCAGCTCCGTCATGCCCATGATTCCGTTGACGGCCGTGCGGATTTCGTGGCTTACCTTGGCGACGAATTGGCCCTTGGCCAGGGTGGCTTTTTCGGCGTCCTGGCGGGCCTGGACCAGCTCGGTGATGTCGGCAAAAGACTCAACGGCCCCGATGCAGCTGCCGTCTTCGTCCCGGAGTATCCGGGCGCTCTTGAGGACTGTCAGCTTCCGCCCGTCGGCGGCTTGGATCGTCTGCTGCCGGCCCGCTGCGCTGCGATCGCAGTGAGAGTCCGAAAGGATGCAATCTTCGGCGCAGGATTGGCCGCCGAGAACGTCGCACTTCTTGCCGAGGACATCAGCGCTGCTCAGGTCGGTAATTCGGCAGAAGGCCTCGTTGACGCTGGTAATCCGGCGCTGGGCATCGACGGTGAAGATGGCTGCGGGAATAGCCTCCAGGAGTTGCTGCTGGAATCCGTCGCCGGACTTCTGCGTTTCCTGGCCTGTCTGGCAGTCGCGCAGGATCTGTGGAAGTGCCTCTGGAGTGGGCTGACGTCTGGCGGCACGCCTTGGCCGCCCCCGCCCTCCGGACGTCTCCGCCGTTGTGCGTGACACCTCAGCGCCCTCCTTCTCGAACTTCATCACGAACTGGTTCCATCGCTCGGGAACCTACACAGCCCTCAACCGCTTGTTTGATCCTCCTTGTGGCCAGGAATCAATTCGGCTGGCCGCCTATTGTTGCCGATCGCCTTTGACACCTTCCGGAAACCGGCAGGTACACGGCCGAATCCGGCAGCGGAGATATCCCATTCCCGCCCGCGCACGACCCGCGCGGTCCTTTGCCGATTTATGCATCGGTTAGATCGGGTAACCACCTTAGTAACAGTTCGTCCTTCCGCGCGGTCTAAGCCCTTGTCTGCCAAAGAGGTTTGGACTACCCTGAGGCCCATGGTCCGGATAGGTCTGGGTTATGATTCACACCGTTTCGTTGCGGCTCGGCCGCTAATGCTGGGCGGCGTGCGGATTGAGCATGAATCGGGCCTGGCCGGACACAGCGACGGCGACGCCATCCTCCACGCGATCACCGATGCGATCCTCGGCGCCATCGCCGCCGGGGACATCGGCGAACTCTTTCCAGATACCGACCCCCGCTGGAAAGACGCCGACAGCGGCCAGTTCGTAAGGCACGCAGTAGCGCTGGCCGAGGCCAAAGGCTGCCGAGTTGCCGGCTGCGACGTGACCGTCCTGGCCGAGTCGCCCAAGCTCTCGCCCTACAAGGCGCAGATGACCCGCCACATCGCCGAGCTGCTGGCCGCAGAGCCGCAAAGAGTATCAGTGAAGGCCAAGACGAACGAAGGCATGGGCTTTGTCGGCCGAGGCGAAGGCATCGCGGTGCTGGCCGTCGTTCTGCTGTCTGAAGGGCAAGGCAAATCGTGAGCAAAGGGACCAACCGGCCGAACATCCTGTTCATCATGGCAGACCAGCACCGCGCCGATTACCTCGGCGCGGCCGGGGCCAACTTCGTCCGCACGCCGAACCTGGACCGCATCGCCGCCAGCGGCATGCGATTTGACCGGTGCTTTACCAACGCTCCTCTCTGCGCCCCTGCGCGGATCGCCCTGGCGACCGGCATGCAGCCGATCCGGATGGGTGCGCTGGACAACGACAGCTTCCTGCCGGCAAGCGCAACGACCTATTACCAGCGTCTGCGCGACCACGGCTATCGCGTCGGCTGCGTCGGGAAAGTCGATCTTGCCAAGCCGGACACCTGGAACGGCCGCCGCGGCGACCGGCCCTGCATGTTCACCTTCGGCTTTACGCATCCGGTCGAATGCGAAGGCAAGATGCACGCCGGCATGCACCCCGAGCCCAGAGGCCCGTACGGGCTCTGGCTCCAGCAGCGGGGACTCTACGAAAAGTTCCGCCAGGACTATGACGCGCGGGCAAAGGCGGGCTGGGTCAAAGGTGTATCGCACGATTCCGTCCTGCCGACGGAGGCCTTCGAGGACATCTACATCGGCCGGCGGGCCGTGGAGTGGATCGAAAACGTCTGCGATGACTTTCCGTGGCATCTGTTTGTCGGCTTCGCCGGGCCGCACGACCCGTTCGACCCGCCGAGCGAATACGCCAAGCGCTTCGGTCAGGCCGAAGTGCCGCCGGCGACTCCCGCCACGACCGACGGCAAGCCCAAGTGGGTCCAAGAAAGGAACCTCCAGCTTACACCCGAAGAGGTCGCCCACACGCGCCGCCAGTACTGCGCTTCCATACAGACAATCGACGATTCCGTCGGGCGGATCGTCGCGGCCCTCCAGCAGCGCGGGCTGCTGGCCGATACCTACATCATCTTCTCCAGCGACCACGGCGAGATGCTCGGCGACCACGGCATCTACACTAAGTCCGTGGCGTACGAGGCCGCGCTGCGCGTGCCGTTGCTCGTGGCCGGGCCGGGTATCGAAGCCGCCCAGAGCAGCCAGGCACTGATCGAGCTGATCGACCTGAACCCCACGATCTGCCGGCTCGCCGGCTTGCCGGCGCAGGAGAATATCGACGCGAGGTCGTTCGTGCCGATCCTGCGGGGCCAGGCCAAGACACACCGCGACGACGTAATCAGCACACTAGAGCACTTCTGCTGCATCCGCACGGAACGCTACAAGCTGGTCGACAACTATAACGACATCGTCGAACTCTACGACCTCCAGCAAGACGGCGACGAACTGCACAACATCGCGGAAAAGGATCCGGAGTTTACCTTGCAGCTCAGGCAGCATCTTCGAGCCCGCTGCATGGAGGGGGCGTGGCGGAGATGATTGACGATTGACGATTTGCGATTTGCGCGGCGGCTTTCCCAGGCCGCCGCGTGGAGGCGGGGTCGGGGGAACTTGCCTATGACGCCGTTTGCTCGCAAGCGCTGAGTCCGTTCGGTAGAATCTCTGCGCCCGAAGCCTGGCCAACAATCGAAAATCCGAAATGCCTATCAAGCTTTACAACACGATGACCAGATCGAAGGAGACCTTCGAGCCGATCTCACCCGGCAAGGTGGGCATGTACTGCTGCGGGCTGACAGTCTACAACTACGCCCACATCGGCAACCTGAGGGCCTACGTCTTCGAGGACGTCCTCAAGCGCGCCCTGCGGACGTGCGGCTATGCAGTTAAGCACGTCATGAACGTCACCGACGTCGGGCACTTGGTATCCGACGCCGACACCGGCGAAGACAAGATGGCCCTCGGCGCCCGCCGCGAAGGCAAAAGCGCGTGGGAGATCGCAGAGTTCTACTGGAAGGCGTTCCGCGAGGACCTCTCACGGCTGAACATCATCGCCCCGGACGTCTGGTGCAAGGCCACCGACCACATCGGCGAGCAGATCGAGCTGGTCCGAAAGCTCCAGGAGAAGGGCTGCACCTACCAGATCGAAGGCGACGGCATATACTTTGATACCTCGAAGCTCTCCGACTACGGCAAGCTGGCCCGGCTGGACGCCGAGGGCCTCCAGGCCGGCAAACGCGTCAAGATGGTCGCCGGCAAGCGAAGCGGCACCGACTTTGCCCTGTGGAAATTCTCACCGCCAGACCAGCAGCGTCAGATGGAATGGGACTCACCCTGGGGCGTGGGCTTTCCCGGCTGGCACATCGAGTGCGGGGCCATGGCGATCAAGCATCTCGGCGAGCGCCTGGACATCCACTGCGGCGGCGTGGACCACATCCCTGTCCATCACACCAACGAGATCGCACAGGCCGAGACGGCGCTGGGCCATAAGTGGTGCAACTGGTGGATGCACGGGGCGTGGCTGGTTATCCCCAGACAAGGCCGCGACGATGAAGCTGAAGGCGAGAAGATGTCCAAGTCTACGGGTGAGTTTCTCACGCTGCAATTGCTGATCGATCGCGGCTTCGAGCCGCTGGCCTACCGCTACTTCCTGTTGAACGCCCATTACCGCCAGCAGCTCGCCTTCACGTGGGAGGCCCTGACCGCAGCCGCGAACGCCTTCGGCAAGCTCAAGCGGGCCGTGCTGGACCTCCGGGTAGACTTCAAGGGCGACCAAGGCCCCATCGAAGGCCGCCTCAGCGAGTTCCGCCAGGCCGTCGAAGACGACCTCAACACCCCCCGCGCCCTGGCGGCCATGTGGGGGGCCCTAAACGATACGGACGCCCCCAAAGGCCAAATCTACGCCACGCTGCTGGCCATGGACGAAGTGCTCGGCCTGGGCGTTGAGAAGATGGAGCAAGAAGAGCTGGCCATCTCCCAAGAGGAAATCGAAAGGCTCATCGCCGAGCGCGACGCAGCCCGTAAGCAGAACGATTACGCCCGGTCCGACGAGATCCGCCAGGCCCTCGCCGACAAAGGCGTCGTCCTGGAAGACGCACCAAGCGGGACAGTTTGGCGGAGGAAATGAAAACGAATCGCGCACAAGCGCGGCGGGTTTCCCAACCCGCCGCGCTGTCCACCGGCGGGTGGCATCCCGATGGGTCGGGACTTGCAAAGCGTGTTGCCAGATAAGCGAATGGCTCCCATTGCCAGCAACACGGCTAGCAAGCTAGCCGTGCCACACCATTCAGGCAAACGGCGGGTGGCATGCTTTGCTTGCAAAGCGTGTTGCCAGATAAGCAAATGGCTCCCATTGCCAGCAACACGGCTAGCAAGCTAGCCGTGCCACACCACTCAGGCAAACGTGACGCAAACACTTATTGGCGTTGCCCGAATCCGCCCGCCCAGATACCGTATGAAGCGGCCGCGAACCGGCGGCCGGGCTTGCGTCCAGACAGCAGGAGTCAGCAATGCCTGATGGTTATGTTCCCAAGGCCGCCAGGTCGATGAGAGTGGAGATCAGCAAGGCCAGGTTCACGGTGCTCACCGACCGGATGGTGCGGATGGAATGGGCCGCAGACGGCGTCTTTGAAGACCGCCCAACGCTGGCAGTGGTCAACCGCAGAATGCCGAAAGTGCCCTTTTCTCTCAAGAAAACCGGCAAAAGGCTGACACTGGCCACGGCTCGGCTGACGCTTCGATACCTCGACGACGGTCGGCCTTTTTCCGCGGCGAATCTGAACGTCACGTTTGTCCTCAACGGCCGGGCAGTTCGATGGCATCCTGGCAAGGCCGACGCGCGCAACCTCAAGGGCACCTGCCGGACGCTCGACAAGGTGCGCGGGGCGAGGACGAAGCTCGGCGAGGGGCTGATCTCGCGCAGCGGCTGGGCCGTCTTCGACGATTCACGCAGCGTTGTGCTGGATAGCAGCCAAGACGGCCGGCCCTGGCCGACACCGCGACCGAAGGGCCGCCGGCAGGACCTCTACCTGCTGGCCTACGGGCACGATTACAAGGCCGCACTGCACGACGCGGCGATGATCTTCGGCCGCCAGCCCCTGCCGCCCCGCTTCACACTGGGCTACTGGTGGAGCCGCTACTGGGCCTACACGGACAAAGAAATCGAGTCGCTGGTGTGCCAGCATGACGCCCACGGCATTGCCCTGGACGTGATCGTCCTGGACATGGACTGGCACCTGGGCGGCTGGACCGGCTACACGTGGGATAGGCGGCACTTTCCCGACCCGGATGAATTCCTTCGTTGGCTAAAGCGGCGCGGGCTGAAGGTCACGCTCAACCTCCACCCGGCCAAAGGCGTGGGCAAGCACGAAGAGCAATTCACGGAGATGGCCAAGGCCCTGAAACGCAACCCACGGGCCACCGGGAAGATCGAATTCGACTGCACCAACCCAAGCTACATGGACGCCTACTTCAAGCTGCTGCATCATCCGATGGAAGACCAGGGCGTGGACTTCTGGTGGATCGACTGGCAGCAAGGCAGGAAAACAAAGGTCCGCGGTCTCGACCCCCTGCCGTGGCTGAACCAGTTGCACTGGCAGGACGCAGCCGCCCGCCGTCCACAGCGGAGGCCGTTGATCCTCAGCCGCTTCGGCGGGCTTGGCTCCGGCCGACATCCGGTGGGCTTTTCCGGCGACAGCTATTCGGTTTGGGAGTCGCTGGCCTTCCAGCCATACTTCACCGCCACCGCAGCCAACGTGCTGTTCGGCTACTGGAGCCACGACATCGGCGGCCACATGCCCGGTAAGATCGCCCCGGAACTCTACACGCGATGGATTCAGTTCGGCGTCTTCTCGCCCATCCTGCGCACGCACGCTACCAAGAACGTCGCGGCCGAGCGGCGCGTCTGGGCGTATCCGAGCCCGTACTGCCGGATCATGGCCGATGCGATCCGCCTGCGCTACGAGATGGTCCCGTACATCTACACCGAGTGCCGCAAGAGCATGGAGACCGGCCTCTCGTTATGCCGCCCCACCTACCACGAATGGCCCAAAGACGCCCGTGCATACCAGGGGCGCGATCAGTACCTCTTCGGCGATGAGATGCTGGTCGCGCCTGTGGTCAGGCCGGTTTCAGCCAAAGACGAAATGGCTGAGGTGAAGATCTTCCTGCCGCCTGGTGAATGGTTCGACACAGCCCTGGGCAGCCTTGAAACCGGCGGGCAAATCATCCGGCGAAAATATCTCACCAGCGAGATACCCGTCTTCGTCAAGGCCGGAGCGATCATTCCCGGCCAGCGCCCGCCGAAACGCCTGAGCGAAGGGGCATACCCGGACCTGATCGTAACGGTCTACCCCGGCCGGGCCGGCCGCTATGAACTCTACGAGGACGACGGAATCAGCCAGGACTACCTTCGCGGCCGCTGCGCAACCATCCTGCTATCACACCAGAGTTCCAAGGGCAAACGGACGATCACGATCTCGAAGGCCAACGGCCGCTACAAAGGCTTCACCAGCAAGCGAACGTTGGAGGTCCGCCTGCCCGGCAGCCCGCCGCCAGAGGGTGTGAAGGTCAGCCGCAAGCGATATCCGTGGACCCACCGCCCGCAGGCCGATAGCTGGAGTTACGACGGCCAAAATGCAACGGTCGTGATTCGCATCTCCTCGCTCGACCTGACCGGAGATACGAGAATCGAGGTCACCGGCTCACCGGGCGTTTCCACCAAGGCCGCGATGGGGCTAAAGGGCGTGCTGGGGCGTCTCGATCGCGTTCGGGAATACGCAACGTCTTTAGGGTGGATCTTGCCTCTGCACCCGAAGGAGCGCTTGGCGGTCGAAGCGGCGCAAATGGGCAACCGCATCTCCCGCGACCCAGGCCGCTTTGCCGCGGAGATCAGACGCCTCCCGGGCTACCTGCGGGAACTGCCCGGCGTGCTGAGCGCCTCCAAACGCCTCACGCGCAGGAAAAAACTCGCACCCAACGCCGAGAAGGCCCGGCGGATTATCGCTTCGGCGCAGCGACTGTGGAGGCGATCACGGTCCTGAAAAACGTCCCGCGCCCCTGCGGTCCGCGTCTAAACGCTGCGCGCGATTTTACGGCGCTGCCCTCCGGACGTTCGACCCCCGCTCCCTGGCGGTCGCGGCTCGTTTTCGACTTCCCAGCATTAGCTTGCGTGTTTATGATCTTGTCATGGCGAGGACAGGGACGTCCAAGTATCGTGTGCTCGGGATCGATCCGGGGTTGAACATCACCGGCTACGCGGTGACGGAGTTCGGCCGCGGCGAGCCGGCCATCCTCGAAGCCGGCGCGATCCGGGTCGATTCGAAGGCCAAGCTGGACTGGCGGATCGAGCAGATCCACGCCGAGCTGGCCGGGATCCTCCGCGAATTCAAGGTGGACCTCGCCGCCGTCGAGAAGCTCTACGCCCACTACAGGCACCCGCGGACGGCCATCCTCATGGCACACGCCCGCGGCGCGGTGCTGCTTGCCTGCCGGCAGGCCGGCGTGCCCGTCTGCAGCCTCTCGGCCACCAAGGTCAAGAAGCACCTGACCGGCAACGGCCATGCCTCCAAGCAGCAGATGCAAAGGGCAATCCAGTCGCAATGCAACCTCAGCGATCTTCCGCAGCCGCCCGACGTGGCCGACGCGCTGGCACTGGCACTCTGCGCCGGACGAACACAAACGATAAAATAGTCCACGGATTGCACGGATTACGCAGATGAAAGACCAAACCATGGAAGTGCTTGATTTCGGGCGAAAAAGCGCGGAGACCAAACGCGTGAGGCCCTGGCGGAGCGTTTCCTTTTCCGTGCAATCCGTGTAATCTGTGGACACGAGCTGTTCATTCGCGCAATCGGTGGACTGATGATAGCCAGGATTGCAGGCAGGTTGGAAGAAGTCAAAGACGCCGTCGCACTAATCGACACGGGCGGCGGGTTGTGGCACGAGGTGCTGCTGCCGGGCGGCGAGGTCGAGCGGCTCAGCCGGCGGGTCGGGCAGGACGTGGTCCTGCACACGATCCACTACCTGGAAGGCGACTCGTCGCGCGGCACGCAGAGCCCGCGGCTGATCGGCTTTTCCAGCCAGACCGACCGCGAGTTCTTCCGTATCTTTACCACCGTCAGGGGCATCGGCGTCCGGAAGGCCTTGCGGGCGCTGGTTCGCCCGGTCGCCGAGGTGGCCGCGGCCATCCAGGCCAAGGATACCAAGCTGCTGGCGACCTTGCCGGAGATCGGCAAGCGCACGGCCGAGACCGTCATCGCCCAATTGCACGGCAAGGTCGAGACCTTCGCCGGTCCGGCGGTTGCCGCGGAGGCCGAAATACCCAAATCCGCCGAAGAGGCCATCGCCGTGCTCGTCCAGCTTGGCGAGCGGCGCGGCGACGCGGTTGCGCTCATCGAGAGGGTCCTGGCCGTCGCACCAGAGAGCGATTCGCCCGAGACGATTATCCAGCACGCCTACCGACTGAAGGCGGGCGGAACATAGAAACGGAACCAGGAACCCGGAACCCGGAACCAGGAACCAGGAAACCGGAGCCAGGAAGACATAAAGTCAAAGATACGATCTCCGCAAGTACCAAACGCGGGCAGGCGACATGATGATGAAGTACGGCAAAAGCCCATTTGGTTTCGAGGACCTCGAAGTCTATCGCGCGGCGCGAAAGTTTCGAAATCAGATCTATGATCTGGCCAAGCTCCTGCCGCCGGAAGAGAAATATGCCCTCGCGCGCCAGATGCGAAGGGCCGCCGTATCGCTGACCAACAATCTCGCGGAAGGTTACGGCCGGTTTACATGGCAAGATACAACTCATTTCTGCCGCCAGGCCCGCGGTTCATTGATGGAACTTGTGGACCACATCAATATTTGCAAGGATCGGCAATACACCGAGTCGGTCGATTTTGAGAACCTTAAGGAGGAGGCAAAGCGAATCCTCCAATTGATCAACGGCTACATAAGGTATCTGCAGCAAAGTAAAGCAAGTGCCGAACCCGGCCAGGCGCAAGATAGTCCGGGTTCCGAGTTCCGAGTTCCGAGTTCCGGAATACGAGTGAACATGCATGGCTAGAGAAAAGATCATTTCAACCCAGAGCACCGGCGCAGAGGATGAGACGTTCAACGTGGCGCTTCGGCCGACGCGGCTCGATGAGTGTATCGGGGCGGACGAGCTGCTGGAGAAGCTGCGGATCTCCATCACTGCGGCCCGCCAGCGCAAGGAGCCGATGGAGCACGTGCTGCTGCACAGCCCGCCGGGACTGGGCAAGACGACGCTGGCCTACGTGATCGCCAACGAGATGCATGCGACCATCAAGGTCACCTCAGGGCCGGCCCTGACGCGGCCGAGCGACCTTATCGGAATCTTAACCAACCTCGACCGCGCCGACGTGCTGTTCATCGACGAAATCCACCGCCTCTCGCCGGCCGTCGAGGAGTACATCTACCCGGCCATGGAGGAATACAAGGTCGACTTCGTGGTCGATTCCGGCATGCACAGCCGGACCATCAACCTGCCGCTGAAACCCTTCACGCTGATCGGCGCGACCACGCGGGCCGGGCTGCTCAGCCCGCCGCTTCGGACCCGCTTCGGCATCACGCACCACCTGGATTTCTGGTCGGTGGCCGACCTCTTGCAGCGCGTGCAAATGTCGGCTGGGATGCTGGAAATTGTCAGTGAGCCTGCCGCCCTGGAGGCCCTGGCCGACCGGGCCAGAGGCACGCCGCGAATCGCCAACCGGCTGCTCCGCCGCTGCCGCGATTACGCGCAGGTCAAGTGCGACGGGCGACTGACCGTCGAGGCCGTCCGGGCCGCCCTGAAGCTCGAGGGCATCGACGCACTGGGCCTCGACGAGCTGGATAGGCGCTTCCTGAGGACGATCATCGAGGTCTACAGGGGCGGGCCGGTGGGCATCGAGGCCGTCGCGGCTACGCTCGGCGAGGAGACCGACACGCTCGTGGACGTCGTCGAGCCGTTCCTGCTTCAGATCGGCCTGCTTGCCCGCACGCGCCGTGGCCGACAGACCACAGAAAAAACCTACAAACACCTCAAGATCAAATACACACCCCGCCCGCAAGACGATGCGCTGTTCGAGTAGGCCGGGCGCAGCCCCACCTTCTCCCCTGTAGGCTGGGGCGCAGCCCCACCTTTTCCAATGCTGAACGAGAAAAAGGTGGGTCTTCGCTTCGCTCGACCCAGCCTACAGGCATTCCAAACGGGGCGAGGCGAATCGTTAATCGACAATCCTTAATCGAAAATCGAAGATTCACCGGGCCTATTCCGGCAGGCCGCGGGGGTCGGCGTCGAAGGGCGCTACGTCGCAGGTGTGAATCAGCCAGTCGAGCATCCGCTGCTCCAGCTCGGCGCGAATCGAAGCGTAGGCCGGATCATCATAAACGCTGCGAAGCTCGCGCGGATCGGCCGCCAGGTCGTAGAGTTCGTGGCAGCCGCTGGTGCGACGGACGAGCTTATGCGCCGTCGTGCGGATCATCACGGCCCGGCAGACGCTTTCGGGATGCTCCTGCTGCTGGAGGCCCTTGGGATAGTAAATGCTCTGGAGCGTCCGCCCTACCTGCGGGCCGTTGGTGCGGCCCTCGAAGCAGTGCGGCCCGAAGGTGTCGTAGCCGCCCTCGGCGAAGACGGCCGCGTCCGCCTCGCCGGCGGCACCCTTTAGCTGCGGGACAAGCGATCGCGAAAAATGCGTGTGCCCGGCCTTCACGCCGGCCAGCTCGAGGACCGTCGCCATGATGTCCAGCAGCTCGACGGGCTCTTCGACGACGTGCCCCGCCGCACCGCCGGGCCTGCAAACGATCAGCGGCACGCGGGTCAGGCAGTCGTCCAGGCCGCTTGGCCACTTTTCGACGAGCCGGTAATCGCCGGCCCAATCGCCGTGGTCGCTGAAGACAAGCACGGTGGTGTCATCGGCCAAGCCAGCTTCCTCCAGCGCCGCCAGCAGCCTACCGAGCATCTCATCGACGCAACTGATCATCCCCAGGTATACGGCGTTGATCTTGCGAAATACGCCTTCGTCCAGCTCGTCCAGCCGGCGGTAGCGGCGGATCAGCTCGTGGAAATCCGGCTGCCCGTGCGTCGCGGCCGGCCGCAGCGGCGGCAGCTTGTCGGGATCGTACATGTCGTAATACGGCTGCGGGACGGAGTACGGGCAGTGCGGCAGGCCAAGCGGCAAGTAAAGCACAAACGGCTTGTCGTGAGGCCGCTTTAGAAACTCGATGCCGGCCCGCACTCTGGCCATGTCCCGGTGGGCGTCGATCGTGCCCTCGGTCGGCCCGTAGAGAAAGCTTTGATACCCAGGATGCTCCGGGTCGAAGAGGCGATCGATCTTGGCCTCCGCGGTCGGGCGCGGATCGGCCAGCACGTCAACGCTGTCGGCGAAAGACGCCTCGGCCAGCAGGTCGTTCCTGCCGAACCAGGCGATCTCGTAGCCGGCCTGTTTCAGGTATTTCAGCAGGTTGGGCTCGTGCGCCCGGAGCATGTGCCAGAGCGTGCGGTGCCCGGCCACGTGCGGATACCAACCGGTCATGAAGCTGCACCGGCTCGGCGTGCAGACCGTGTGCTGGGTGTGGGCCTGAGCGAAGCGGACGCCCTCGCCGGCCAAGCGGTCCATGTGCGGCGTGCGCACCAGCGGATGGCCGTAACAGCCGACGCTCTCGCCGCGCATCTCGTCCGGATTGAATAGGATGAAGTTCACCGTGAACGTTGCTCAACCACGCCAGCTGACACGGCGGAACGCCGAGCCCTGCCGCGTCGACAACAATCGCCAATCGTCAATCCGCAATCGCTACAGTTTCCACGCCTTGGCGAAGGCCTTGAAGCCGCGGTCGTAAGTCTTCTCCGCTTCCGGCGGGAAGCAGCAGCCGGGAAGCTGCCTCATCTTCAGATGATACTGAATGCACTCACAGCACAGCCCCTGCCTCTCGCAGGAGGTGTACGTGCAGCCACAGTTCGCCAGGTTCTGTTCTTTGTTGCACTCCACGGTCGTTCCTCGTCTCACTTGGCCATTCGAAAATCCGCCTAATAGTCCGCTGTCAGTATCTTGCATATCGAGGCGGGCGTACGCCAGAGCAATATGGGATTGGGACTGCAAGCGGCGCTCAATTGACGACGTTGATCGGCTCACCGGCCAGGAAGGCGGCGATGTTTTCGGCGGTGACTTTCATCAAGCGGCGGCGTGCCGCAAGTGTGGCCCAGGCGAAATGCGGCGTAATCAAAAAATTCCGCGCAGCCAGCAGCGGGTTGTCCGGGCGGATCGGCTCGACGGAAACCACATCCGCCGCCGCGGCTGCAATGCGGCCGGAATTCAACGCCTCGGCCAGGTCCGCCTCGTTGATAAGCCCGCCGCGGGCGGTATTGATCAGCATGGCCTCGCCCTTCATCAGCTCCAGAAGCCGGCGGCAGACCATTGCCTTATTCGTCGCGTCCTGCGGGCAATGCAGCGAGACGACGTCGGCTGCGGCGAAGACCTCCTCGAGCGTCTTCCATGCAAACGGCTGGTAGGCAGGCGCCTCGCCCGGCGCCACGTCGCAGGCCAGCACGGACATCCCGAAGGCGTGGGCCAACTCGCCCACACGCCGGCCGATCCTCCCGAAGCCCACGATGCCCATCGTCTTGCCGGCAAGGGCGATCAGCGGCCGCTGCCAGAAAGAAAACTCCCCGCACCGCTGCCATTGACCGTCACGCACCAGCTTATCGTGCAGGGCCACGTGGTGGCACATCTCCAGCAGCAGTGCGAAGACCAGCTGCGCCACCGCGTCCGTGGCGTAAGCCGGCACGTTGGAAATCGCAATGCCCCGCCTGCGGGCCGCAGCGGCGTCCACCACGTCAAAGCCAGTCGCCAGAACGGAAATGAATTGCAGGTTCGGAAGCTGGCTGAGCGTCTAGGCCGTCAGCGGAGCCTTGTTGGTCAGCAAGATTTCAGCCTCGGCCGCTCGCGGGACGATTCCGTGGGCGTCCGTTCGGTCGTAGACCGTAAGTTCGCCCAGCGCCGCCACATCATCCCACGGATTGTCGCCGGGATTCAGCGTATGGCCGTCCAGCACCACTATACGCGCGGGTTTTGCCTTCATGGTTGCCGCTGCCGATTGGATTTTAGCCCCACTCGCCGCCTGGTGTTACGGCCGCGAGCAGCTGCGGAAATTCCCTGCCTCGATGACGCTTCAGGCCGCCTTTACGGCCCGCCGATCAAGAGAGGATCTTCGATGCCGCGGGCATCGTTGCCTCGCTGCCGGCGCACGCGCGAGATGTCCGTGGCGTTGACACGTCCGTCGAAGTTCACGTCCGCACGCACCTGTCCCGCATCGTTCGGATCGATCGACTTCATGCGCGCGGCACGCACGCGAGAGAGATCCGTAGCGTTGACGCGAAGATCGCACGATACGTCGCCGGCCAGCGCCGTCATGATCCGATCCGCGTCGCCGGCCAGCGGGTTGCCCGCTACGTCCGTTATACCCGAGACACTCAGCAGGTACCTGGCATAGTCCGGAAGAGGCGGGCTGAACGTAATCACGCCTTCGGTATCACCGTTGCGCATCGAGATGCTGATGGAGATACCGGAGAATTGCACATTCCCGTTGGCATCCCGGCCGGCGAGCTCCACGTTCAGGTGCATCAGGCTGAAGCTGGTCGGGTCGATCGGCTCGTCGAAGGCCAGGATCAGCTTGGAGATGCCGCTGGATCGCGGCTCGCTGAAGCTGCCGTCGTCGAGAATCTCAAGCAGCGCTTCGCCGGCCCCGCGGCCGTGCTCGGCCGCCGAATACCATGCCTGGATGGTCGGCGGCTGAACGTCCGGCAAGATCGCCGTGCCGCTGGTGGTCGTGGGCGTGTTGGCATCGAAGATCTCCGCTCTCCCGACCGACAGCGTTGTGGCGTTGGCCACCAGGTAGCTGACCTGCCCTTCAACACTGAAGTCCAGGTAGATCATGCGTGCGTCGGTCTCGACGTCCTGGTACTGCCACGGGCTGGCGCCATTGTGGAAGAGGACCAGGTCGTCCTCGATGGCGAAGCCGGCCAGCTCGCCCTCGTCGATTCGCGTGACGGCCGGCGTTGAGATCCCGAGGCGGTCGTTCTCCGGATACAAAAGTGCCACGAAG
>SDBT01001557.1_pt1 | contig 40597 bp, 38 predicted proteins | sample 2277101 | NCBI WGS metagenome assembly SDBT01 (sample SAMN10404973, study PRJNA504765) | marine sediment metagenome | isolation source: marine sediment core GS10_PC15, 103 cmbsf | place: Arctic Ocean: Southern Knipovich Ridge | collected 2010 | reverse complement strand
TTCAACTATCACCAGTTTGACAGTCCCAACTTATATGACTATTGATAACATAAGTTGGGATAGTAGTGAAGTTATCCTTACCCCATAAGGTATACCTGTAGGTCCCAGTCCCAACCATTTCCCAACTCAACTGTGACTCCTGACTATCGATTTTGTCGATAGGAAGGTTGAGAAAATATGAAAGCCAGGTACCCTTGATTGCGTATCGTTTATAATACGCTAAACGTGGTCACCACTATAACAGATCACCTGCCTGAGAATTGGACGAGAATTAGACCTTCGGATTGGAAGGGTGGAGAGTGGTGAAATGGGTGCAGGTGATCCGCTATATCGGGCTGCCCATCTGGGGCTTGAGCAATGGAACAACATACCTGAGGACCGCGGTATCCACTGCTCCTACAATCGTGATTCATCTCGTAGGGAACGGGAACTTGCCTGTTCCAAAGCCGTTTCCTTCCTGTTCAATTTCATGTCTGAGCATCTGACTACCCGCCAATTCGAAGTAATACGGTTGTATCACTTGGATTAACTAACGGTCTTAGGTGATTTTGGATATATTGATGGTTATCTTCTTGCGTGAAGCTAAATCCACACCTTTAGCATCCAACCTGGCTTCCACTCTCCACCGTAGGTAGCTCCTCCTGCCGCCAAGCAGCTCCATGCCGACTTTTAGCGTTTTACCCAAACCAGAACTGAGAAAATCAGGTCCGGCGGATGACGGCGTGGCCAGTTGGAAATCATAATTCATCGTTTGACCTGCTGAAAAGGTTTTCGCCTCTTCTATCGTCACTTCATCCCTGTATATTTCTCTCGTGTGTGTCCTGGTCTTATCTCCGCGGCGTTCTTTTATCACCTCTTTTCCTACTAACATAACATAGAGTCTGTTTCCATCAATTTCCTTCCGTGTGATCAATTCAAAAGAACCCGTAATCTGCTCTCCTTCATTGAATGAGTTCTTGGCAAGTGTAATCTTTATGCTGCCCCGCATATACCGAATGATGAAGTAGCCGGCCACAAGGACTACACCCAAAACAAGAATGGCAGGAATTGCGATTTTGAGAACTTCTGCTGACATATTGTTGTTCCTTTCCCAGACTCAGGCTTTCAACGATATTTTGATTATCTGAAATCTACCTATAACTTGGATTTCACATAAACTAACATTTCCCATTTATACGATTAGAAAGCATACTTTTCTAAGTACGACCACTCACTCTACCACACCTTATGATATTGTCAAGCAGGGCAAATCTATCCCTGTCCTAACTCCCTACCCCTAGTCCAGTAGTTATTAACTTATTGGACACCATCTTTACCTGTGACTCCTGACTATCGATTTTGTCGATAGGTGGTTTTTATCGTTGGAGAAGAATAGAATTCTGAACTATGACACCTATCACACATTGTGAGGTTGTCAAGCAGGGTATTTTTCTTGCTCCTGTTGGAAAGCAGTGGTATAATTAGACTAAGAACTTACATCGAAAGGAAAACATGTGATCAAGCGGAATATTAAATATTTAACTTTCATTATCGGCATTGCTTCTATCGTATTTATTGGTTCATTGTGGCTGTCTACAAGAAATCTCACATCACATCATGCCTCCATCAATATTGACATGTCGATATATGAATCCACCGAGGAGCGAATCTCAAAATTTGAAAATATTGTCAGTACAATGAAACACTGGGCAAAAGAATCTGACATGCGTCTTATAGAAAGTAATGAAACTATTAGCCTTTCTTCATTTAATTCCGACCCAGATACAGAAACAAGGGAATATAGTTTTAAGGACAAATTATCTACTGATGGACCGATGCCGTTGCAGGTAATGATAACCTATGACGTAAATGGTTCCCTGCAAAAGGTGCGGATTATGTTTGCCGAGGGGTATTCAAAAGAACCTTCGAGCCGACTCCAAAAAATATCAAGCAACTTACACTCACGTTTAGAGGAGCATAAAGCAATATATGATATTTGGTAGCAATATGTTTTCCCTACCTCCCCCTCGGTCTCCCCCTCCTACACATCTCCCCACTCAACTGTGACTCCTGACTATCGATTTTATCGATAGGTTGTTTTCTGGTTGGAGAGAAATAGATTTCCTGCTTATCACGACTGTCGATCCGAAGGTTTAGGGTTGGAGGCCCTTCGGGTTATATGGAAATATTTCTTTAAGGATTTTTAACTTGCAAAACCTGGCTTCATAGAAGGGTTCGAGTCCCGTCGGGGGAAATCAGGTCCCTGAAACTGTGTTGACTGACAGATGTCGGGGAGTGTGTCAGTCTGATGTCAATCCCATGAACAGGCGGGGTCAGAGAGGTCGGTGCATTCGAGCCAGTCTGCGGCGAGGATGGCGAGGTCCTTGAGATTGACGTAGCAGTCCTTGTCGAGGTCGGCGGTGAGGTAAACCTGCCCCGGCTCACCACAGGAATGGGATGGTCCAGGGCCAGAGACATAGGAGACATAGGCCGCATAGTCTCCTATGTTACAGGTATCGAGGGCTACCATGCAGTAGCCGTTATCGCCCCAGGAAGGTCCCCATGTGTTTCTTACTATCCAGTATTCCTCTGCTCCAATTTCGCCCCATCCAATGATAACCATCGCCTTGAGACCCAACTTCACCCCAGATACATGCGTGTAAACCCCCGAACTGTACGAGTAAAAGTCCTCATATACATCCATAGAACAAGCCACCGGCCCATAGGTATACACAGCCTCCTTTATCTGCTCATCCGTCGGCGTATCCGTTCCCCCGACACGACCCCACGACTCGACACAATAAGGATGGCTGTAAGGACATCCGCAAGGCGTCGCATCCGTACCCGTATAAGGGAAATCCGCCTCCAGCACCGCTCCGCTGTCGCCGCACACGTCAGGATACGCCGATGCACTGCATTTGAGGCTGTTCAGCGCCCATGACACTACCCCGCCGCTGCACCCATCAGAGCCCTGAGTGCAACTGACGAGCCACTGCTCGGAGAGATCGACGGTTTCGCCAAGCTGCCTCATAATCGCGATTTCAAGGATGTCGGTAGCGCATACGGCCCAGCAACTTCCACAGGAGTAGCCCTGGTTTCTTACGGGGGGTAGTGTGATGCCCTGCTGTCGCCAATCGAAGAAGGGAGGATAGGCGGCGAACATGGGGGCGACAAGGCAGTGTAATGCCAACAAGAAAAGGACGATTGTCGATGCTGTGCAATTAACGGGGCTGAGGGGGGAGACGTGTCTTGTCATGCGAAAATACCTCCAAACAAGTTAACTTGGGATTTTCCATTTAAGCGTCGAAAAAACATACTTTTCTCCGTCCGACATCAATAATCATACTACATTCATCTTAAACTGTCAAGCGTTTTGCTCTTTCAATACCACTTTGTTGGAAATTTGTACGAATACATGGTTTTTTGTGCCCTATCCCAGCAGGAAGACAGGAGCATTGACAATGGTGAGCAGGGATTAGTCAGAAGGTTTGTCTATTTTGGACAAAGCTCGGTGCTGAGAAAAAGCATGCTTTTCTCTGCCGGAAGGTATACCCGTACCTCCTTCTCCAAACCTTCTCCCCACTCAACTGTGACTCCTAACTATCGATTTTGTCGATAGGTTGTTTTCTGGTTGGAGAGGAATAGATATCCTGTTTATCCTATCTCCTGTTTTGCCAACAGCACTCCATACTATCGATACTGTCGATATACCTAATTCCTTTTTTCTTTCAAACTGGGACTAATCCGGTTGTCCCAGCAGGAATGTAGGCTGTAGGATGACTACTGTGACTCCTAACAATCGATTTTGTCGATAGGTGGTTTTTGTGGGAGGAGAATGATAGAATTCCTGTTTAACCTAACTACTGTCGAACTTATGTGACAATTGGTAGATTGTTGGAGGAGTTGGAGTAATTATACGCTCAACTCAAATCGGCAAGAGTTTCTAATGTGCATGTATCGGACGACTATTGAGCAAAACACGCCGCCAAATGGGAACTGATTCAGTTCCTCGCCCTGATTGACGATATTTGATTGAAGCACTTTAGAAAAAATGTAGGGGAGATTGGGGCTATTGAGTGAGCAACAACATTTAGTGGATTAAATATTCCCCCACATATCAGTTAAGTCCTAAAGCTTGACTAACAATGGGTGGGGGGTTACGCTAAAGTGCAGTTAATTGGGGCAAGCGTGTTAGAATAGAAGGGCATGGTAATGGAAATGTCACCTTATGATTTTCCCAGAGATTTCAAGCTGCCAGGTTGTTCGTTTAAGTGGGGAGACGTGATTGATCATTTTGACAATTATTGGGCTACCCTACCTGATAAATTAAGAACGACTGTCGCGAGACTAACCACCTTAGGCTGGTTCATCTCCGAAGACATGCCAATAGATGTACTCAAGGAATTAGCCAATCTGTCTGATGACAAAATTGAATCGAGTCTTGTCGCCTACTACCAAAGTAAGTTGGCTCCCGTTCAACACAATTTGGAGGCCGTTTTTCCTGACAGAAAAGTACTTTTCGAATCTGCGTTCGAAGTACATCGGCATGCAAACTACAATGCAAGTATTCCCCTTCTGCTTGCCCAAGCAGATGGCATATGCAAACACTGTTTGGGCGAAAAAATGTTTTCAAAGGGTGGGGATGGATATCCCCGCACAAAGGTTCAAATTGAAGGCAAATCCATACCAATAGGAAGCCTTCTTGAAGCCATTGTTCTGCCTCTCATGAAAGGCTCCCCTCTAATGCTTAGCGAAAAGGATCTGAATAAGAAGCGAGCAAATGATCCAAGGTATAGCATTCTCAACAGACACGAAATCATGCACGGCCTAGACCTAGATTATGGAAATGAGAAAAACAGCCTAAGAGCAATATCGCTGTTAAGCTATTTGGCATGCCTTAGGAAAAACAAACGCCTGTGAAACTGAGCAATTGACCAAGCCCAGTCGGAAGAAATAAAAAACTATGCCCACATAGTGGATGATATTATGTGGGCCTAGTTAACATATCACTATTCTTCCAAAGGTCAGACCATATCCTTCAGATTCTTAAGTGGCCGAATCTTCACAACATTACGTGCTGGCTTGGCTTTGAAAATAGTTTCTTCTTTAGTGAAGGGGTTGATACCCTTACGAGCCTTGGTTGCAGGTTTTCTCTGTACGACCAACTTCATCAAGCCAGGCACGGTGTATGCACCTGGGCCGCTTCGACCGAGACTCTTCTTAATCTGAGCAGCCATTGCCTCAAACACAGAGTTGACATCATTCTTTGTCAATCCTGTTGCATCGGCTATTCCTGATACGATCTCACTCTTGGTCATCGGTTTAACAGGTGCTTTCTTTTTTGCCATAATATGCTCTCCTTACAAAGAAAAAAGATTAGAAACAACAATCCGTTAGACTATTCTAAACTACTATTCTTCATCACAAACATTATCACCCTACCATCTGTGACAACTTTGCCCTACTCAGAATTGAAGCTGCTTTTTCACAAGCTCTCTCGCACACCTTCTCCATCTCAACACTGAATGGAGCCTTCTTCGTCTGTTGGGCTAATTCCAACTGACTGGCAATAGGCCTATCGGCTGCCTCAATGATCTCTAAAAGAGTGATTTCTTTAGCAGGACGAGCAAGAGTGTATCCACCCCTTGGACCTCTCTTGCTCCTCAATACATTGGTTTTGACCATCTCCTGCATGATCTTGAGTAAAAATGTCACTGAAATACTATATTTGGCAGAAATTGTTTCTGCCGTTACCCAGCTTTCATCACCTTGCTCTGCTATGTATGCTGCTGCTATCAAGCCATAATGTGCCTTTGCATTCATCTTCATTTCTGAATCTCCCAATATGAAGGAACTGTCTTTTTGACCAGTTTGGCAGGATGATCGTGAAATGCAAGATATTTCTGTTCCTTCTTGGTTCTGTTGGTGAGTAGTGAGTAGGGAGATCGGAGATTGACTATTTCTACCCTCATGTTATTATTGATTGCGAAGTGGGCACAGTTGGGGTAATATAAAGTGACTCAGAGTTGATAGATACATGATTACCTGAAGAATCAAAATGGTTTGGAGATTATGAAATGGGGCTTTTCGATTTCCTTAAATCGAATAAAAACAGAGAAGTTCTAAGCGATATCCCAAAAGCAGGTATTTTTTGCTTCAGAGGGAGTAGATAAACCATGGAAGACAAAGTTCAATTATCGATCTGCTCGATATACGACAAGTTGGGATGAACTGGTGGAGGTGGTTGGAGTGGAGAGAAGAAAACAGTTGAGAAAGACGGAAATGGGTCTAATAGAAGATAGTCACTAATACAAATAGTGGGAGAATAATCATGTTGCAAAATACACAAAAACTAGTCATTCAATTTACTTTCATCGGTCTATGCATGTTTCCCGCGATGCTTCCTGCACTTATTATGGTGCATGAAGGCAATGATCCTGTTCCAAACATGGGATGGCCTACTGGCACTGAAGAGGTGGCTAATCTTCCCAGCAGGATTGGATACAAGGAGGGTCCTCCTTTCGGTGGAGGAGAATATTTCTTTGAATATCATTGCGAAAATATGGCAGGGTTTAACAATGCCCTGCAAAAGTTCAGTGCGATCCATGTGCCAAGGTTAACAGCACAGTCACTTGTCTCTTTGAATGGCCAGAGAACCAAGACGATAAATCATAAACCACTTTTACTTGCTGTTCATGATCATGTGAAAGATTCTTCAACTGAAGAATCTCGTCCAGAGGGAGCTGGAGAGAAAAAGCGAGTTGATTGGACTTTTACGATTTGGGTTCCAGAGAATTACTACAGACTTTTTAATCACCCTAAGAATCATCTTATGGTTTCAGATCATCCCAATTTTCGGCAGCCGGTACCACAACCTCGAATCGATGTTTATGTGGGTGGCGACAGCCCAATCATCTGGAAAGAAGTTCAGGTTCCATCTAATATCCAAGTGATTGACAAACGGGCAGAATCGTCCCCCATCAATCTTGAGAAAGGTGGAGCAATAAGAGGTAGTGTTTTCGATATGGCTACACATCAGATAATTGCTAATGCTGATATTGTCCTTGCGAAACAAAATGAACAACGCCAAGTTGTAGAATCATTGCGTACTCAGACAGATGAGAAAGGCAATTTTGAAATCCGGAACATTCCTCATGGATATTACAGAGTTCATATTTATGCAAATGGCTATGCTGTTCGTGATATGGGTCCCTATAACAATCTCAAAAGATTTACATATGATGAATTCGAGGCACTTCTGTCAAAAACAGCATCTTGCAAAGGTATAGTCAAGGATGAAAAGGGAAATGCATTTTTTGGTGTTGAAGTTACTGCCCGTGAAATGATTGGGATAGATGGTCTCGGCTACAAATGCCCAACATATCCAACTGCGACAACAGATGAGCAGGGACGCTTTGTATTGACTTCTCTTCCCAACGGCTTTACGCATATACGATGCCGAGCACCTTCGTTGCATCAGGAAACTTCGATTTTAAATTTATATAAGATTTCTTCTCAACCTTTGGAAAAACCCGAGGATATTGAGATTGTGGTAAGTGGAACAGGTTTGGTACGTGGTAAAGTCATTGGCTCTGATGGCAAGCCACCAAAACGAGCCTTTATAGCAGAAATAGAACCCAAAGGCGGAAATACAATAGGCAGTTGGGGTGGCTCCATGCAGTGCAAAGAGGATGGTAGTTTTGAGTTCAAAGGTGTACCATTAGGGGAGTACATTGTCATTGCAAAACCGAATCCCATGAAAGAAGGAGAAGCATCCTCACCTAAACCAGTAACTATTACAGCAGGTAAAACTGTAGAGGTTGAAATTGTCAGTGACTAACTCATTTTTTTAGTTAACGATGATACCCCTGAGCCAAGAGGTGGCATCAGAGGTGTGATACCATCTAAGATGTCTTATTAATATTAGAAGATAAATTAAATAAAAACCAAACCCTGGATGATGTTGGTAGCCATGATGGCTGGATGGATTAATGCTGGGATAACAAATATAACTACCCATTGTCTCACAGCTCCCCTGGTTTGCCCCACAGCATCTCAAACTGCAACACCTACCAAGATAGACCTATCTCCTATTATCGTTCAACTTGGACAAACTCCGTTGTTCCAGAAGGAAGATAGGGGCAGTGACAATGCTCCACAGTTGACTGGGGAGAATTGGAGCCTATTGATTTGTTGCCTGATAAGTTTGGGATAATTTCTTTGGCAGTTGAGATTGTTGAGCAGGGAGAATGAATACTTTTCTTGTAGCAAGACCGCCCCGTAGGCGTACAGATAATTTCAAGATATCTATATTCCTATGCCTTCATGGGGGGACCCCAGTTTCTCCTACACGACAATTTTGGCTGGGTAAGAAATAGGTTTTTTCTCCTTATCCCCATTTTCACAGCTTGCATTTCTGCCTCTCCAGTTTATAGAAAACACCAACCATTCTACCTGTGGGCAGTCCAAAAATTGATTTGCATTTTCCCACTTTTCAGATACCATTTGAGCAAGAGAAAGGGACTTCACTATGTTTAAGACGGTAAAAAACAGGGTATGGGCATTTGACGCCGAATGGATTCCTGATCCCTTGGCTGGGAGGATGCTGTATAAATTGCCAAATGACATGCCAAGCAAAGAAATCTTTGAAGTTATGTGGGAAAAGGGAGGAGCAACTGAAGAAGATCAAGATTAATTGGGGGGGGGAAGTTGGTGGGGCATAATAAGTTGTGGAAAGTTAAAATCGTATTTGATAGTATACGCATTTGTTTGGGATTGATATTTGGCAATTCCGTTAACTAAAATAGGTAGGCTCTTGGTCGCTTTCTATCGACAATATGCGATAGCTCGGAAACAAGGTTTCCACACATGCTCATCTGGCATCTATCTCAAGTACTATGGTCCAGTGTTGCCATGGTACTTGCTCTGCAGAAGCAGGACCAAGAGTCTACACTTTTTTATAAGACCGACATGAAAGTAGAACTACAAACAAAGCCAGAAGAGCTTATGAAGAAATTTTCCGCGTTGAAGTCAAAGGCGGATGTTGCAGATTTACTTGAAATTGAAGAATCATTTTTAAATAAAATTCTTTATGGAATTGAGGAAAGGAAGAAATATAAGACCTTTGAGATTCACAAGAAAGCGGCAAAAAAACGGCAAATTTCTGCTCCACCTAAAAATATTGCAATTTTGCAATCAAAACTAAATTCTATCATTACGCTTGTGTATAATCCAAAGCCTTGTGTACATGGTTTTACAAAAAAAAGAAGTATATGTTCCAATGCAAAACCACATACTTCTAAACGTCATATAATTAATATTGACCTTAAAGACTTTTTCCCCTCTATCCATTTAGGCAGGATTAGAGGGGCTCTCAAGTCCAAACCATTTCAAATCGGTAAAGAGGCATCTGAAGTTATTGCCCAGATATGTTGTATGGACGATGGAATTTTGCCTCAGGGAGGTGCAACATCTCCCATTATATCGAATATTATTTGCAGGTCTTTAGACAATAAACTCATGGTGTTTGCGAGAAATAACAGATGCCAATATACTCGTTATGCTGATGATATAACTTTCTCATCCTCATCTTTTCATTTACCTAAAGGGGTAGCTACTCTGGAAAACGGAGAGTTAATTCTTAGCCCTGAGTTGGTGCTTATAATCAAAAAACAAGATTTTAAGATTAATCCAGACAAGACTCGTTATACCGCTCCGTTTTGGAGGCAAGACGTTACTGGATTGACTGTGAATGAATTCCCAAATATTCGCCGCTCTTATATTAAATCAATAATGGGAGCATTATATGCATGGGAAAAACATGGATATAATGCAGCCAGTAGAGTATATCTTCGCAAATATCAACCACGACATCATTCAGGAATTAACTTGAAAAATGTTCTCAAAGGAAAAATTGCTTTTGTGAAAATGGTTCTTGATGAAAATTCACCGTTGTTTAGGAAACTAGCCAGAAGATATAACAATCTATCAGATAACAAGTTTAACATTACGTCTATAGAAAACATAGAACCATCTCCGCTACGTGGCGAGCAACCTAAAACTCAAGTATGGAACAAATGGTTTAACAAGTACAAAGATTCAGTATTATTTATTGAAACTAATAACAAGGGTGACAAAGGTACTGCAACTGCGTTCTATATTGGCAAGAACTTTTTCGGAACTGCGGGCCATAACCTCAAGTATAGAAACTCTAAACTTTTCTTTGGCGATTCTCCTATTTCAATTGACAAATACACACCATATGATGACAAGGTTGTTGACGTTGGAATTATTAAGACTGAGAATAAAAATAACGAAAACTTGGTTTTGTTGCCAACACAAATGCGATTACCTGAAGTTGGCGAAGAAGTTGCTGCCATTGGTTATCCATGCCTCCCGCAACGAAGTCCGACCCTAGTTATGCATGTTGGGACTGTGGAAGCCCTACCCGTAACTCAAAATTCTAAACATAGATTTATACAAGTCAGCTTTCCGTCTGGCGGAGGTTTAAGTGGCGGCTGCTTATTGGACAAGGGGGGTTTTGTAATAGGTGTCATGGTAGAGAACATTTACAACATGGGAGCAGACAACGTTCCTAATCGTCCTTATGGTCAAGCACTACCCGTTGAGTATTTACATGATAAATTAGCCGAATACAATCTCTAAGGTGGAAAAGAGGGTCTCCCATTCTCTCCCTTCCCCCTCGTGATATGCTCATTGATCTGCCAATCTTCCCACCTACCGAGGCAGTTAATTGCCATAAAGCCAGGAGAACATATGTGACTATCCATTGCCTCACTGCTCCCCTGTTGCCCCACAGCATCTCAAACTGTCAGGACTACCAGATAGACCTATCTCCTATTATCACTCAACCTGGACAAACTCCGTTGTCCCAGATGGAAGACAGGAGTGGTGGCAACTGTCACATTTTAGACAGTCCCAACTTATATGACTATTGATAAGATAAGTTGGGATGTAACTGAGGTTGCCTACATCGTAAAGCCTACCCCTACATCCGAGCTTTTCCTACCTCCCCTGATTTACACATACCTCCCCTATTTCCCCTTTTCCCAACAGGAGAAATTCCTGGCCGAAGAAAAATAGAGTTCCATTTATTGCTACCCTATACCCCTACACCTTCTCCTGAGCATTCTCCCACTCAACTGTGACTCCTGACTATCGATAGTGTCGATAGGTGGTTTTTCTGGTTGGAGAGAAATAGAATTCCTGTCTATCCTTCCTGTGGTCAGATTGGCATATTATTCTTTTTACAAAACTTCGGATAATACTCACTTAGCCGACAGGCCGCTTTTGCCAGAGTTTCGACGCTTTGTTTCCGACATGATACATGACCTGCATTGTAATCTCCTCCTTCACAGGGAATCCCTAAAAAACAACAATACGGAGTAATCTGAGAATAGACATCAGTCTCATCACAGCAGGAAATAGGATCAGGACAGTCTGCATAGAGGTCATAGCTGAGTCCATTCAAAGCTGCTGTAAGATAGTCTTGCATAGTGGGATTCTTACATTTTTCTATCACGAGATCTTTTGAGGTAGGAGTGGCTGTGACATCTACAATGATTACCGTATCCTGTTCAGTTAAGGTGCTGGCTATCTGTTTGGCTCCCTCCATATCGATTTCTTCCCCATAGGTTAGTTCGATACGGGTATGGTCATTTGTGATTCTCCCTGAGAAGTAGGCTTTCATAACTCCGTATACACCTACAAAGTTGTCCAAATGACCATGATAACGATCACCCTGATGGGATAGTGAATGATTTTCGAACCCGGTATCTGCATGACAAGAAAATATTAACATATTTCGATCCTTGCGATAGTTGTATATGATAGACCACTCTACCGGAAGTTGTGATTTTGTCAAGCAGGGCAAAACTGCCTTGCTCCTATTGATGAGTAGTGGTATATTTTCTACTGTTGAGACAATCTTATCATAGAGGTAGCTGATGGCAACAATCACAACGAAAGAGCTTGTCGGTCGAATATTGATACAAGAAGTTGAAATATCGAGCTTTGTCGAAATAGTCAAACAGTAACAAATTAACTGAATCAGATAATAATAATTTATGGGCAGTCCCTTGCCGATCATCATTTTCAGTAGTCAACCCTTGAAGATGCTGTATTCATTCGCCGATAATAGGATATAGGGAAGATGAGAGAGAATTATGTGTGTTAGATTTCGGACAGTAATTGAAGATGCAATGGGAACTTCTAATACAGGCAGAAACAGCTTTGTTTCCATTTTAGGGAATCTGTATTACCATTGTTAGACAAATGAAGGGAGTAGCTTTATGGACGGGTGTACAATACGATTGGCAAACACTGACGACCTAAACATCATCCACGGCTGGCTCAAACGCGAGCACGATGACGGCAATGGCTCTTTCCTTAGCAACTACAACCTGCTTGAAGAGGGCTGCCAGCACGGTCTACTTAGCGTCTTGATACGCGATCCGGATGAAGGACCAGTTGCGTTTGCTTTGGGTGACAGGGTGGATGACCTCGGTATATTGGCAGTAAAACCTGATTGTCGCAAAAAGGGGCTTGGGCGACGTCTCGCCCAACACTTCATTGATTCTGCGCGAAAACGGGATGTGATTGGACTGTTTGGCGAATGTAGTCCACCAACTTCATTGGGGTTCTGGAAAAAGATGGGTTACATCTCGGTTCCGAATCCATATTGCCCCGACAATAAATGTTGGGCAGCTTGTCCATTGCCGCACGACAATGATCTTCCAGAAGCCACCCGTATAATGGTCGCCATTGGCATTGGAGAATATAATCAAATAAAATATAGCTTTCAATCTGAGGCAGCCATTGCGGATGATGGCTACATCCTGGCACAAGATTTTGTAGAATTTGTAGGACCTTCTCCCAATAAATACCTGGAGATTAGGGTAAATGGTGATGTCATCGTGAGACATGACGTCAGATATGTGGACGAGATTGGCGGGGAGTATTATTCCCCGTGGCTACGTGTCCGTAGGCTATTGGTCAATCATATATAAATCTTGCTTATGCGGCATTTGTGGTGATGAGACGAGTGGGAATGGGGAATTAGAAAGGACACGATTATGGATGACGTTGTTTATTGGTTGGTTTTGGCACTGGGTACTTTCATAGTGCTTTTGCCCTTTTTTGCTTTCGTGAGTATTAGGTCGGACGAAAAGGAGAAAAAGAAGAAGGAGAGGGAATGTTACTGAATCCGCCAACAACAGATTTCAAGACCTTGCAGATGAAGCCTTGGCCTTAATTGCAGATGGGGCGGGGGGGATGTTGGGGAAGTGTAGGATAGAAGAAAAGGAAGTTGACGATATGTGCAAAGAAGTATCCATGCTTCTGGCTACCCGCACCCCAACCGCTTCATTGGGAGAAGAAATAGACAAGTTGGCAGCCCTGCGACAGAATGGTATGATATCCGACCATGAATTTGAAGCATTTGCTGAGCGATTCAAGCTGTCAACGGGAGAAAAAACAAGTGGTATTATTGACGCCATATCCAAACTCTCAGAACAACGGAAACAAGGAGCGATGGGGGAAGGCAATTATCATGCTGCTTTATGGTCACTGCTTGATAAACTTGACAGAAAGACTTAGGCTCTTGTCCAATGTGTGGCAGGCAATCGTTAAAATGGTGCGGTGATGTTGATAAAGGTGTTTTAAGGTATGAATAATAGCGACAAGGAAGTCAGAATGATAAGTTTGTGGTCGTGGCAAACACGGGACTTTTCACTTAAAGAAGGCATAGTCAATCATACGCTATCAGAGTTCGACAAGACTCACCACGGATATAGAAAGTCATGTAAAGAACTCTCGAAACGAATTGGCACCGACCAATTTATTTGGTGCGACACACATGATGGAACGACATGGCAGAATCGTGTGCAATGGGAGTTGAAGGTGCCTGAACATCGTGTTCGTTTGTTTTGCAGTATAACGTGGCACTGGATTCTGTCACGAAATGGTGGGGAAAACGTTCAATGTGTGCCACCAGAGAAACTGTTTGACCTTAGTCGTGCCCTTAGTCGAAAGTTCCTTTCGCGGGATGAATTTTGTAATAAATTTCATGACGGTTGGAGGAGTAAAACGACTGAAGAGCTGTGGGATACACTTTTTGTAGACAAAGTTCAGGGTACGTGCACACATGCCTTGTTGCTGCTGCCTGTCGAAAGCGAATGGGTGACCTACGACCCCAAAGGCCAACAAAAACAATAAGTGAATTAGGACGGCAAGCATGAAAGCAAAGACTAAAAGCCAGTTGGCACCTATCACACCTCGTGATGTTGTCAAGCAGGGCAAAACTGTCCCCATTCCCATCGCCAATTCTGCCCCAGGGATCAACAGGTCCTGGGCATCTCAAATCGGCAACTCTTTCCCATTCTCTACTCTCAGAACTCCTGCTCTCCTGTTGTCCCTACCCTACCATCTGTGACAACTTAGCCCTGCTCAGAATTGAAACTGCTTTTTCAGTAGCTCTCACACAAACCTTCTCCATCTCCACACTGAATTGAGCTTTTTTCGCCACTTGTGCTAATTCCAAATGACTGGAAATGGGTCCCCCTGCTGCCTCAATAATCTCTAAAAGAGTAATTTCTTTAGCTGGACGAGCAAGAGCAAATCCACCCTTTCGCCCCCTCTTACTTCTCAATACATTAACTCTTACCATTTGTTGAAGAATGTTGAATAAATACTCAAGTGGAATATCATATTCTTCAGAAATTCTACTTGCCATGACGAATCCTTCATCTCCATGCTCTGCTATGTATGCTGCTGCTATCAAACCATGATGTGCTGTTCTATTCATCTTCATTTCCAAATCTCCCAATATGAGGTATCTGTATTTCTGACCATTTTGGCAGAATAAGGATGAAATGCAAGATATTTCTGTTTCTTGTTGGTGCTATTGATGAGCAGTGTGTAGGGAGAAAACATATTTTCTATATCCTCACCCCATACCCGTATCACCTTCTCCTAACCATTTCCCCACTCAACCGTGACTCCTGACTATCGATTGTGTCGATAGGGGGGGGCTGGTTGGAGAAGAATAGATATCCACTTCATTTCGACTGTTGATCCGAAGGTTGAGGGTTGGATTTCCTTCGGGGTGGAGTAGTCCTCTACAAAGTCCACAACGTCCACATGTGCACTAATCGCGGTTTTTGGGCTCCTAACGCACTTTTCTTGACACCTCTGTTTCACTTAATGTGGCTTGTTTGCCAATGGCCTCTCTTGTGCCAGTCTCTCTTTTTCCTTCTGAACGGTCTTCTCAAAATCCCGCGTTACCAGTTTTGCCAGAGACCTCAAGAACCGACTCTTGAGGGAATCAATAGCAAGGGCTTGTTTTACAGGTGGCATCTTCAGAAAGGTGTTGATCAGCACACTGAGAAATCTGTGAGAAAGCCTGTTTGGATCGTGGAAGATCTGGTCCGCAAATCGGTTGCGCTCCAGTGCCATTGCCAGGACCTTTTCATTGAACTCGTTGGGAGTGTATATGCGCCGCTTGCGCCTGGTCAACCTTATCGAACCTGAGGGGCACTTAGCCACGCATACGCCACAACCAAGGCATATGCTCTCATCGACTCTTGTGGAATGCTGTCCCTCTTCAATACAGTGTATGGGGCAGGCATCGGCACAGTTACCACAGTTGGCACACTTCTCCGAATCAGTTTGGGCTATGAATCCGGCGGAAACCACCGTCGTACGCAAATCATACCTCCGCATTGCTTCGAACATGCTGCAGCAGCATCCGCAGCAGTTACAAATGTACCAGGGTTCCGTTTTCACATTGTCTGCACATTGAACCAGGCCGTGTTCCTTGCAGTCGTCTATTATGTTCATAGCCTCCGCTTTGGAGATTTCACGACCCTGCCCTGCCCGAATCACTGTATCTGCACCGGCATCAAGTGATATGCACGTTTCAAGAGGTCTGGCACATATTGCTTTTTTGCCTTGCTGCTTCATTGATGAGCAAACGCATGCAGTCACGGAGATTCTCTTTGCTGCCTTGATGACGTAGGACGTACGTTCGTAGTCAAGTATCTCAGTAAATTTTTGCCCAAGGCTCTCCTCTCTCACCATGACGCGAAAGTCCTGTGTCGGTTTTCCCCGCCCGACGACACCGGGGTAAAAAGTGTCCCAGTACCTTTCGAACAACTCTGTGATCTCAGCAATAGGAAGGTCATTTCTTATCCGCATAAAGGTGAAGTCCCAGAAGCCCGGTATAATTTCCATCGGCGTGTACAAACGTACGCCGTCTCCACAGTCCATATCTGCAACCAGGAATTTATCGATCAGCCTTTCCAGCATCTCCTTGATCTTCGGCATGTCTGCCTTGTACAGTCTGGAGAGCTGGGGAACTGAACAGAGTTTTGCAGGCATACGGCTCAGGAAATCCGCTTCTTCTGCAGTACAGTACAGTTTAAGAATTCTCAGAGCTGCCGGGTGCTTTGGAGCACCCGAGGGAGTCTTGTCGAGCCGTTGGCGCCACATCTCAAACGGCTTTTCATGGTCGGGAACGCTAACACCTTTTTGGAAGTTCTTAGTGAGGCATGTTGCATTTTTCATATAGGATTTCCCTTTACACTCTTAAAAAGCATAAGGGGATAGAAACGGGGTGTCAAGGGAGATTATATCTCCCCGTATGACACCTATCACACATTGTGATATTGTCAAGCAGGGTAAAACTATCCCACTCATATTAAAACCTATTAAAAATCAAAACAAATAACAACTACCCCCCACAGGTCTCATATCAACAGTCTATAAGTAATATTTAATCCTGGGGAGTTGTGAGGCGTGTGTGGAATAGGACTACTCCCTACTTATCTGCTGAGAACGCATATCTTTTTTTGTCGGGAAACAAGATATGTATCTCCCTGCTCCCCACCGTCCTAATTATTCTTTTTCCAGCCATTGCACAGAGAATATCCGAGCGGCAATTCCCTGCTCTCCGTGGTGACCGCGACTATAGCTGCAAATAAGATAGTCCCCTACCAATCGGTTCACCGTGCTATATGAAAACAAACCTTCTTCGATTACTTTTGGCGTCCAGGATTTTCCCGCGTTGGTACTTACATATATCGTCCCATGAGTGCGATCAGTTTTGCCTGGTGCGGAGCAGAGCACCATGTTGCCGTGCGTTTCCAGAACCTGGAGGCACCGTGTCGCGGTTACAGAAGTAAGGAAGCCGTCCTCCCATGTATTGCCGCCGTCACTGCTGAGGTGCATCGTCTTTCCCTTAACTCCGCCGGAGTTGCTTCTGCGGGCCAAAAGAATCTGACGACCACCATTTACTGAAACGGCGGACGCCTCATTGTTGACAAAGGCAGTGTCATCATTGATAACGCCACCGAAGTTCCACGACTCACCATCATTATCGCTATAGATGAGAGAACTGCTTGGGAGATAATTCCGGAAATGTGGGTGATCCTTGCAAGGCAGGTAGCCCCCTCGCAGAGGACCTCCAAGGATCAATCGGCCATCATATTGACCGCCCTCGATGCGACGAACCTGGCCAATAAGATTAATAAAAGCAAGATAATAGTCACGACCGTTTCGTTGGTAGACACGATCCGAGATGTCCCGGTGCTCCTTTCGTTTCCAGGTCCGGCCCAGATCATCGGAATAGAACTCAAGAACGACAGTGGCACCCTTTCGCTTAAATGTCGTCACATCAATATTGAGCCGTTCTCTAATAAGAGTAGGATCTTTGAGGCGTTCTATTGTCTCGTCTATCGAAAGGCTGGTGAGAACAGATATCCTTTTACTTGACGATGGTGAGTTACGCATGAAAGCCGATATCGCATAGGTCTGCATCGGGGCAGCATTAATAAACTGGATTTCGGAAAAAGTCTTCCCTCCATTGCTGCTGGTCACATGGGCGATCATCTTTTCGGCACGATCGTTAGAACCATCTAGCCTCGCCTGAAAGAAGACATGTATTTTGCCCTGGTCATCTGCAAGGACGGAAGGCTGGAAGCTAGCTCCGACCCAACGCTCTACGGCCTGAATTGTGTAGCGTTTATCTTTGTCAACTACAAATACGTCAAAGGCATCGCTCAGCCCATCCTCATTCACGAGACCTGAAATCTTCGCTTCGAGGTCAGCGGGAGTTGCTAAAGCGATGCTACTTAGAGCCAAGGCAATGCATCCAATGAGAAGATTATACTGAATCATGAGAATACCTTTCTGCTGAGGCATAAGCTACGGATTTCATCGATCCAAAGCTCTCAATACTCCCACTCACTCTATCACATCTTGTGATGTTGTCAAGCAGGGAAAACACTACAAAAAATCAAGTGGCAATTTTTACCACTTGAAAGCAGGAGCAACTACTCCCTACTTACCTGCTGAGAACACATATCTTTTTTTTCGGCAAGAAAAAGATATGCCTGCATTCCTTGCTCCTACTGGAAAATGCCTATATCCCACTGCCAAATAAGAATTCTTTTTTTCTCAGACTAACCCTACCCCTAGTCCATTAGTATTTCTCCCATTGGACACCAACTCAACTGTGACTCCTGACTATCGATTGTGTCGATAGGGGGTTCTTCTGGTTGGAGAAAAATAGATATTCAAGTTATTACCATTTCTACTGTAAGAAGCGGCTTTGGAGCCTGCCGAAGCATAAACCAGCCCAAACACTCGCAAAACACCCCCGGATCAGCCACAGCAACAACTTCCATCATCGCCAAAAACCAACAAAAAAGCCGCCAAAGCCACAAACCAACATAATCACCCAAAAAAGAACCACAAACGGAATGCCTCAGTTCTCTCGACGGCTGAGTATTCTTGACCAATTCCCTAAAATGTGTTAGGTTAGCTGCCGTATCATCCGAGACACAGTTGAGAGCACCCCTGCTGATGCCGAAGATACTGTTACCGATGATAGATGTATGGCGGGGAAACGTATCAGCCTTGGGAGATACATTGATTGAGAGAGGATGGGGATGAAAATCAGCCATCTAGGTCGGGTTTGTACCGATCAACATTTGGCGTTTAGAGGCTTTTTATTTAAGGGGCAAGAAATGGAGAGCAAACATAACTCAGGGTTTCTGGTGTGCTTCGCTTTTATATGCTTACTGATCACTAATTCTGGCATGGCTGCAATCAAGGATGCTGAATCAGCCAGCCACGGCACCGATGCATCACAGTATCAAATCGTTGATACATACAAGTTCACTGGATACGAATTGGTGCAGATCAACTTGCCTGTCCTATCTCACTACTCCTACCTTTTGATCAGTGATGGGAAAACGCTGATTGTCGATCCCGGTAGAGATGTCCAGTTCTATTCGGATATGATCAAGGAGAAGAGTTTATCGGTTGCAGGAATCTTTCTCACTCACAGCCATGCTGACTTCGTGGCTGGCCATATGGAGTTGGTCAAGTTATACAGTTGTCCAATCTATCAGAGTGCCAAGAGCGGGGCCAAGTACAAGATCGAGCCAATAGCAGATGGCACATCACTGGAAGTCGGCAAGGCCATTATGCAGTTCATTGACACTCCGGGGCATGTCCTCGATGGAACCAGTGCCACTGTTGGCCCATCAAAAGACTCACCGGAGTTGATTCTGACAGGCGATTTTCTTTTCGTCGGAGGAGTAGGCAGGCCCGACCTGGTGACGGGAACAACATCCTCGGCACTGGCGGGTATGTTATTTGACACATGGACGGAAGAGGTTTCGAAGCTGGCAGACGGAGTGAAAGTCTTTCCAGCTCATGGAGCAGGGTCTCTGTGTGGTGCCCATCTGAAAGACCAGCCATTCTCGACCATTGGCGAAGAAAGAATCTCTAATCCAACACTGCAGCATAAGAACAGGAGCGAATTCATCACGGCGGTTCTATCTGAGTTGCAGGAACCCCCTCAATACTTCGACCATAATGCGGCAATGAATCGCGAAGGACCTCCACTCGTGAATTGGCAAGAACCCGTCTCTAAAGTAGCACCGGATACGGCTTTGACGGATTCCTCGAAGTATTACCTGGTTGATCTCAGAGATAGCACGTCGTTTGCAGCAGGCCACATTCCAAATTCGGTCAACATTGCCCTGCGTGGGCGTTTCGAGACCTGGACCGGAATCATGGTTCCATGGAGATCGGACATGGTGGTCTGCGGTACTGCCAATGAGATTAGGGAAGCAGCTCACAGACTGCATCGGATTGGCTATACGACCAAAGTTCTTGTGATTGACGAGTGGGCCAAGGCAGGCATGCAGCTGTGGAAGAACAGGCTTATCTCTCCGAAAGAACTTTACGACCAGATGCAATCGAACAGCAGCCCAATCATTGTTGATGTGCGTCTGCCCAATGAATGGATGGGGTTGAGAATCGGAACGGTGCTAAATCTGCCTTTGAACAGGTTGTCGCGATTGTCAGCCAAGCTGGACGTATCTCAGCCGATTGTGGCTATCTGCAACTCCGCTTATCGATCCAGCATGGCAATAGGCATTCTTGAAAGAAAGGGTTTCAAGAGTGCTACCAGTCTGGAGGGAGGCAGTGAAGCATGGATTGAGGCTGGACTTCCTGTGTATGGCTCTGAGCAGGCTGGTTCAGCGGGGTTAACCCAAATTCGAAAGATGATCCCTCTTCCCGAACGTATCTGTGCAAGGGAACTGAAGCGACTAATGATGGATTTGCCGGGCACTTTTCAGATTGTAGATATTCGACCAGCGGAGATGTTTGCCGACTACAGTCTGCCTAATTCTCAGAATGTGGATATCGCTGAACTTGCCACGAATCCATCTTTTCTTGTAGGGTCAACTCCCCTGATAATCGTAGATCGCGATGGCTCCTATGCAATGGCTCTGGGTGGGATACTCTCGCAGAAGACACAGCGTCCCATTAAAGTGTTGTATGAGGGCCTCGAATCCTATTGGATGGAGTCGGATTTTGGGGGGATGTCAATTCCTTCTACAACAGTTCCTCAGATGCGGACTGCTCCACCTGGTTCGAGACCTCCATCGGCGGCACCTTCACAAACACGACCAGTAACCAAGAAGAAAAGTGCGGGGTGCTGACATGGAAAACCATAATAGTCCAAGAAGTCAGTATATGAATCCATACCTCGCCGGGATAGGCCTTGGGCTGACCCTGCTCGTGTCTTTTCTGATTCTTGGAGCAGGTCTGGGTGCTTCGTCGGGACTGGCTCGAATAGCAGCCTGCATGGAACTGTGTATTGCCAAGTCCCACACCCTCTCCAGCCAATATTTCGGCAAGTGGGGGCAGAACCCAATGCAGTATTATCTCGTGTTCATGCTGGTTGGAACCTTCATAGGAGGCCTGTGTTCAGCTTTGCTTGCCAATCGACTGAAGCTTCAAATCGAAAGAGGTAAGCAAAGCTCTGTTTGTCTAAGGAGTGCATTTGCATTGATCGGAGGCATTCTGGTTGGCTTTGCAAGCCGATTGGCAAAAGGATGCACAAGCGGCCAGGCTCTGTCAGGAACAGCTTTACTTCTGACAGGGAGCTTTGTATTCCTGATCTGTATCTTTGTGGGAGGCTATGCCACGGCAGCATTGTTCAGGAGGCAGTGGAATGATTAATACGATGTATCAATTGGATACGCTCGATTCCGCGAAGGCCTTCCTTGCTGCACTACTTATTGGTGTAGCCTTTGGGTTCTTTCTGGAGCGGGCGGGTTTCGGATCGAGTAAGAAATTGACCGGGGTGTTCTATTTCAAAGATATGGCTGTCATCAAGGTGATGTTCACCGCCGTAATTACGGCGGCACTGGGATTGAGTTGCTGTGTAGTCCTCGGCATTGTCTCAATCGACGGCGTTTACCTGATGCCTACGATATATGGAGCGTATATAGTCGGGGGCCTGATCTTCGGTGTGGGTTTCGTGATGGGTGGATGGTGTCCCGGAACCGCGGCAGCAGGAGTAGCGAGTGGCAAGCTTGATGCCGTTATATTTCTGGCAGGAGCGATTGTCGGCTCAGCCCTCTTCAATGAGACATTCGGTCTTGTCAGACCTGTCTACGAGTGGGGTCAAAGTGGTGTCCTTTTTATTTACGACACCCTTGGCATGAGCAAAGGGGCATTCAATGTCCTTCTGAGCATTGCCGCTGTAGCTATGTTCTGGGGATGTGAGTGGATTGAAAGACGAAAGACAGCCCAATCCCTTAGTGAGAATACGGCTATCTTGAAGACCGTTTCTGTTGGAGTTCTGACGATAGCTATTGTGCTGGTTGCAGTTGGTTCGGGTCAATCATCGATCCGACAAACAGGAGAAGTGCTCGGAACCACAGCATTCGAGTCGCAGTTGCTCGAAGCTGTCGAGATGGCAGAGGATCACATTGAGCCTGAGGAACTTGCAGACAGGATGATCAAACAAGAGCCGGGCCTGATTGTTGTGGATATACGCCCGACCGTGGAATACATGGACTATCATCTTCCGAATGCTCTGAGCATACAGATGAAGGATCTGCATCAGATCCTCTTACTATACAAGAATGTGGGGACCATAGTCCTGTATTCTAATGGCATGACTCATCCGGTTCAGGCAAGGGACTCGCTCTATCGAAGCGGATATCTAAATACCTACATACTCACAGATGGACTTAACGGCTTCATCGAAAGGTGCCTGACCCCAGTCTCACTCCGGGATGAGATTCTCCCTGCGGCAACAGCAGAGAAGGTCAGATACTGGAGAGCTTTTTTCTTGGGAAAGGCAGCCTATAAAGAAGACGCTTCAACTGCTGGTGGAGTAGCATCTGAAAGCCTATTGGTCGATACAGAGTGGCTGGAAAAGATGCTTGATAGTTCAGACATCAAGATTCTCGATCTAAGGTCTCAACCCGAATACAACACGAGTCACATCAAGAACTCCCTTGCTTTGAACGTCGAGAACTTCAGGATGAACATGGATGGTGTCGGCTCTATCCTCCAGCCCACCGACATACTGCTAAGACATGTTTCCTCAATGGGTATTCATCCAGACGATACGGTAGTCATCGTATATGGTGAAAAGACCCAGAACGCCACTCTGGTGGGCTTAGCACTGGAGCGGCTTGGGCATACATCATACAGGATTCTCAACGGTGGCTTTGCTGCCTGGAAATCTGCCAACAAGTCTCTTGTTTCAGAACTTCCGGAAGTAATCCCTTCCAACTTTCCGGTCCCAGGGGCGGACAGTTTCTCAGTGGATTACAGGATGGTCCTGGAATACGTCAAATCTCGCAGAGGAATCATCTTGGATGTTCGTCCCGCCGATTACTTCAGCGGTGCAAAATCCGATGAGGCTCGTGCCGGGCACATCCCAGGTGCCATAAATCGCCCGTATAGCGAAGATCTTGTAAAGGCCAATGAAGTGCCTCAATTCAAACCTGTCGAGGAACTGGCCCAAGCCTATGCCCAGATTATACCCTCCAAGGATTCGACGGTTATTGTCCACTGTCGAACTGGGCACCAGGCAAGTCAGACGTTCTTCGTGCTCAAGCGACTTCTGGGCTACCGTAACATCCTCTGGTATGATGCCGGATGGAGCCAGTGGGCGGCAACAAAGGATTTGCCCATTGAGTGATCAGGACTAACAACCCCCTGGGGAAGAAACATGAAAGAAGTTTAGAGCCAATTCTTTCTCTTGAAAATCACTACCTGCAAGATCACGACAATCACCAAAAACAGTATGAATAGCCAACCCATGCTATGGAAACCCTTAGGATGATCCGCCTCCGATTGACCTTCGGCAATTATGGTCCATTGGCATGTGAGGTCTACCACAGGGAGATGGTGAAATCATTTGTCATGAGAGATTGGGTGGTTTGTTGAAATCATGGAGGAGGACCTCTTCGAGGAGATCCTCGACGAATGCTACCCCGAAGTAACCGTCGGATGCAGCACGTTTTCACCGTCGCAGGTAATGAAGGAACTCGACCCGACAGCCTTCAGAATCGGAGCACAGGAAAATCTGGACAGCCTCGCAGAAGACGGCCAGCTTCGGTCGAATTTGTATAAGTTGATGAGACAGGATTTCGCCAAACCTATAATTAAGTCGATCACCCCTAATACACTCCCCGCCCTTTGCCATATCGGTTTTTCGCTCGTACAAAGGCTGTCTGTTTTCTCTATATATGCCAACGTTTTCTTCGAAAGGTTTTTCTCCGCGTATATCGAAATATCATGTTCTATTCTCATCTGCTCCGTGGTTTAGAAATCGTCCAGATGACAAAATTCAGCATTTTCCAGCCACTCCTGTGACCGAGACACGAAATCGATAATATTTTCCAGCAGAAAATAATGTTTCTTTTCTTCCTCGGCCAACAATAAAAATGACTCCTTATGGTAATCCTGTTCAACTTCGTTGGCCTTTTCTCTGTAAAATGTTTCGTTCTCCTTCTCGACTTCCTGTGCCTTCTTATAAAGTTCTACTTGATCGGCCTGCGAACTTACAGTTTCGCTTGAATCTTTCATCAGGGCGAATATATTTTTACAGTCGGCCAGAATCGTAACTTCTTCGATTTGAGGCTGTTCGGTCTGCATCTTGTCCAGATAGCTATAGTGCTTTACTTCTTCATCAGCCATCATAGCCAGGATAGTCTTAAGCCCGGAATTATCAGCAGCCGAAGCCAACTGACGATAATAATCCTCTCCGTCTTTTTCCATTTGCATTGCGAACTCAAAAATATTCATTTCGGTACTCCCATTCTGTATTGAATGTCAGACGTTATCCCCGGCAGGTTAAAATGACAAGCTAGGGTTTCCCATTTACATGAGAAAAACATAATTTACTTTGTACAACATCAGTAGTCTTATCAAGTTTACTTTGAACAATCAAGAATTTATTCTTTCCCAGAGGGTCCAGAAAGCACTGGAAGAGTCATCTGTGATGGCTGGATATGCACAATCTTTATGCAGTTACTTACCGGGAAGAGTCTTCTCGAAGTATCGGTAAAAGAATATTTTCACCACCCACCAAAGGAGATATTCTCCTAGTTGACACGCTCTGTTACAAATTGTATCACTTCTTCAGCTGCTGGATGCCTTCCCAATAAATCTGAGAAATCAAACTTGCTTTCCACAGCTTTCTTGATCTGAGCTGCAATTCTTGCATCGCCAAGGAGGATTGAGCCAACAAGATGAGTATCACGAAAAACAAATCGGAAAAAAGCGTCATCAGTTTCCGAGTCAATAGCTTCATAGCTCCCATCCTTCGCTTCAATCTGTCCTATGCTGAACAATTCAAGCTTAAGAACCTTAAGGGCATTTGAACGCGAAATACCTGCAAATTCGGTATTAGCTCCTACTGCATTCATTCCTGCAATGCTGCCTTGATATTGAGCAGGTCCCCATGTGCCGTAAACGCACCCTCTATGTTCTGCGATATCGCCAGCGGCAAACACATCAGAATGGGAAGTCGAGAGAAGGTTGTCTACTACTATCCCCTGATTCACGTCTAAACCAGCCATGCGGCCTAAGTAGCTATTGGAGCGGATTCCTGTGGTAACAATAACCAGGTCGGAGTCTATGACACTCCCATCTTCCAATAAGACACCGTGAGCACGTTCATCACCAAGGATTTCCTGTGTGCGGGCTTTGGTAATTAGTTTGATCCCACTGCTTTTAACATGCTTAGCAAGAATATCTCCAGCCTTTTTATTTAATTGCCTTGGCAACAGCCAACCGTGCCCTTCTAATAGTGTGACATTAGCCCCACTTCTGGCAATAGCACCGGCAGTTTCAAGGCCAAGAATTCCACCACCTATGCAAACGCAATTTTTCTTATGTAATCCTGATTGCAGTATCTTATTGGCATCAGCGAGTGTACGCAGGGTAGTTACACCTTCCCTGTGCGATCCTGGGAATGGGGGCATATAGGGGTGAGCACCAACTGTAAGAATCAACTTATCAAAGGGTAAAACATCGCCCTGATGCAATTCTACGGCCTTCTGATCTAACAAAATCTTTGAAACTTCAGTGCCAAGCAGAAGCCGTACTCGGTTTTCTGTAAACCAGCTTTGTGGTTTTATTGGCAACTCTGCTTCCGTGATTTCACCGGCCAGGTAACGAGTTAGATTAAGCCTGTAATAAGGCAAGATGGATTCCTTGGAAATCAAAGTGATTTCCGCATTTGGTGATGCATTACGAACAGCTTCAACGGCGGCCAAGCCGGCAATGCCTGCTCCGGCTACAATAACTTTCACGGCTGTTTCAGCTTGATTCGGTCTTTCCGCTACTTCTATTAGTGGTTCAAAACAATCCTTGGGTGAACCACAAACCTGACATATCTCCGGTGGCTCTGGACCAGAGTGTACAAAGCCGCAGTTCAAACATTGCCAGCGTCGCACATTAAGCTTTGCCGATGGCTTAGCTTCAGCTGCATAAGCTTCAAATGCCTCTTTAGGTGCACCGCAAACAGGACACATATCAGGTGGCTCAGGGCCGTGATGAACATAGCCGCAAACGCTACATAGCCACGCTTTATTGCTAGTAGGCACTGTCTATACCACCTTCCAAGAACCAAACTTATATTTTCCTCTTTAAGACAATCCAAGATATTGCCACAAACGGCTCGTAGCAATCAATCATGCAACCTCATTGAATTTTTCCGAAGACACGCCACATACCGGGCATTTATCCGGAGCTTTTCCCATGACTGTGTTGCCACAAACTGAACACACAAAGATACTGCTTCCCGGTAGATCAGTTCCTGATTTGACAGCGTTCAATGCTTCTGTATAAAGACCGTAATGAATCTCTTCGACGGCGAGAGCATTCTTAATCGAAAAAGAAGCTGGCTTATTCCCTTCTGATTCTGCCTCGGCAAGAAACTTAGGATACATTTCCTGATACTCAAATCCTTCTCCATTGATTGCTTCCTGGAGGTTTTCTTCAGTCTCCTTGACTCCCCCCAGGACACGCAAATGAGCATGTGCATGGACAGTTTCTGCCTCAGCGGCAGCACGGAAAAGCTTAGCAACCTGTGAATACCCATCTTCTTCTGCTTTCTTTGCGAAGGCAAGGTACTTACGGTTGGCTTGGCTTTCACCTGCAAAAGCTTCTTTCAAATTATCACTAGTAGCCATGACTTGTACTCCTTTCTCCAAAACAATCCTTTAATAATCTACATGTCCCAACAATCATTTAACAGGTGGGGCAAACACTCACCTCCACTCTATCACACATTGTGATGTTGTCAAGCAGGGCAAAGTCCTTGCTCCTATCCCAGCTCCTGTGGAACTTGTGTGACAAGGCTGGCAGTATAAGTTAAAATACTCCTAAGGAATCTTGCCGTAACGCTTAAGCCTGTAGAATAGGGTGCGCCTGCTGATCCCGAGGAGCTTCGCGGCTGCTTCCCGATTTCCCCCGGTACGATTGAGGGCTTCCCTGATTGCACGCCGTTCAGCTTCTTCAATGCTGACAGCAGGCGCAGCAAAGTCATCACCTTTAACAACGTATCCCCCCCCGCCGCGGCGAATTGCATCCGGAAGATGTTCGGGTAGAAGTACATTACCGGATAAGAGGATTGTGGCCCGATGTATTACATTTGCAAGTTCGCGAACATTGCCAGGCCAATTGTATGCCTCCATAATTAACAATGCGGCTGGCGAAATGTGCACATTTTTCTTTCCGGCGTCTGCTAGAAAAGAACGCGCGAAAACCTTAATTTCTTCACGACGATCCCGAAGCGGCGGCAAATGGATTTGAAAGACATTCACACGCCAGAAAAGGTCCTCCCTGAAACGTCCCTGTTCAACTTCATGATCTAGATTTCGGTTCGTCGATGCTATAATGCGCACATCGGCATGCTTTGTTTTGGATTCACCTACCCTCTGGTATGAGCCATCTTCAAGAATCCGCAGAAGTTTCGACTGCACTTCAAGGGGAAATTCTCCGAGTTCATCAAGCAAAATAGTGCCGCCCCTTGCGGCTTCAAACCGACCTTCCCTATCGCTGTCAGCCCCGGTGAACGCGCCCTTCACATGACCGAAGAGCTCACTTTCCACAAGTGAATTCGGAATTGCCGCACAGTTGACGATAACAAAAGGCTTTGTACTTCTTTTGCTTCGCCGGTGAACGAATTCCGCTATCTTCTCTTTTCCAGTACCACTCTCACCTGTAATGAGCACCGTGGCGTCGGTCGGCGCAACCATATCGGCCTCGCAAATGATCTCCTGCATAATTGTGCTCGCAACCGTGAAATCTTTTGGGAGTGGTGGAAGTTCAGGAACCTGCGAGGATTGAGACGCTCCGATTGTCTCCGATACAAGCGTTCGAAGCTCATTAAGATCGACCGGCTTCTCCAGATAGTCCACGGCTCCCTGCCGAATAACATCCACTGCATCCCGCACATCAGAATAAGCTGTAAGAAGAATTACCGAAAGAGTGGGAAATCGCTCCAGCATCTGACTTAACCCTTCGATTCCTCCCATACCAGGCATGCGAACATCCATGAGCACCAAATCTGGGATTTCCTCGCTCAGATGTTGCAGTGCTGTCTCCGCATCAGGCGCGACCCGGATGCGATACCCTTGTTTCGTGAGAAACCCACTCAGGATCTCACGCTGTCGTATATCATCGTCAACAACGAAAATAGTCTTACCAGTCATCACTTAACCTGTTCCATGCCGGATATAATTACTGACGTTCCTGCGCCGAGCTCGCTGTTAATCGTAATATGCCACCCATGCGCCTTAACAAGACGCCGCACAATAGCAAGTCCAAGGCCGGTGCCTCTTTCGGTTCGAGTATAGTAGGGTTCAAAAATCTTGTCGATCTCTTCTGCGGGAATCCCCCCCCCGTTGTCTTTTACTTCTACTGAAACCAACATGTCGTCCGAAAGATTAGCGTGCAATTCTATTTCACCGCCGAAAGATAGCCAGTGCGCCGCATTAACAAGAAGATTAAGGAGAATCTGCCGAAGCATGTTTTCATCAGCCTGGATTGAAACCACAGGTTCGGACTCAATTCTTATGTGGCCGTCACGAGGGGACAGATCCGACCCAATCAAGCTAGCCATTTCTTGAAAAAGCTCAGGGAGATTGACTGGAGCAAGGTTCGGCTCTACAGGACGGGAAAACTGTAGAAACTCGTCTATCCTAGTAACAATTCTGTCAACCTCATCAACAATGCGGCCTGCATGTTTTTTATAGTCGTAGGAAGATGGCACATCGTCTTCCGTCAATTGTTGAGCGATTCCTCGGATAACTGATATCGGATTTTTTGTTTCGTGAGCAAGACCAGCACCGAGAAGGGCCCACTCTTTGTTGCGTTGCACTAGTTCTTTTGCATGTCCAAGCTCGGCCTTCAAACCTCTCGATTTCTTTCGGATCCACAACAATAAGAAGGCTCCGGCAAGAACCACTGCCGCCACTGCAACAATGCCTATCCGAAGCGACATGTCCGACCTAATCTCTTTATCGAGGTGCACCCTGTCAAGAAAGAGAAATATCCTCACAATGCGGCTTTCGTTTGGTAAATCAGAAGATCCTCTATTCTCACCAATCATACAACCGGAAACATCGATTTTCTGGCCCACGATGAGTCCGTCTTCTATCCATGTTTCATCAGATTCTGTTGGGGGCAGGGGAAATTCTTCAGACGAAACTGTTGACGCCAGAAGCGTACCATCTAACTCTTTAAGCCAGGCACCTTTGATCTCTCGTACTAAAACAATTTCCTTGAGCACATAACTGAGGAATTCAGGCCGTTCACGACGCCCACGTCCCATAGATCTAATCGCCGCCTCAAGCACCCGAATATTGGCTTTGCCGACCCTAACAAGATTGTCCTTATGAACTTGAACTGAAGCGGCATGTTCAAACGCCTGCCACGCGACGAGACAAAACCACCCTAACAGAAGCCATGCAATAAGAACAAAAAAAGCCGGCTTCTCCGTGATAGGGAAATGCCGGCTCTTCTTTTCCGCATCATGTAGACTACTTGTTCTTGGTTCTTCCACTGAATCCTCGTATCCTTAAGGTCGGAATTCTTCCGCGTCCGCGTCCGTATCCGAGGCCTCTGCCACCTACAGGAGGCTGTCTCCTCTGGAGTCTATCACAAACACCATCGGAATTGCAATCGGTAAATCCAGGACCTTGACCGGAAGAACGCCCACGGCCGCAGCCACCACGACCTTGACCGTATCCCCAACGGCGACCGTATCCGCGACCGCGACTTCGGCTGTATCTGCGACCAAAACCGCGTTCTCTGCCACCTGCAGGAGGCTGTTTCTTCTGAAGTCTGTCGCAAACACCATCGGAATTCTTGTCTGCAAATCCTTGACCACGACCTTGACATCTCAGATAACATCGACACGAAGAACGTGGACAATTATCGCAAACTCCGTCACCGCTCTTGTCAATAAAATTGTCGCATTCACCATCGTTGGTTTTGTCAACGTAACAGCAACCCTGAGCATTTTGCAGTTGTGCCGGTTTGTCCTGAGCCTGGACTACACTCACAACAAGTAGAACCAACACCCCCATAACAATAGTGGATAGAAAAGAAGTTCGTCTTCGCATGATTAATACCTCCTTTCAAAGAGTAGTACATGCATCCCAAATTAGGTATTTCTTGCGAGCCTGAAACATGTGACTTGCGTTAGCACTTTATACTTTTAAGGACCGCACACACTTTTATTGAGCAACTGTCGTGCCAAGCAATGCCCAGCAAAAAGAAACTCTTTATCAAGACACAACAAAATCGCATCTTCTGTCCTTATATATCAATTCTTGAAGCTCCTGAAAAAATAATAGAGATATCTGAAATATACCATCGTTCAGAAGAAGACATTGCCTCGGCGGTGCAAAATCTGCACGTTTAAACTAATAGTGCAATTTCTGCACTGCAGTCCTTGCGGCCCCTATAGGTTGGCCAAATCCATTGCTCCCCTGGGGAGGGGAATGTTTCTACCATAGAAAACCTGCCATCCAAATGCACATTGCCAAGCTAAACAGGGGCAATGACAGTTTGAGAAATCCACAGAAAATCTTGTGGAGACAGTTGACAGTATGTGGATATGTGAGTATAATATGTTATAGTGAAAGACATTGTGAAAGGTGTTGGCAATTGGCTATGAACAAAGAGACCAAGAAGTTTTACGAATTGAAAGCTGAGATAATTCAGGCGGCGGCACATCCTATTCGACTTGCCGTCATTGAGTTCCTCAGTAAAGGTGAGCAGTGTGTGTGCGATATTGTCGAACATGTCGGAGCACAGCGGTCCAATGTTTCAAGGCATCTTTCGGTGATGGTCAGAGCTGGAGTACTCGAAAGTCGTAAGGATGGTCTTAAGGTAATGTATTCCTTACGAACTCCCTGTATCCTGAAGTTCTTGTCTTGTGTAGAGCAGGTTCTGAAAGAAAGGATCGACAAGGAAGCTGCCTTGTTGAAGAGTCTTGAGAAGATGAGGGCATGATTCTTTTTTTGCCCTAATACGTGAGTATAATGTTGCATAGTGTCGCAGTGGGTAGCCCGGCTGAAACATGTTGGCTGGTTAGGCTCATATAGGGAATACTTGAATGGACTGGAAGAAAGAGTGGAAGACGGCAGCCGTCCTTATCGTTGGTTTTCTGGCATGCTTTTATCTCCCTGTTGGAAATCAACGATTTGACAACGCCTTGATGGAGTCCATCCATTTGGTGAAGTGGTATGCCCAAGAACACGTTCTTCTGTGTTTGATTCCAGCTTTCTTCATTGCAGGTGCAATTTCAGTTTTTGTGAGCCAAGCTTCGGTGATGAAGTATCTCGGAGCAAAGGCTAACAAGGTTCTTGCATACGCAGTTGCATCGGTTTCCGGCTCAATTCTCGCTGTCTGTTCCTGCACGATCTTACCACTATTTGCAGGCATCTATCGGATGGGGGCGGGATTGGGTCCTGCAACGGCTTTTCTGTATTCCGGTCCTGCAATCAATGTGCTTGCCATCATCCTGACAGCAAGAATACTTGGATTGGAACTTGGCATTGCCAGAGCCGTGGGAGCAATAGTCTTCAGCGTCGTGATCGGCCTGATTATGCACTTCATATATCGGAAGGAGGAATTGGAAAAGGCAAATAGCCAGATGGCCATGCCGGAACCGGAAGTGGTTCGACCATTGTGGCAGAATGCCCTGTTCTTTGCTGTTATGGTTGGGGTATTGGTGTTTGCCAACTGGGGTTCACCCAATGATTTCAATTTCAAGACAACCGATGGATCGACCTTTAGAGCAGCGGTCCTGAAAGCACCAGAGCATAACAGTCCAATGGCAGGCTCCTACACCCTGAAACTCATGGACGGAGATCAAAGAGGACAGGAAGTCATTCTCTCCGTAGATAACGTCATTGAAAAGACTCCTGTTGAGGGTTTGTGGACAACTATCTGGAGCAGTAAGTGGATCATAGCGAGTGTATTCGGCATTCTACTTGCTCTGATTCTCATATTGTGGTTCTCCATACCGTGGTGGAAAATTGTTCTTACTGCGGTTCCCACTGTCCTTCTGGGAATCATCCTTCCCATGGAAGGTATGATGGTAATGATTCCCTTCACAGCGGCTGTCATAGGGCTTTCATGGGCAACCAGCACAACAAAGGGTGAAGCTGAAGAATGGTTTAGTTCCACTTGGACATTTGCCAAGCAAATTCTACCCCTACTATTATTCGGAGTTATCATTGCAGGGGCATTACTTGGGAGACCGGGGCGTGAAGGGTTGATTCCATCAGAATGGGTAGCAAGTGCTGTTGGAGGCAATTCCATTTGGGCAAATCTGTTCGCTTCTATAGCAGGGGCTTTTATGTATTTTGCTACGCTGACCGAAGTGCCCATCCTTCAGGGACTGCTTGGGGCTGGAATGGGGAAAGGTCCAGCCTTGGCTCTACTGCTTGCCGGTCCCGCCCTGAGCCTGCCCAATATGCTGGTTATTCGTTCGGTAATGGGAACTCAGAAGACCATCGTCTTCGTGGCACTCGTCATCGTGATGGCAACGATATCGGGAATACTTTTTGGCAGCTTTTTCTAAAGGAGAATATCAAATGGCAAAAATACAGATACTGGGAACGGGATGCCCCAAATGTGCAAAGCTTGCCGAAAATGCTGAAGCTGCGGCCAGCGAACTTGGCATTGAATATAACTTGGAAAAGGTCACACATATCAACGACATCATGGCGATGGGAGTGATGATTACGCCTGCATTGGCGATCGATGGCGTGGTGAAGGCAACAGGGAAGGTCCTTTCTGCTGAAGATATCAAGGCCATGTTGGCCTGATCACATATCGGGCGTTCTAAATGAATTGAAGGAGATATCGACATGAATAATCTGGGAAAAGTAATAATTGTGGTTGTATTGGTTCTAGCTGTTGGAATCGTTGTTGCCTTAAAGAATCAGAAGTCAGAACCAACGGATTCTCAGGGAACCCAAGCATCATCGTCAGGAGGACTTTCAGGTTCTGAGCAGGGGCAGGCCAAAACGACTGAGACTTCTGCCTTGCCCAAGCTCATAGACTTGGGAGCCGGAACCTGTATTCCCTGTAAGATGATGGCTCCCATTCTTGAGGAACTCAAAGTGGAATTCCAGGACAAGCTCGAAGTCGTCTTCATTGACGTGCGAGAGAACCCAGATCAAGCCCAGAAATACGGCATCAATCTAATTCCGACTCAGATATTCTATGATGGTGCAGGCAAAGAGCTTTTCCGACATGAGGGGTTCTACTCTAGAGAGGATATTCTCGGCAAATGGAAGGAATTTGGCTTCGATTTCGCTGACAAGAACGCGGAGGAATTCAGTCGCTTACCGAAAAACTGAGAGAAATCTACAAGGAATCCTAACATAACGGGAGTCTTAGCAAATATGCAGGAACTGTTTACGCAACTGACTCATGCAGTGGAAGGGGCGGGCTTTATTGCACTGATTGCATCCTTTGTCTGGGGCATGCTCAGTGTCGTTCTGAGTCCCTGTCATTTGGCCAGTATCCCGTTGATTGTAGGATTCATTGATGGACAGGGAAGGATTTCCACCCGACGAGCATTCCTCATCGCCACAGTGTTTGCAGTAGGTATCCTGATAACGATTGCTGCCATCGGTGCAATAACAGCGGCAGCCGGAAGAATGATGGGCGATGTGGGAAAATATGGCAATTACTTCGTTGCGATCATCTTTTTCTTGGTGGGTCTGCATCTGTTGGATGTGATTCCAATGCCATGGTCAGGGCCAGGGCAGGTTGGCATGAAGCGGAAGGGTATGCTGGCGGCATTCATCCTTGGCCTGGTCTTTGGGGTTGCCCTTGGCCCTTGCACTTTTGCCTATATGGCTCCCATGCTTGGGGTGACTTTCAAGCTGGCATCGACCAATCTGTCTTACGGGATTCTGCTCCTTTTCGTATATGGAGTTGGGCACTGTTCCGTAATCGTTGTTGCAGGGACTTTCACTGAAGTGGTTCAGCGGTATATGAACTGGAATGAGAAATCGAAAGGGTCTGTAGTCCTTAAGAAAGTGTGTGGCGTGCTTGTGTTGCTCGGTGGTATCTATCTGATCTACACAGCACCATAGAATTCTAAACCTTATTCAGGAGGATATCTCATGAACAGAAGAGTGTTTCTAAATAGCGGCTTGGCCGCTGGAGCAGTAGTTGCTGGAATCGGATCTGAAGGATTTGCCGCAGCGGATAAGAAAGTCACAATCCTGGGGATCTCGTGCAGTCCCCGCAAAGGGATGACAACTGCGACTGGAGTCAGGGTTGCCTTGGAAGCAGCCGGAACAGTGAATGCTAACATCAGCACAGAACTCATCGATATGGGCGGCGTCACCTTTTCAGGCTGGACGGGTTCACCCTCTGCCGCACAAGATGACTTCGACAGGCAGGTCCTTCCCAAGCTCAAGGCCCCATCTGTTGCTGGTTTGATCATTGGCTCACCTGTGTATTTCCGCAATGCCAGTTCGGTCTGCATGGCATTTCTGGAACGTCTGGCTGCCCTGAGGAAGCCCAGGCTCCTTTTGGCTGACAAAGTTGTGGGAATACTGTCTGTCGGGGCTTACCGAAATGGCGGACAGGAGATGGTGATCCAGCAGATTCAGGCAGCCATGTTATGCCATGAGGTCGTGATTGTCGGTGGCAAGCCGGGTGCTCACCAGGGGGCCACCCTGTGGAATGCCTATAAGGACGACATCATGAAGGATGAGTTTGGGATCGACTCAGCCAAGAAGCTGGGGATTCGTGTCGCAGAAGCGGCATTGAGGTTGTCATAAGGAGGCAGTCATAGGTACCAGTTAAGTGCTTACAGATCTTTTTTGTTTTCCAATTTTGCCCGAAAAAGGCCGGTGATCTGAAATGATCTGTTATAACAGATCACCTGTTGGGAGGTTGGGAGTGGTTGAGGGTAATTGATGTCCAGAGGAGACAGAGAATCGTCCTGAGGGCAGATACTATGAAGCAAAATGCTTTTGTTTATGTTGAAAAAAGCAAATTAGTGCAGACAAAGGCCGACGGATAAATCCAGCAAAAACGGCCAAATAGACGATAAATAAGACGAGACCTAATCTGAACTGATAGCCAACACGGTTATGGCCATAAGCCGGTCAGAAATGTAAGGACAGAAATAATGGACTTCAAACAGAAACTCATAAACTTCTCATTACAACACTACAGACTGATCACCGTCATAATGCTCGTGCTTACGTTGGCGCTGGGATCGTTGATAACCCGGATAAAGATCGACACCGATCCGGAGAACATGCTCTCAGAGGATGAAGCTGTTCGTGTATTCCACAGTGCAACCAAAGATCTGTTCGACTTAAGCGACATCGTAGTGGTGGGGATTGTCAACAATAAGAATCCTGACGGCGTTTTTAATACCGAGTCGCTTGCCAGGATTTACGAATTGACAGAATTCGCGAAAACTCTGTCCTGGCCGAATGAAGAAAAGCCCGGTGAACAGATCGGAGTCATCGAAGGTGATTTACTTGCACCCTCCACAGTCGATCATATCGGTCAGGGTGCCGCCGGAGAGATCAAATTCGAATGGCTTATGAAAAAGCCCCCTGCTTCCCAGGCCCAGGCCCTTGAAATCAGAAACAAGGCCATGAGCAACCCCTTACTTAAGGGAACTCTTATTTCCGAAGACGGCAAGGCGGTTTGCCTGTATCTGCCCCTGACAAGCAAAGATCTAAGTTATCGCGTATACAGTAAGCTGAAAGAAAAGATCGCCACATTCGAAGGCGACGAGGAATATTACATCACCGGCCTGCCCGTCGCCGAGGACACTTTTGGGGTAGAAATGTTTATCCAGATGGCAGTGTCGGCACCGCTTGCAATGTTTATAATCTTTTTGCTCCTGTTGCTTTTCTTCCGCAAGATTGTCCTTGTCATATCGCCTATGATCGTAGCCATGGTCTCGGTAATTACAACCATGGGCATCTTGATCGGACTCGGCTTTCCGGTCCACATCATGAGTTCAATGATACCTATCTTCCTTATGCCCATAGCCGTCGTTGACTCAGTGCACATTCTTTCGGAATTCTTCGATCTCTACACAAAGGAGAAAGGAAGAATCAACACCGCCCGGGAAGTCATGAACAACCTGTTTACACCAATGCTGTACACTTCCCTTACATCAGCGGCGGGATTTGCCTCTTTAGCCCTGACGCCAATTCCCCCCGTTCAGGTCTTCGGCGTCCTGGTAGCCGTTGGCATCATGATCGCATAGCTGTGTACCGTAACATTCGTACCGGCCTACATAATGATGATGAAGGAAAAGTCGCTGGAAAACTTTGGCCACGAAGCGAGGCATGTGGAAAAGCGAAACTGGCTTACAAAGTTGCTCACCGGAACCGGAAACCTTACCCACAGCAAGGCAAAACCAATATTGATCGTCATCATCCTGGTTGTCGCCGTCGCTGCCTACGGAATTACACAAATTCAGATTAATGACAATCCTGTAAAATGGTTCTCCAAAAGCCATCCGATCCGCCAGGCGGACATCGAGTTAAACGCCCACTTTGGCGGAACCTATATGGCCTACCTTGTCATCGCAGATGCCGCCAAAGAAGGTGATTCCACTGTTTTAGCCGATTATTTCACGACTCTGCAAAACCGCCTGGAAAAGCGAACAGAGGAATTGCGCAAAGACTTCACCGATGTGGACAAGGTTGCCCTGGAGTGCGAACAACTTCTCAACCAACAAATTAAGTCAGCTCGAACAAGAAATGGTTTACTTGCTGCGATGACTGCCTCTGCCGAATCCAGGCTTGATTCGGCACCGGATGAAGAGGCGGATGTCTGGTATGAACTGGCTGATTTCTTTGACATGGAAAAGGAACGGCTTAAGTTATTCAAAAAGCCCGAGGTCCTCGAGTACATTGCAGGACTGCAGGCATATCTGAAAGAATCAGGCCTGATAGGAAAAAGTAATTCCGTCGCAGACGTCGTCAAAAAAGTGCATCAAGAACTGATAGACGGTAAACCTGAAAGCTATACCATCCCGAAGACTTCGGCGGCTGTTGCTCAGTGCCTTATGCAGTTTCAAAGCAGTCACAATCCTGAAGATCTGTGGCATCTGGTCACCTATGATTACATGAAAGCAAATATCTGGATCCAACTGACCAGCGGTGACAACAAAGATATGGAAAAAGTCGTAAAGGCGGTCGATGACTTTTTCGTCGATAATCCCCCTCCCGTACCGATGAAACATGATTGGGCGGGACTCACCTATATCAACACCGTCTGGCAGAACAAGATGGTCCTGGGGATGCTGCAATCATTCATGGGCAGCTTCATTATTGTCTTTATCATGATGACAATCCTCTTCCGGTCCCCGCTCTGGGGGATCATCTGTATGATTCCTCTGACAATCACGATAGTTGTTATTTACGGAATAATAGGCTTGGTCGGGAAAGACTATGATATGCCTGTGGCCATCTTGAGTGCATTGACGCTGGGCATGGCGGTCGATTTTGCGATACATTTTCTCGAACGAGCCAGAGCTAGTTATGCCCAGACGGGATCATGGCAAAAAAGCGTCGGCGTAATGTTCGGCGAGCCGGCCAGGGCGATCAGCAGGAACGTACTTGTTATCGCGATCGGATTCCTGCCCCTGCTTGCCGCTCCCCTGATGCCATACAAAACGGTGGGAATATTCCTGTGTGCGATCATGGCTTTGTCAGGAGTAATAACCCTGATGGCCCTGCCCTCCATGATAAGAATCGCCGAGAAAGTACTCTTCAAGGCCAAGCCATCGCCAAAATCGGCAGGCTGCAACTGCGGTTTCTGTCTTGTCATTTCGATCGCAACGGCGGTTCTGGTTGCGATCAACCTGCATCAGTACTGGGAGTTGGGCTGGAGTAAACTGGCCTGGATCAGTATAATAGCAATACCTTTAATGGCGCTTTCCTGCGGCCTGATGTCGCGACGACAAGCGTGCCAGAGACGATCACAAGAGGAACTTGAAAAAGATAATGAAAATGAGGTGTAAAATGAGACTATTACCGGCAGTTACAATTATTTTTGTGTTTTCAGCGGCGCTTTTTGCGGCCGATGGTCCCGGCCTGCCTGAAAAAATCACCGATGTCCAAACCATCGTTAATAAAGCCAACCTCATTGCATACTATCAGGGCAATGACGGCAAGGCTAAAGTCAAAATGACAATAACCGACAAAAAGGGGCAGACCAGGGTTCGAGAGTTTATCATCTCGAGAAAAGACGTCAAAGATGGAGGCGACCAGAAATACTATGTGTACTTTCTCAAACCTGCCGACGTCCGTAAAATGGTCTTCATGGTTCACAAACACGCCGACATCAACAAGGATGACGACAGGTGGCTGTACCTGCCCGGCCTGGACCTCGTAAGGCGAATTGCCGGCGGCGACAAACGAACAAGCTTCGTCGGCTCGGACTTCCTGTATGAGGATGTCTCCGGGCGGAATCTCGCCGAGGACAATCACGAGCTTGTCGAGACCACCGACAAATACTATATCGTCAAGAACACACCGAAAAAACCCGACAGTGTGGAGTTTGGCTATTTCAACGTTTCGATAGACCGCAAGACCTTTGTACCGATAAAGATGGAGTTTTACGATAAGAAGAACAAGCTCTACCGAATTATTGAATCGCAAAAAGTCGAGACAATCGAAGTCGTGGATGGCGCAACTATTCACAAATTCCCCACGGTTGTCAAATCCGTTGTCTCGGACCTGAATACCGGCAGCAAAACAGTGATGGAATTCACCAACGTCAAGTACAATATCAATCTGAAAGACATATTCACGGAACGATACCTTCGCAGACCGCCAAGGGAGGCGACCAGATGATTCCTCGCAAATGCTTCATGGCTTCAATCTTTCTTGTCGTTATTTCTTCACCTGTCATAGCCCAGGAGGACAGTGGAAGCAGTTTTACATCACTGTTGTCAAATCTGGACGTTCACGGGTTTTACGAGGTACGTTCAGGCTATCGCATCAGAAAAGATAAACACGAAAAAGATATGTCTATTATGGAGCAGCGTCTGCAACTCGAGATGTCCTCATATTTAGACTGGGTTGATTTCAAAGTCAGGGGAGATATTATAGGCGACCTCGTGGAGGAGCAGGCTGACTTTGACCTTCGTGAAGCATATATGTCTACCAGCCCTTATGACTTCATGGACCTGAAAGTCGGAAGGCAAATCCTGACATGGGGAACGGGTGATCTCGTTTTTATCAACGATCTGTTCCCCAAAGACTGGCAGTCTTTCTTCATCGGCAGAGACACCGAATATCTTAAGGCTCCATCCGATACTGCCAGGATAAGCTTATTCTCTGATCTGGCTAACCTGGATATCGCCTACACGCCGCAATTCGACCCCGACCGCTACATTACCGGCGATCGCATCTCATACTGGAATTCAAACCTTGGGAGAATCGCAGGACGCGATGCGATAATCCACACCGAAAGACCGAACCGCTGGTTCAGAGATGATGAGATTGCCCTCCGCCTCTACAAAAACATCGACAATTATGAATATGCACTCTACGCTTACAGGGGTTTCTGGAAAAGCCCCGGCGGGCAGAATGCCACGGCCACCAAGGCAATTTTCCCGGACCTGAATGTCTACGGCGCCAGCGTCAGAGGCAATGTTGGCAAAGGAATTGGAAATCTCGAATTCGGCTATTATCAATCAGACGATGACCAGAGTGGCAAGAACGGTAATATAAACAATTCCGAAGTGCGGTTTTTGGCTGGATATACACAGGAAATCGGCAAGGATCTTACTGCCGGGCTGCAATACTATGTCGAACACATGATGGACTATAGTCAGTATAGGGATAGTTCACCTTCAGGCCTGAACCGCGACAGAGACAGGCACTTGGTCACACTGCGGCTGACAAAACTCTTAATGAACCAGAACCTTCGATGCTCATTGTTTACTTATTTTTCCCCCTCAGACAAAGACGTCTATATGCGGCCGAACATTAATTACAAGATCAACGACAATTTGGCCATTGAAACTGGAGCAAATATCTTCTTCGGTGATTATCCGGACACTTTCTTCGGACAGTTCCAGAATGACACAAACATCTATACGGCATTACGATATAGTTTTTGATTGCGCACTATGCAAAAGCTCACAGAAACCAACGGATCACGCTGAACTGTGTTCACTACTTCATCCGCAACTATTCGCTACTCAGTCGTATGGCAGTATTACCTCGGTCCC
>SDBT01001556.1_pt1 | contig 40601 bp, 39 predicted proteins | sample 2277101 | NCBI WGS metagenome assembly SDBT01 (sample SAMN10404973, study PRJNA504765) | marine sediment metagenome | isolation source: marine sediment core GS10_PC15, 103 cmbsf | place: Arctic Ocean: Southern Knipovich Ridge | collected 2010 | reverse complement strand
TATGAGTAACGTTTTTAAAATAAGTATTATAAATTGAATATCTTTAAAATATTATAGTAAATATTTTACTTATATATTTTTTTTTAATTTTTCTTTTGATGTTTTTTTTAAACTTGAAGAATTTATAAATTATAGATATCATATATTTCAAAAATATTTTAAGGAATAAAATTATGAAACGTACATATCACCCAAGCAAACGAAAAAGACAGAAAAAATTAGGATTTAGAGCTAGAATGAAAACAAAAGGCGGTCAAAAAATTCTAAAAAGAAGAAGAAAAATCGGCCGTAAATGCCTCTGTGCATGAGTTTAAGTTTTTCTAGTCTATATAAAGTCAAAAAAAAGAGAGAATATAGAAAAATATTCAAAGCTAGAAATCGAATTATTGGTAAACATATCAATGTTGATTATACTTTGAATAATTTCAATTACATGAGACTTGGGCTAACTGTCAGTTCAAAGTTTGCTAAAGCCAATAAAAGAAATAAATTCAAACGTCAAATTAGAGAAGTATTTAGAGTGATTAAATCTAAAGAAAACCTAAGTATAGATATTAATATCTCCCCTAGATCAGATGCAGTAAATTCAACTTTTTTAGATTTAAATAATGAATTAGATTCTATGATTTTACAAATCAAAAAATCATTAAAAAAATAATTTAATTTTTTCTATCTATTTATCCTCTTAAAAAATAAAATTTTTCACTTTTTAAAAATCATTAAATTTTACATAAGGATAATTTCTATGAGCTCTTTAAAAATATCTAATCCAAGACCTTCTTACCCATTAAAGCATTCACATAAAAAAAAGAAACAAGAGCTCCCAAAACTTTTTTTTCATGAAAAAGTATTCACTAAAACTGGAGGGAAAGCTGAAAAATCTTATTATTTATCTAAAGATCTGGCTATTGAACACACTGACGATGATAATTTTATTTTAGATGAATTAGAATGTTTATATGATCTGTACAATTATCATAATACTCATGTAGAAAACTTGGTAAAATTAAATTTATTATTAAGAAAAATAAATATTGAAGTTATAAAAATACATTCTTCTACTAATCCTCCTGAAAAAGAAAGCTTTATCGAACTAAACAACTTGCTAAATCAATTAAACTATCTTCTAAAGACTGATCTAAGCATTGAATCAATTGCAACTCTTAAAATTTTAGTTGAAGAATATAATCAATATAATATAAAGCAAATATTAGATTTTTTTAATGATACTCAAAGAGAATATGATAATTTAAAAAATACTTACCAAAGACTTATGAAAAGAAAAAAAACATTAACCCGAAATGAACATGAATTTGTTTCTTCATTTAGAACATATTTAAATCTAAATAAAGAACATGAAAATAATATTATAATTTACAATCTAAGAATAGATCCGATTGATATTCGAAAACTAGAATATGTAAGTACTTTTAAACATATTGCTAATGGTTAAAATTAAAATAAAAATTGCATCTTCTTAAAAGATTAAATTTTGTTATACTTTTCATAAAAATTGAAAAAAAAATGAATAGTTTAAATACTGAACAAAAAAAAGCTGTAGATTTAATAAATGGAAGAATTTTAATACTTGCAGGCGCGGGCTGTGGAAAGACTAAAGTTTTAACTTATAGAATTGCTAATTTGATAACTAATAAAGGTATTAATGAAGGAAATATTTTAGCTTTAACTTTCACAAACAAAGCCGCTAAAGAGATGAGAGTTAGATTATCAAAGCTAATTGGAAACTCAAAGTCCAAAAAAGTAACTCTTTCAACTTTTCATAGTTTTGCTATGCTTCTTTTAAGAAAAGAAGCTGAAAAAATTGGATATTCCTCTAATTTTTCAATTTATGATGATTTAGATATGCAAAGATTTTATAAATCTTTAATTTCTGATTATATTCAAAATGATAAAGTAATTTCAGTAAATTCTATAATAGAGAAAATATCTAACGCTAAAAATCTCAATTTATCTATAGATGAGATTCCTTTATTTGAAGAAAAAGATAAAAATGAAATTTTTTTAAGTGTATATAAGCAAATAAATCACTCATTAAAGGCTTATAATGCCATGAACTTTGACACTCTTCTATCTTCATTAGTTGAGCTTTTTGAAAAAAATGCTGATGTTTTAAAAAAATATCAAAATAAATATAAATATATATTAATAGATGAGTATCAAGATACCAATCCTATACAATATAAAATAGCAGATCTTTTATCCAAAAATCACAATAATTTATTTGTTGTGGGAGATGATGATCAAGCTATTTATTCTTTTAGAGGTTCATGCATAAAACATATTTTAAATTTTAAAGCTGATCATATTGTAAAATTAGAGCAAAATTATAGATCTACAAATATTATTTTAGATGCTGCTAATTCTGTTATAAAAAACAACAAAACAAGACATGATAAAGTTTTGTTTTCAAAAAATATATCTGATGAACAAATTAAACTTTTTCATGCTCCTACTGAAGTTGAAGAAGCTCAATCTGTTATAAATAGAGCAATAGATTTAAAACAAAATTATAATTTAAATTGGAATGATATAGCTGTATTATACAGGTCTAATTCACTATCTAGAAATATAGAAATGCATTTAATACAAGCGATGTGGAAAAAAGATGGATCTTGGGTAAGAGGAATTCCATACGATATTTATGGAGGCCTTTCTTTTGCACAAAGAGCAGAGATTAAAGATATACTCTCTTATCTTAAAGTTATTTGTAATGAAACTGATTTAGAATCATTATTTAGAATAATTAATGTTCCTAGAAGAGGAATTTCCGATAAAACTATTGAACTTATCAAAAATTATAAAAAAGATAAAAAATTATCTTTTTATAAAGTTTTAAAATTAATTAAAGAAAATAAAATTGATTTATCCAAAGAAAAAATAAGTTTTCAACCTAGATCACTTAGAGGAATAGAAAGTTTTGTTACCTTAATAGAAGAAGCTAAAATGAAATTTTCAAAAGGATCTCTTCATACAACACTTAAATGGTTTATTAATAAAATTGATTACAAAAAAGCTATAGCTGAAGAGATTAAAAGTGAAAAAGCAAGACTTATTAAATGGGAAAACGTTAATGAATGTATAAATGCTTTAAGCACATATGAAGAAGAAGAAAAAAATCCAAGTTTGAATCATTTTATATCAAGCACTATGCTAGACAAAGACAATCTATATAAACCAGATAAAACCTCTACTAATAAATTGCAACTTATGACCCTTCATAGTTCAAAAGGTCTTGAATTCAAAGCATGTTTCATAATTGGTTTAGAAGACAGTATCATTCCTCATGAAAAATGCATGACTAATATAGATGAAGAGAGAAGACTTTTTTATGTAGGCCTTACAAGAGCAAAAAAATATCTTATTCTTTCTATGGCAAGAAATAGAAAAAGAGTTGGAAAAAACGTTCCGACTAATCCTTCTAGATTTTTATTTGAAATACCAAAAGAACTTCTTAAAATTTGTTCCTGGAAAAAAATTTAATTAAAAACCAATTTGTTTAATTACATCTTTTATTGTTTTAGCAGTTAAATGAAAATTATTAATTTCATCATTGCTTAAATCCATCTTCAAAATACCTTTTACACCTTGTGAACCAATTAATGCAGGGACACTTAGATAAACATCATTTACATCTAAATAATTATCTATGAACGAAGAAACTGGTAAAATGGAATTTTCATCTCTTAAAATAGATTTAGTAATTTTCAAGAGTGATATTGCAATTCCATAGCAAGTAGAACCCTTTGCTTCAATTATTTTAGCAGCAGAATTTTTTACTTCTTCAAATATTTTTTCTAAATCTTCTTTTTTATATTTTATAAGATTACATTTATCAAATGGTATTCCTGAAATATTTGCCTTACTCCAAACAGGAAACTCTGTATTGCCGTGTTCCCCTATTAAATTTGCATGGATATTTCTAGCATCTATTTTATAAAAATTACTAAGTAGAGATCTTAATCTAGAAGAATCTAATACAGTGCCCGATCCAATCACTTTTTCTTTAGGGAAATCTGAAATTTTATATGCAACATAAGATAAAACATCTACAGGGTTAGTTACGACAATTAAAATACTGTTAGGAGCATTTTTAGCAATTTTAGGAATTATTTCTTTAAAAATTTTGGTATTATCTTTTACAAGATCTAATCTACTTTGATTTACCTTTTGATTTAAACCTGCTGTTATAACAACTATATCAGAATCTTTGATATCCTCATAATTGCCATAAGATATTTCTACAGGAGAAATAAAACTCTGAACATGACTTAAGTCTAAAGCTTCGCCAAATGCTTTTTTTTTATTAATATCTACTATAACAACCTCTCTTGCGATTCCAGACATCATAAGAGAGAAAGCATAAGAACTACCAACGCTTCCAGCTCCAATAATAGATATTTTTTTTTGTTTTGGTTGCATTAATTTCCTTTTCTTATTAATGGAATTCTTTTTTCAATATCAATATTAATCTATTTTTTGTATAGAAATTTTTAATATTAAAAAGAATTGTGTTTATTCAGCAGATTTTTTTCGAAAAAGAGTTTGTAATTGATCTAATTTATGTTGTAGCTTTGCATTTTCGTTTTGCAATTTTTTCATATCTTCAAATACTGTTTGAAGAGCTCTCATCCTTTCAACTTCTCTTGAATCTAAAGCTTGTAGTTCATACATTTCATTTAATCCCAAAAGTTTTTTTTGAAATTCGTAAAATGAAGCCATATCTTCATCACTAATAAGAATCATATTTAATTTTTCTTTTAATTCTGTTATTTCATATTTCATCTCACCAATTATTTGTTTAAGCAAAGCTTCCTCTTCATTTAGATCTTTTGCTTCTTCTTGTAATTCACTAACTTCTTCTTCAAGAGCTTCGATTTTATCATCTTTATCAAAAAATTTGCTTTTCTTACCAGATTCGCTTTGTTGGATTTCTTTATACTCCGCTTGTAGCTTATCAAATTGTTCTTGATCCATTTCTGTAAGATAAGGGCCTCTTAATTCTCGTTCTTTTTTTAATACAATAACTGTTCTTGCAATTTCTTCTTTTAAAAGATCCATTAGACGATTCTTTTTATTTATTTCAATTTGAAGTTTTCCTATTTCTTTTGTAATTTCAATATATTGATTATTTGTAAGTTTGATTTTTCCATATTCTTTTCTTAAATTTTCATAGAACATTACTCCGAAAGCAATTACTGAAAAACCCATCATTAAATATGCTGCATTGGAAAGTGCATTTAATCGATTAGAACATTCATTTACACTTGAACATCTTCTATAGATTAAATTTGTCATTTTTTTATAATCTGTTGTTTTAAATATTACATTTAATGCTATTGCGCTTATATCTTTAACAAAAGTTAAAGCTGTTGGAATATATAAAAATTGTTGAAATTGTGCAGTTATTCTCATACTCTTAAAAAAAAAATTTATATAGATATATCAAAAAAAATATTTTATTCAATCTTTTTTTTATTTTTTGTAAATGAAACTTTTTGTAGATCACAAATAGAACTTAAGAAAATACCAAAACCTAAAATTCTAAATAGATTTGCTTTATAGTTATTTTTGTAATATTAAATAATTTAATTATAAAAAATAACATTGGTTATATAACTTTAAATTACTTATAATACTTTTCATGCCACCTACAATTATATTAAGACATAGAAAAGAAAACTTAAAAAAGTGTTCCCTTAAAGGGCTTGAAAAAAATAAAGACTTTTTATTTTATACTTACCCAAAAGATACAATAATAGATCTATCTAATTATTTTCTTTTACATATGGATGGAGAACCTATATCTGAAAAAGACTCTGATAAAGGAATTTTTTTAATAGATTCTACATGGAAATATTTAGATAAAATCCTAAATGTTATTCCTAATAATATAGAAAAAAGATCTATTCCTAAAATTTATAAAACAGCGTATCCAAGAAAGCAAACTTTATGTAGCGATCCAGATTTTGGATTAGCATCTATAGAAGCTTTGTATATAGCATATATGCTAATGAAAAGAGACTGTTCAAAAATATTAGATAATTATTATTTTAAAGAAGAGTTTTTAAAAATTAATAATTTTACTTCTTAATTTCTGATAATTTCTTTTTATGGTTTTTAGCACTTTCTATTTGAGATGCGTAACAACTAAAACATGCTGGAAAATACATCTCTTCAGCACCTAATTGTATTGTAGGACCCTCAACAGTTGCAACACCATCTACATGTTTTAAATTCATAATAGATTTTTTATTACAAAAATTACATGTGCATTTAATTTCTTCAATAGTATCTGATAGTTCTATTAATCTTTTTGAAGCTTCAAAAAGATTCGATCTAAAATCCGTTCTAAGACCATAGCAAATAACAGGTATTTTAAGTTTAACAGTGATTTGTCTTAATTGATTAATAATACCTACTGATAAAAATTGAGCTTCATCTACTAATATACAGCTAATATCTTTAAACTGTTTAAAATCTATAATAGTTTTTTCTTCTAATAACATATCGGCTTTTGCGTAAAGTCCTGCTCTTGATTTTATAGTATCTTTTCCAAATCTAGTATCTAGTTTTGGTTTTAACAGACACACTTTTTTTCCTTGCTGTCTATAATTATGAGCAACTGCAAGTAGATTTAATGTTTTAGCTGACCCAACTGTTCCATAACGAAAATATAACTTAGCCATATACCCCTCTTTTTTAGATATAAAAGTTATAAAATAGATTAAAATTCTTTAAAAGATTTTTTTTAAATTTATAATTTTTTTTATGCTAAATTCACAAAAAAGCATACATAGCTAAGTTTTACTATAATTTTTATTTCTTATTTTTTTTTAAAAAATAGTTATAAAAAGAGGAAAGCAAAAAACCACCGATAGCCCCATCCATAAATCCCCAAAAAAATCCAATTACTCCTCCTAAAAAAGTAGGAGTATATCCAAGATAAATTCCAGAGATTACACTTACATCTCTAATACCCCATCCAAAAGAGGAAACCCATGCTAAAAAAAGCATTCCGAGTGCCCACATTAACCCTGTTGCTATAGCAAAAGCCTTAACATTTAATTTACTCATAAATTCTCCTTTTTATATTTAACTTTTTTTTAATTGATTTTATGAAATTAATCTAGAATAAAATTATTTTAACTGTTATTTGCTTAATTATAAGTAAATAAATATATGAAGGAATAATTATGGCAGATAGTCAAAGAAATTCTGATATGCAAAGTCCTTTTGCAAATATCTCAGGCGATGAGACTATAAAAAAATTAAATTCTGATCTGCAAAAAGGTCTTAATTCTAAAGATGCAAGTGATAGATTAGAAAAATATGGAATGAACTCCCTTGAAGAAAAAAAAACATCCTATTTAAAAAAGCTGTTTGAGTATTTTTGGGGGCCAATCCCTTGGATGATAGAAATTGCTGCAATTTTATCTTTAGTCTTACAAAAGTGGCCAGATTTTGTAGTGATTTTATCAATGCTTATAATTAATGCAGCTCTTGGTTTTTTCCAAGAGTATAAAGCTGGAAATGCAATTGAAGCTTTGAAAAAGAAATTAGCGCTTCATGCTAGAGTGTTAAGAGATGGTCAATGGATAAATATAGAAGCTAAAAATTTAGTTCCTGGAGATATTATATCTGTAAAACTTGGAAACGTGATTCCAGCAGATGTTAAATTATTAACTGGAGATTATTTAACATTAGACCAATCAGCTCTAACAGGAGAATCTCTTCCTGTTACAAAAAAAGTAAATGACATTGCTTTTTCTGGAACTATTGCAAAAACTGGTGAAATGAGCGGAATAGTAACAGAGACTGGAATGAATACATTTTTTGGAAAAACAGCAAAATTAGTATCAGAGGCTAAAACAGAATCTCACTTCCAAAAAGCAGTTATAAAAATTGGAGATTTTTTAATTTTTTCAACTCTTGGCATCTGCGCTATAATTCTAATAATATCCATTTATAGAATTGAAGTTGATAAAAAGCTGCATGAAAGCATTGGTTCTATAGTTATATTTATTTTAGTTTTAGTAGTAGCAGGAATACCAATAGCACTTCCAGCAGTACTTTCAGCTACTATGGCAATAGGAGCTGGCGTGCTTGCTAAAATGAAAGCTATAGTATCAAAGCTTACAGCTGTTGAAGAGCTAGCATCTTTAACTATACTCTGCTCTGATAAAACAGGTACTCTTACTCAAAATAAATTAACAGTAGGAGAAGTTGTTCTTATAAAATCTAAAGATCAAAATGAAGTAATGTTAAATGCATCTTTAGCATCAAATCCAGATGGGCAAGATGCCATCGATGAAGCAATCTATGAAAATGTTACTGATAAAGAAGAAATAAAAAATTATCAGAGAATAAAATACACTCCTTTTGATCCTGTTGTAAAAAAAGCTATGTCCAAAGTTAAAGGAAAAGATGGGATAGAATTTGAAGTTGCAAAAGGAGCTCCTCAAGTTATTTTAAAAATGGTTGAAGCAAATGATGAACTAAATAAAAAAGTAACGGATACTATAGAAGCTATGGCTGAAAAAGGGTATAGAACGCTAGGGGTTGCTAAAACTATAAATAATAAATGGGAATATCTTGGAATAATCCCTCTATTTGATCCACCAAGAGTTGATACTAAAGAAACTATTGATCATTTAAAAAATATGGGCATAAATATAAAAATGGTTACAGGAGATCATGAAGCTATAGCTAGAGAGCTCTCTTCAAAATTAGATTTAGGATCTAATATAATACCTGTTGCTAGCTTATATAAAGAAGGAGAAACAGCAGAAGAAAGAGCAAAGTCTTTAGAAGAAGCTGATGGTTTTGCAGAAGTTTATCCTCAACATAAATTTGATATTGTAAAAGCGCTGCAATCTAGAAACCATGTAACAGGAATGACAGGAGATGGGGTAAATGACGCTCCTGCATTAAAACAGGCAAATATAGGAATTGCGGTGTCTGGAGCTACAGATGCAGCAAAAGAAGCAGCAGACATAGTACTGACACAGCCAGGTCTTTTAGTAATAGCCAGAGCTGTAGAAGAATCTAGAAAGATTTTTAATAGAATGAAAAGTTATGCCATGTATAGAATTTCAGAGACAGTTAGGCTACTTCTTTTCTTATTTTTATCGATGATTATTTTCAATGATCATCCTTTGACTGCTATTATGATTATCCTAATAGCTCTTTTAAATGACATACCTATTATGATGATTGCATATGACCATATGCCAATAGATGAAAAGCCCTCTACTTGGAATATGAAAGAGATATTAACAATAGCAGTAGGTCTTGCAATTGTTGGAGTAATTTCTACTTTTGGACTATTTTGGATAGGAGATCAATATTGGTTTAGTGCAGTTAAAGATCCTACTCAAAAATTTGCTTTTTTAAGAACGTTATCTTTTATGGGAATTTTATGTGGAGGAAATTTAACTATATATTTAACCAGAAATAGTAAAGCAATATGGACAAAACCTCTTCCAGAATGGAAGTTTTTTTCAGCTACATTAATTTCACAACTAATTGGAACTCTTGTTTCAGTATATGGTATTGGAACTAGTGACTTTATAGGAATTGGTTGGAAATATGTTATTTATTCTTGGGGATATATATTAGTTTGGTTTTTAATATGTATGCTTGTAAAAGAAATGCTCTATAAAATAATTGGAAGAGAAACAAATTACATTGCTTCTAAGATTGCTATAGTAGAAGAGAAAATACATTTAAAATAAAAAACTCTACTTGAAAGTAGCTTATTATTGATAATTAAAACATTATTTTCTAAAAGTTGTTTTAGAATACTTATTAATAATAAATAAAATTGACAAAACCAGTGGGATAGAAAATAGAGGCATCCATTTACTGATAAAAAATAAATAAATAGACAAACTACAAATTCCAATAAATAACAAAAAAAAGACTAAATAAGCATAAAAAACACCATGAAATATCTTTTGCTTTTCAAAGCCTTTAAACATACTTTCTGTTAAATGATGACTTTTACCAAGTGATGAATGTTTTTCTTCTAATTTATGCGTTTCTTGCCAAATAGAAAAAATAAGAGATTCATAAACTCCTGCATCTAAAAACCAAAGTAAACAAACACCAAATGATGACAAAATAGTTAAAAATAAAATAATTAAAAGAGGATTTATAAATAAAGCTTTTTCATATCCTGATAACATATATCCAATAGCGATAAAAGTAGCTAATACCCATGTTATAGTAAGGCCTTTATATTTGTTTTGGATGTTATTGTAATGATCTTCATATGTGATTAACATAGAATAAAATCCATAAGCTAACGATTCATCATCAGCAAAGATTTGATCAATTTCATGATCTGTTGATAAATGTCTAGATGTATCTTCTTCAAAATCTTCAAACATATCTACTCTATGTATTTAATTTCTTTTAAAAAGTCAGTTATTTTAAAAGTTTTTTTCTTTATGTAAAAACAAAAAATTGCCATTAAAATTAAAGCAACTACTATTGAAACAATGGAATAAATGGTTTTTTTTTGAATAGCATATAAATTATAACTAATAGCGAATCCAATGGTAATAGTAATACTAAAAAGACATCCAATGTAGTAATTTGCAATATTTGAAGGATGATCTTTTTTATGTGTTGCAAAAAGCATATTTCTATGAACTTTAGGGATCCAACTATTTTCTTTTTCTAATCTATAAGCTTCTGCAAAATTACTCATTAAAAGTCTTTGATAGAATTTAAGATCTATATGCCAAAGAGTAAAAATAGATGCTATTCCAATAACTGATACTAAAATTGCAGAGATCGATCTTTCAAATGGAATATCTAATTTCGGAATAGAAAATAAAAAACCAACAGCTGCAAAAGAAGCCAAGAGTATTGTAGATGTTAAAATCCTAAAATACGTTTGGATAGTATCAAAGTGTTTTATTTCTTTTATGTAATTACAATACATTCCATATGCAATTAACTTTTTTTTATCTTCTTTCTCAGTCATATCCCCTCTTATTTTTTATATAACCATTTTCATATTCGTTGTATAGATTTTTTTTATAAAAAAATATTGTTATAATTTAACATCTTATTATAGTCTTCTTTTTAAATTTTTATTTGGATAGAGGTTTATATGGAAGAAAATGATTCGATGATTACTTTTACAAAAGAAGAAAAAAAAATCAGAAAACGTTGGTTTGTTTCATATTTTATTGTTTTTATTTTTTTTTGTTTTACAGTTTTATTTGCATTAACATTTTTTATAATCATCTTTATATCAAACCCTTCTAAAAGCTTCTTTTATTTTTTTATTACCTGGATAATCGGATCAATAGCCTATATTTCACCAAATTATTTTTTATATAGGTGTGCCTATAAAAAACAAGGGACAAAATTTTTAATTTTCAATTTTTCCTTACTTGTTATTACTTTTATAATAAATTTCATACATTTAATAGAAATAAAGGATTATTCACTTTTGGTGCTAACTTTAATTATTTATTGGTACTTATATATTAATTGGAAACTTTTGCAAATTAATAGAAAATTCAAAAATAAATCATTAAAACCCTTGATAAAAACTGACCCTGCTTAAAATATTGACCTGATGGAATGTTTTTTTGTTTCAGATAAATGCAATAAATAATCATTACTTAAATTGCCTTCTCCTAAAACATAATAACCCCATAAAAATAAGTAAATTATTAAATTACTTTTCATCTTCAAAAAGAAGATAATCTGAAAAAACAAATGAAAATATTATATTATTTTTTTTTATATTATAATTTTCAATGTATCTTTTTGCTTCAAGTAAACTTCTTAAATTATATTCTTTTATTGTTTCATTTGATCTAGGATCACAAAACCAATTTTCATATAAAGTCTTCAATTCATCATTTTCTAAACAATAAACATCACCACCTGAAACACCAATTTCATAATTATTTCGCAATAAAATTTCTAACAATTCTAATGATCTTTTTTTATCCCAAGCTCTTTCATTGATTCCCCATTTGCTTAAATCAATGCTTTTTTTTATTAAGTCCTTTGGTATTTTTTTTGACATAATAAAACTAACCTCAATTTTTTATCTTAAATATTCTATGATTTATTGAATTATTAGGTTCAACAATCCATTCAAAAAATCCATCTTTATCTTTATAGCTTCCTTTTAAAGAAATTTTTGTTCTAAATATTCCATCCCTTCCCAAAACTTTTTCTATCTTTCCATATTTAGCATAATTATCAACAATTTTTGGAAACCCATGATAATCAGTATTTCCTGTCTTGGGATTTAATTTCATTTGATCCAATACTTTTTTTCTATAAAAAGTTCCCTCTAAAGGATTGTTTTTCGAAAGTTTACTTTTAAATATTTTTACATCTCTAACAATTTCCTCTATGTTAATCCCACTATAAGCTCTGTTACTCAAAGCTTTTGAAACATCCATTTGATTAGAATTTTGTATATAAATCCATTGAACAGAGAAAGTGAATATCTAGGTAAGTTGCCATTTATTTTTTTCAATTCCAATCAGCTGCTTCAAAGGCTAATCCTTCAGAATCATAAAGATAATCTTGTGATGAAATATCGCTATAAAGATCTTTATAAACTATTAGATACTAACCCACATCTTTATTATCTTCCTCTATAATTAATTTAATTTTCTCATCTTTATGCACATATTTTTTATAAGCCATTAATTCACACCATTCAATAAAATAAACTTTAACATTCATCAAAAACAGCTTCAATTTTCCCATCAAAAATATGATATTCAATCCATTTACCAGTTTGTTTGCCGAAACCTTTTAAAATTGTTTTAGATTTATCATAAATAAATTCATCTATTGATTTTAATAAATCAATATTTTTCATTAAAAAAAAAATTTCTAAATTATCATCATAATATTTTATTTCTAAATTGTTAAAATTATTAAAAATAATAATCCCTCTCTTTAAAAAAAGTCCTTCAGAGATATCCAAAAAAGCACCTTCTATTTCAATCTTAATAATTTTATTTTCTAAATTAACATCCATGTTTAAAATTTCATAATCCGGGAAAGAAATTTTATTCAACATATTTTGATTTAATTTCATTTTTTATTCTCCTATTTCAATATGGGATTCAAAAGATTTTCTATTCGTTTTTTTAAATTCTGCATTCAAAGCATTACCTTTTTTATCATATAAGTGTAAATGATTATATTTAGTAACTTTATCTGGAGGATGTATTTTTGCTCTAATTCTTTCATTTTTATCCATAAATTCTATAAATTTTCCATTGGGACTTTTTCCTTTTATTTTTAATCCATTTTTTTGTAACCAACTAATAACTCCTTCTTTAGGCACTTTAGAATTTAATTTAATATTAAGGTCTTTTTTTATATTTTTTATAGTTTTTTCAATATCAATCCCACAATAAGCTCTGTTACTCAAAGCTTTTGAAACATCCATTTGATTAGAATTTTGTATCTTAAAGCTCTTTAGTTGTCCAATATTTTTTATGCCGCTGACAGAAGATTTAAATAAGCTATATCCTCCATAAGCAACAGATCCAATCGCTATCCCATCATAAGTTGATCCTGTAATCATTTTAGATATTTGATAAGCATTAGAATTTTGCTGTGCTGGAATAACTCTTTGAATAAAATTTTCAGCTGCAAAGCTTATATTTCTTGTTTCAGATAAATGCAATAAATAATCATTGCTGAAACTACCATTACCTCCCAATCCATGATAGCTCCATAAAAAAGGAGATGACAAGACAAAACCAACATCCGATATTAACATTGCACCATTAACGGCAAACATTGCCGACTCATGCAATATTCCTGCTGAAATATTTGCTACAGTATTGTTTTCAAAGTTCATATTAAGAGTTGGAGATGCTATATAATTAGCATATAACCCATATAAATCCTCGTTATTCAAAGGATCGTTAAATACATAAGCATAAAGATTCATCCCATCTACAAAGCCTAAAGGATCACATGTAAGCCACCTTCCAAGTTCAGGATCATAATATCTTCTTCCAAAATATATTAAATTACTCTCTTCATCTTTTCTTTTTGAAGAAAACTGCCATGGATTATTTGTTGATAAATAGCTGCCCCAGCTAGTTATTACTTTTCTCTCTCCAAATGCAGAATATCTATAATGCTCATATAATGAGCTATTGTAGATAAGAGTTGTGACATTACCTGATATATCATGAATTGGAGCGTATACAGATCCATTTAACTCAAAAGATATGCTAGAGCTTATCTCTGCATTATCGAAATCACTTAAAACCCTAAATTCTTTCAATGTATAACTCTCATCTAATGAGCCTATCTCATTTTGATCGTTATATAAAAAATATCTAAGATAATTTTTATTCAAGAAACTATTATAAGTTACTTGTTTTGATATTCTTCTATGAAAAGCATCGTATTTATAATCAGATATAAATTCATTATCTTTTTCTATTCTAATTAGTCTATCTAGAGAATCATAAAAATATTTAATTTCTTTATCTGATTCTTTTTTTATTATTGGATTACCATTTAGATCATAGATAAATAAATAATCATTGGTTTTAACTATTTCATTTAAATTGTTAACAATATATTCATCTTGATTTTTTATAAGTCTGTTATTATTTGAATCAAATTTATAGTTATTATCAAAATCACCTTTTTCTAAAAGTAGTTGATTTAGATCATCATAATCATATGTGTTTGTAGAATTTTCAAGTCCTGTCCAATCTATATTTGTTATTTTTGAAATCACATCGTATTTTATGTTTTGTGTGTGATATGGAGTTTGAATAGATCTGATATTTCCAAGAAGATCTAAGTTGTAATATACATTACCTGCATTATTTATCAATTCTTCTTCTAAGAGATTACCTGACAGATCATATTGTAAAAATTCATGAGTGTAATATGGAACATTATCAATATATCTAATGATTTTTTTTAGATTTAAAGGATCATAAAAATATCTTACTTCAATTTTTTTAAAGTCGAAATCATTATAATAAATACTCTTTGTTAGATTACCTATAGAGTCATATTCATTTTCAACTATAAGATCATTTGATAGTTTTTCTTTAATTACACTGCTAAAAGCATCATATTCTTTGAAAATTGTAGTATTATTTACATTATCAATAATTTCATATGCTCTATTTAAATTATCATATTTAAAAGTGTAATCTATATCTTTGGTTATATTTTCATTGTTTTTTTTATAAAAACATCTATCGTTTACGATTTTAGAATAAAGTCTTGTGTTATTTTGAAGTTCATCATATTCATAGATAAGTTCATTTAAATCAGGCTTTATTGTTTTTATTTTGAGATTTGATTGATTATATTCATATCTGGTTGTTTTAGAATCCGAATTGTTATAATTTTCAATAATAGAAATTAGTTTATTCATATTGTTATAATCAAAGTGAGTATATATATTTCTATCCAATATTGTTTGATTATAAATTGAACTGTTTTGATCTGTTAGATTAGCGTTTAGATCATAATATTTTTCTTCTAAAGATATCCTTTGATCTAATGGGTTTTTTATTTCTATTATCTTTTCTTTGTTTAAAGGATCAAAAATAGTAATAGTTTTTTGATTAAGTGGATTTATCACTTCTTTTCTTAAAAGATTAAATTCCCTTTTTTTAATTAGATCATAACGGATATTAGTCTTATTACCTAAAGCATCTATATATTTAACTAATCTATTTAAAATATCATATTCTTTTATATCTATAGATTCTTTTGAATTTATGTTTTTTATAGTTATTTTTTTAGATCCTAAAGCATTTTCTTCATATTTAAAATTTATTTTTCTAAGAATATTATTTGAAGAATTTAATACTTTTTCTTTTAACACCCTACCTAGTAGATCTCTTTCATAGATTGTGATTAGCTTTTCATTTATATCTGATGGATTTGAAAAAACGCTCTCTGTTACTTTAGAGATATTGTTAAGTGGATCATATTCTATCTTTTTACTAGAAAGAAGATTATTGTTTTTATCAAAAAATTCTTCAGAAATTTTTCTATTTGGAACATCATATGTATAAACAATATAATTGTTATCCGGATCTATTTTTTTTATAAGATTAAAAAGATCATACTCAAAATACTCTTCACTTAAAAAAGCATTTTTATCTTTAGAATAATTTTTTTTAGAAATTATTCTTTTTAAATAATCATATTCATAAAGTGTGCTTGTTCCATTTGAATTGATATGACTATTCAAAGTTCCATCTACATTATAAATATTTTTTTCTATTGAACCGTTTGGATATTTTATGGTTAAAGGCTTGTTAAAAATACTATAAATTGTTTTTGTAATATTGCCATTTGCATCTTTTTTTTCTATTAGGTTATTAAAAGCATCATACTTGTAAGTTAAAGTTGGATTTTCAAAAACATTATCTGAAATTTCTATTGGAGGAAGCACTTCTTTAATTATGTTACCAAAAGCATCATATTCATATTTTTTTGTATTTCCATAAATGTCAGTATCTATTGTCTTATTATGCTTAAAATCATAATCATATTTTTCTATGTAAGATGGAGTTATTCCTATTTTTTTTGAAATTAATCTATTGCAATAATCATATTCATAAAAGATTTCTTTTTTAGAAAAATCAATCTCTTTTACTTTGTTATTATTAGCATCATATTTGTATATTGCTTTTCTATTTAAAGGATCTGTTTCAGATATTAAATTGCCTCTTTCATCATATTCATAATATAGAGTGTGTTTTAATTTATTATCAGATCCATAAATATCTTTTTTTGTGATTTTACAATCATTGGAATAGTCATAATGCTCTTTTTTGATTAAGAGTTTTATGTTTTTATCTAAGTTAATAAAAGATTCTTCAAATGTATCCACTAAGCCAAGTGGAAACTTATCTCTTATTTTATATTCTTTGATGTGTTGTTTTCTATTATTTGATACATCTTCTATTATTTGTTTGATTAAAATTTTATTTTCATCATAGAAATTGTAGGTTCTTTGTCTGATTATAAAACTTTTATCTTCTAAAATTTCATAAATATTTTTTTGTTTAACTAGATTGGTATCTGTTTCATATTCAAAAGTTGTAATAGTGTTATTTTCAGTAATTTTATTTACAAGATTACTTTCATTGTATTCATATAATTTGATGGATTTATCTACGCCGTTTTGTATTATTTTGCCATTTTTTAGATCAACTGTTAGGTTAAATTTAAAATTACCAGTTATGTTTCCATAAATTGTTTCTTTTTTGACATTTCCAAGATTGTCATAATCATATTCAATAGCTTTAATAGGAACATTTTTGTCTAAATAAACTTCTTTGTTTAAAAAGCCCTTTTTATTTTCATCATTTTCCTCATAAAAAAGACACTTTTGATATTTTACTTCAGAAGAGTTTTTATCAAATTTTTGTATTTGGGATATTCTTTTATTATCATTATAAAAATACTTAGTTTTACAAGTATCTATAGAGTTTAATTTTTCAGTTACTGTAGTTATGTTTTTTTCATAGAAAAAAATATGAGTATCATGAAGGGTTGTATCATTTTGTATTATTGGAGATTTTAAAGAAGACACTTTAAATAATTTAAAATCATCTTGTTTTATAAACTTATAGTCATTTTCATAATTTTTCTTTCCTTCTAAATAAAAATTCACCCCATAAATTCTATTGTTTGGAAAAATAATTTTTTCTAAAAGAGGCTGCAAGTTATTTTTATCAATGTATTTATAAGATTCTTTTATTTTTTCATTATTTTTAAAATTTTTAATTTCTATTTTTTTTATAGGATTTTTTGTTTTGTTTTCAAAAAAGTGATACTTAAGTTCATGGATATTAGATTTTATAGTCTCATATGTTGTTATATCTGTATCAATATCTAGATGGGTATATTCTTTTTTTTCATCTTTTGTTAAAGATATGATTTTATTTAGTTTATTTTTTTTATATTCATATTTAAAAACAGCTCCATTTAAATAGATTTCTTTATCCAAATAATATGTGTTATCTGCACCTTTTTCTCTTGTATAGATCCTTTTTGTTCCATCCGGTGAGATTATTTTTATTTCTCTATCTCCAAATTTTGTAATATTGTAATTTTTATAATTGTTTTTAGAACTTGTAATGCTAGATGTTTTTATTAGGGTTTTTAAAATGTTATTATCAATATCCAACCTTTCAATTTCTGATTCTTTTCTTTTTTGAAAGTTTTTATTGGATTCTTTTTTATTTTTTTCAAAAGATTTTAAATTACATTCTAAAATAGAACCATTTGGATCATAAAAAAGCAGTTTCCTACCTCTTTCTTCTTCTTTGTTATCATATTTAATATAAGCCCTTAAATATTTTAATGAGCTCCATCCTCCTTGGTGTTCTTGTAAAATCTCAGGTAATACTAACGCAGCCTTATTATTATCCATGCTGAGGTAAGATTTACCATATGTGATTGGATGTTTAGCATTTGCTATTATATCATTATTATAAAAATGTAAATGGCCTGTTATAACATTTACAATACCTTCTGCCATTTGTGTGCTGTTTGTACTTACTGTTACATTGAAATCTTCTAATTCATTAGAAAATAAATTAAGAGATAGAAAGATGAAAAAAATTAAAGTTTTTCTAAACATATTTTAACCATTAGAAAATTTATAAGATTAGCAATATGTGAAAAGGAGTTTATTTTGTAAATAGAAAACTATTTTTTGTAAGCCCAAAGTTAGAAACCTCCATACTAAAATTTTTGGTTTAAAGTATCATTATAACTTTGGACTTACACTATTTAATATAAATTTTTCATAATAAGATTATGCTTAATATTATTATGAAATTTTGAATAACTTTCGGAGACGAAAGTAAGCAATTCGTACTCTTACAATTATTAAAATGAGAATAATAATTTATTAAATATCTATATTAAGCCAATAACGAGTATATCGCAATTGACCTGTTTTTTTTAAAGCTTGTTTCTTAACTAAATCAGCTAAATCTCTAGTTGCCGTAGCCCTGGTAGTTTTACTAATAGCAATGTAATTGTCAGCGCTTAACCCTCCAGAAAATCCATCTATCCCCTCAGAAAACATTCTAAGTAAAACTTTTTCCTGGCGTTCATTAATTTTATTCTTTAATTCATTCATAAGTTTAGACTTTGCCATCAAAAAATTTATTATTTTAAGAGATTCTTTTTGAGCATCAACTATTACTTTTGCAAAATATTTAATCCAACTATCAATATTTAAAGTATTATTACACTGTGCTAAAGCTTTATAATATTCTTTTTTTCTTTTTGTAATTATTTTTGAAACAGCTATTAATGTTGGTTTTTTCAAACTTTGCGACAGTGCTTTTTCTACAAGAGCTCTTCCAAGACGTCCATTACCATCTTCAAAAGGATGAATACTTTCAAAATATAGATGAATAATTGCAGCTCTTGCTAAAATTGAGTCCTCTCTTATTGAATCATTAAACCATTTAATAAATCTATTCATTTCATTTTTTAAATTTTTCGAAGGAGGAGCTTCAAAATACACTATTCGTTTATCTAAACGTCCAGATACTATCTGCATAGGTTCATCATGTGTTCTATATTTTCCTATATCAGATATCCGATACTCATTTTTCATAAGTAATCGATGCCAGTCATATAATAAGCTATGGGTTAATGGCTGCTTATATGAATCATATATATTCCACATTAGCTCACCTATCCCTTCTTCTCTTAAAGGAATACTTTTTCTGTCAGATATAAATCCAAAATGACGCTGAATTGAAGATTGCAAACTATCTTGTTTTAAAATTTCTCCTTCTATTTCCGCGCTTTTTAATCCTTCAGAACAAAGAATTTCTACAATAAATCTTTTCTTTTCTTCTCCTTCAAGAAGTTTTAATACTGCACTAAAGCCACCAACAGCTTGAAGAAATTCTTTCTCTAAATCTTCTATTATTGAACTATCATATGTAAATTTAGGCCATTTATCTAATTGCCAATTCCATTTCATTGAGTTATATCCCTCTGTTCTATAACTCATAAATATATCATTTTTTGATTTATAAATCAACAGTCTATAAATCAAAAATATACAAACAACTAATATTGAAAGCGTTAAAAAATAAAACAAATCTTAAAATTTACATAGTTTTAATTTATTAATATTAAAGATCTGACTTTGGCTTACTTAAACCAAAGGAGGAAAGTTTTTTACTTCCAATCACAGTTTCATTTGTTATCACCAACAATTTCAGCTTTGTGACTAACATTTTTTTTTATTATTTTAAGCATGGCTAACATCACAGATAAATCAAAAGGATTACACAGAAAACTATTTTTTGACATTTTATAACTTATTATCTAATCTTCCTTTTTTAATTTTTGGGGATAAAAATTATTATGATAAAATTATTAAAAAAATCAAAATTTTTCCTCATCTTTATTATTTTTCTAAATATATCATCTCTTATAGCTTCTGAAATAAATCCCCTTTTAAATATTAGACAAGCAGAATCAAAATTTTCTAATCAAAAAGATATTATTCAACAATTAATGAATGAAGATGGAATGCTTGTTTATGATCGGGTGATGTCTCTTTTTGAAGAAATTGAAAACGGAAATTTAGACGATGTATTAAGTGAACAAAACTGGCATAAAATAAACCTTTTTTTAGCTTACATAGTAAGACAAGGAATGCTGCCAAATATTGATGAAGAGTATAGATTGGAATTAGAATTGGATATTCAAGAGCTTTTACATCAAGATAACAATTCTATTTTTTTAGAAAAATCTTCAAATATTAATGGCTATCAATTTTTACCTGTAGTTTTTTATCAAAATGCTAATATTGTCCACTATAGTAATAAATGGTTTAAAAAACAGGTCCACCATTCAAAAAAGTTTATAAAAAAACATAAAACTATTGTAATTGTTACAGCTGTTATAGCTATAGCTGCCGTTGTTGTTGTTGCAACAGTAGTAATTGCCTCTACTGCAGTTGCTAGTGCAGGAGCTTTAACGACGGCTGCTGATTCATACGCATCTAAGAAAAAAAAAGAGACTTTTTCTGATATTATATCTCATGAAAATTTAAATACTGGTGTTAAAAATGATTTTCAAGAGTCTGTAGCTGAACAGACATCAGATTTTAAAAATATTATAACGCAAAATGATCTTGCTATTTCAAGATCTACAGATATAAATTATTTTTTCCCTAATGAAAGAATTACTGGATCTACCCTAGCTCATAATGCTTTTAGTAATTTAACTTATGATATTAATAGCAATAACTCTGATGAAATACTTTTAAAAGGACATGGGGAAATCGATAATATTTTTGTAACTAATCAAACAGCAAATTACATTGATAATAAAAATACATTTTCTTCCAATCCAAATTCTTTTCCAGAAAATTTTCACTTACCGTATGCAGAATTTACTTCTAATAAAAATTACTATCAGTCTATAGAACATTTTGATAAGGCAATTAATTTAAATCCCAACAATCATAATGCTTATTTGAATAGAGCTTATGCTTACTTACAATTAGGAGAATTTGATAAATCTTTAAATGACTATAATAATTTTAAAGAAATTAAAGAAAAAAATTATATTTCAAAAAGTTTAGATGTTTTAAAGGATTCTGCTGAGTTTTGTGTTGGAGCTAGAATTGGAATTGATAAAGGAGCTATGGAATCAGGTAAACAATTTTTATCATTAGCCGTTAATGTGGTTTCTCAGCCATCTCAAACCTATGTAAATTTAGTTGAATCGATACAAATAATTTCAGATTTTGCAAAATTAAATGAGTGGAAAGTTTTAAGTGAAATAATTGCTCCAGAAGCCTGTGAATTAATTAAGGATTGGGAAATTCTTTCCCCAAAAGAAAGAGGTGAAAAATCAGGATATATCATTGGTAAATTAGGAGGAGATATCCTTGTTCCTGGCATTGCAGCCAAAGTAACTACAAAAGGAATAAATGGAGCTAAAGAACTTCTAGTAGCTGCAAAAAATTTAAAAATGAGTGAACAATTACTTTCGCTTGAAGCTTTAGCTGAAACAGGAGGTAATGGAGCTTTTAGAGAAATTGTTTATTCAAATAGAGTATTTGAAACTGCTGCATCTACTGGAAAAATGATAGAAGGTTTTAGTTCAAAAGAACTAGCTAATGCTGGTAAAGTTTTAGATAGAGCAGGTTTAACAAAAGCTGGAAGAGCTTTGGCCAAACATGGAGGACGGGAAGGAAGTGTTTTTCCAAAACCTATTGGTGATCCTATGCAAATCAATTTACATGGGCAAAAAATTTTGGAAGGTATTTTGAACAATCCAAATAAAAAAATATTTCATTATACTTTCAAGGAATATGGTGAAATAATAGATATTAAAGTGCCAGAGATTGGTGGATTGAGATATAATATAAAGGGTGAATTTATAGGTTTTTTGGAACCTTAGGAGCAAAAAATGAATAAATTTAAAATTACAGTAGGCAGTTTGCCAGATAAAAATAATTTAGTAGCGGATATTATTTATGAAAATATTCAAGTCGCAGAAATTTCAAACGAAAATAAAGAATTACTAATCCAAATATATTGTTATAAAGATAAAGATTATTGGGAATTTTCATTAGAAGAATTTCAAAAAGTTATTGAACAAGCTAAGCAAAAATTAATTGCAGTTGGATAAATTTTAATTTATTATTTATTTATATAAAAATCTTATTTTTTTTTTGATGGCTAACAATCTCTATATATTCAATACCTAAAAAAATAAATTTATAAATAGGGACAAATAATTTTAGAAAAAATATTAAATGATTCTAAAACAATTTATAAAAATCGTTTTGAAGGAATAGATATATACAATTCTAAAGGTCAAGGTGTAAGATTTAATAAAAAAAATGAATTAATGGGGTTTTTACAACCTAAAGAATGAGGCAATATGAAAAATGATTTTAAAATAATAATATCAAGTGACTTAGATTATGAAGATCTCTGTGCAGAAATATATTTTGATAATCAATTTGTAGCGATATTGACACAAGAAAAAGGTTTTGAAAATTTACTAATTGAAATATATCCCCCTGAAAATAAAAAGTCTTGGTTATTTAAATTTTCAGAGTTTGAGAATATTTTAAAAAAAGCAAAAGAAAAACTTTGGGAAATGCAAAAAAAATGATTAATAAATGGAAAATTTTAGAATTACAATAGCAAGCTTACCCGATAGAGAAAATTTAGTAGCAGAGATATCATATAAAAACAATCAATTTGCTGAAATTTCTCAAGAAACTGGTGAATTAAAAATACAATTTTATAAACATCCGCAAAAAGATTATTGGGAATTTTCTATGGATGACATTCTGCAAATAATAGAAAAAGCAAAAAAACAACTGATTCAAGTTGGATAAGGATATTTTATTTGAAAAAACTAAACTAGCTATTTTAGCATATTGCATTGAAGATTGGACTTCTTTATATTTTGTTCCAAGTTTTGTAGAACAATTTTATCGCTTTGAGGATTCTGAATTAATTAAAATCAAAAGTTTAGCAATTATTAAAAATTTACTTGATGAAAAATTAGTGGTTGCTGGTGATTTAATTAATAATAAATTTATTCCTTGGAAAATGTCCATTAATGAAACTTTAAAAAGAATAAAATCTGATTGGGAAAATTTATTAAAAGACTTGGTAGTACTACATGGCTTTTTTCCTGCATAGCAGCTACTTTTTTAGAATTTCATAAAATAAGACAGACATTTGATATCTTACTTTTTTCTATGGGACTTAGTTTTTTATTTTTTTTAACATCGGTATTTATAGAAGAAAGTATATGGTCTATCAAAAAATTACTTTCTAAAAAATAATTTAAGATACATAAACATGTTGAATAAAAAAAGTAGAAGGATTTTTTAAAGAAAATCCTTTTTTATCAGCTAAACCTTTATATTTTTCGTATTCTTTATCATTCAATGAATTTATTAAATAATCATTATTCTCATCTGGATACTGTCTATGATCAGCAGCTCCTGCTAAAATTAAGTGTTTTAAAAAAAAGGATTTTATTGAATTAAGCCAATTGTTTTGAAAGTTTTCTTCAAAACTATCATAAACGATTCCTTGAATTATTATTTTAGGTTCATCTATATCTGAAATATCTTTAAGATTTTTTTTATAAGAATGAATTTTAAAATCATTATCATTCTCATATAATAGAAATTTTTCATCTTTAATTTGAAAATCTTCTTTATCTTTATCTATAAATTTTGCATGAACAATTATTGGAATATCTTCTTCTTCCAAAACTTGAATTAAAGCTTTATAACTCCAAAACATTGGAAGAGAGTAGCAATTTAAATGTCTCGTTACAAACTCTTCTTTTAAAACATTCTGTAAAGAACTTTTATTTAATGCTATCTTTGTTAAAAAATTTACAGATTCTTTAGATAATAACTTTCTAATTCTTCTAAATAATTTTTCTGAAAATTTAGATGTTATATTACCATAATTTTTTAAAATTTTAGGATTAGCTTTTTCTCTTTGTAAATCTGAAAAAATATTATTTTCTTGAGAACTTATATCTTTTTTTTCTAAGAAAAGTTTTTTTTGTATATAAAATGTTTTTTCAGATGGTTGTGATTCTTTAGTTAAAGTAAGAATATAAGACTTTAATAAATAAAGTTCATCAGATGATAAATTTATATTTAGATTTTCTCTTTCTAAAAGATCTTTTAAAGAAATTTTACTTTGTATTAGTGAAGTTATTGTTTTGGCTGTGAGTAACCTTTCTATTACTTCTTTTGCTTTATTTATTTTACTTTCAACATTTGAAAAATCAACTTGGTTATTTTTCAAAAAAAGTGCTATTTTGACAGCTCTTATTTGACATGCATTTTCACCAACAATTGGATCGAATTTTTCTAAGTTTTTATTTTTATAATCTTTGATTGTCAATTCAAGAAGAGTAAGAAGTAATTGATATTCTTCTAGCCCTTTTTTTAAATCTAGTTTTATTTTGTTAGAACAATCATATGGTAAAAGATATGATAGATCTTTTTTTAAAAATTTTTCATTTAAATAATTGAAAACAATTGGATAAATCAAGTTCCAATTATATAAGTCCTTATTATCTATTTCGTTCTTAGATTGCTTAAACATAGTTTCCTTCATATTGTTAAATAAATAAAGACCTAGCAAGAACATATCCTAAAATCAAACCAAAACTACTTCCAATAGCTCCATGAATAAAAAAACCTATTAATGTTCCAATTATCATTAAAGATGCTATTTTTAAAGATGAAAGCACATGTTCGAGTTTTATGGATTTAATTTTATTTGTTATTTTATTAGTAATATTAGATAAAGTTATCATGTTATTATCTCCTTATTAATGCGATATTTTTAGCAATTAATTAAAATAAATTTTAACACATTTTATAATAAAAAACCAATTAAATATTTTATTACAGGAAATTGCAGTTATGTTATTTAATCATAGAGTGTTACGTGAATAAAAAGGTTATTATAAATAGGAGGATTTTTTATTTTATTTTTTAGTGCCTATAATCAGCGACCAATTACCTAAAGCTTTCAAAATAATTATTTTTTTAAATCCAGCTTTTTTTAATAATTTGGTAATTTCAATTTTACTATATTGCTGACCCTCTGTCCAACTCATCATTTTTATATTATATGCAGAAGTCAATAAAGGACCTGTTTTATCATTATTAAATAACATTTCATGCAAAATTATTTTTCCATTTTTGGGTAACAATTCAAAACTTTTTTTTGCTAATAAAAAACATTTTTTTTCATCCCAATCATGAAATATATCTCCAAAAAAATAAATATCTCCTCTTGGAAAATTATCCTTCCACATATCTATTTGTTTTACACTTATACGAGAATTTAAATTAAAATCATTTATATATTTTTTTGTCGTAAGAGTAACCTTTTTCCTTTCACAAACAATGCCAGTCAATTGTGAATTGGTTAAACAAGCAGCTATGGAATGAATTCCCGATCCTCCTCCAATGTCAATTATTTTCTTGTTCTTATTTAATGGATATTTTTTTGTCCAAAAAAAAGCTGGTTTAATAGCTTTTTGATGTAAAGCTGATATAAACTTTTTTGTATTACTTATACTGCTTTGTTGTTCAAATAAAGGCCTTCCTTTATTAGCGAGTGATTTATTTGTCAAAATAGCTTTTTTTATATTTGAGAAATTCATTATTTCATTTTCTTTGATAAATAAATTTAGAACATCTCCATAATAGTCTTTGCTTTTAGGCGAAAAAAAAGATTCCCCTAACAAAGTTAATTTGTATTTTTGTATTTTGAATTCTATAAAACCAAAAGCACTTGCACATGAAACAATAGATTGTGCAGCTCTACTAGATAATCTTAATTTTGTAGCTATGTCTTGAATTTGCAAAGGTTTATTTAGTAATAGACTAAATAAACCTAATTGAAATGCTACTAGTATTCCTTGGCCTATAAAAATTTGCCCAGTTAATAATTGCATTTTTTCATCCGAGAATTCTTTATGCATAAAACAATCCTTTCTTTTAGATTAAATGAAAATAAATTATATTTCAAAATAAACTAAATTATTATAATAAAGAAATTAGGATAATAAAATAAAAAAAATGATGTTAGATATTCAAATCAAAAAAAAGAATTCAGCAATTTTAATTTTAAATATTTTTTTAATTCAATTATTTACATCAGTAATTTTATATTATTTACATCTAATAAGTAATTATTTTTTAATATGGTCCGTTGTTTATTATGTATTAACTTTTTTTTGTGCTATTGCACAATCAGGAATATCAGATAGTTTTGGCAGAAAAAAGAATTTATTCACAGCTTCTTTAAGTGTATTATTAGCTGGATTATATCTAGGGATAATGTTTTTTATAGATATAAAAAATATTCAATTTCATTCTTTTCTATTAAAAGAATTTTTGGGCGTCTTTCCTATATGTTTTTTTCTAGGAATATCTGGGAATGCTATTCCAATAGCTAGAGCGGGTATTGCCGATTTAAAAATTCATGATTTTAGAACTGCAATGGGCTGGTCAACAATTGCCATAGGATTTGGTTGGATAGCAGCTGTTTTATTAGGCTTGATTTTATCTTTTTGGAAAGTTTTATTTACAATAATATTCCTACAATTATTGATACTATATATTATCAAAAAGAAATTCATTGATTCTAAAGATAATATAAGAAAAACGAGTAAAGACTTTAAAAAAATATTTAATGTTATTTCAAATAGTTACAAATGGTTTGGATCTATGTTTTTAACAGCAGGAGGATCTGCTGCGATATTAGCGTATTTATTAAGTGAAACAACTTTTTATCAAATATTTTCTTCAAATGAAATAGAGTTACAATCTTTAAGCATAAAAATAGCCGGAGTATTAATGGCTGTAGGCTATGCTTTAGGTGTTTTAATTCAATGGATTATGTCTTTTTCAGATAAAAAAGGAATTAAATATGGCATAATTATATCACTAATTTCATTGTTTATTTTATTTGCTTTTAATAACTTATATGGAAAATTTGATTTTTTTTATTTTTCTTTAAAAAACTCTATAACGCTAAAAGGTTTTTTTGAATTTTTCTTTGCTTTTGGAAATGGTTTTTTTGTGCCATCTCTTTTCTCATTAATGTCTAAGAAATTAAAGGTTAATCATTTCGGTAAATTATTTGGAGCTATAGATTCTACAGACACTTTAGCTCTTGGATTTTCTTTTTTTACTTTTTATTTAAAAAATAAACTAATTTTATTTAAAAATTATAATAATTTTTTTTCAGTGTTTTTATTTATAATATCATGTATATTTTATATAATAGTAATTAAGAAATTTTCATCTTATGAAAAAAAGTCCTAGTTTAAAAACTGATATTACATCTCCAAATCATAATCAAGTCTCCTTGGAAAAATCTTTTATAAACTTTGTTTCATATGGAATTGCTGCTCAAGCCCTTTGTTTTATAGAAGAGATTGGAATTTTGAAAATTTTATTAAATGAAGGTAAAATTGGGAAAGAGGAAATAAAAAAATTCACAAATATTAGTTTAGTTACATCTACTCTTTTTACACTTATGGGGGCAGATATTGTATTATGGGATGGAAATGACTTTTATTTAACTATTTTTGGAAAACATATCGCTAAAAAAATTGGATTTATAACTTTACCTCTTAAAGGATATGAAAAACTTATTTCTAAACAAAAAAAATTATTAAATAATCCCAATAGCTTTGTTGAAACTGATATTAATTATTCAACAGTTGCTCTTTCTTCTATTTCTTTTGGTTCTGAAGACTTGGACCCTTTATTAATAAATATTTTTAAAAAACTTAATTACAATGGTACCATTTGCGATTTAGGATGCGGAACTGGAGAAAAATTGGTAAGAATTTGTAAATCAACAAATTCTTATGGATTAGGAATTGAAAAAAACAAAGACGTAGTAAAAGAAAGCAAAAAATTTATAAAAAATTTTTCTAAAGTCGAAATTATTAAAGAGGATATTTTAAAATTAAGTGGAGTTTGGGAAGACGTAACGATTGCTTTGGCAAGTTTTGTTTTACATGATATTCAATCTCAAAAAAATACTTCTAAATTATTGCATTCATATAAAACTCATTTTCCTAGAATGAAATTTTTAATAATTGTTGATATAGTTTCTCCTTCAAAAAAAATACCTACAATTATGCCTGGATTCGATTATGTTCATGGACTGCAAGGTTTTATTCCTAGAAATTATGAAGAAACTATTGAAGTCTTCGAAAATGCCAATTACAAAGTTTTTCAAGAAATAAAAGTTCCTAATATGCCAAATACATTTATTTGGATTTTACAACATTAAAATCATATTATCAAAAAAAACTCTATCTTGTAAAAACAGGATCTGTCTCAATATTATTTTTTACAATTTCTACAGCATCTTCATATGATTCCTCATATGTAAGCATTAATGAATCATCATCTGGAATAATTGTATAAGAAATTTTTCTATTATTTAATCCACAAGATTCAATATTTTTGCCAAATACTGTTTTTCTATTTTTGTCCTTAAAAACAATCCCCAAATCAAGATTTTCAATTTTAAATGGATATTCAACAAGATATTCTTTAATACTCCCATTTTCATTAATATTTCTCATAGTCTCATCAACTAATTTAATCAATAATTTTCTAGCTTCATTTATATTTAATAACTCTATTTTTCTATAAAAAAATGTAAAATCATGTATCCCATTCCAATTTGGTGAATCTCCAAATCCATTATTATTAATTCCATATGAAACTAATTCTAAATTATTATCTTTTTCTATTTGCCTTGCAGTTTTTAATGTGAATTTCAATCCTTCCCGATAATAATTACTCTTTGGAACTGATACATTACATGAGGTAATAAAAAAGATTATTATAAAATTAAGAAATATTTTGTTAATCATTACTTACCCCATGGATTTTGTATAGCATTTTAATATGATTTTTTAATTTATCTTGATACCCCTCATTAACAAATCTATGACCATTAAGAGGACCTTTTTCATTTTGAGGAACTGTCTCAATATCATACCTATTTGATATCTTACAATTAAATCCATCATATTCAATCCCACAACACGCAAAAGAATCCATAAAAGAAGGTAAAAGATCTCCCTTGCCTCTTAAATTTTTACTATAAAAAGCAAAATCGTTTGGAATAGCTTTAGCAAAGCCTGCTGAAATAGAAATTATTTGATCTCTAGTCTTTTGATCAGTTTGTTCTAATACCTGATACATATCTAAAGCTCCCCTACTAAAACTTATAAAAAAAGCTTTTTGCATAGGATTATTACTATTTAAGGTTTTTTTTGCAGCATTATTTATTTGTTCTTTTATCATTTCAAGTCTTTTAGGTTTATAAAATCCATTTCGTTGTAAAACAGATAACATGCTATCTAAAAATACGCCTTTAGATCCTGTATAAATTGGAACAATTCCTAAATTTCCATCTAAATTTTTCATTTTATTATAATGAACTTGAAGACCTTCTATGAATTCCTTTTTAGTATTTCCTTGTCCAGATACAACAAAATAAGGACTTGAAGTATTAGAATTTCCAATAATTGGAATAATTTCTGCTTTTTCAAATAACGGGGGTAAATCATAATTAAAATCAGTTTTAGGAAGCATCCATGGATTTGCATAAAGCCCATACAAATCCATCTTAACAAGTGGATTGTTTGAAACATATGAATACAAATTATATCCATCAATAAATCCCTTAGGATCACAAGATATCCACCTTCCATATTTTGGAGAGTAATATCTTCTTAAAAAATATATGAAGCCATTATCATCTAACCTTTTAGATGAAAACTGCCAGGGATTATTAATATATGAATTTTTAATTTCATATTTTTTTGAATTGAATATCTTTTTTTCACCAAAAGAAGAATATCTATAATGCTCATATACATAGTTATTGTAGATCAAGGATTGCACATTTCTAGAAACGTCGTATATTGGGGCATATGCATACCCATCTATTTCAAAGGATATACCAGAGCCTAATTCAGCATTTTTTGTATTAGAAAGCACTCTAAGCTCTTTTAAATTATAGTTTTCATCAAACGAGCCTATTTCATTTAAGTCTTGATAATAAAAATATTTTGTTTCAGATAAATATTTTCCACTTAAATAACTATTTAAATATTTTTTCTTTGAAATTCTTCTGTTAAAGGGATCATATTCATAATCTAATATATATTCCCCTTCTTTTTCTATTTTTATAAGTCTGTCTAAAGAGTCATATAAATACTTCTCATTATTTTTTTTATCAAAAATTAAATTTCCATTTTCATCATAAAAAAATTCTTCTTCATCTATTGAAATAAGTTCATTTAGTGCATTAACTTTGAAATTTTGATTGTTTTTTGATGTTAAATTGTAATTTGAATCATATTCATAGATATTTTTAAAAATACTGTTTTCTCTAGTTAACTGATTTAAAGAGTCGTAACTATAAAAAGATCCATTATTTAAAAATCCCTCATTATCAATATATTTAATTCTTCCAATTTGATCATATTTAATATTTTGTGTGTGGTATGGTGTGTTTATCGATATTGTTCTAGATAGGTTGTCCAAATCATAAACTACTCTTCCATAATTTAAGATAAGATTTTCTTCTAATAAGTTTCCGGATAGATCGTATTTTAAAAATTCATGAAAATACTCTTCATTTCCAAAGTTATCTTTTTTTGTAACCTTAAGTAAGTTTATTGGATCATATGAGTATTCAATAAAAGAACCTGCATGAAAGGTGGTTTTTATCTTATTTGATAAAAGGTCATATTCATGTTTAATTTCAAGATCATTAGATAGATTTTCTTGCACTAGATTGCTTAAAGGATCATATACTCTTGTAGTTATTTTGTTATTAGCATTATCTACTACATTTGTTAGCTGATCTAATTTATTATAAGTAAATTTATAATCTATATCTGATGATAAAACTCTTATGTTATTATCAAACTCATCATATTCATAATATATTGGGGTTTTATTGGGTTTTAGAATTTTGGTTTTATTGTTATTTTGATCATATTCATATTTTGTAGTTTTTGATTTTTTAGAGTTATATGCTTCAGTAATAGAGAGTAATCTATTTAAATTATCATATTCCATTTTAGTTTGAATGGTATCTATAAAAAAGGTTTTGGAATAAATATGATTTTGATGATTTATTAAGTTATTATTTAAATCATAAAAAAATTCTTGTTTTGAAATTATTTCATTTTGACAATCTAATTTTTCTATTTTTTTTAAGTTATTATTTGGATCAAAAAATTCTATTGTTTTTTGCATTAGTGAATTTAAAGTAACTTGTTTTAAAAAATTTTGATTATTTTCATTTACTAAATTATAAAAAAATTTAGTTTCATGATTCATTGCATCAATATGCAAAACCAACCTATTGAAAATATCATATTTTTTAGTATCTATTGCTTGTTTATTATTTACATAACTTATAGTTTTTAAAATCTTAAAAAAAGTAGTATCTGCATATTCATATTCTACTTTTCTTAAAAGTTGATTATTTTCATTTAAAATTTGTTTTTTTATAATTCTATTTAACTTATCTCGTGCGTAAGTAGTTAATAGAACATTTCCATCTATTTTTTTTGAAACATTTCCATAAGAGTCATAAAAAAACTCACTTATAGAAAGTAATTTATCTTTATTATCAAAAAACTCTTCTTTTATTTTTCTGTTAAAATCATCATATGTATAAATTATGTAATTTTTATTAAAATCTGTTTTTTTAATAAGATCAAAAGCGTCATATTCAAAAAATTCTTCTTTTAAAAGATTTTTATCTAAAGAAAATATTTTTTTAGATATCTCTCTATTTAAATAATCATACTCAAAAGTAGTTTTGATATTTTTTTTATCAATATGCTTTTTTAATGTTCCATCATTGTTATATATAAATTTCTCTATTGATCCATCTTCATAAATAATTTCAATAGGCTTATCAAACATATTGTATTTTGTTTTTATGATATTTTTATTAGGATCTGTTTTTTTAGTTAACCTATTAAATGAGTCATATCTATATTCATATATTGGGTTATCAAAAATGTTTTTGGAAATTTCAATTTTAGGTTTTATTTCTTTAATTAGATTATTTGCAAAATCATATTCGAAACTCATTTTATTATTATTAATATCTATGTGAACTAAAATATTATTTTTTTTATCATATTTAAATTCTTCTATATAATTTTTATCAAAGCCATGAGTTATTTTTTTTGTTAACCTATTTGAAAAATCATATTCATATTGAGTTGTTAAACCAAAAAAATCTTTTTCTAAAATTTTATTAAAATTTTCATCATATTGAGTCGTTGTTTCTCTATTTATTGGATCAGTTTGAGAAATTAGATTGCCCGTTTCATCATACTTGAAATTAATAGAATATAAAATTTCATCTACTTTTAAAGGATCTAAGACTATTTTTTTTATGATTTTAGAATCTATTGAATATTCGTACTCTTCTTTTTCTATTAGTTTATTAGTTGTCTTATCTACTAAATATTTTTCATAAGTTTTTACTTGTCCTAAGGGATCTTTTTTTGTATAGGTGTATTTTTTTATAACTCTTCTATTAACGTTAGTTAAATCTAAAGAATTTTCATTATTTCCATCATCTACAATCTCTTCTAATAAAAGATTATCCTCATCATATTTATAAAAAAATCTTTGTTTGATTTGGTTATTATGTATTAAGAATTTTGTAGAGATTAAATTTGTTGTAAAATCTTCATCTAAAACTTTACATTTATGATATGTAAGTTTAGTTGTAAGACCATTTGGATTGGTTATTGTTTTAAGTAAATTATTATCATAGTATGAAAAGGTTGTTATAAAAGAATTATTTTCACTTGATTCTCCTATTGTAATCTCTTTAATAAGATTGCCAATATTTTTATCATCATAGATATAATTTACTATTTTTTTAGCTATTTGATTTTCATCTAAAAAAACTTTAGATAATAAAAACCCTTCTTGTTCATTACTTCCAAATATAAATTTTAAAGTACTTTTTAAAACCTGATTGTTATTATGTTTTTCATATTTTTCTATTTTTTCTAGTCTAAATTTATCACTAAAATAATACTTAGTTTCATTTCCTAAAGAATCCTCTACTCTTGTAATCCCCTCGTTTTTGTTAAATCTTGCAATTTTGTCATAATAGATTTTATAAAGAGTAGTAAGTTCCCTGTTTTCTAAATATGTTTTAATTTCAGAAACTCTTTTAATATCCTTTTCTTTTTTATTAGATTCAAAGGTGAAATTTAAAATTCTATCATTTGGATTTTTAATATCTTTTAAAAGCAGTTTTTCATATTTATAATATTCAAATTTTTGATTTTTAAATGGAGATTTTTTTGAGTAAAGACAAAACTTCTTTTTATTGTTCTCTGATGTTTTTTTATTATGATAGTGATAAAAAGCTTTTTTTTGATCATGCGTTTCAACTGTTAAATATTCATCAGTTAATCTATCCTTTTTTTTATCAAATTTTTTATCAAAAGACATTTTTGCATAAATTTTATCACGAGGGCTTTTAGTTACAATTTCTTTTTCATACTCCCCATATAAAGTATATTCTTTGATATTTCCATTTAGCAAAATTTCATATTTTAGAGCATATGCTCTATCACCAGCCTCTTCTCTCTGATAATATCTTATGCAGCCGTCTGATAGATAAACTTTTAAATCATGCTCTCCTATAGCAAATACTTTAGTATTTTTATAGTTATCTTTTGCACCTGTTATAGTTTGTTGATATGAACTTTTATCTTTTTTAAATTCTAACTCTCTAATCTCTTCTTTTTTTAATTCAAATTTTCTTTGCTCCAATTCCTTTTTAGTCTTACTATTCCAAAAATTAGTTTTTGGATGATCTATTATTGGAAAATCATATCTAAGCATTGCTCCATTAGGTTCATAGATATCTAAATATCTAATTTTTTTAGTTCCCTTTTTTTCTTCTTTATTGAATCTATAAATATATGCCATTAAATGCTTATCACTACCCCAGCCGCTATTTACAGATTCTTCACATTCTCTACCTCTCGTTAAAAATTTACCTAATGAAGGATAAAAAAATAACGAATGATATGATTTGCCATATTCTATTGGTTCTTTAGCATTTGCTATTATGTCCGTTTCATTAAAATATATTTGACCCGTTAAAAGATTAAGGCAATTTTCTATTGTAAAAAAGTTGTTTTTATCAATTGTTACATTGAAATATTCATCAAAATCATCTGCAAAAATTAAGTTTATAAAGACACAAAAAAAGATAAGTTTTTTAATCATAAAAATTTTTAAGTTTAATTTATAATAAAAGTAATATGAAAAAAAATATTTTTTTAGGAAAGAAATTAATTAATATTTACAAAAAAAAAACAGTTAAATATATTCTTATAAATTTTACATGAGGTTGAAAAATTAATGGCCGCACCATTTTTAGTTGGAGCAGTTGCAGGAGCAGCTACAACACGTCTATTAGATGACCATAAGCAACCCACTATTATTCATAATGTAATAAATATTCCATTAACAGAAGATCAAGCTAATTTATATATGACTACTGATGAATATCAGCAATATTTAAATGAAAAATGCAGGTCTTTATTTTTGTATATTGATAAACATGAGGATCCTCATCCTAAATTATTAGAAGTTATAAATACTGCACAAAAAATACTTGTTACTTTTGCTGAAGCACAAAAATTAATTGAAAGAGAAAAAATATTTCACAAAAATTCAGATAAAATAATTTTAATGACGAAAGGAATTAATGCTTTGCCTAAAGGAAAAATGGAGTCTGAAACTTGTATCGAAATTAGAGTTGCGGAATATTTTTGTTGTTTTTTTTGTATTCCATGTATGATTGCAAATGATTGTTCAGACGAACCCAAATTACTTAATGGCCAACGAGCTGTAATAAAAATTCCCCCATCGACCTATCAATATATTTTATCATTAAGAGCTTAATAATTATATGTTAACTTAAGACTTTACTTTATATTCTTTAGCTAAAATCAAAAAAAAGCTAATTAAAACAAATCCTATTAAAGATACTACTGAAAAATCAATCATATCAAATAAAACAGCTATTTTTTCTTTGCATCTGATTCCACAAAAAGAAGGAACATTAAAATTTTGTACTAGGAATTGATATATAGCAATTATTCCTCCTAATACAGATAAAGGAAGAGCATATTTATATACTTTTCTGTCCTGATTATAAGATGCTATAAATAAAATAATTACCAAAGGAAACAGACATATTCTTTGATACCAGCAAAGCGGGCATGGATCTAAAGAGAGAATTTCTGATGTATATAAAGAAACATATGTTCCAATCAAAGTGATTACCCAAGCAATTATCAAAGAGTATCTTTTAATTAAGTTCACTAATTGCCCTCATTTAATTTAGTTTCAATTGCTTTATTTAAGTTATCCATTTTTACTTTATGTCCATTTACATAAGCAGTTGGAACCACAAAATTTCTTTTCATTATTGATTTTGAAATTTTTAAATTTTCCTCTAAATCTTCATCAAAGATTTTATATTTTACAATATCCATAAAAAGATCATGATTAAGACCACTTATATTTTTAGTAATTTTAAAAACATCTTCTTTAGATTCTATTGAAATATCATCTTTTGATATTTCATATAAGTAATCAAAAAACTTATCTCTTTTAAGGTTATATATAGCAATAGCTGCATTTGCAAAATTATTAGATCCACATATAAAAGAGATAGGAACTATGGTATAACCAATTTTATTAGTATCAATATAATTTTTTTTGAGATCACTTAAATGAAGTAATGTAAAATCCTTACAATATTTACATTTAAAATCTTCAAAAATCACTACTTGAACTAAAGCATTTTTATTTCCAAAAAAAATCTCATTTTTACCTTTAAGGCATTTAGGGCATGAAATTTCAATAAAAAAAGTAGTAGTTATAGCAAAAATAAATATGCTTAAAATTGTAAGAGATAAAATTTTATCAATATTTTTTTTCATAATTTTATAATTATAAAAAAAAGATTATTGAATCAAGAAAGAAATCTATTTACTTCATTAATTATTTCAATAAATAGTTCAAAAACAACAAAAACAAAAATAATATATAGAGAAGTTTTGCCTCCTTTTAACTGAGGTTCTATTAGCTTTTCTTTTTTCACATATCTTTTTGAATAAACCATTAAAGCAGGCAAAAAAACTAAAAGAAGTATTCCTCCAATTCCGCCAGCATATCCAAGAGCTATTAAAAAAAGATTAGGATTAAACATAGTAATTATAGTAGGAGGTAGAAAAGTGATAATTGCGATAAATACTTTTTTCATTCCTTTTTTTTCTATTTTAAAACCATCGGCTATAAAATCAAAAAGACCCAGTGATACCCCTAAAAATGAAGTTGTTATTACAAAAAAAGAAAAAAACTGTCCTATTGCAAATATTAATTTAGCATTAGTATGATAACCAAAAGGCTCAATTGCTGTTTGCCCAAGCTTGAGAGCTTCTTTAAGTCCATGAGCACCTTCTATTGGTATAATCCCAAGTATTAGCATTTCCCAGATGATATATACAACTAAAGCCATGGTAGTACCCAGTAAGATAGAAGCCTTAATTTTTTTCACATCTTTTTTCATGTAATAAGTCAAAGTTGGCATAATTCCTTGATATCCAAAAGATAATAAAATTACAGGAAGAGCAAAAATAGAATGTTTTAAATCGAAAAACTTTAGATTGCTAATCTCTACATGTTTAAATCCCAAAAATATAAATAGAAAATATCCAATCCCTAAAAAAATCATTAAAAACATATTTATTCTATCAACTAATAAAGCTCCTCTATAAACAACAAATCCAAAAATAGAAACATATATTATATGGGATAAAACAGAAGAAATAGCTCCATTTGAAAAACTCTTAATTAAATTGCCACCAACAGATATGTATGCTACAGATAAGAAATAGAATAAAAATAAATAAATAATCCAACTAAATACTTTTCCTCTATTACCTAAATATCTATCTGACATTGAAATTATATTAGAGTCTTTTGGCATAGCAAGTGCGATTTCCAAATACAAAAATCCACTTATAGTCATTATCACATATGAAATTAAGTAGATTAAAATGGAAGGCCAAAATCCCCCCAAAGAAGTCACAACAGGCAGGGCTAACATCCCAGCTCCTATAGATGTTCCTGCAACTAATAAAGAACCGCCTAAAATATGTCCAAATTTTTTTGTTTTCATAATTTTTTTATTATAACAGCTTTTTTTTGTTTTTCAAAAGTTAAAAAAAGATTATATTTTTTAAATAAAAATAATAAAAATTATGAGTTTTGATTTTCAAAAGGCCACAGACGGTCGTTACATTAAAGAAGTAACCACAATACAAGAAAAAGATTATTTACCATATGGAACCGGATTAAGCGATCCATTAAAATTAGAAATTGATCAATTATTTCACACTTTAACGAGCTTTTCTGCAGTAGAATTATTATCTAAGGCTTATAACTGTATAATATTTGGAAAGCATGTAGCTGTAATACACCCATTTACTGCTTGGGAATATATTTTATCAAATATAGAAAGAAAAGAAGGCTTAAAAGAATTATATAAACGATATGAATCCGACTTGCAAGAAGAACAACAAGGCTGGTCTTTTGCATCATTATTAACAGCAATGAAAGTTAATGAACAACTAGTTAAAATTTCAAGAAGTCAAACGATTCAAGGTCTTCCTATAGTTTTACAAAAAAGACATGAACTAAAACATTTAGATCCTCATGTAGAGGAATTCTGTCAAAAACTTAAATTAGATCAAGCTCATGTAAAAAAAATAATTTCTGATAATAATTTTGAAGAATTAGTAAAATATATAATTTTTATTTAAACAAATTATCTTGTGTTGACGATTTATTATAAATTAACTAGGATTTATATAAGTATGTAACTTATAGTTTTATAGATGCGACCACCTAAAGTCTACTCAATTGATGAGCATTTACTTCCAATAAATAAAATTGACACCAAAGCTTATTATGTAATTGAAAAATTAAGAGTAAATGGATTTTTATCTTTTTTAGTAGGTGGAAGCGTAAGAGATCTTTTATTAAAACAAGTCCCCAAAGATTTTGATATAGCAACTTCTGCTAAACCAGAAGAGATAAAAAAAATATTTAAAAGAAATTGCATACTAATAGGAAAAAGATTTCGCCTAGCGCATATTAGATTTGGGAAAAAGATAATAGAGGTATCTACTTTTAGAGCTGGAGATGCTAAAAAAGAAGAGTTAATTTTACAAGACAATATTTATGGAACTCCTGAAAAAGATGTTTTAAGAAGAGATTTTACAATAAATGGTCTTTTTTATGATCCTGAAGTACAAACAGTAATAGATTATGTTGATGGATATACGGATCTTCAAAAAAAAATATTAAGAACAATAGGCGAAGCAAAACTTAGATTTATTCAAGATCCAGTTAGAATGATAAGACTTTTAAAATTCAAAGCTAGATTTGATTTTGAAATAGAAAAAGAAACGTTAAATGCATTAATTGAATGTAAACAAGAAATAGTTAAAAGTTCTCCTGCCAGAATTTTAGAAGAGCTTTTTAGAATGCTAGTATCAACAAAGTCAAAAAACTTTTTTAAACTATTAGATTCTTATAATTTTTTAGATTATTTAATGCCTGAGCTATCTGATTTTTTAAAAATAAATAATACTTTAGTTTTTACACTTTTAGAAAAAGCAGATTTAGAAATTTCAAAAAATTCACTTCCTAGATCTGTTTTAATAAGTTGTTTGATCTATCCTTATTTAGAAATGCAATTAAAAGAAGAGTTTATAGATAAAGACATTTTTGTTCATTTAGGAATTGTAATTCAAATAGCAAAAGAATCTACTAATGCAATATTTAGACCTTTTTTCCAAGTTCCAAAAAAATTAAAAGTCGAAATTATTTCAATACTTACAAATCAATTTAGATTTACGCCAATTAATAATAGTAAAAAATTTAAAAGATTAAAAATTCCAAGAGACCCTTGCTTTTTTATGTCACTTCAATTTTTTAGACTAAGATGTTTAATTGATACAAATCTATCAAACATTTATCATAGATGGCTAAATGCCTATGAATCTAAAAAGATTCCTAAAAAGATACAAAAAGTTAAAGAAAATGAACTATGATTTATTTATATTTGCAGCAGAAGACAGTGCGGATCTTCATGGCTCTGAGCTAATAAAAAAATTACATCAAATAAATCCAAATTTAAAAATCCTTGCATGTGCTGGTCCTAGAATGAGATCTCAAAACATAGATCTTTTAATGAAAATGGAAGATTTTCAAGTAATGGGATTTATAGATGTTTTATTAAACATTTTCAAACTTATAAAAAACTTTTTTTATTTAAGAAAAAAACTATTAAAAATAAATCCAAATGCTTGCATTTTTATAGATTATGCTGATTTTAATTTAAAAATAGAAAAATCTCTTAGAAAAAAGGGGTATAAAAACAAATTGATACATTTGATATCTCCAAGCATATGGGCATGGCGAAAAAACAGAAAATATCAAATGGCTAAAAACTTAGATCTTTTACTTACAATCTTTCCATTTGAAAAAAAATATTTTTCTAATACCTCTTTAAAAGTTGAATACATAGGACATCCTCTAGCATATAAAATACAAAAAACAGAAAAAAAAGAACTTTTTGAAAAAAAATATTTTGGTATTTTTCAAGGATCTAGACAAACTGAAATCACAAGCAATCTACCCTATCAATTAGAAATGGCAAAAGCACTTTTACAAAAAGCTAAAAATATTAAATTTGCAATTACCAATTCAAATCCTACATTAATAAAAAAAATATTTATTAAATATAATTTAGAACTTTCTAACTTTATTTTTTTTGATTCTAAAAAACACTATTAATATAAGAAAAAACTACATCAAACACTAG
>SDBT01001555.1_pt1 | contig 40604 bp, 32 predicted proteins | sample 2277101 | NCBI WGS metagenome assembly SDBT01 (sample SAMN10404973, study PRJNA504765) | marine sediment metagenome | isolation source: marine sediment core GS10_PC15, 103 cmbsf | place: Arctic Ocean: Southern Knipovich Ridge | collected 2010 | reverse complement strand
AATGGGCATTGATCGTATTAAATATCGTCCATGGAACGGAGAAAAAAGTAGTCATTTCCGTCGTGTTTACGCAATTATTAGGAAAATATTTTTACAAAAATTGAAATCAAAAGGGATACTAGCGATTTTGATTATTGGGATGATTCTTGTTCATGTTTTACCCATTCTTTTTGGTGCTTTGATGGCGCATGAAGAATTAACTGCAGAAATGATGGTTGGAGATAGCGGTTTTATGGGTGGTTATCTAAAAAACGGTCTTTTGATTATATTTGCATTATTGCTAGTATCAGTTGTTTGTTCAGATTTGGTTTCTCAGGATTTAAAAGATAAATCTTTTGTACTTTACTTTTCTAGACCTATAAAAACCCGGGATTATCTTACAGGAAAAATCGGTGGAGCATTATGTATCACAAGCATTTTTACTTTCATCCCCTTTATTGTTTACTGTTTAGTTATAATTGGTACTCAAACAGGCGATGACTACGGCGGTAGTTTAAATGTACTTGGAAGTACGATTATTGCCGGGGTTTTGACAACTGTTTTTTTTATTTCATATGGAGTAATGATTTCTTCGTTGACGAAAAAAAAGACATATGCAGGAGTAGGTATTTTCATGTCTTTTTTTGTATTAACTACCATCGGCAGCATTTTTGCTACTTTTGATCAAAACTGGAGTTTGGTAAGCCCTACAAATCTACTTTTTTATTCATATGATATGATATATGGTTTTGATCTTCCATCAGAGCTTAACTCAAATATTTTTGGAATTTTGGTTGTTTGTATATTGTTTCTACCTTTGGTTGTAGCCTACATTCAAGTTTACAGAAAAGAGGTGGGAAAATGAATGAGCCTTTGATAAAAACAGTTGATCTTTCCAAATGGTACGGAGAAATCATAGGTCTGAATTCTTTTAAGCTAGAGATTTCTTCAGGGATTACAGGGTTAATCGGCCCTAATGGTGCAGGGAAAAGTACTTTTTTAAATCTTGCAAATGGAACTATAAAACCTAAAACAGGACAAATTATGGTTTTGGGTCAAAATCCTTGGATGAACTCAAAGTTGATGTCCGATATTGGTTTCTGTCCTGATTATGATAACCTCTCTGATGAGACAACGGGTAGAGAGTTTCTTGAACTTGTAGGAGGCCTCCATGGTATGAAAGGAATGAGGCTAAAAAACCGCATAGATGAAATATCCGATGTTGTTGGAATGAAGGATGCATTATATAGAAAAATCGGAGGTTATAGTAAAGGAATGCGTCAGAGGATAAAACTTGCGGGTTCTATCATCCATGAACCCAAACTATTGCTTTTAGATGAGCCATTAAGTGGGGCTGATCCCCAGGTTAGAAAATCTCTAATTGAATTAATTAAATCGTTACATAACGACCTTGGGCATGATATCGTTGTCAGCTCTCATGTTCTCTATGAAGTTGAAAGGCTAACAAATAAAATTGCTCTGATATATAAAGGCAGAGCAATTGCCTCTGGTGAAATATCTGAAATAAGGAACCTTATCGACGAACATCCGCATAATATCATAATCGAAGGGAATAAAATATCAGATCTTGCAAAAAAATTGTTAGATATGAAATACACAGTATCTGTAGGTTATCAAGAGGATCGTAAGAGGATAAAAGTACAAGTTTCAAAGCCAGATGAGTTTTTTGAATCAATAACTGAATTGATAACAAGTCTTGATTGTGAAATAGAAAGAATGTATAGCATAGACGATAATCTTGAAGCAGTTTTCAATTATCTAGTAGGAGGATAAATATAATGGACGGTCTGGGCAACCTAACAAAAATGATGGCTTTAACAAAATATTTAACCAGAAAAATTCTTTTTAACAAAAGGATTATCATTGCTTTTTTAATTTTACTAACTGTCATAGGAATCATGGGTTATGCTGGAGCTCAAAATACTGATAAGATAAACACGGTATCGAATCTTTTAGTAATGATGATAGATATGTTGTTTATGCCTGCATTTTTTCTGATTAATGTTTGTTCTTTAATAAGAGATGAAATTGAAGATAAAAGTATAATCCATGTTCTTACTTCACCATTTGATCGGATTTTTGCTTATTTTAGTTATTATGTATCATTGGTTATATGTCTCTGTTTGATTTTAGCAGTTATTACGTCGTTAGGTTTTATTTCATTTTTTTGACAACAAGGTATTGATGGAGAAGCTATGAATATATATTACACTTTTATTGGTCTTATTTTTCTTGGAGTATTTGTTTACTCTGCACTTTTTTTGTTAACTAGTGTTGTTTTCAAAAGACCTATTTATTTTGGTTTGTTTTTTGTTTTTATTTGGGAAGGTTTTATTGGAAGTATTCCGGGAAACATTCAAAAAATATCAATTAGTTATTATCTCAGAAGTATAGGATCAAAACAACTTGAATATATTACAGTAAATGGAGCAACTGATGTAAATACCTCTTTAATGGTAATATTTGCATCAATTATAATTTTGACAATATTTGGTAGCCTGATTTTTAAAACAAAAGAATTTACATAAAAAAATCTGGCAAATGTTTTTAATAAAGTTCTTGTATCATATCCTCCTAAATTTAGGGAGATCACATGGAATACTGCACTAAATGTGGAGCTAAGCTGCCAGAAAAAGCAGAGTTTTGTACTAAATGTGGAACACCAATAAAATCTTCAGATGAGCCGAAAAAAGAAATCAAAGATAAAAAATCATTAGAGGAACAAATAGAAGAAGCAGCTGAAGGTATCGGAAAAAAGGCTGAACAAATTGGGAAAAGAATCGAAGAAACGGCTGACCGATTCGGGAAAAAAATTGAAAAAAAGACCGATGATGCTGGAGACCATATTAACCAATGGTATAACAAGACTTTCAAAATCGCAGGGCCACTTATCGGCGCATTTATTGGTCTAATCGTCTTACGAATAATTATCTATGTAATACAAGCCTCAGGTGAAGATATTTTTATAGCTACTGCCTTAAAGTCCAGCTTTTTCAGGTCGGCCTGCTTTGATGTCTATCAAATGATATTAAGGCGAATATATCGCAATCCAATAGACGTCCTCGCCATCCCACGCAATTCCATCGACTTTATCTAATATTCCAGGAGGTGCACCTTCAACTTCCATCCACAAGGCTATATCAAAGCTGTTTGCATCGACATTATAGACATTTGCGTGCAGCACCGCGAGTCCTCCTTCAAGGGCTTCATTGTAAACAGGAGTTACTACGACTGATGTCGGAATATGTCCTAAATCATGAGTTATAGTATCCCCATGAATCGCATCTGATTCAAGCCCACACTTTATCTTAATCTCCATCTTACCGTAGGTTACTGCATCATCTGCAAGTTCATCAGTATCAACTGCGCCAGTGGCAATCTCACTGGATCCCACAGCACCAGCGGCAATATCCGAACTATTTATTGTATCATTAACAATCTTATCACTGGTAACCGAATCATTAGCAAGGTCATCCGTGGTAATTGTTTCATTGGCAATTTTCTCACTTGTTATCGAGTTATTTGCAATCTCGGCTACGCCTGTAATTATATCGGTAACAGCAGAGCTAAGATCAGCCATAGTAATAGATCCATCTAAGATTTTCGATATGCCTGCATTATTAATGTCATCATTAGTGATTGTTCCATCAGCGATTTTGCTACCTGTGACTGAATTATCAGCCAATTCATTTTCACCGACACTACCAGCTTCTATGGCCACTGATGGATTCAAAAAAACACCCGAGACAACAGCAATTATCGAAATGACTATTGCCACAACAGCAGTTATCATACTAATATTTCCTTTTTTCTGCTTTTGCGGGATATTTTTAGCTCGTGTGGGTTCTACAGGCTTCACAGTTTCTCTTTCAAACTTTGCACCACAACTTCCACAGAATTTTACTCCTTCAGCAAGACCCGCTCCACAATTAGGACAAATTATTTTCATATTTCTCTCACCTACCTTCTAGTGTTATAACATTTACCTCTTTAAAACTATTTTCCTCTATTTTCGGTTGTATCTTTCGAAGTGGAGAAATGGCAAAAACGCTGTTTTTTCGTGAGAAAGAGCATCTCTATTTTTCTTAGAGATATTTATAATGAATTTTTCTCCTCACGAACTACAATTTTGTAACATGTACTTCTTTAAAAGTATATTCCTATAAAGCCCATACTCAACTTTCATTACTTGGAAGCATGAGTCACCCCTTCCACGACATAAATGTCGTGGCTTTCCCCTCGAGGGGAAGAAAACGCCTATCGGCATTTTAACTTTACTCTCCATGCGATTCATCCCACAACTTAAAAGTTGGGGATTTCTCGCTTGGATTTTTAATATATAAAATTAACGTGTGTTAATTTATCACGCATTACTATCAAAATATCTTATAATACCTTTACATACCTCCAGATCATATCAAATTAAATCTTGATATTTCATAATTTCATATAATGATAGGTTTATATTTTTTATATTCCCAATTACCGTAGTACAAACATCAAAGGTTATATATGAAAATTCATATCATCTGGAACAAAACAACATCATTGGCCCCGTAGTGTAGTGGTTAACATAAGAGACTCTGGATCTCTAGTCACCAGTTCGAATCTGGTCGGGGCTGTATTTAATTCTCTTAACCACAGGGAAAGTAGATGAGGTAATTATGGATTCAACAGAGAACATAAGCAAGGATTTCATTCGTGAAATTATTGATGAAGATTTAAAAACCAATAAATACAAAGGCCGTGTTCATACAAGATTTCCTCCTGAACCAAACGGCTATCTTCATATTGGTCATGCAAAATCCATCTGTCTTAATTTCGGTATCGCTGAAGAATATAAAGGTTTGTGTAACCTTCGTTTCGATGATACCAATCCCTCAAAAGAAGAGAAAGAATACGTCCAATCAATTATAGAAGACGTAAAATGGCTTGGGTTTGATTGGGACGATCGACTCTTTTTTGCTTCAGATTATTTTGATCAGATGTATGAATATGCAATCCAACTGACAAAAAATGGAAAAGCCTATGTCGACGACTTAAACGCAGAAGAAATCAGTGAACATCGTGGTACGTTAACAAAACCTGGCAAAAATAGCCCTTTTCGTGATCGCTCTGCAGGAGAAAACCTTGATCTTTTTGAGAAAATGAAAGAAGGTAAGTTTGCTGATGGCGAAAAAGTCCTGAGAGCAAAGATCGACATGGCTCATCCGAACATTAACATGCGTGATCCTATCATCTATAGAATACTCCATGAAACCCATCATAACACAGGCGGTAAATGGTGTATATATCCCATGTATGACTGGGCACATGGTCTGGAAGATTCTATTGAAAATATCACTCATTCTATTTGTACTCTTGAATTTGAAAACCATCGGCCTCTTTATGATTGGTTCCTTGGTAATCTCGGTGTTTATCATCCTCAGCAGATTGAGTTTGCCCGTCTCAATCTCACCTATACTGTTATGAGTAAACGGATGCTTCTAGAATTAGTCAAAGGTAACTATGTTAATGGGTGGGATGATCCACGGTTACCTACAATTAGTGGAATGCGTAAACGAGGATGCTCTCCTAATGCAATTAAGAATTTTTGTAAACGAATTGGAGTGGCAAAGGTCAACAGTATGGTTGACTTTGAGTTCCTTGAACATTGTATAAGAGATGATTTAAATAAAACATCACCAAGATTCATGGGTGTCCTTCATCCTCTCAAAGTTGTTATTGAAAACGTTCCAGAGGGCGAGATGGCTGAATTTGAAGCAGTAAATAACCCTGAAGACCCAAAGGCCGGGACACGAAAGATTCCGTTTTCAAAAGTGATCTATATTGAACAAGATGATTTTATGGAAGATCCGCCAAAGAAATTTTATCGATTGACCCCTGGTCGTGAGGTACGATTAAGATATGCATATTTTATAACCTGCCAGAAAGCTATAAAGAAAGACGGTAACGCGGTGGAACTACGATGTACTATTGATCCTGCAACCCGTGGAGGCTATGCACCTGATGGCAGAAAGGTGAAATCAACAATACATTGGGTTTCCGCAGATCATGCCATTGACGCAGAAGTCAGACTATACGACCGATTGTTCACTGTAGAAGATCCCATGGGACAGAAAGAAACTGATTTTAAAGCATTTTTAAATCCAAACTCACTTGAAGTACTGACATCATGTAAAATCGAACCATCCTTGCAGAATTTAAAGCCGTTAAACAGGTTTCAGTTTGAACGCCTTGGATATTTCTGTATCGATTCCGATACAACAAATGAGCATCTTGTGATTAACAGAACAGTAGGACTTCGTGACAGTTGGGCTAAAATTCAGAAAAAACAACAAATACATAAATAATTTACATTTAACAACATTAAAGGTTATATAGGAAAATTTCTTTCCCCTGATCTAAATCACCTTGATGGCCCTGTAGTGTAGCGGTTAACATGCTGGCCTTTGGAGCCAGCGACTCCAGTTCAAATCTGGACGGGGCTGCTTATCATAGTATGTTATGTATAAAAGGAATAATTCACTTGTGCTTATTAGAAATCAACAATCTAGAAGTTAATTCTTATTTATGAATAATAGTAATATACCTGAATCAAATATATCTTTGTAGGATACATATGAACACAGAGGAATATTTCCAAATTGTTGCCAAAGAAAACCCATTGGAGTTTTTTTCTAAACACATCTGTCCCTATCTTGTTGGTACACAATGGGACATCGTTCGGAAATGTTCACTTCTGATGGGTGTAACAACTGATCGTCCTAATTTACGGATGAGGCTTCACATCTTGCTTTGCGGTGGTCCTGGTACAGGTAAATCAGAGTTTTTAGGGTGGTGGCGACAAAAGATGAAAGGAGTCATTGTTAACTCTGAACTTACATCAAAAACAGGTCTTGTCGGTGATGCTCGTGGTAAAACAATCCATCCAGGCTTGCTTGCTCAAAGTAATGGCTCTGTTCTGTTGGTTGATGAACTTGATAAAATGTCACTTGATGACCAAAATGGTCTTCTTCAAGCCATGGAGGAAGGAGAATATGTCATCACTAAAGGGAAAAATCGGCAATCCTTTAAAGCAGAAGTCAGAGTTATCGCCACATGTAATAATATAAATAAAATTCAACAACCACTTGTCGATCGTTTTGATTTTCCCTTTAAAATTGCACGAATTTCAAGAATAAAACGGGCAGAATACGTCTCTGATATCATAGATAGTTTTATGGGTAAAAACGCAAAAGATTATTCCCTTGTTGTCAAAGCATATCTGGATTGGGCACAAAACGCAAAAACTCGAATTGATCCAGCTGATGAACCAGCAATTAAAAAGGCAATAAAAAATTATATTCTAAATACAGATGCAAATATCGAAGGTGTATCCTATCGTAGCCTTGAATTTTCTATTTTACGGATTGCATATGCACTCGCATTGCTTGAAAGAAGAAACATTAGAGAACGTCACATCAATTTTGCTATTGAATTAAAAGATACCATTTTAAAAAATTTCATGAGCAATGCAAAGTAATGGAGCCGCCTATTCATACCACCTCAGACAAAACCTTTGAAGCACTTTTATGAATAACAATATCTGCGATATCATCGAGCGGAGTTGGATCAATATTGATGATGACTAATGCTGCATTTTCCTTCTTTGCTATCTCTGGCAGATTTGCAGCAGGATATACCACAAGTGAACTCCCTAAAACGAGAAATAAATCACAGTTGTTAGCAACAAGAGTTGCTTCTTCAAGTGCATCTTGAGGTAGAGACTCTCCAAAAAATATTACATTTGGTTTAAGGTTACCTCCACAGGAACATTTTGGAGGAAGCTCTTGTTTTAACTTCTCATAAACCTCATCAATAGTAAACGTCTTGTCGCAATGCAAACATAAGATTTTTCTCGCATTGCCATGAAGTTCAATAACATATGAATGACCTGCCATTTGATGCAGTCCATCTATGTTTTGAGTGATTATACGAGATATCTTCCCACGTTTTTCTAATTGTACCAATGCATAATGTGCAGCGTTAGGTTTTGCCTGTTTTAACATGGGATGTCTCTCATCTCGAAAAAAATTCCAATAATAGGTAGAATCCCGTAAAAAAAAGTCGATATTTGCATAAATCGAAGGATCATATTTTGACCAAAGACCTCCAGTACCACGGTAGGTAGGTATTCCACTCTCAGATGAAATCCCAGCACCCGTAAATGCAACAATACGATTTGATTCATTCACAAGATCTTTTAATTTCTGAAGCAAATCATCCATACCAATGAAATCATGAAGATGTTTAACTTATTTTCCAACAAAAAAAAAGAAATTGATGATAGCTACATCATTTACTCTTGAAAAAATGCTATATCTAATTTTCTTATTCTCCTCCAATATATATCTCCCTGAAGCTGCTTTCATCTCGCTTCATAGCCGGCTCAATTTCATAAAGCATCTGATCCTTATCTTCCGGTAGTTTTCCTCTTATCTGTATATAGTTTGTATAATGATCACTAACAACCTTGCTTGTAACCTCCAATCCAGAAATCAGATCATAGGTTTCACGCAGAACTTCATGAGGAGAAAGAATCTGAAACTTACCTGTTTTAATGTCCTCTAAAATCGGAGTATTGATTTTTGGGAGAAACGTACGGATCCGAATAAACTCAGGATCGATCTTATTGAGAACATCAATAGTTCCTGAAATATGCTTATGGCTATGTTTTTTTCCACCTAAACCAAGAACCACATATTCACTTAGCTCAATACCTGCCTCTTTTATCAATCGTCCTGCCTCAACCTGAACTGCTGCAGTCGAACCTTTTTTAACCTGTTGGAGAATCTCATCATCTCCCGATTCAAGCCCGACATGAATCCGAGAAAGCCCGGCATCGGAAATCTTCTTCAAATCTGCAAGTCCTTTTCTCACAATATATTGCGCCGACCCATACACCGTTATCCGTTCAACCTGTGGAAACAACTCCTTAGTGTATCTGAGTATCTCTACAAGATCCCGAGTTTTCATAATGATTGTGTTACCTGCAGGGAAAAACACTGTTCGAACAAACTCCCCCTGATGCTGTTTCGCCCATAAAAGATCCTGCTTAATCTCATCGACAGATCTGATGCGAAATTTTGGACCGTTTTTATAGACCATACAAAAAGTACATCGATTATGCGGACAGCCAATTGTCACCTGAACAAGCAGACTATTCACCTCACTAGGAGGCCTGTAGATAGGGCCTTCATATCTGAGACCAGAAAGATTCATCAGTGACATATTAGCACTAGTGATTATTTATATATTATCATAAATGGATATTGGTCAGTGATATGAAGTTATTTTCATTTTTCTATAAGCTACTTACAATCTTAAATTAAGTGTAGCCCAATAATATCTTTTCTTTTCAATTGGTCTGAACTTATCCTTATACATCTCTAGATCATCCCGCCAGGTAGGCCCATCGTTAATATGACTAAATCCAGCCTTATATATCTGTTTCCAGAAATCGTATTGAGCATATTCTGCAAGATGTGATATGGATATATCTGATATTCCAATAGCATGTGCAAATACATCTTGTTTTTTAAATATTCCAAGAGGATAGCCAAGATTAAATGCTGCAATAACTCCATCTACTTTTAAAACCCTTGATATTACGCTTTCAGGACATACGATTTCACATTTATCTTGGATATCAATATTCTTTTTCGTATTTCCAAAGAGCTTAACACCCAACATATCGGACCGTACATTAACATAAGAAAAACCTCTATCCTTCAAAGCTTTTCTCCGCCATTGTCCTACTAGATGGGAAACAGCTTTTCCAGAATCGCTTAAGGAAACTGCCTCAATTTTATGATTTGCTTTTTTAAAACTATTAAGATGCCACCTGAGGCTTGCAAACTTTATCCCAGTTAAATCCAGCGTCCTATTTACACCATATGTAGCATAATTTAGCTCTCTAAGAGATTCAAGCTTAAATTTGTATTTTTCATCATCTTCTCTTAATGAATTTACAAAATCATCACTTACATCTCGAATTAAAATCCTTCTGACATTGTTATCTTTCAACAAGGAGTTGAATACTGGATTTGACAAGAGATGATTCAAATGGTTTAAAGCAGATGTTACATTAGAAAAAATTGGAAAAGAGAGATCAATTTTATTATAATGCCTTCCTGTAAAAGCACCGAAGATAAGAGTATCTTCCACATATATCACAAATGGATATTTTGGATAATAAGTATAATAGAGGAAAAAATGGAAAAGACTAACATTATAAGGTATCTGTAGTGGTTCAGGCTCAGAAATGAAGGATAAAACAGGATTTTTCTGTTTTAATTTTACAAGATAGTAGCAAAGAGAACTGAAAGATTGTAAATCTACATGCTTATCCTCTAATTGCCATGTATCTGAAATTTGAGATAATCCCTCATATATACGTTGTTTCTGTAAGTTTTTCGACGCCATATTAGTTGACCTTTCTATAGATTTGTAATATGTCATATAAAACACATTGCTTTTATATAAACATTAATAGGAGAAAAACAGAGTTCATTTTTTAATATTTGTTATTCCTCTACAGATTGCACATATTTATTATAAAAAGATATTTACTCCTTACCTAATTGAATGCAAAACTATTAATAATAGACATTCACATGTAGTTATGTAAGTATAATTAAAAATTTAGTTCTATTTTTCAATTAGAAATATTGGAATTATTCGTTTTTAATTTAACATAAAGATAATATTAAAGGAAAAATACATAAATAAAACATAGAGAAAATTATTAGATAAGTAAGATCTAATTTTTATAAAGATTATAAACTTATTTTAAGGAAGGTAATAAATTATGAAAGGAAAAGTTAAATGGTATAATATTCGACACGGATATGGATTTATCCAAGGTGAAGATGGAAACGATGTTTTTGTTCATAAAAACAACATCCCATTTTGGACAATATTTCTCAATACAGGAGATCGAGTCGAATACATGCCTGAGCGTACAAATAAAGGAATAATGGCAACACAATTAAAAATTCTATAATAAAAATTCATATTTCGTATCTAATAGATGGTAAATGTCAGAATGGAAATCTATTTAAATCATAGGATAATGCACATACTCGTAAAGGAATAGAAACAAAGGTTTTAATGTTTCATCTGAACCTTTGAAGCGTTTTGTTTTTGTTCTTTTTAAAAAATAAACAGACTCCAAAGTCTAAGGAGGAATAAAAAAATGGAAGGAACCGTTAAGTGGTACAACCCAAGAAAAGGCTATGGTTTCATATCAGGAGAAGACGGAAAAGACGTCTTTGTACACAGATCATCCATGCCTGATGGAACATACCTTAATGAAGGCGACAAAGTTGAATATCAACTTGAAGATTCAGAACGAGGGCCACAAGCAACAAATATTAAAAAGTTATGAACAGCTCTCAATTTAATTTAGATCCGTTATGGTAATTTAACCATTTCACTTCTTTTTTAATTGTTACGAGAAGTTCATCACTTCTTTTTCTTTTTTATTAAAACTGTTATTTAATTTTTTTACCCCATAACATCCCAAAGAGGATTCTTCCACTGATCACGTAATACATCTATGGCTAGATCTATAACTGTTTTTCCATTATTTTGGATTACAAGTTTTCTGCCCTTTGTTTCACCGATTAACTGAAAAGGAGTACGCTCTCTTTTTAGGATTTGTTCAAAACCTTGTTGTTTTTCTTTATTCACTTCGACAACCCATCGAGTGTTTGATTCAGAAAATAATTTGAAATCTGTTCGTAAATCAGCAGCAATCCCTGAAACATCCACAGCAGCACCAATATCTCCACCAATTATCATCTCTGAAAGACACACGCCAAGTCCCCCTTCACTTACATCATGACAAGAAGCAATATATCTTTGTTCTATTGCAGATAGAATTCCTTTCATACAATTTTTAAGAAGCTCTACATCAGAACGTGGGACAACACCACCATCTACATCTAACATTTTGTAATATTCTGAACCGCCCATTTCTTTTTCCGTCTCTTTTCCTACAAGATAGATTGGATTGTTTTCTTTTTTGAAATCAACAGTGATACACTTTCTAATATCAGAAGCAATTCCTATACCAAGGATCTCTGGCGTTGGAGGAACTGCTGTTTTTATAGACTCGTTATAGAAACTGACATTTCCTGAAACAAAAGGAATCGTAAGAGATCTAGCCATATCGCCAAGCCCATGACACGCCTCGTAAAACTCACCCATTCTATCTGGTTTTTCAGGATTCCCAAAGTTAAGGCAATCACAAAGAGAATCAGGCTTTGCTCCAACAGATACAAGATTACGACAGACCTCATCAACTGCAGAACATGCCCCCCAGTACGGATCTCGCTCCATAAAACGAGGGTTTACATCAGCAGTCACCGCAAGCCCTTTAAATGAGTCTTCCAAAGGTTTAATCACTGATGCATCACCATGAGATTCTCCACCAAGTTTTCCCTGTAACGGCTTTATGACAGTGTTTCCTTGAACCTCATGATCATATTGACGTATAACCCATTCTTTTGAGGCGATATTTTGAGATGAAAGAAGCTGTTTTAGGCTTTCATTGACATCTGGCATTGTAAAACTTTTTTCTTTTTTTGATTGTTTCTCAGGTGTAGGCTTTACAAAGGGTCGGAGATGAGCATCATAAACAGGACCTCCTGTAAAAAAATCAAGGTCCATCTCAAGGATTTTTTCACCTTTATTAAAAACTCTGATGATTTGATCGTTAATAACTGTTCCAACAGTAACTGCAGTAACATCCCATTGTTTACAGATATGAAGAACTTTTTCAACGTTTTCAGGTGCCACAAGAAACATCATTCGTTCCTGGCTTTCAGAAACCCAAATCTCCCAAGGATGAAGCTCCTCTTCTTTTAATGGGATATCATCCAGGTGGATTTCTGCACCAAGATCTGCGTCATAGGCAAGTTCTCCACAAACACAAGAAAGCCCCCCTCCTCCAAAATCTTTTAATCCCTCTAAAAGTCCTTTTCTATTACATTCTAACGTCACATGAATGACTGGTTCTTTTGTGATAGGGTCTCCGACTTGTACTGCTGATCTACTGCTTTCTTCGCTTTCATCAGTTAATTCAGCAGAGGCAAAGGTTACACCATGGATACCGTCTCTTCCTGTTTTTCCACCGACATAGACATAGACGTTTCCCGCTGCTTTTGCTCTACTGTGAATCATCTCATCCTTTTTCATTATTCCAAGACAACCAACATTTACAAGACAATTTCCAGTATAACCTTCATGAAAATATACCTGACCAGAAAGAGTTGGAACGCCTATTCGGTTTCCATAGTCACGTATCCCATCAACAACTCCTTTAAAGAGATATTTTGGATGTTTCACGCCTTTTGATAGTTTTTCAAGAGGATAATCCAATGGCCCGAAAAACAAAGGGTCGATATAGGCTATTGGTCTAGCACCCATGCATACAATATCTCTCACAATACCACCAACACCAGTTGCAGCACCACCATATGGCTCAACTGCCGATGGATGATTATGAGATTCAAGAGCTACACAGTAATAATGATCATCGTCAAATTCTATGACGCCTGCATCCTCTCTAGCTACAATTTTGTCTTCCATTATTCCATAGATGTACTTTTTTAGCGGGACTTTGGAAGATTTATAGCAACAATGCTCAGACCATGCCTGACCAAGAGCCTGCAGTTCAATATCTGTTGGGTTTCTGTTTTTTGATTTAAAATAATCCTTTATACGTTTCATCTCAGCTTCTGCAAGAGCAAGCCCCATATGATCGCTTATCCCCTGCAATTGTTTGTCTGTTGCAGAAGAGATATCTACTTCATAAAAATCAAACGATGTATTCTTTCTTTTAAATAAGCTGTCTAAATTCACGAGGCACTCCCCAACATTATTTTTCTTCAATTTCTAGCTCATAATTATGAATGACTGGATTAGTAAGAAGGCGCTGGCACATTTGTTCCACATCTTTTTTCACCTTATTTTTGTCGTTACCCTCTATGATAAAATCAAAAGTTCTGATTGTTTTAGCATCCTTTACGTTGTCAAAACCAAGTAGATGCAATGCTTTAAGTGTGTTTGCTCCTTCTGGATCTGAAACGCCTTTTTTAAGTGTTATTATCACTTTTGCTTCAAACATTGTAACCGCAGCCGAAAATCAAAGAATGTATTGATAAGGTTATCGTTTTTGGATTCTATATATCTGAAAAAAACACAAGGTATATATATTTCAGTATATATTACTATATAACAAAACATCAGAGAATGCGGATGGGGCTCTTAGTTGTTTTCAAAGAAACCTACAGAGGGGAAAAGAAAGCATAAAGAAGACAATTTTGATAGTTTTAGCTATCGACGTTTAGATGATCTTATTTGTTCTGATAAAGAAAACGTTAAAGCTTTTGATAACATCGAAGATTTTGTCGATAACGTTCTGGCTAAAAGTAAAGTTACTTCTTATGAGAGACATGTTAAGGATATTAAAAGAATCTGGCCTTTTGATAAAAAACGTTCTGCTAAGAGACCAAAGAGTTATGGTGGTGTCGGACCTGTTTTTGGAATGAGTGATTTGGTGTCTGTTAAGAAGTTATTTTCTATTGTGCTGTCGTTTGTATTGTTGTTCGCTGTTTTAGCTTCCGCCAGTTCTTTTGTTGATCTTGATTTGGATGGCACGTCTGTTAATCCAGAGGATATGCTTGTTGAAGATACTTTGTCTTCTAATGCTACGATTCCCAATACCGATCATACCGATGATACTGTAGATGATGGGCCTCACTTTGATAACTCTACATTATCAAGTGATCAGAATGGAACTGTTACGGCTGATAATGAGAATATGATAAATGAGACTGGAGACATCATAGACAACGATACTTTGGTGGGGGAAAATGAATCTTTAAATATCTCCAATCTTCTAGACAACCAAACGTCTGATATTACAGAAGGGGGAGATGCTTCTTTAAATGATACCTCTCAACAAGTTAATGTTTTAGATAATACAACTGGATACGATAATGTTTCTATCAATGTAACAACGAATGAGTCTATTGATGTTTCTACTATAGATGAGAAGCAGTCAGCATATGCAACATGTCTTAATATCACTCTAAATACTGACAAGGATAGTTATCTGGTTAATGAAATGGTTTTTATCAGTGGTACGGTAGTTTTTAACAATTCATTTGTTGAAACCACTGTAAACCTGTCAATGAATTTTTCAGGTAACAGCTTCTTGCATACTATTAATACGACGAATGGTGCGTTTTCTTACGAATATGTTGCAAGTAAATCAGGTAATTATATAGTCGGGGCACATGCGATATTTGAAAATGAGACAGCATCTATCAATACATTGTTTATCGTGAATGATATCACAGATGAGACAGATGATGTAACTGTTTTAAGTTTAATTCAAGGAGAAGCAGTTGTTGATGAGTCAGTTTTTTGGGAGAAAAAAATTATGGTGAAAAACAATGCTTCAATACAAAGAACATTGAATATTGTTACTACTATTCCAGATGCTGTGAGTAATATAAAAATACAGGATGTTTCAGAAGGAAATGAAGTTAATTATACTGTTTTGGTAAATCAGATTGTTGAAAATAATGTTTCAGAGCAGATTTCTAGTTCTACTAGCGTTATGTTTAATAGAACTTTTGATGCATGGGGTGAAAGGGAATTTATTATAACCTATGAGACGCCAGCCCCTATTAAACAAGAAATCTCATATGATGGTGGTAAAAGAATAGAAATCCAGTCAAATGCCACTGTTCACTATTCTAACGTTACTGCATACACAGATCTACCAGAGCTTAGTTATAAACCACGATTTTATAGAGTGATCAATGGGACTAGGGTTGATGTTACCTTTGATCCACTTTATAATGTAACCTATCTCGATAATAATTCAAATGGTAAATATGATGGTATTTCATGGAATATTCCACGACTTAGTAATGATACCTATGAGATTGATATTACTATTATTGATGTCCAGAGTTATCCTGTTGTAGGCGGTAATTGGACTGTTAGATTTACTACTACAGGTACTGCTAATTTAACTATAAGAGCTGTTAATGAAACAGCGTTTGACGTAGATTTGGAATTTTTAGAGTTAAGATGTGGAGATAACATTCTAACAACTGAACTCACCGATGGCGTTATTTTTGTTGAAAACTATAGTTGTGATGAAATTGGTTATGAAATTAGTAAAGTTCTGACAGCTGGCGAGCATACTTTGGAGTTCAGATTCGGAGATGATGTTGAGTATGCTTATAATTCAGCAGAGACATGGCTTTATGTGGACGGATATACCCCGGTGACTACGGATTGGACTCTTAGTGGTGGAGCAGTATCTCCCTATTTGGACACGCAGGATCAACCGACTAGTTACGGTTATGCTAGTTCTTCTAGAGACGAATGGGAAGAATTTACTTTTACGGATTTAACTGGAACCCCAACAATCACTTCGGTAAACGTATCAGTTTATTCAGATTGTGGTACCGAAGAACTTGATGTATATATCTATGATAGTGGAGTTGCAGGTTACACAAATGCTGGAACATTAGCTGGCGCTGGATGGGCTTGGAGAGCAATAGACATTTCTACAATTCTTACAACCGATACCGAAATTGACAACGCTAAAGTGAAATTTCAAGCAATTAAGAGTGGTGCACAATTCACAGGTACTGTAGATGTAGACTGTGCAAGATTGGGAGTGGTTTATGAGGCAGCAGTAGTACCAACCCTACCTACTGTAGTGACAAATGTAAACACAGGCATAGAAGAAACCAACGCCACACTAAGAGGATACCTACAAAGCAACGGAAGCGCAGACACCTACACCTACTTCCTATGGGACAACGATGCATCAGGAGAACCATATGCAAACAACAATAGCAACGGACTAACAGCAAACCTAAGCGAATTCCAATACGATGCAACCAGCCTAACAAGCGGAGATCTATACTACTACACCACAAAAGCAAACAACATCGTAGGATGGGATAACTCCGGAGGAGAACTAACATTCTTCACAAAACCAGAACAGCCAGACAGCATAACTGAAAGTACAACAACCAATACTACTGTGACATTCTCCGTGGATTTAGCAGACGTTGGATCTGGTGCAACAAGCTACACATACGTACGATACAACACAGGATCAGCACCGACAACTAGGGCCGAAGGAACCTTTGGATTTAACTCAACGAGTGCATCTCCCCAAATCACAGGTCTTGATCCTGGAACCAAATATAACGTAACAGCATGGGCATGGGGAGAAGAAGGAGGAAAAGGACAATACAGCGACTCATACCTCACCACAAGCTTCTGGACCAACCCAGGAGACTCAACAAGCGTCACCGTAACCAACGGCACTGACTGGATCAACGTTACCTTTACCCATGGTACAAACGGAAGTCATACCATGGTCAGAAGAAACGCAACAGGCAGCGCAGACTTCCCAGCAGATAGAACATCAGGAGTAGAAGTCGACAATACAACCAACACATATGCAAACGACACTGGACTTCTTGCTATGGGTGTTACCTACTACTACGCACTATGGACATGGGATACTGATGGTGAGAAATGGTGCGACTACCAAATAAATATTACTGGGATAACCTGGAACCTATCTATAAATGCTATTCCATCTCAATGGAACCTAGGAAATGTAGAGATAGAGGGTTCCAACACTTCAGCTGGCTACTATTTCAACATCACAAATGAGGGAAACGCCACTCTAAATATACAGATAAAGGCGAGTAACGCTACTAACAGCTCTACAGGTGCTAGATGGAATCTCACCTCAACTCCAGACCATAACGACTTCACGCTACATTATGATAAAAGCGGTGATGGTGGCTGGACTATCATTAATACAACCTATGATGTCTTCGTCACCAACCTAGCTATAGATGGTTATCAGACGTTTGATTTGAAAATGACTCATGCTACTACGTCTTCTGTATTTGACCCAATGTCTTTAGATGTGATTTTCAAATCTGTTGTGTCATAAAAACGCAATATGTTTATATCTAGGGAGAAGAGCTTTAGGATTGATAAGAAATATGATGATTGTTATCAATGTCTGGATTATGTTTGTTGATCAGTAATGTAAGTATTTTTGAAATGATTATACAGGTTAGGATGATTTGAATAGAAATGCATATTAATTCTTGAATTGGGTCCATCCATATAGGCCTATCCTTGAAGGATCCGGGGTAGGTTTCTTTTACTATGACGCATCCTAGAGCCGATGAAAGGATGTGTTGTCCATTTTGAAAGGGTTCATCATCAAAAAGATGGAATTCAACTGGTTCTATATATGGATCGATATCTGACATGATCCAGTGGGAGGCTTCGTGTAATGGTGTGGTTACAATGATAACGATGCAAGAAAGTAAAAAACCGGTGAGTATTAGGTGTAACCTGATTTTTTGGTTATTATTTGTCTTCATTTAATTTATAAAATAATATTTTGATATAAATATCTTTTTATACATATTTTACAAGTGGCTTGGATAAATTTTCCAGTTTGGCACTTTATCAGAACGTGAAATCCCCCAATTTGCTATTTTTACAGGGCATCTTTAAATACAATTAGTGACAAGGAGTATCGTGGTATCAAGTATCAATATATGTTGAGATATCAAAAAATCCAACAAAAGAACGGAAGGAAAAGAGATGAAAGGAACGAAAAAAAGAAAAGCTTCCATATCTTTCATTATATTTACTGTTTTAATCCCTCTTCTATTTTTCATCCCAACGGCATGGGCTAATAGTCAAATCAGTGTATCATTTGATCCCCGTCCTAACGAGCCACCAGCCCGTCCTATCAATATCTACCCTTCAGATGGAGCTACAGATATTGAAATCCCTGTCACACTGCAAGTATCTGTCTACGATGAATCCAGCAGCACCGTAGACGTGTATTTCTATAATGCATTAGACAATGCATCTATAGGAGTTGATTATAATGTATCTGCAGACTGGTCAACTGCCACGGCAATATGGAGTGGATTACAAGACGGAACAAACTATAGTTGGTACGTAGTAGTCAATGATTCTGAATATGAAAATACATCTCAGACATGGACCTTTGTCACTGAATCATCTTCATCATCTTCATCATATGGGGAAGATAGTGAGGATGATGATTCACCTACAATATCAGACATCTACTATATTGTCGCTGGACCAATAATAGAAGCTGTAATAGGAGACATTCCTGCCGGAGAAACGAGAGAGATAATATTAGAAAAATCCAATGGAATCAGCATCGATAGCATATATTTCACACCCGCGGTTGATCTCACAAATGTAAAAATAACCATGGAAAAACTTGCAGACAAACCAGAAAACATAACTACAGCATCAACAGAAACAAAACTCGTCTATGCTTATGTAGATATAGAACTCACTGCAGATAACGAATCCATAGAGAAAGACGAAATAAAATCACTGATTATCATATTCAAAGTAAATCTAACATGGATAACGGAAAACAACATAGATAAAGAAACAATTGCATCAATGAGGTATCATAACAATGAATGGCAGAACTGTACAACCACAATTCTCTCTGAAAATGAAACATATGTTTACTGCAAGATAGAAACGAATGACACGTCAATATTCGCTATCGTTGGAAATAAAGTCATTGAACCACCTCCACCTAGATCCGATGAACCATCTGGAGCTGAAGAAGAGAGAACACAACTTTTGCTGATCATAGCCCTAATTGCATCAATTACTACAATTGTTCTAGCCACCGCTTCAATACACAAACGTCGCCAAATCTATTATTATACGAGAAATAAATCAAACAACGTTCACAACATAGAATTAAAAGTGGATGAACTTTCATCTAGATTAAATAACAAAAATAACAAAGAAATTAAAAAAGAAAAACCAAGAAATCACAGAAACCCAAGAGAAAAACTGGAACAAAGCCTAAGAAAAAGAAGGTAACAAAAAACAAGAAAAGCTCTAAAGCTCTTGATAAATCTTCAAGCTTCAAAACGAAAGTTATAAAAACCCTTTTTTCGTTTTAGCATTGCACTCTAAGCCATACTACAAATAGATGTAGTAGTAAGTAGGATGGGATGCAAATATGGATAAAAAGAAAATATCGCGGGTTAGCCTAATTGCAATAATGATGATTACAGCTATCATGCCTACATCTTTTGCTGGACTCACTCCGGAGACGATTCGTGTGACCTTTACTCCTTCGGGTGTTATAGACTTGGATCTATACCCTATAACAGCGACTTTCGGCACCGTCCCTGTTGGAAACTCCAATGAGTATCCTGACGAAGGGGCAGGTGATACGGATTATACTGTCTACAACAATGGGACTACAAACGCAGTAATATATATCTTTTCTAATTGGACTACAGATGGTGGTGAGTGGGATCTGGATAATGACGGGTCTCCCGGTGAAGACGCCTACAGTCTGGACATCACAGGTAGCGATGCTCAATATATTACTAACTCGAACGTAAGTTGGATAGCTGATCTAGACGATTCAAGTACTGTAACCTTTGGTATTAATCTAGATCTAGGTACTGCATCAGGTAGTGGAGTACTTGATGCCCAGAAGACTACGATAAACATCACTGCAATTGTATTAGCCTAAGTAATAATATTAAGCCTTAGAGAGATAGGGTTACTTAGTCTGATCCTATCTTTCTTTACAAAATTTCATATAATAATAGAAAAGATTACAGAGGGTAGGAGGTGGGATATATAAGAAGAAAAACATGGACTCTTACATTTATCCTTTTGTTAGCAGGAAACATGATCCTATTTGCCACTCTAGATGCTAAAGCGGGTGTAAGAGTGGATCCTGCACAAGTTGTCATCAGCATGCCTGAGGGATATCCAGAAGAAGATGTTCAATATAAAATCAGGGTGACTAATCCCTACTCTTTTAATATCAGTGTGTCTACAAGAATAGTGCATCCATTTGAGGAAAATTTCAAAGAGGGCTATGCGAGGATACCTGATTTATCTTGGGTTAAAACTGTACCCGAAGAACCGTATATACCAGCTAATTCTCCTAAGGAATTTGGATTAATTATAGATATACCTGATAAGGAGAAACCATTGCATTATAATGAAAGCTGGGAGGTATGGGTCATTGTAATTCCTCATTACCCCTCAGGAGAAGAAGGCCAGGGACAAGTTGGAACAATTTTCCAAACGCAAGTCGCTGTAAGGGTTTTGATTAACACTCCGTCTGGAGAGATGAAGCAGCAGATGCCGCAGAATCCATACCTCATTTTAGGCATTATCATGGGGTTGATAGCAGTGGTTATAGCTTCTTCCTATCTTAAAAAGAAAAAAAGAGGCATCTATAGGAGTAGTAAGGCAGGCGTCTTCTATTTTAGAAAGGAAGATAAGAAGCACCATAAGAATAAAAAACATGAATCATAAAAAATCTATTTTTTTGTTTCAATATAAGTTTCAATTGAAGCACCTTTGGTTATATTGTTCTGAATGTACATCCACTCTTCTTCATGGTTTTTATAAATTGTCTAAAACTAACTAAAGATATATCCCTGGTGTGAATAATACTTTTTGTTAACATTTTTTTATTATTTTGCTTTCATATTTCACAATTATAATCTGGTGTTTTTTTTGATTATATATTGTTATATATTCTCCCCTATATGAATCATATATGACTCATATTTAAAACACATATGAATCAAATATAAATCAAAAGTATTATAAATAAGTGAATCATATGTGATTCACGAATGGGATAACTAGGATGGGAAAGAGTCAGAGGTTTCCGGTTGGTTTTCCACCTGTTATTAGAGACATAATCAAACAGCAAGTGGGTATACTAGGAAACTCTGAGTCTGAGGTTGTCAAAAACATTGTTCTCATTTATTTCACTGAAAAGAGGCTTCTAAGAACTCAAGGACCTGGCAAGAGAAGGAAGGGGGGAGAGCATGGGTAAGAGCCAAAGGATCCCCGTTGGTTTTCCACCCTTCGTTCGAGAGATAATAAAACAACAAGTGGGTATACTAGGTAACTCTGAGTCTGAGGTTGTCAAAAACATTGTTCTCATTTATTTCACTGAAAAAGGACTCCTGAAAAGATTCGAAACCAAAAAGGAGGGGAGGGAGAAATGAACAGGAAACTGGGGGTCCAAGTAATTACATTCATAACAGCATTCCTGTTCATATTCACAGCTCTTTCCTACACAGTACAATCCGTTCCTCCAATAACCCAGGAGACTTTAATAGTTGATATTAATGGAAATGGAGACTATACCAGCATTCAGGATGCCATCAACAGTGCCTCAGCAAGTGACATTAGAAGGATACGAGAAGGAGTGTATGAGGAAAACAACTTGAATATAGATAAAAAAATAGAAATAATTGGAGACAGTCCTGACACTACTGTGATTGACTGTGGTGGTGAAAACGGTTTTATATTACAGGTTCCATATATAAATATAAGTAACCTTAAAATTGTCAACCCGGGGGATTATGCCATATACGTTAACCCTGAGGGCCATAGTTCTAATATATACGATTGTATCATAACAAGATCCATATCTGGTAATGGTATTTGGATTAGAGCCTCCCATGTTGTGGTTTCTGATTGTGACATCAGCGGATCTAACTCAGGTGGGATAGGGATCAAGTTGAGAGAATTTAAGAACATTATCAAAGACTGCAATATACATGGATTTGAAGTTGGTGTTTTAGTCTTAGTAGGAGCCCATGATAACAATATTTTGAATTGTAACCTACTGGACAACGGCAAAGCTGTGGACATTCGAATTAACTCTAACAACAATTTAGTATCTGGGTGTAATATTTATGTCAATGGCGAAGGTGTTCATATCTGGCAAAACTCAAATAACAATTTTTTCTATCTTAATAACTTCTGGAAGAACGATGTAGATGCAGCTGATCAATCTAACAACACATGGGATAACGGCACTCACGGGAACTATTGGGATGACTATACAGGCACAGATGCGAATGGTGACGGAATCGGAGATACATCATATACGATATCTGGGGAAAATAAAGATAGATTTCCGCTAATTACCATGATTCTCCCTGATGAAATAACATTACCTGCCAGTGTAAAACATGTCAGTAGCAACTCAGATGGCACTCCTTCGTTTACCTGGAACCCATCTATGTATATCAAAGGCATAGAAGGATATTATGTCAAAATAGATAGCAATCCAGAGATATATGTCGGCGACACAACAAGTTGGACATCCTCCGATAGTGTTTCAGATGGTGTTCACACTTTCTATGTAAGAGCAGAAGGCACTGATAACACAACCAGCAGTTATGTCTCACTCACGTTCTTGATTGATACGGTTCTCATAGATATAGATGGAGATGGATGGAGCGATAATGAAGAACAACTGTATGGTACCGATCCAAACGACCCAGACAATTATCCATTAGATACAGATGGTGACCATATGCCCAACTCTGTTGATACAGATGATGACAACGATGGCTATAGCGATGACATGGAACTATCTTATGGAACAGATGCAAAAGACTCAAATGATTACCCAACTGACACAGATGCCGATGGCGTACCAGACAACGTCTCACCAGATGGAAAATACGCAGGAGATGTAGATGATGACGATGATAGCCTCACAGATACAATTGAAATCAGTCTTGGATCTAACCCACAGGATGGGTCAGATGCAAAGAAAGTCTATATCAGCGGGAAACCATATTATCTCATAGATGTAACCCAAGATGGAGTCTACGACATCCTCTACAAGCCAACAAGTGATACCACAACAGCGGTAGAAAAATATGACGAAAACTATCTCATAGACGAAAACGGAGACGGCACATGGAACTACATCTACAACACAGCAGATGGATCGATATCTGCATATGAAGAACAACAAATAACATTGACACTTATAATCTGGATAATCTTAATCCTGGCGATACTACTTGCTGCATTATTCGTTAGCTCCTATTATCTTAGACGTAGACCTATCAAATATAGGATACCTAGAAAACCTGAGAGAGTCATTGAAAGGCCATTAATAGAGAAACCGTTAAGACTCTTTGCTGGCGAGAAAAAAGATACAGTAGAAATGATCAGTCAAACAAAGACCCTACTGCAACGCATACAACAAGATGTAGAAGCGTACATGGAGAAACTAGGGGAAATAGAGGATCAATTTATGATACCAATAGAAGAAGAGGAAGAGATGGAAGAACTTCCAGAGGAAAAACCAAGTGAATTAGAGGACATTCATGATATAGAAGCAGAAGTGGATAAGCTCTTATCGGCGTTAGATGATGATAAAGATAAAAACTAAAAGAAGGGACAGATATTTGTATATGAAAAAATCACTCGTTTTAATCATACTACTATTACTTCCCCTAGTTTTTTCTACAGTATGTAGAGCAAGTATAACTGTTCAACCTCTTGAGCTATCTATTACGATGGACAACAAGTTCATACATGGAAATACTTCAAAAAAAATAACGATAACAAACAACAACGATTACAGCATTAACGTGACATGGTATCTTGAGCATCCTAATCCTGTTTCTTGGATGAGGCCCAATAAAACATGTATACCTAGTTTATCCTGGATTGATGTAAATCTTAAATGGTGTATTGTCCTACCAGATGATAGCGTAGCGTTTTATATCTATCTAGATATTCCAGAGAGTGAAGAGTATCTAGAACAACATTGGGAGACATGGATTACTTTTAAACAAGAACCCGGTGGGGGTATATTCAACCAAGAACATGCTGTTAGAGTGTATATAGACACCTCTGGAGAAGAAGCAATTAACAATAATCAAGATCAAATTCCTCTATCAAATATTGTTATCGTAGCAGTTGTGGCAATATCTCTGCTCATCTTGGGTACCTTGGTTTATAAAAAGAAAAAATCTTAGTTCTGTTTACTATTTTGAGGACTTTCCTTCTATATTTCATCCAATGTTTTTCTAATTTTATCTCGGAATTCATCGATGCTTCCTTCATTTAAAATCCTAATATCAGCATATTTAATAACGTCTCCAAGCCCCCATCCAAGTTCTCGTCGGTCTCTTTCTTCAATGTCTTTTATCTCTTTGCTGTCGTCTTTTCTTCCACGAGCAAGAATACGTTTTTTCCGAATCTTTTCAGAAGCAGTGATGGCTATAACAATGAAATTGCTGTCGAGTTCTTTTTTGAATAAATCGATTTCTTCGGAGTTTCGAATTCCATCAATTACAATACAATCTTCTTTAACATTTGACTTGATTTTTTCAACTGTTCTTTTCGCCCAAATATCTTTTCCATGTTTTTCTCGCATATCATTAGCAACTTTTCCCACGTTTTTATCAGTTAATATGAGTCCCTGTTTTTTTGTTTCATCCCAGACTGCATCGCCCATTCGAATGACAGGTATATTTTTTTCTTTAGCGATTTCTACGGCTACAGATTTTCCTGATGCAGGCATTCCTGTAAATGCAAGTATTTTCATTGTTTTCACAAGATGCATATTAAATGATAAGTTATAATGCAGGGGGAGCGATTTGAACGCTCGAAGATCTACATCACAGGGTCCTAAGCCCTGCCCCTTTGACCAGGCTCGGGTACCCCTGCATTTGAAACCACTAATCAAAACATCTATCAAAAAGGTTTTTGTATATGGATATTTGTTAAAAGTTACTCATTCGTTTCCTTTTAAAAGTGATATTTCTCCATATTTTGCATAACAATCAGAGCAAAATTTTCTTGCAAGAAGTGAGTGAAGATGCTCTTTTACTCCTTTTTCTAAATGATATAGCTCACCCGGCAATATTTTATTATTACAACTTGTACAGACTTTAGGAGACGTGGATTGTTTCTTTACTAAATGAGTTTCGATTGTATTTTGTAACATAAACTCCCCATCTCTAATTTACCTTTTACTTTAAAATACTTTTCATTGGAGAATAGGAACTAGGTTTAAGTAGGAGAAACATCATTCACGGAAAATACTTCACATATAGCGGGGTGGGGTAGTCAGGAAATCCCGACGGGCCCATAACCCGTAGATCAGTGGTTCAAATCCACTCCCCGCTATTCTTATTTATTTCAATTCAATTTTATAGGTAGTCTCTTTTTCATATTAGGAAATAGAGCTGTAGGCATGAAAAAATTAAGAGAAATAATAACACATAGAAATTTTCCATTCAGGATATTTGTGGTGTTTTTGATTTTAATACCAATTATTTTCTACAGAGATTTCTACATCCATGTTTATACTCATTTCACCGGGACGATTCTCCCTCACGTTATTACTCAACAGTGGCACATTGTGCTTCTAAATATCATTATGTTTATGTCTTTTCTTATACCATTGTCTTTCAGGAGAAAGATTAACTGGAAGGAGTATGGACTCGTGACTGCATTTTTTGTATCGCTTTTTATTGAAATGTATGGTATTCCCTTGACGATTTTTTTTGTCTCAAAATCTCTGTATGGATCTGGTGTTGAGACTGCAAATGTTGTTTATGATTTTACGTTTCTAGGCGTAAATATTGCAATGGATATGGCAATGCTTTATGCATCGATTTTAATGATTATTGGGACAGCATTTATCTTGGTTGCATGGGTAACTCTGTTTAAAAAAATCAAAACAGAAAAACTTGTCACAACGGGCATTTATTCTTATTCAAGGCATCCACAATATTTTGGTTTTATTTTGATAATTCTTGGATGGTTTATTGGTTGGCCTACCATTTTAACAACAATCTTTGCCTCTATTCTTATTTACAAATATATTAAGGTTTGCAGTATTGAAGAAAAAGAGTTAGCAAATGATACAAATTATCAGAAATACAGAGAAAAAGTACCGTTTTTTATTTGATTAGAACCTTATTTTCAAACGAGGTACTTCAACTCCTTTACCGTTCCCAATTATTCCTACGACTTTTACTTCTGATTTTGAATATTTTTTAAGAATTTTGATTGTTTCATCAGCATCTTCTTCGGATACAATAACTGCAAAACCCATACCCATGTTGAATGTTTGATACATTTCTTTATTGTCAATATTGCCATATTTTTGAATAAATTGAAAAATAGGTTGAGGCGTAAAAGGGTTATTGATGACAAACTTCACCTTTTTATGTAATCGAGGTAGATTTCGTAATCCACCACCCGTGATGTGTGCAAGTCCATGGACGTTTACTTTTTTAAGTAACTCAATTATTTCTTTGACATAGATCTGTGTTGGTATCAGCAGCACTTCACCAATTGTTTTACCTGGATAAAATCCAACAGGAAAATTATCGGTATACGATAAATCGTTATTTTCAACAATTTTTCTAGCAAGTGTATATCCATTGGAGTGAATTCCACTGCTTGCAAGTCCAATAATTACATCATCAGGAACTATCGCTTCTCCCGTAACAATCTCATTCTTTTTTACATAGGCAAGACAAGTACCTGCCAAGTCAAATCCATTTATTACCTCAGGAAGAGACGCTGTTTCCCCCCCAATAATTGAAACATTAGATTGTTTTGCACCTTCTTCAAGTCCTTTTCCGATTTCTTTAGTAACTTTGGGATCGGGGTCATCAATTGCAAGATAATCAACAAATGCGAGTGGTTCTGCCCCGACACATATTGCATCGTTTACATTCATTGCCATACAGTCAATTCCAACCGTATCCCATTTTCTCAGATTTGATGCAATTTTTACTTTACTACCCACTCCATCCGTACATAACACCAACGCATATTCACCAAATTCTATCATTCCCGCATAATGCCCACCAAGAGGTCTGCCGATTCCTTTTCTTTTTGATGTAATACTTGAAAGCAACCCTTTTATCGCTTGTTCTTCTTTCTCTATATTGACACCTGATTCTGCATACGTCATTTTTTTCAAAGTATCACCTTGTGACATATTGGCGAAAACGTTATTGTTGTGATAAAGTTTTTGAACGAAACGTTACATTGGCTCTATGTGAAAAAACTATCTGATTTGGGGGAAAGAAAGGCGATACAGCTTATTTCACAGATATTGACTAAAGGAGATGCTGTTGTTGGAGTAGGTGATGATTGCGCTGCAATAGATATGGGTGAGGAGTATCTTCTTGTTTCTACGGATATGATTTCACAAAAAACCCATATTCCAGAACAGATGACACCGTTTCAGATAGGGTGGTTTATCGTTGCCATAAATCTTAGTGATATCGCTGCAAAAGGAGGAGAGCCGCTTGGACTTGTCTTATCATTTGGGCTGCCAAAAAATACAACTGAGTTGTTTCTGACAGAACTAACTAAAGGAGCAGATGCCTGCGCAACAAAATTTGATACCCACATTATTGGAGGCGATACAAAAGAAACAGGTGAAATTAACATCTGTGGAACTGCTTTTGGTGTTGTTAAAAAAGATGAATTTATGCCACGTAAGGGAGCTTGTCCAGATGATGTAGTTGCAGTGACGGGTACTCTTGGTAAAGCAGGAGCAGGTTATTTTAATTTGAAAAATAAAACTCTTGATAAAGATATATCGAAGGCTTTGTTGGAACCTGTGCCAAAATTAAAAGAAGGGCGATTGCTTGCACGACAAAAATGCATAACATCTTGTATGGATCTTTCAGATGGTCTTTCTTCTTCGCTTTATCAACTAATAGAGCTGAATAATGTAGGTTTTGAGATAGATCAAAGTAAAATACCTTTGTCTTCAGAGCTTCTCCAGCTTAAAAAGAAAAAAAGTGATCTAAATGTTTTTGATTTTGCACTTCATTTTGGTGGGGATTATGAGCTACTTCTAACTATTCCAGAAGAATATTTTGAAAAAACAAAAAAAATAATGGAAAAAAATGGTACAGATCTATTTGCTATTGGAAAAGCAACAGAGAAAAAAGAAATTACATTAATTTTTGGTGATGATAAAAAGATACTTAAAAATAAGGGTTATGAGCATTTTAAAAACCATAATTTTTAAAATTTTTAACCCACATGAAGAATTGGCTTTTTTTATACGAATGGGTAACAGTTGTTAAACAAATGTTTTAAAGAAGTAAAATCAAACATAGTATAGAGTATAGATGAATAAGAAGCTGATTGCAGTATTTGTTGTAGTTTTCTTACTAGTTACTTTGTTCTCTGGATGTCTTGAAAGTAATGATACGTCTAATGAAAAACCAACCATTTCTATCAGTTTTCCCACCGATAAAGCAACGGTTTCAAGTCTTGTTATGATAAGTGGTATTTCTTCAGATCCAGACGGAGATGAAGATATACGCATGGTAGAAGTACAAATCAGTGATAATGATTGGAATCAGGCAGATGGTACGACTCAATGGAGTTATAACTGGAATACATACGATTTTGGAGATGGCATGTATACAATTAATGTACGTTCATTTGATGGGGAAAAATATTCTGATGTGCAAAGTATTTCTTTGGAGGTTGACAACCCGGAGGCGGTTGATTCTGATTCACATAAATGGGCTCTTTTTGTTGCAGCAGCTAATTTCCCCGAGGATAACGAAAGTAAGCTTGGGAATGGAGGCTTGTATCTTGCTGAAGATATTGCCGAATATCTCATTGAAGAGTGTAATTATGCTACGTCAAATGTCATTATTTTGTTTGATGATGGATGGATTAGAGACGATAACGGGGAAGGTGAAAAATTGATGACGTTGCAACAACGCAACCATAAATATGATATTACGTATGGTGGTGCAACAAAAGATGTTGTTGTAGATTCTATTGATCACCTTATCAATCAGTCAAATAATTATAGAGACAGTGAGGTGTTTATTTGGATTTTTAATCATGGTGAAGGCAACCTAAATAACTCGCTTACTGGTGGCAAGCTTTTAGAAAGCAGTCAGATTTATCTTTGGGATGGCTTACTTAGCGATAGAGAATTTGGAGAAATGCTCTTTCCTTTGAAGTCAAAGAAAGTAACCGTTATTGTTGATGCATGTTTCAGTGGAGGTTTTGCAGATAAAATAATTTTTAATTTACCAACTGCTCTATTATTTCGATCGGGTATTCCAAGGTCTGGAAGAGTTGTTATTGCAGGTGCGAGTAAATTTAGAAAAGGTTATACCCATACGACAAAGGGGCCTTTGTTTTCTCTTTTATGGTTTGAGGGCCTTAAAACAGGTGAGGCTGATGGTTTTAGAGGTGGTCTGTTCCAGATAGGGAAACCGAGGAGGTTTAACTTTTTCAAAAATGGGAAGGTCTCTGTTGAAGAAGCATTTTATTATGCTCGCTATATGCTTAGTACTGAAGAAATCTATAAGGAGTATAACGCTATGGAACCTCAGATTACGGATAGATATCCATACATGGGACTGTTTTTTAGCAGGAAAGGGTTGATTCTAGGAGAAAATTAATAAGTGTGTATTTTATGAAACACTTAGATGAAGAGAGAGGCCATGTTTTGGGAACCGCTGAAAAGCGGTGTTGTTCAATGTTTGCTCTGTCCGCATAGCTGTAAAATAAGAGAGGGAAATGTTGGGTTTTGTGGTGTACGTAAAAACGAGGAGGGAAAATTATATTCTTTGATTTATGGTTCTTGTTCTGGAGTTGCTGATGATCCTATTGAAAAGAAACCGTTGAATCATTTTTATCCTGGTTCTGTTGTGTTATCTTTGGGTTCGGTTGGTTGTAATTTTCGATGCCCTCATTGTCAGAATTATCATATTTCTACAGCAGGCCCAAAGGATGGTTCAATAAATGAGATTTCACCAGAAAAAGCAGTGGATCTTGCGAAAAGTCATGGTTGTAGAGGTATTGCTTGGACATACAATGAACCCACTATTTGGTATGAGTATACGTTTGATTCTGCAAAGCTTGCCAAAAAAGTAGGTCTATATACGGCATATGTTACAAATGGTTATATTAATGAAGAGCCGTTAAGAAAGATTTCACCTTTTTTGGATGCGATGAATGTTGATGTGAAGGCATTTACTGAAAGTTTTTATAAAAAGATTTGTAAAGCTCGTTTAGCACCGGTATTACGTACTTGTGAGATTGCAAAAAATTTAGGGATTCATCTTGAAGTAACCTATCTTGTGATACCTGGTATGAATGATTCTTTAGATGAGATTAAAAAATTTTGCGAGTGGGTTGTTGAATCGTTAGGTGTTGAGACGCCTGTTTATTTTTCACGTTTTCATCCTTATTTTAAGATGAAAGATATATCTGCAACACCATCAGAAACATTACTTGCGGTTTATGAGGTTGCAAAAGACGCAGGAATTCTGTACCCGTATCTTGGCAATGTTTCCAATGCAAATTATGAAAATACAATATGTCCTTCATGTAAAAATGTCGTTATTGAGCGACATGGTTTTACTGTAAAAAACTCAGGTCTTTTAGATGGCAGATGCAGGCAATGTGACAAAAGCATTCCTATTGTTTCTGACTGATCAGCATTCAAATTTAATCAGTTTTGCTAATTTATAACAATATTATATTAAATATAGGAAAAATTTAATAAAGGTGTAAATATACTTATAATTACAGAAAGATAAAAATCGACTAATCAATAATGTACATTAAAAAAGGTGACTCTATGATAAATCTTAAAAAAAATGATAAATTGATAATAATTATCGCAGTAGCAGTAGTAATTGTTGCTGGAATTGGAATTGCTGCATATAACCCTCCAGATGATGACGAGAATGGAACAGGTGGATTAGACAATTCAGAAACATTAACGTATCTTGTTGATTGGGAGGAAAAGACAGGTTCTTTATCTACGATTTCTGATTTTGTAAGTAAGAATTCTGCCTACGAAGGGTCCGAAACAATTACAAAAGGAAATGTAAAATCCGTAACATTTAATTTAAGTTGGACAGATGATTTGACATTTCTTGGACGATTTGGGTTTGATACCTTATATTTAGAAGTGACAACATCTGATGGCATGGTTTATGAAGACTCAGGTACCTCGGGAGTTGTTGAATTAGTTATTGATTATAATGATCTTTATTTACCATCTGAAATCGAAGCTGAAAATGATATTGATGGAGAACAACAACTAAATGAGGATGAAACAAAAACGTTTGACGTTAAAGTAGTTATTCAGGTTGGAGAAAAAAGAATAATCCGAAAATTACGAGAAAAAGGAAACGATTTCGAATTAACAATTACCTATGAATACTACGATGCTTCATTAGCAGAAGGAGATACAAAGCCAACTGGCCAAGATAACGAAGACCCAGACGACCCAGAGGAAGAACAACCTGCATATCTCGCTATGTTAGTACAAGCAGGTCTTAATCGCTGGTGAAACAAAAAAACTTAGCTATACATCACCCAACTTTTTTTTATATTTTAAACCGTAGAAGAGCCCCAATTCCACCTATTCCTTCAAATTTTTTCCCTGCATCATGCATAGTATTAATGATGATGAAATCACTATGTGTTTTTCTTGCAAATTCTAAAAACACATCACCTTTTTTACTTCTCAGAAAAAGATCAGAGATGAGAAGGCGCTCAACCGCACCTTTATTAAGTGCATCCATAACTTCTTGTTCGCCATAGCTTGCTAGTCCCTCTTTTTTAATTTCTTCAAAGAGTTTTTCGATAAACTGAGTTTCGAATGATACCCTGTTGTTCTTTGTGATTTTTTCTACTACCCCTACCTTTAATGCTTCATGAACACCATTCATACCTGCATGCCCTGTGGCATGAGTCCTGCAGTTTTCAAACATCTCAGGATCTTTTGCTTTTCCATATTTTACAAAATGTTCTCTCGTAAAGCCAGGGCCGATGACAACAAGAGGAGATTCTTCTTTCTTAACCGGCTTTATAACAGAGAATATCTCTCCAAAATATTCTTGACTTGTTTCTTTGCTTTCATACATTTTCCCTGATCGTTTCGAATCAATATCTGCAATATGCTGTATGCCGCTTTGCCTGAGAATTGCAACAGTTGCTGTATCCTCATCTAAAGAGACAAAAACAAGTATGGACTGAGTGCGCTGTTTTACTGCTTCTTCAAGTCTTTCAAGCTGATGAGACTTCCACTGAGATTTAATAATAGAAAATTTCTCCATTTTTTCCGCATCAATATTATAGGTATGATATGAACCGAGATCCTGAGAGCCTTCCTCAATTACTCCATGAACCCGTAATCTGTCTGAAAACTCGTGAAAACTAATTTTTTCAACACGTATTCCAAGTTTCATCCGTTTTTTTTCTGCTTTTTTTGATCTGATTTTGTCATCTTTTTGTTCCTCTGTCCGAAACATAACTGCACGTATGAGATCGCCTTCCTCAATAATATTGTATAAATGCCAGATGTCATCAAGATTTTCTGCAACGAGTTTTATTTCACCTTGCTTTGGATCCTTAAAGATTATCTTCACATTAGTCACCTATTTGAGTTCAAATCCTACAGTTTTTACAATGGTCACGTTACCCGGAGGAAGGACACGTTGAATAGTCTCCATAGAAACATTAAACACTTTTGCTAATTTTTTAGCTATAACGTTTTTTTTCATTTCTCCAGATTGTAAAACAATAAATTTTTCTGATCGTGCTTTTACAGATTCTATGGGTCCTGCCATTATCTTTTTTGTGTCATCAATAGTGATTTCTCCAACAGCAATTTCTAATTTACATCGGTAATGGTTTCTTTTTCCTCTGATGACAAACGCTCCTTTTGGGAGAAACTCTCCACTCTGCGGGGTTTTACTGACTTGCTCGGGGAGCACCCAGTATGCCTGTGCATCAGCAAACTGATTCCAAGCCTTTGAATATGATGCTGCAAAAATACAAGTCTCTTCAAGCGTTTTTTCAGATATAGGGACGTTTTTATCTTTGATATCTATAGCCTTAACGATACAGCTTGGAGCACCATGTACATCAGCATGGACATATCGATCTCCTTCTTTAAGATATTTTTTCACGACAACTTCATTACCTTTTGCATCTCTTCCTGCAACAACAATATTTCCTTCTTTTGAGATGAACCATCTGAATCTTTCAAACCAAAACTGCTTCCCAGTTTCTGTCTTCTTTTCTGTCTCAACAATATCTTTTTCTTCAAGCGTTTTTATCATATTTTCTGTATTTATGAGAGCTATTTCTGCGCCTTTTAGTTTTTCTTGAAACTTTTTACTTGCCTTATACGCATCTTCTGCATTCTCTGAAACAGTTTTGCGAAAATCTAGCTTCAATTCAACTGTTTTTCCATGTTCATCTTGGAGACAAACAATGAGTTCATTTGATGTAGGATCAAAACTTTTCACAATATCTTTTAGATTTATCTTCTCAATACCATCTTTCTTCTCTTTTTGCTGGAGAAGTGTAGTTATTTCTTTGAGTAGTTCATCACATGGTTGATAGTTAAGATAAATAATGTCTCCTTCGATTTTTTTCTTTATAATTTTTTCTTTAAAACCTCCAAGAGCCTGCTTCTGTTGTGTGAGTTGTCTATGTAGCTTTTCGATTTTTTTCTGATATTTGTTTTCTTTTTTTGGTTTTTGTATACATATAAATTGCTCAAGTCCTCTACAGAAACTTTCAATTTTTTCAAGTTCATATTCATTATAAGTTTGAAAAGGGATTGGTAAAATATCTACTATTTTTCCTTCTTTTTTAATAAATACTGGTGCAATTGTTCCTTTTTTAAAAGTATCTAAAAATGTTTGCAACTCTGCATACAATCTTTTTGTTGAATCAGCATTAAAATCACTAGGTTTTTTATTTTTATCAATATTTGCTCTTAAACATATTTCTTCAGCATAAGCACCACTTAAATTGATATTTACTGCAAGTGTTCTCACAGGATCTTTTTTACTTTCTTTGAAAATTTTATTAAATTGTTTTTCACTTAGATCAAATGGATTTATTTGAGAAGGTGGAGGCGTATATTCTCTATGGGATCGTATTGTTCGAGATGCCCATTGTTGGGTTATTAAAGGAAGTATTATTTTATTATCAGGATCTGTTAAAATGATGTTTCCATTTTTAAAAAGCTCAAAGATAAGGGTGTATTCTCCTTCTTTTTTACCTATTTTTATTTTTATTATTCGGTCAAATTCATGTTGAGATATCTCTGTTATTCGTCCGTTTGTTAGATATTTTCGACAGGTCATTGCAAAATTTGAAGGTTTTTGAGGAGCGCTGATTTTTTTTTGTGTAGTACAAAACAGTTCACTGTTTTTTATATATAATATTTCTTTTTGTTTTTTGGATCTGTTATTAATTCTAATAAGTAACTCGTCTCGAGTTGGTTGATATATTTTATCTATATAGGCCCCCTTGAGTTCTTGAAGTTCTGAGACAATTACATAGATATCTAATGATGATAATCCTCGTTGCATGGTCTAAAGGATTATACATTTAGTCGTTAAAAAAGAATAGGATTGATATTAATGATATATTGTTTTATCATTATTATTAATGTATATATCTTTTTATTATTTGGGTAACTGGTTGGTAGAAATTTTTCTTTTTTTATATTTTATCATATAATAAATAAGTTGGGATTCTTCATTATTGTTTGATGCTTTTCAAATAATGTATTTAAATTATGCAACCCATAAGATAAATCATTATTATATAATAGATATTATTTGAGGGATAACTATGAAAATAGATACTAAAATATTTAGAAAAACGTTAGTAATATTGATAATAATCCTCTTTGTTGGTACCAGTATTACACCTGCTATTAGTGGTATAGAGAATAGAGATAAGACAAGTGTTGATCAGATTGTAAAACCAGAAATTAAATCTAATGAAAATATAATAAAAACTGATGTTTTAATTCAAGATTCAGATATATCCGGTATAAAAATAAATAATATAGTTAATGTTGATGAGTTAACTATTGAAGAAATTATTAGTGATAGCATAATCTATCATAAAGTAAGTATTCCTGGTTATTTTTATACATCTGAGGTTGGTAAACCCCAGGTTCCTATGAAAAATACAATGATAGCCATACCTGATGGAGTAAATATAACGGTTAATGTTTTACATTCCAACTATACAACTCTTGGAGGTTACAATATATATCCAGTTCCAGAACAAGTAGTAAAAGAAGATTCTAATGGATTAGAATATGTTGATGAAGAATTCTTTATTAATGAAACATTTTATTCCACAAATAGTTGTTATCCAGAGTCACTAGTAAAACTCGATGGTATTTCAAATATTAGAGATCAGAGGGTTGCACAAGTATCATTTCAGCCTGTTCAATATAATTCTGTAACAGGGGAATTACGGGTGTATTCATTTTTACAGGTAAAACTAGTTTATAGTGGGCCTGTTGATTCTGAGAATGTTTGTAAAAATGTTGGACCATATGCGAGTATTTTTTCAAAGAATGTTAAAAATTATGATGATTCTAAAATAATATCTTCAAGTCAGACTGATGGGCAAGGTCGAACGCAAGGAGTTGTCTCATATCCTTCTGATCTTTCAGACCATGGTAATTCAGCGGATTATTTGATTATAACATCTGATTATTTTTATAATCCTGCAAAACAAGATTTTGAAAACGGGACACTTGATAACCGGTTAAATGAACTTGCGCATTGGCGAGCTGAGTATAATGGCTTTGATGTTGCAGTTGTAAGTGTCAATGATTCTTTTATAGGTGGTAATGTTGATATTAACATTAAAAGTTTTATTAAACATGTATATTATAACTGGAGTGCACCACATATGGATGATAATCATGTTGGATATATTTTGCTTGTCGGCGATACTCCATATGTCACATTTCATATTACTACTGTGGGTGGGGGTGCTGTTTATGATGGTGGGTATGCATGCATTGATGTTGGTGATATAATTCCAGATATAATGATCGGGCGTTTTTCAGTTGACGACTATGATGAGCTTGATGTTATTGCAGATAAAACAATTCAGTATGAACAAAATCCAGTTCCTGGTGATTGGCGTAAAAAAATACTTAATGCACGAGGCAGCTTTAGTCAGTTTCCATGGTATCAAGATACAAAAAGATTTTTGGAACTTGGAGGATGGAATGTATTTGAAGTATTTAAGCTAGAAGGAGGCGATTATTTAGATCATTTATATGCTATAGTCAATAATATAAAAAATGGAAGAGGAATCGTAACATATTGCGGTCATGGAACTAGAGACAAATGGGAAATTTTTCACAAAAATTCGGTTTCTATGTTGAATAATGGCTATAAGCTACCAATAATCTATAGTTTAGCTTGTAGCACAGGGAGGTTCCAAGGGACTCCTGATTGCTTGGGTGAAGCTTTCTTAAATACTCCAGATGAGGGTGCTGTTGCGTTTTGGGGGGCATCAGCACCAGCATTAACAACGCATTTTGCGTATGCAGACTTTTTATTTAAATCAATTTTTGAAAACTTTGAATACATCCTTGGTAAAATCATTATTGAAGGATCTATTCAGTTCGGACCAAATGAAGTGTTCAATCTACTTGGTGATCCTGCATTAGATTTATCAGGGTCATTAGCACATCCTGAAAAACCTGATCTAGCAATATCACATTTGAACATTAGCATTGATACATGGGAGTTGATGTTTCCATTTGAAAATTTTAATTGTACAATACATGCTACGATCCATAACATCGGTGGAGGCGTAGCAGAAAATGTTGATGTTCAATTTCGTGTTGTAGACCAGGATTATAATGAGTTATATATTATTGACAATTATACTGTTACTATTCCACCCAGTGGCCAGATTACACTTAGTCAACAACATGATTTATCATTAGAATATATCGATAAATATCTTGTTGTACAGATCGACTATGATAACTTAATAAATGAATCATATGAATTAAATAATCAGGCGGGCATACCAATAGATAATGATGTTATTTATGTAGATGATGACGCTGCTTCAGGTTGGTATGATAATACACATTTTATGAGCATCCAAGAAGCTGTGGATATTGCAGATGAAGGACAAACTATAATTGTTTGGGATGGATTTTACCAGGAGAACATAATTATTGATAAAACCATTAGTCTAATTGGACGAGATAAAGAAGATACAGTAATTGACGGTGGTGGAAATGATAATGTTATCAAAATCATCAATGCTGATAATGTAACTGTTAGAGGTTTTAGAATTCAAAATGGTGAAAGTAGCTATTATGGTGGTGGTATACGTATTTATACTTCAGATTATGTGAATATCACCGGAAACACAATTATTAACAATAGCTGGTCCGGTATTCGTTTAGAGTGGGGTTCATCTCATAACACCATCACTGATAACATCATTAAGAATAACACTGAGTATGGAATAAACTTTGTTTCAATACACGACAGTATTATTTCGGAAAATACTATCGAAAATAACAATTTTGGAATGCATATTCTAGGCTCCTCTGCAAATAACATCATTACAAAAAATAGTATCTTGAATAATTACTACTATGGTATAAGAATATCAGATTCAGATAACAACAATATTTATTATAACAGTTTTATAAATAATAACCATTGTAATAACCAAGCCTATGAGACGGGGAGAGTTAATTCAAGGGATAATGGATACCCTGATGGAGGAAATTATTGGGATGACTTTGATGAACCAAGTGAAGGAGCATTTGATAAATTCCAAGGAGAAAATCAAGATCTAGAAGGATTTGATGGAATCATTGATCTGGGTCTACCTGATGGTGGATTAAATCCCTACTTTATATCTGGCGGTGGCGGTGGAATGGATCAATATCCATTGACACACCCTTTTTTTCTATATGTAAGTGCTGGTGGTCCATACTTTGGATTTATCGGAGATGATGTGGAATTTGTTGGTTTTGCTAATAATGGCATTCAGCCGTATGTTTGGCTTTGGGATTTTGGTGATGGCAACACGTCAGAACTTCAAAATCCTACTCATCGCTATAGTATAGCTAGTAACTATACTGTTACGTTAACTGTGACAGACAGCGCAAATCCACCTAACGTAGCTATTGATACCACAACAGCAGAAATTACAATACCTGAACTTGTAGCAGATGCAAATGGGCCATATGAAGGATATGTAGATGAAGAGATAGAATTTCATGGTTCTGCATCAGGTGGTATTCCACCATACTCTTGGCTTTGGGATTTCGGAGATGGCAACATGTCTGAATATCAAAACTCTAGCAACATATTTAACGCTGCTGACACCTATACCGTTACTCTCACTGTGACAGACAGCGCAAATCCACCCAACTTGGCCACTGATGTCACAACTGCAACAATAACTGATATTATACCCCCGACTATTACAATTACAAAACCAGAAAAAGCGATTTACATAAACAATAGGAAAATTATGCCATTTTTCGTCACTATAATAATTGGTAACATAGACATAGAGGTCGACGCATCAGACGACAATGAAGTGGATAGGGTGGAATTTTATATTGATAACGAATATGTAGGAAATGATACTATGGCGCCTTATAGTTGGAATTGGGATGAACAAACACCTCTCAGATTTCGTCATACAATAATAGTAATTGCTTATGATTCTGCAGGAAACAGTAAAAGCGATGAAATTATTGTATGGAAGTTTAACAGCATACAACAGTATCTGAAAAACAAAATGATTGTTGAAAATCAAATGAGAATATCCCAAAATAAAATGGAAGAAACATTAGATGAAGATGGTTTTTCTAGTTCGAATATCGAAAGTCTTCCACCTAGTCAAGATGTAATAATTCAAGATATCTGTAAAAATGATGATGTGCTTCCACCTAGAATAGATGAAAATTTGAAATTGCCATCGATAAATAATGAGGTAGATTTTGAGCTTATCTCAACTTTTCTTGATAATAAGGAAGATATAGTTGAAGATTTAAAAGAACAAGAAATAGATGAAGATCTTGTAAAGAATTATAGAACTAGACTGCCATGGCGGAAATAGAACACACAATCCCTCTTTATCCTACACGGGGATATCTTTTTCTTTTTCCCTTATGTAATTATAGATAGAGATAATGGCTTAAAACGTCTGATATGCATGTTTCTCCCTATGTTTTTTTATGGAAAAACAGGAGCATCTTTTCAATAATTCTATTTTTATTGTTTGATGCTTTTCAAAATATTTGATGCTTTTCAAATAATGTATTTAAATTATGCAACCCATAAGATAAATTAAATATTATAAAATAAAAATATTTGGGGAAAAAATATGAAAACAAAACTAATATGTATATTAGTAAGTATGCTGATGTTCGCAACTGTTTTTTCAGTTGCTTTGACCGCAAATACGTCTAATTCTAGTTCTAGAGATGTTGATTGGTGGCCAATGTTCCAACATGATACTAACCATTCCGGTTATTCAACTTCAACTGCACCAAGTAATATAGTAAATTGGAGCTTACCATTATTTAATGTAGCCTCATCATCTGCAATTGTTGTTAATAACTTTTTGTATTTTGGATCAAGTGACAAAAGATTATATTGTCTTGATGCAAATGACGGTAGTGTAGAATGGAGTTATTTAACAGGAGGTGCTGTTGCCTCAACTCCTGCAGTTGTTGATGATTATATTTATTTTGGTTCAAATGATAATAAGGTATATTGTCTTGACGCTGATCCATCTGATGGAGT
>SDBT01001554.1_pt1 | contig 40605 bp, 37 predicted proteins | sample 2277101 | NCBI WGS metagenome assembly SDBT01 (sample SAMN10404973, study PRJNA504765) | marine sediment metagenome | isolation source: marine sediment core GS10_PC15, 103 cmbsf | place: Arctic Ocean: Southern Knipovich Ridge | collected 2010 | reverse complement strand
AATACCCTGAAATCGCTTTTGCGAGAATAAGTTTGGATGGAATTTCCTATACGACCAAAGGCTTCGGTCAGTGCCACCAGAAGCAGACGGCTGAGATTATTGTCGGTGGTGTGCCAAGAGGTGTTGTTGAGTTGGTTTATGTAGAGCAAAAACCCGAACTTGATGAGGGTCCATTTCTCAAGGAAGAACGCAATCTAATTGATGCTATAGCCGGACAGATAGCTTTGGTTGTCGAACGAATACAGGTTGAGCAAGACAAACTTAAGCTCCATAATCAGCTTCTACATGCTGATCGGCTGGCGACAATTGGGATGCTTGCTGCAGGTGTAGCCCATGAGTTAAATGAACCTTTGGGTAACATTCTGGGATTCGCCCAATTGGCCAAGAAAGCCAATGGGGCCTCCGGGTCAATAAAGCAGGACATCGAGAAGATTGAGACCGCCTCTTTGCATGCACGCGAGATTATTCAGAAACTTCTGGTCTTTGCCCGGCAAACGCCGCCTAAAAAGACGCGAGTCAATCTTAATCAGGTAGTAGAAGACGGTTTGTATTTCTTTGAAGCTCGATGTGCCAAAGAAGGCGTGGAAGTTGTTCGAAAGCTTTCATCCGAACTGCCCGAAATCACAGCCGATCCGGCACAATTGAATCAGCTTATGGTCAATCTGGTTGTCAATTCTTTGCAAGCAATGCCGGGACGAGGTAAGATCACTGTCCAGACGCAATCTTCTAACCAAGAGGTTCATCTGATTGTGGAAGATACGGGTACTGGTATGACTAACGAGGTTCTTGAGCAAATATTTATTCCGTTTTTCACAACAAAAGACGTTGGCCATGGCACTGGTTTGGGTCTACCAGTAGTGCATGGAATTGTAAAAGCACACAACGGTTCGATTAATGTTGAGAGCAAGCTTGGCTATGGCAGCAGTTTTGAAGTTCGACTCCCCATTGAGAAATCGGAGAATATGGAGGAAAACGACTGATATGTCATCTTTGCAAAGAAAAGAGCGGATTCTTGTTGTAGATGATTCGTCAGCTACGCTGGAAGTAATACAGCGAAATTTGGCAGCGGAGGGATATCGGGTTTTTACAGCCCCAGGTGTGCCTGAAGCGATTGAAATTCTTGAAACAACTCAACTTGATTTGGTTATCACGGACCTTAAGATGCCAAAGGTTAGCGGTCTTGATTTGGTGCGTCATATCCGGGAAAACTTCAAAGATATTGAGGTCATGATGATTACCGGTTATCCATCGGTTGAAGGAGCGGTTGAGGCGGTCAAGACCGGTGCTGAAGAGTTTTTGCCCAAACCTTTTACTGATACCGAGCTTTTATCTGCTGTTATGCGTGTACTGGACAAGGCAAGGCTTCGCACGTTTGGAGATTCGGCACCGAAGCAGGTACCTCCTGTGCATAAAGGTCTTATCGGAACCTCAGAAATAATGCACAAAATCTCCCTCGCCATAGGCAAAGCTTCATCCACTTCGGCTACTGTACTCATTACCGGGGAAAGTGGTACAGGTAAGGAGCTTGTAGCCAGAGCTATTCATTATAGCGGCGAGCGATCATCTTCGGTATTTGTGCCAGTCAATTGTGGGGGTATTCCTGAAGGTCTGCTCGAAAGTGAACTGTTCGGACACGTCAAGGGTGCGTTTACAGGGGCAACCGAGTCACGTGCGGGGTTCTTTCATACCGCCGATGGCGGTACGATTTTTTTAGATGAAATCAGTGAAATGAGTCTGTCCATGCAGGTTAAACTTCTTCGGGTTCTTCAGGATAAACAAATTTGCATGCTTGGTTCCGACCGAACGCGAGAAGTGGATGTAAGGATTTTGGCTGCAACGAATAAAGATTTGCACGATTTAGTGAAAAAGGGACTTTTTCGTGAAGACCTGTTTTATCGCCTTAATGTTATTACGATAACTATTGCCCCCCTGAGAGAAAGGGGAGATGATATCATATTATTGGCACATCATTTTACAACCAGGTTTGTCACCAAATCAGGCAGATCGCAGCTTCGCTTTTCCGATAAGGCTTTGCAAAGTCTTCGCAGCTATAATTGGCCTGGCAATGTGAGAGAATTGGAAAATGTCATTCAGCGTCTTGTGATAATGACTGACGGTGATGTTATAGAGGTACCTGATTTGCCGGAGCTTTGCCGTTTCTCCGCTCTTCGAAAGGCAGGTTTAACCCGGACTCTTGCAGAAGTGGAGGCTGAATACATCAGCAATGTTCTGGCAGAAGTGGATGGCAACAAGACCCGGGCAGCGGAAATTCTCGGTATCGACCGCAAGACCCTGCGTGAAAAGCTTAAAAAAGCAGAACAGTCCTCACCCTGAGCTTTCGGCACTGGGTAAATTCTCCCCAGTGGTTCAAAACTCCCCGCTAATACATTACATCCTTGGCAAGAATGACACTGCAATAAACTTAATTTTATAAACAAGCCATTTCACCAAATTCATTGATTCTATTCGATCCAGCCACAAATTCTCTCGACGTGAAGGCTATCAAACCGCCTGCTGTTGTGGGTATATTTCCATTGTTCAATAATTGGTATGGTTGTTGCGTTGTTTACGGGTAACTACAAAATACAAAAGTTAAGGAACTAATTATGTCAGAAAATATTAAATATCGAAATATATGTTTTACTTGCAAGAATGCTATGAGCTGTACTTTTCAAAGAGATCCTCAAAAATCTGTGTTTGACTGTGAAGAGTTCGACAGTGGTACCTGTCCTTCGGTAAAAAATACTGCAAAAGATAACTCGCTGGCTACTGTCTTAGTTGATCCTGAGGACGAGGATTCGAGCAAATACATCGGGCTCTGCAGCAATTGCGATACTCGCAGAACCTGTGCTTTTCCAAAGCCCGAAGGTGGTATCTGGCACTGTGAGGAGTATCAATAAGATGATACGAGATAATACAGCACTACCAAACGAAGAGGATATCTGTTTGCTGGAAAGTATTAATTCAAAAGATATCCTGCGAATTGCAAAAAACCATAATGGCAAACTGGGTGGCCTGATAACCATTCTGGGAGATATTCAGTCTGAATATGGTTATCTTCCGGAAATATCATTTAGAATAATAGCTGACGAGACTGGTGTTCCTCTGGTTGATATATATGGTGTTGCCACATTTTACCGCTCATTCAGCTTAAAGCCTCAAGGAAAACATCTGGTGTGTGTATGCCTGGGCACGGCTTGCCATGTGCGCAGGGCAACGATGGTTGTTGAAGAGCTTGAGCGGCAACTCGGAATCAAAGTTGGCCAAACCACTTCTGACGGTGAGTTTACATTGGAGACGGTCAATTGTCTGGGTGCATGTGCAATCGGACCTGTTGTTACGGTCGATGGGCGTTATTTTTCGAAGGTGGATACAACAAAGGTCAAAGCTATATTAGAGAAAGTTCAGGCCGGACTATTGGAAGATGAAGAATCTTTGGCAGCGGCATCTGATGGATAAATCAGGAAATAAGTGTGGTTATGAAAAAACTAAATTCTATCGAACAATTCAGGGCACTTCAGAAAGATTGTCTCAGTCAACGAGATCCGGAGATTCCCACTATTGTTGTACCAGCGGGTACATGTGGACGGGCCAGTGGTGCCGAGACCATTATCCGTACAATTGAACAGGAGATTACCGATAAGGGCTTGTCTGAAAAAATTAACCTGCGTATCACCGGATGCCATGGATTCTGTGAGATGGAGCCGTGTGTGCTTGTTGAGCCAGAACAAACCTTTTATCCAAAGGTAAATGCTGCTGAAATACCGAATATTATTGATGCCGTCATTGGCGGTGATGTAGTTGAAGACCTGCTTCTGACAGATTCAGAGACCGGCCAGACAGTACAAAAGCAGAATGATCTACCGTTTTTCAATCAGCAGGTTAGAACAATTCTGTCTCATAATGAAAGAATCGACCCGATTAGTATTGAAAGTTATATTAATAACGGTGGTTATTCTGCTATTGTCAAGGTGTTTGAAAATGGCGGCCCGGAAGGGGTAGTCAGCCAGATTAAAGCTTCCGGCCTGCGTGGTCGTGGCGGTGCCGGTTTCCCGACAGGTCTGAAATGGGAAATGCTGGCTGCCCAGCCAAATGGTCGCGGTAAGTTTCTTGTGTGCAATGCAGATGAGGGTGACCCAGGTGCCTATATGGATCGCAGTGTTCTGGAGGGCAATCCACATATTATTATCGAAGGAATGATTATTGGTGCTTATGGAACTGGGGCGATGGAAGGTGTTCTTTATGTTCGCGACGAATATCCACTGGCCATAAAACACTTCAATATTGCTCTGGAACAGGCTCGGGAATTCGGATTCTTGGGTGAGAATATTCTTGGAACAAGTTTTAGTTTTGATATTAGCATTGTCAAAGGTGCCGGAGCTTTTGTATGTGGTGAAGAAACAGCGTTAATACGTTCGATTGAGGGTCGGATGGGAGAGCCTCGCCAGCGGCCACCATTTCCCATACAGAAAGGGATACATGGTAAGCCCACTGCCATTAACAATGTCGAAACATGGGCCAATATTCCCATTATCATCGAAATAGGTGCCAAAGCATTTGCTAAAGTCGGGACAAAAAACAACCATGGCACAAAGATATTCAGCCTGGTCGGCAAGATCAGGAATACCGGCCTTGTTGAAATACCGATGGGTATGACCGTCAAGGAAATAGTCTACAAAATCGGAGGTGGCCCGTCAGGCAAGGCCAAAATCAAAGCGGTTCAGACGGGCGGTCCTTCCGGCGGTTGTATTCCCGCCGATAAGTTCGATATCCCTATTGACTACGACAGCTTGACAGAAGTGGGGTCGATTATGGGCTCCGGCGGTATGATCGTAATGGACGAGAATACCTGCATGGTAGATGTCGCCAGGTATTTTATGAATTTCCTAAAGGATGAATCCTGCGGTAAATGCTATACCTGCCGAAAAGGTACGCAGAGGATGTATGAAATACTCGATGATATCTCAAAAGGTAATGGCACGCTTGAGCATTTGGACCTTCTAACGGAATTAGCAGAGGTGGTTAAGGATACGACGATGTGCGGCCTGGGGCAAACTGCATCAAATCCCGTTCTTTCTACACTGCGATATTTCAGGGATGAATATATCGAGCACATCGAAAAGAAACGTTGCACCGCAGGGGTATGTAAGGAACTTCTTAATTATTCGATTAATGAGAACTGTGTAGGATGCCAGGCTTGTGTCAAAGCCTGCCCGGAAGAAGCGATTTCGGGAGATAAGAAACAACAGCATACTATTAATACCGCCAAGTGTATTAAATGTGGAGCGTGCAGGAGTGTATGCAAATTCGAAGCTGTGGATGTATAGCTTTTTATAAGGAACAATGATGGTCAATCTTACGATAAATGGATTGAATATTTCGGTTGAAAAAGGAAGTACACTACTGGAAGCTGCAAAGTTTTTGGGATTTCCAATTCCGACCTTGTGCCACATGGATGGGCTGACACCTTATGGTGCCTGTCGGCTTTGTGTGGTAGAGATTGGTGAGGGATCAAGAGCAAAATTGGTTTCCTCATGCACCTATCCAGCCGAGGAAGGACTTAAGGTACGTACAGCATCAGCAAGAGTGCTAAAGGCTCGTAAAATGATTCTGGAACTGCTGCTGGCTTCCTGTCCCCAATCCAAAACAATCCAGGACCTTGCCTCTGCACACGGTATTCGCCGGCAGCGTTTCAGGCAGGAGCACGAGGATTGTATTCTTTGCGGTCTGTGTGTACGTATGTGTCAAGAGCAAATGATGGCCAAGGCTATCGGTTTTAGAGGACGCGGTGAGAATAGAAGTATAGGCACGCCCTTCGACATTAAATCAGATGTTTGCAGGCTATGCGGCGGTTGTATGTATGTGTGCCCGGCCTGCCAGCTTCGGTGTACATACAATGAGCCGGAAAAAGCAATTTGTGGAGGTTGTGCGAATCTGACTCCGCCGTGTATTGAGAAGGAAGAGTTTAACGATATGATGTGCTACATGGATCCCTGTGTGGCATGTGAGATTCAAAAAGATAAGTAAAAAAGAAAGGAACAAGACAAAATGTCACAAACGCTCTCAAAAATAAACGCCTCAGCTGCAACTTTAACAAAGAACAGAACCGAAGAATCGGTTGTGCCGATATCAGGAATGTGTGTAACTTGTGTGGACGGCTGCATTGGTATGTGCGAAATTGGAAAATCAGCCTATCGCGGCCACGAAGTTATCTATCCTCAGCCTTTCGGCGTGATTACCACTGCCGCCGATAAAACTTATCCCGTAGACTATTCACACTTTAATATAATGGGCACTGCTGTCGGTGCTCATGGTATCGAAGCCGATAGTGACAAAGCTATCTTTCCCGCTGTCGATTTGGAAGTCGCTTTCGGCCACGATAAAGGCGTAAAGTTTCATTATCCGTTGATCATTCCGGGAATTGGTTCAACGAATATCGCCAAGAATAACTGGGAAGGCCTGGCTATTGGCTCTGCCCTGGCGGGAACCGGCTTGACCATCGGCGAGAACGTTGTCGGCATGGACCCGGAATCTGTTGTCAAAGACGGCAGGGTAATTGACACCGTTGATTTAAAACGACGCGTGAAGCTCTATAAAGATCATCAACGAGACGGCTATGGTGCCATCATTGTGCAGGCGAACGTTGAAGATACAAGGCTTGGTGTACAGGAATATGCAATCGAAAAACTCGGTGTCGAGTGTGTAGAACTCAAGTGGGGTCAGGGAGCAAAAAATATCGGCGGTGAAGTGAAAATCACAGATCTCAAAAAGGCACAACTGCTCTATGAGCGAGGTTATGTGGTACTTCCCAATCCTACTGACCCGAATGTGATTAAAGCATTTGAGCGAGGTGCCTTCAAGGAGTTTGAGAGGCATTCACGCGTCGGCATGGTGACCGAAGAATCATTTGCCAAGCGTGTGGAAGAATTACGCAGTGCTGGTGCTAAATACATCTTTCTCAAAACCGGTGCCTTTCGACCAGCGGACTTGGCCAGGGCAATAGTATTTGCTTCACGCTATAAAATCGATCTTCTAACCGTTGATGGTGCTGGCGGTGGTACGGGAATGAGTCCCTGGCGTATGATGAACGAGTGGGGAATGCCTCCTGTCGAATTGCATTCACTTCTATATCAATACACCAAACGCCTTGCTGATAAGAATGAATATGTACCTGCTTTGGCTCTGGCCGGTGGATTTGCCTTTGAGGACCAAATCTTCAAAGGACTTTCCCTTGGTGCGCCGTTTGTAAAGCTGATAGGAATGGCCCGTGCTCCAATAGCTGCGGCAATGGTGGGTAAAACAATTGGACGTACAATTGATGAAAACCAGATTCCGGTTTATATCGAGCGTTTCGGCAGTTCGAAAGATGAAATATTTGTAACATCGAGTAGTCTACGCAAGGAATTAGGAAACACCGAATTTGAAAAACTTCCAACCGGTGCTTTAGGGCTTTATACCTATTATGAACGCCTTGGGCAAGGATTACGTCAACTAATGGCCGGCAGTAGAAAATTCGCTCTCAAATATATAACGCGAGATGACATAGCGGCTCTGACACACGATGCGGAAAACATTAGTGGGATTCAATATATAATGGACGTAGATCAAGGAAAGGTTGAAAGGATCCTTGGCAGTTAAAGTTGTGTAGACTTGTGCCTTGCTACTCCAATTGCTGTCAAAACTGCGAGGCTTTTGGACTGACCGTTTACAACAAATAAACCTTGGAAAAGCTAACTGTAGCCTGTTTTTCGTTAACAGTTGAACATCAGGTTTTTCCAACAAACCCCTGTCTCCATTTTGACACTACACAAGCAGTTTTTCACCAATTTGAACATCATTCGACATCAGTTTTTAGTTAAAAAATGCATATTTTAATAAATATTTGTAGGGAAATAGTATTCAATATCCTAGTGCTCGTAGGGTGTGACCATCTCCTTATATCACCTATATCTGGTTGTATATGCTTTTTTAATACTCCTACCAGTGCAATATGAGCTTATTTCACCGACTTTGCTACCCATTTCCGCATTATACCGACCAAATTTATCCACTTTTTAAAAACAGGATACATTTCTTGATTGACCCTTAATTATTAACACCCACACCCCCCAAAGGCGGCCCCCCCCCCGCGCGTCTCCGCGCTTGCGCCTGCGTGCGTACGTGCACGTGTGCGGGCATCAGCGTGCGTGGCATGCGTCTCATGCGTGTGTGTGTGTGTACGCCTGCCTGTACGTGTGTGCGTGTGCGTACAGGTGCGTGCCTATGCGTGTGTGGACTCGTCAGTAGTTGACGGGTGTAACTTCGTCATTTTGACGAGTTTGCAACGCGCGCTGCCTTGCATTACTACCGGCTACACTACCAGGCGTGAAACCGGCGTCAAGTGTAACCGAGCTTGACGGCTTGTATTTCGGGTCGAACCGCTCCAGATAGGTACGGGCATCGGTTGCGCTACCCTTTAATGCACGCCGAGCGATAGCCAGGTGTACCTGTTGGAGAGTCGTTCCCCCTGCCGTCCGCTCCAAGCACTCATTCCACCACGGCAGGAACTCAGGATTGATATGCTGCCATTGATACCAAGTCGCGTACTTACCCCCTAAAACATCCCTCAGGACTAACGCCGGTGATTTAGTACCATCGGACTGCAGGAAGGCAACAACTAATCTTATCTGCAACGCAGTAGGAGTATATCGGCCATTCCCAAAGGCTATTCGATTGATATCAGCATCGGCGGCAGTCATCCTTGCACCTCCTGACTGCTATCAGGTTCGCTTGTAATCCCTGCCAGTGCTTTGATAGCCGCTTTGATATGCTCTGGAAGGTCAGGCCATACGGCAACAATTGAGGCTAAATCTGAGGGCAAGGAATCTGCCTGTTTTTGGGCTGTTTTTGGAGTTTGTTTGTAAGCTGGTTTGTAAGTGCCTGTATCGTCCTGCTGTAAGTCTTTGCTTTCGCTATCGTTGTGATTTTTGTCCAGTGGACTCATAATCCATTGGTCGCTGGTTCGAGTCCAGCTGGGCCCAGTAAAAAATCCTTGTTTTTAAACCAGAAACGGGGATTTTCCCACTTATACCAACCCCACTATCATCTACATCCTGTGTTTGTTTTATCAATGAGTTATACATGAATTAGAACCTGGCAATAACTTTATCTGTGACCAGCGGCATTTTATATTTTTCGTTCCTTGTACCATTGTTGTGTGTAGCGGTATATCTCGGTCAGTGCCGCGACATTTTTGCTTACACTGTGAAATTTCCTGAGATAGTTCTGGCCAGCGAGGGCAATCTTTTTGGCTTCGTGTCGTTTTGACAGAAGATTTTGCAGGCAGGCATACACTCTCAGTTCATCGTGGGGGTCAAAGAATACTGCGGTTTCGTTTTCTATCAGGATATCATCTATCGTATCACAGGAGGCGGCAATGACCATTCCAACGCTCATTGCTTCGAGGAGTTGGAAATTGATTTCGTTTGTCCGGCGGGGCTGAATAAAAATATCAGCACCAGCAAGGGCACTGCGCAACGGCTGAATATCACCAACGATGGTTACAGCCTGAGAAATACCGAGTTCCTTGACGAGTTTGTGGATTTTTTTTTCAGCAGGTCCGCTACCGACTATTGCAAGTGCAAGTTCATATCCGTCAATAACAAGATGTCTTATAGCATTAAGCAGCGACTCAAACGGTATGTCATTATCAAGAGGCCCCGTGATGATCAGAGAGGCAAATCGGCCAGGCCGGCAAAAACATGCACAACTGTCTTCGACGAAAGTTCCGATATTGACTTGTTCAACGATATCAGAAAATTTGCTGAAAGTGGACTTCAGGTTTTCGGTGATAGGTTTTGAGGATGCGATAAGTCTGCCACAATGGCTGGAGGAGACGATGGGTTTCCAGATTTTTTTGCTGAGCGAACTAAATGTAAACACATAAGGTATATCGAGCTGGCAGGCAAGGTATCTGGTAAGCCGCGCTCTTGACGGGCTGAAACAGTGCAGAACAGTTGGTTTGAATTTTTCAAGCTGTCCAAGAACGAACTTCCTGTTTTGTGCCATCAGCAGCGGTATCTTGAAAATCGGGTAATAAATCAGTTTCACAGATGGGGACAGAACATGAACGGCCCCTGCATCAGGCGGGCAAATTAGCGCCGATTCAGGGGACTCATCGGCTAGGCCGACGAGGAATCTGCGCAGAAACTCTGCGTAATCGTTCACTGTGCCGCGGTCAGCTATAATGGCCGGCCTTATTGACACGCTGGAGGTCCCGTTTTTATTTTTTTGGATATCCGGCATAAAGTAACATTGTACTGTTACAAACTTTTAGTGTCTTTTATGTTTTTTTGCGAAAAAATTGTATTTATGCCTTAAGCATACCGTTGAGTTTTTCCAGTTGGCCATGCTTGATGTGATAACAGTGGTTATCATCTGGATATTCTCCATTCTGAACCTGGCTTAGGAAAGCGGCGACGGCTTCTATTGTAAGAGGTGCTAATTGGGCATAGCTCTTTGCGAATTTTGGAGTTGCGCCTTTTGAAAGCCCCAGTAAATCGGTAATAATCAGTATTTGTCCATCGCAATCCGGCCCGGCACCGCAGCTTATAACCGGCACTGACACCCTTTGTGTAATGATTTTAGCAACTTCTCGTGCGGTCCCTTCAAGCAATATGGTTGAAGCACCGGCATCTACCATTGCATCGGCAAGTGCAATCAACTCCAGTGCCATTTCTGCTGAAGTGCCCTCGGCCTTTAGCTTTCCGAGTTTTCCTACCGATTGAGGTCTTATGCCTATATGGGCCATAACGGCCATACCGGCATCGCTAACTGCTTTAATAACATCGAGTTGTGCTGCGGCCGCCTCAATTTTTATCATTTGAACCCCGGCTTGCTGGACAAATCGTCCGGCGTTTTTTACCGCATCCGATATGCCGGTGTGGTATGACAAAAAAGGCATATCCGCTACCAGGCAGACATTCGGGCAAGCCCTTTTGACAGCAGCAGTTATCGTTATCATAAAGTCCATTGTAGCCGGCAGGGTGGAGTCGTATCCGAGCATTATCTGGGCGGCGGAATCACCGACGAGTATCATTTCTATTCCGGCATCGGCTACAAGAGACGCAGTGGTATAGTCATAGCAGCTTACCGCGGCAATTTTACGGCCGGATTGCTTGGCGGCGTGCAGGTCGGCGATTGTAACTTTATTATCCATAAGAAGTTCCAAGTATTTTTCATACCCACCGTTAGGATACGATAACGAAACCACTTTTTCAAGGGTAAAATATATTTGTTTTGGTCCATAATGGACGCACAAGGTACAGATAAAAAAAATACGGAAAAAATTTGACTTATTTTAAAAAAAGTGTATATTTTGAGTAGTTCCCTTAAAGAAAATTGTGTAAATGTTCGATAGTATAAGATAGAGAGAGTTAGTTATATTAGCTTTTCATCACCCTCCTCCGAAGCCAGGTTCTGTTATGGGATCTGGCTTTTTTTATGCGCATATTTAACCGTACCGAGTGGACCTTCCGGGTCGTTTACCTGGGGCTCAAATTGCCATGGAGGGCCATAGAATTCAATAATCATTAATCGATAATCAATTCTTGGGGGATTATAGTTGATATTATCGGCAGGGGGTAGAATACAGGCCGCAGGTAGTATCAGGCTAAAGTGTTACAAATCATTTTTTTATTTTTGGCAGGCTAAGTCGTTATAAATCAAGGGCTTAAGAGATAATCGGTTATTTTATAGATGGTGGTAAAGTGCTTGTGATATGTAGCCGATGACCCTAAGGAGTGGCGGTGGTTCGTATGCTGCCGTCGATAGACTGGAATGTAACGATGTTTTAGGAGATGGAAGAATGTTAGAGAAAAAAGGGTTTACGTTGATTGAGTTGATGGTTGTGATACTTATCGTGGCTATCTTGGCAGCTGTGGCGATACCGATCATGCGTGGTCGTATTGAAGCGGCCAAATGGTCGGAAGGTGCCGCAATGGCCGGTACGATTAAGACAGCGGCGAAGGTATGTTTCGCTGAAGATCCCTGCGGAGCTCCATCAGGTTTGCTTACTGGTGGAACGACTTTAGCTGACCTTGGATTCAGTGCTGCTGATCTTACAGGTGAGTATTTTGCTGCGGGTCAGTTTACAATAGTCAGCTATGATTCCGGTGGTAATGCTCGGATTGATGTTACTAACCCTGCCGGTTTGAGTGGTTCTGCAGTACTTAACAATGATGGAACCGGCTGGACCTACTCACCGTAAAGTTGCATCATGGTGAAACGAAATTATTTTAACAACAATAGGTGCCTTTATTGGCACCTGTTGTTGTTATTTTGCAGTGAGATATATCACTGATTTAATTTTGTTTTCTAGTCGGCGCTTCTTTGAAATGGTGATGGCGGATTCATTAAAATGGCAACTCGTATGGGATCGAAACAGGGAAAGAATCATTTAGGTTTTACTCTGATAGAGCTGATGGTTGTGATTGCTATCATGGCTATTTTAGCTGCGGTATCTTTAGCGATTTTTCGAGGTAGGATTATTGAGGCCCAATGGTCCGAGGGTGCCGCTATTGCCGGTACAATTAAGACAGCGGCGAAGGTATGTTACGCCGAAGATCCCTGTACGGCGCCGACGGGTGCCTGTACCGTTACAGCGACTCTAACTGCTCTTGGATTTCAGGCTGCCGATCTTTCAGGTGAGTATTTTGCTGCGGCTAACTTTTCAATAGACAACTATGATGGTTCTGGTAATGCTCAAGTTGATGTTAGTGCCCCTGCTGGTTTAACTGGCTCCGGAGTACTTGAGAATGATGGAACCGGCTGGGTTTATACGCCGTAAATTTGTAGTACAGTAAGACGGAATTATTTTTTTGTGTGGTACATGAAAATGAAGGTTTTACGAAAAAAGAAATCTGGTGTGACGCTTATTGAGTTAATCGTGGCGATGACTGTCCTCATCGTTGCAATTCTCGGCGCGATGATGTATCGGTACGGTTCGGTTGTCGATGCCCGAATGGCGGATATTCATATGTGCGCAGGCAGGGTGGCATTGCTTGTTATGGAGGAATGGAAGGAGGCGGCAGGTTCATATACATTTGACCCTTCCAGCGATATTGCTTTGAACAGTGTACTTGCCAGCGGGTCCGATGATATTACCATTTCTGCGAAAAGTGGAGATTACTGGCCTGTATCACTTACCGGCGGTACGGATTCATATTATTATGTGAAGATCGATTGGGAGGATGACATTGACGGCGATAGTAATAATGATGACGGAATACGAAGACTCGATGTTCATGTTGCCTGGAAACTGCATGCTGTAAGCGGTGTACCGGATTCTGCGGACTGGGCGAGAGCGGTTAAGTTAAGCAGTTATATAAGGGCGTATTAAAAATGGAATTCAGAATACGGGAGTCAGAATAAAGATTTTTAACTGCGAATAAGAAATATAGAAAAAAGTTAAAGATAGAAATACAAAGATGAATAAGATTTTTATAAATCGGCGCGGCGTCTCTCTGTTGGAGTTGATGGTTACGATACTTATTGCGAGTATCGTTATGATTGGTGCGGCAGTTATCATTATTGATGCGCATCGCGGCTGGAACAGTATGTATCAGCGTATTCATGGTGATATTTTAAATGATTCTTATTTTGCGAGTACACGATTTGACACAATGTGCCGAAAAGCAGATGGTGGAACTGTTCGGATGGAAACAGCTCCCCCCCTGCTTGAAGTATATTACTACTCTGTTCCCAATGTTGGTACTGTCTACGATCTCTCACCGGATATGTTTGTGCAGTTTTATCTGAATGGAACGGAGTTGATTCAGGATAGCGGAGATATTGCTACAAGTACGGTAACATCTTCAGAAGTAATTGCAAGGGATGTTACGGAATTAAAGTTTTCTGCCGGCGGCGGCAAAGGGGTACAGATGTTACTGACGCTGAATAATGGTAAAGACTCCATTACGGTTACATGTGGTTCGATAAGGCATAATTGAAAAAGTGAAATACTAAATTTTAATCTCTATCCGCCGATGGCGGACCGAACAAACTAAAAATGATAATGTTCAAAATATAAAACAGGAATCAGGAGTCAGAATGGTGAACGGTTGATTGGATGGGAGTTGGACAATGAAATCTGAATTTGTTAATAAAACTGATAAGGGTTCTGCATTAGTGATAGCGGCTATTGTTGTCCTTATTCTTGCATTTATGGGTATTGGTCTGATACAGTTGGGCAGGAATGCACGGATGCAGGTTGTTAGAAGTGTCTCAGCATTCTCGGCAAGAGCAGCCGCTGATGCTGGAATCGAGCATGCTATGCGATTTATGACTGACAGTTGGAATGGGTCAGCTGATAAATCTGTCTGGCTTACCGGCTGGAAAGACGTGACCGGTCTGACAGAAGGCGCTGCGTTTGGGCCGGTATCATTCAGCGACACATTTGGCGGCGCGACATTCAGCTATGCGATTAATAAAGGTACGAAAGCCAATGGCTATAAGATTACGTCGACAGGCACCGCAGCGGGCAAAACAAGAATCGTTCACGCCGCGATTGTGTTGAAGTCGGTTTTTACTGGTATCGGTGCTAAAGATAAAATAGACATCTATCCTGGTGCGCTACTTGGCACAATTCCAGATGGTGATACTTTTATACTTCAAACGAACAGTATTGATGTTTCCGCAATTACACTTAAACCCGGTATTACCGTTCCTGGTGATGTTGTTTGCGGTCCCGGCGGCGATCCCTGTGCAGTGATTGATTCGGCAACAACTAGTACTATTGAAGGTGAACACAGCGCATCCGAAGATTATATCGATTTTCCGCCGGTATATGTGCCTGCAGGACTGTTGGCCTTACCTTTTGGAACACCTACAATAGATCCCTGTGACTCAAGTATAGCGTACATATATGCGGATATGAAGTTAGATGAGATTAATTTTGGTTTCGGTGTGCTGTCAGGTGTTGACACACTTTATATTCAAGGCAACCCTGGGGTTAACAGTGGTGAGGTTAATATCTTTGTCGATGGTACGACCTATCTTACTCCAAGTTCACAGATAATCGTTACCGAGGGCTCGTCTATGACATTATATCTTGGCGGAAATATGGATGTAAAACCTGGAGCGGATATCATTCACGGTGAGACACCCCATGTAACAGATGCTGAAATAATCGAAGCGGCTTCAAGCATAAGTATAAAAGGAACTGTTGCTCCAGATGGAACTCCATTATGTACTGAGATACAGTTTTACCCTAATAGTGATTTTTATGGCACCATATATGCTCCGGATGCGGACCCTCTGTATATAGGATCTGGCAGTAATTTTTATGGAGCGGTTGTTGGTTCTAACAATATTTCTCTCAAACCCGGAGGGAGTTTTATGTTTATCCCTTCGCTTACAGATATGGGTGATGAAGAGACATTGTATGTGGGCCTTAAGCAAGGCAGCTGGTGGGAGGAGTAAAGTTAGAATACAGAATTCAGAATACAGGAGTTAGAAAAAAGATTGAAAAGGAACCAGGGTTTTATTGGTTGGTATAAATTTTTGGTTGATGAACCGCTTTGCGGGACTAATTTAAGATAGTTGGACAATGAAATTTGAATTTTTCAATAAAATTGATAAAAGCTCCGCATTGGTAATGGCGGTTGTTGTTGTCCTTATTCTTGCGTTGATTGGCGTTGGTCTGATACAATTGGGCAGGAATGCACGGATGCAGGTTGTCAGAAATGTCTCAGTAATCTCGGCAAGAGCAGCCGCTGATGCTGGAATCGAGCATGCTATGCGATTTATGATTAACAGTTGGAATGGGGCAACTGATAAAGCTGTCTGGCTTGCTGGTTGGTACGACGCGGCCGGTACATCCGAAGGCGCTGCGTTTGGTCCGGTATCATTAAACGATACATTTGGCAGCGCGACATTCAGCTATGTGATTAATAAAGGTACACAAGCCAATGGCTATGAGGTTACGTCGACAGGCATCGCAGCGGGCAAAACAAGAATCGTTCACGCCGCGATTGTGTTGCAACCGGCATTTTTTGGTATCGGTGCTAAAGAAAACATAGACATCTTTCCTGGTGTGGAACTTGGCACAGTTCCAGATGGTGGTACTTTTATACTTCAAACAAACAGTATTGAGTCTTCCGCTATTACACTCAAGCCCAATATTACCGTTCCCGGTGATGTTGTTTGCGGTCCCGGCGGCGATCCCGATGTAGCGATTGATACAGCAAATAATGTTACTATTGAAGGTCAAGTCAGGATATCCGAAAGTTATGTCGATTTTCCGCCGATATATGTGCCTTCAGGATTGTCAGGCTTACCTTTTGGAACACCTGCAATAGATCCCTGTGACTCAAGTATAGCGTACATATATGGGGATATGAGATTAGATGAGCTTCAGTTCAATTCCGGAGTGCTGACAGGTGTGGATACACTTTATATTCAAGGCAACCCTGCGGTTAACAGTGGTGAGGTTAATATCTTTGTCGATGGTTTTACCCTTCTTTCTACAGGTTCACAGATAATCGCTACCAAGGACTCGTCCATGACATTATATCTTGGCGGAAATATGGATGTACAACCTGGAGCGGATATCATTTACAGTGATACACCCCATGTAACAGATGCTGAAATAATCGAAGCGGCTTCAAGCATAAGTATAAAAGGAACTGTTGCTCCAGATGGAACTCCATTATGTACTGAGATACAGTTTTTCCCTCATAGTGATTTTTATGGCTCTATATATGCTCCGGATGCGGACCCTCTGTATATAGCACCCGGCGGTGGTTTTTATGGAGCGGTTGTTGGTTCTGACGATATTACTATCAAACCCGGAGGGGTTTTTATGTTCATCCCTTCGCTTATAAATATAGGTGATCAGGAGACATTGTATGTGGGCCTTAAGCAAGGCAGCTGGTGGGAGGAGTAAAGTTAGAATACAGAATTCAGAACAGGAGTTCGAAAAAAGATTGAAAAGAAACTAAGGTTTTATTGGTTGGGATAATATGTTTGGTTTTGGTAATAATAACAAGGGAATTGTTGGTCTTGATATCGGCTCATCGTCTGTTAAGATGGTTAAGCTGAAAAAAGACGGCGATGAGTATGTCGTAAGCGCAGCGGCAAAGTCAGATATAGATGCCGCTGGTGGAAGCGACAAGCAGAAAAAGTCGGCAACCGTTGCAGCTATTAAGGATTGTCTTAAGGCCGGGGATGTTAGCGATGATTATGTTGTTTGCGGACTTTGCGGTTCGGAAGTGGTTGTTCGGCCGTTCAGCTTTCCTAACTTGCCCGCCGAGCAGATTGCTCAGGCGGTGAAGTTTGAGGCCGAGCAGGTCTGTCCATTTGATACAAAAAATATCGCTGTCGATTATCAGATTGTCGAAAACAATACCGGCCAAGAGGGCGAGAATATTGACGGTATATTAGTTGCCGCGGCACCAAGTGCAATCGAAAAGAAAACTCAACTGGCTGCCGGTGCATTTGCTAAATGTGCGTTGATGGATGCTGACGATTTGGCTATTTTGAACTGTTTTTTGCACTGCGAAAGCAACAGCAACAGCGTAGCTATTATCGATATAGGCAGTAAATTTACCAATGTTATAATTCTCGGTAGCGATGGTTTGCCGTTTATCCGTGATCTGACTTATGCCGCCGATGATATTATCGCCAGTCTTCTCGAGCAGAGTGGTAAACCGGCTGATTCGCCCAGTGCTCTTGAGGCGGTTAAGAAGGCACTTAATACATCTCAGGTGCCTGAGAGTGAATTGGAGAAGGCTTGCGAAGGTTTGGTTGCCGGCATAAATAAAACACTTCGGTATTATTCGATAAAAGATGCGGTGGAAACTATTACACAGGTATATGTCTGTGGAGGTTTTTCTACTGTGCCCGGATTTGTTGAACTGCTTGGCAGGTACCTGTTTGCTGAGGTGATTTTGTGGAATCCATTTTCGAAAATACAGTTACGGAAAGGTGCCAAATGTGAAGTTCTTCTGGATAAGGAGGGTCCGTCAATGGCATTGGCGGCAGGGCTTGCAATGAGGACGATATAATTCAAACTGACAGAGTGTCAGCTTTATAGAAAGATTATTTAGAGATTGAAAATGTTTACAATAGATCTGTTAAAAGGCAAAGGTGTTCCTGATCAACCGAAACCGGCGATGATTGCGGTCGGCTCGGTTCCGTTTGTGGTTCCTGTTCTTGTGGCAGTGGTGCTGGCATGTTTCTACGGCGGCACATTCGTGCGAATTGTAAGTGCCAGGTCCGAAATAGCGCCGCTCGATAAACAGATTCTTGCGCGTTTGCCGGAAGTGAAATTTGCCAGGAAAATAAATGCTGGAATCAGTGGTACGAATAAAGGTTTAAACGAGGTTGCAATTGCGATTAAACAGTTCTGCCAGTTTTCTGGAATCCTGGAGACACTGAGCGAAGAGCTTCCTGATTCGATCTTGTTTAAGGACATCAAAATCACAGGAGTCAGGGAGAAAATTAAGATACCGGATCCAAAAGATTCGAGCAAAAAAATAGAGCGCCGTTTTATGAGGCGCATTATGCGGATAAATGTTTGCGGTATTCCGTCGCGAAGGACGGATGTGGCGGTGCGTGAGTATATCGAGCGGCTGCAGAAATCTAAGGCTCTCGGTTCTTTGATTGAGCGGATAGGTATAGTTTCTGAAGAAGACGGTAAACTGGACGAAAAGACAGTTACGCTTTATGGGATAGAGTGCAGATTTAAAATACGGACCTGATTATGATACCAGTATCGAGAAAATATATTATTTCAGCGGCTTCAGTTTGTGTCGGCGGTCTTGCGCTGCTTGGGCTTCTGCATTCGTTTGTCATTGGGCCGAAGGTTGTTCTTGCCAATGAACTTGAAAATCAGATTTCGGACAAAAAAGCCGAGTACAAAACCGTGATAGAAATCGCAAATCCATCTGCCAAGGAAGCACTGGAACGGAAATTCAAGACTGTCTGTGACAGATTCGATTCATTTGTTATAAAGCATGGCAAGGTTGGTTCTCTTGCCCTTCATATAAAACAAATTGCCGGCGAAATCGGTGTCGAGGATTTCTCCAGTAAGAATAAGACGATTAAATCATATGAGAGAATAGGTGGATGTAAAGAGATAGAGGAAGGAAGAATTCTCGTTAACTTCAAAGGAAGCTTTGCCCAGTTTGCAGAGTTCGTCAATAAGCTTGAGCGGAACAAGCCCGTTGTTTTTGTTGATACATTCACTGTTACACACTCCGCAAAGACCGAATCTAAACACAGTTTTTCGATGGTATTGATTTTCTTTGTCAAGAAGAAGCAGGCTGTTTCCATGGTTGAGGATAACGTGATAGCGATTATATGTGATAGTTCAGGTGGATAAAATGAAAACGATAGCAGTTACAAATCAGAAGGGCGGTTGCGGTAAGAGCACTACGGCGGTCAATGTTGCCGCTTCGTTTGCACATGTTGGCAAGCGGGTAATTATTGTTGACCTGGATTCGCAGGCCCATACTACTTTGGGTCTTGGTGTCGTTCCAGAAGAGCTTCACAGAACCATTTATGATATTATTACTGACCCGCAGATGCCCATTACAAAGGTGGTTATGGAAACCAAAACCGAAAGACTCGATATTATTCCGAGTAATATTCTTCTTTCAGGTGCCGAGTCCGAACTTGTTTCTATGTACGAAAGGGAATATGTACTGCAAAAACATCTTGAGGGCCTCGGCAGTGATTACGATGTTTGCGTTATCGATTGTTCGCCGTCTCTGAGTATATTGACTCTGAACGCTCTTGTTGCCAGTACAGATGTTCTTATTCCCGTTCAGACTCATTATTACGCCCTCGAGGGTTTAAAGCAACTTCTTGAGACGATTGATGTTGTCCAATCGCGTTTCAATTCTTCTCTGAAGATACTTGGAGTACTGTTGACATTTGTTGAGAGCAGGACACTCTTGAGCAGAGAAGTACAACGGCAAATGAAAGACTTTTTTGGTGAACTTATTTTCGATACGGTTATTCATAGAAATGTTCGTTTGGCAGAAGCTCCCAGTGCCGGTCAGCCTGTTATCATTTATGATGTGAACTGTAGAGGTGCCCAGGAGTATCTTGCCCTGATTAATGAGATTATTGAACATGAAGAAAAAGACAGGATTACACAAGAAAATATCATCAATCTTTGATGGTGTTCCGGTTCCTAAAAGCGTGCAGGACCGCCAGCAGGGTCTTGCTGTCAAAGAGCCTGAGCCAGTTGAAGAGAATCTGTATGTCCAGGATGAAGAGCCGCAGGCATCTCCTCCTATTGTTCAATCGCCTTCGCCTCCTCCACCGCCGTCGGAGCAATCGTTACCGAAGCCTCCTCCACCACCGTCGGAGCAATCGTTACCGAAGCCTCCTCCACCACCGTCGGAGCAATCGTTACCGAAGCCTCCTCCACCACCGTCGGAGCAATCGTTACCGAAGCCTCCTCCTCCGCCGTCGGAGCAATCGTTACCGAAGCCTCCTCCTTCGCCGTTGGAGCGATCGTTACCGAAGCCTCCGCCTGCGCCTCGGCCATCACCTCAGCCTCGAAGCAATGCTGCTTCGCGGCCGGAGCCGGTCGATAAGCCTAAAAAGGTACCTGCTACTGTCAGGAAAGTACCGGCAGGGTCATCTCCAGCTTCTTTGCAGATGGCAAAAATTCTGTATCTGATAAAGGAGAAAGTATATGGCGATGGCGATATCGAGATTGACAGCAAACAGAAAGCAATGACGGTTATGGTCAGCGTTTTCACAATTGTTCTTGTTGTTGTATTGGTTAATGTCTTAAAACCGCCAAAGCGAGCCGGATCAGATTCGACGGTGGATCAGCAGGCTTCCGGGCAATCAGGAAATGCCAGGATTGAGTGGGTAATGCCCGAGGAGATTGATTTGAAACGTAACCCTATGAAATTCGGTGGGATTTCGCGAGTAACTCAGCAGGGTAAAATTGTAGTAAGCGGAATTATTGATGGTGATCAGCCGATGGCAATTATTTCAGGCGGCAGGATACTGGAGGTAGGCGATGTAATCGAGGGATTGACGGTTAAGAAAATTACCAGCGAGTTCGTGGAATTCGAAACCGCTGATGGCGAGAAACTTGTTTGTCGGGTAGGGAAATAGCTGTGATAGCGAAAATTTAATCGTAATTGATACAAATGATTTAAAAACAGAGCGTTTGGAGAAAATTTTCAGAGAGGATTAATATGAGAAAAAACAAAAGACAATTTGAATGGCTGTGTGTTGTGCTGGCGGCCGGATTTGTTTTTGCATTATGCCCGGCAATTGCTGAAGAGCCAGCGGGCAATGTCGAACAAGAGGCCGTTGAAAAAGTTGAGCTTGAAACGACACCTAATGATATTCAGTCGATAGTGTTGTCTGCGGTGCAGCAGCGGATGCAAAAGGAAATTAGTGTCGATTTTCGCGAGACCGAAATTGATGATGTCTTGAGGGCACTTGCCAAACAGGCAAATGTCGATATTGTCAAAAGCCCGAAGGTTATCGGTCAGGTTACTGCGACATTGACAAATATTCCGCTTGAAGAGGCATTGGATCAGATATTAGCTGCTCACGGATACGGCTATATTCCCTCGGAAAATATGATACGAGTTGTGCCGAAAAGCGAGATTTTCGATATTAGAGAAAAGATTATCAGTAGGGTCTATCGCGTTACTTATGCCGATGTAAAGGAAGTTGAGAAATCACTTAGTAAGTTTATCTCCCAAGTCGGAAGCATCTCGTCTAATCCCGGTACGAGTAACATTATCGTTACAGATACCGAGAGCAAGATTGAGGCAATAGAGAAATTCCTTGAAGAGATAGACCGCAGGACACCACAGATACTCATTGAGGTGCGAATCTATGACCTGACCAATACCGATGCACTTGACTTGGGTGTGACTTGGGCGATTGATACTTACGGCAGCCCCACCTGGGATGCAGACTTTTCCGGCGGCAGCAATCTGGCTAATACAGCAGGGACTCTTGCTATCGGGATACTTGAGCATGGTATTAGCATCGCCCCGTTAATCCGTGCTGAGCTTGATGATGATGAGGTGAAACTGCTTGCCTGTCCAAGACTGCTGGTACTTGATAATCAGACGGCTACTTTCAAATCGGTTACCGAGGTGCCTTATCAGAAGCTTTCACAAGGTGGTGGTTCAAGCGGTGGCAGTTTCGGCACAACCGAATTCAAGGAAATCGGAGTTGAGCTCACAGTTACCCCGCATGTAACCGCGGATAATTTAGTCCGGATGCATATTATTCCGGTATTTAGTGTTGAAGGCGCAAGTGCCGATGTAACGCTTGAAAGCGGTGGCAGCGGTAATACTACCACCAGTTCCATACCGACGGTCAATAAACGCGAGGTTAATACCATTACATTAGTTGAAGATGGTCAGACGGTTGTAATTGGCGGCCTTAGACAACTGAATGTCAATAAAAATAGTAGCGGGATACCTTTGTTGTCAGATTTGCCGATTATTGGCGGTTTGTTCAAACATGAATCCGAGCAGATTGTCAATAGTGAGCTGGTTATCTTTATTACACCGCATATTATAGAAGTACCGATTCTTTCTCCGAGGGAGCAGAGGGCTTTGCAGGCGACAGAAGTTCCTGGACCAAAGGAACCGAAGATGATAATCGGCAAGTATAAGAACAAGGGGTAGTTCGCTCGACGAATTCAGTAAACTAAAAGAGCCGTCAGAATTAACTGACGGCTCTTTTTTTAGTTGTTAAATCGTTGAGTAAATTTTAATCTGCAATTTCTAAGCGTTTCGGGATGCCTTCAGGTAGCTGTCGGAATACAGTTGTTTGTTCAGGAGCATATCTGTAGTTGCAACCACATCCATAAACTCTTCGTCCAGAACGTCGACAATCGCCGCGTCCATACCGTGTGATGCCGCCATCGCAAGGAATGTGCTGCTAATCAGACATTTTTCGGTCGTGCCCTGCGCCAAATTGCTCAGGCCGACTACGATGTGCGGGGGAGGGTCGGCAAGGTAACCGATTTGGTCCATTGCAGCCATGATGATTCCCGGCTGAGCCTGTGCGCCGGGCACCTTTACCGGCAGAACGATTGGATCGATGAACAGCCGCTGGGTGTCAAAGTCTTTTTCCATAGCGTTCTGTACGATTTCTGCGGCGATGGCAACCCTTGTATCGGTATCCTGCGGGACGCCGTTTTTATCCATAGTAAGTGCGATGAGTTTTCCTTCCGGCCCAGCGGACATTGCCAGTTCAAGATATTTGTCAAAAACTTCCTCGTCGCTTTTTTTATTCAGTGGGGTTGAGTTTAGTAATATACCGCCGCTGGTATCGGCGACCTTTAGCCCGGCAGCGATGACATTAATCTTTTGAGAGTCCAGCGACAGAGGTGTTTTGCATGTTTCCTGGATGGTTTCGACAAGCCATGCCATTGCAGATTCCTGGTCGGCGGCGGCGGTGCCGACATTTACATCCAGATAGGTCGCGCCGCATTCGGTTTGCCTTTTGGCAAGGTCCTGTATGATGTTTTTGTCCTTGTCGTTTATGGCTCGCTTGACATCAGTGAACATTCCATTAATTCGTTCGCCTATACAAATCATAATTTTCTCCTGTGTTATTGAACTTACCGGTTACCATAATTGTTCGATAAAGTTTTTGACTGTTGCGACTGCCTTTGGGTGCCGCATTCTGATAATGTCACCGCCTGCTTGCAACAGACAAACAGCGGTTGCCGCTTCCCACATTGGGCCTCGGTCGGCTGCATCGCCCCACTGTGGGGCATCTTCCAGTTTTGCTTCTTTGGCTCGCCAGGATTCTGTTCCGACATCACAGATAATCGGCATCGCCATCATCTTGTCGCCAGTAAGTGCGGCCTGCCTCTGGCGTTCCTGAATGGAATAGGCATACTCAATTCCGTAGCCCAGCGAGCCGGTGGCCTGGTATGTTACTATCTTTTCCAGCGGGAAGCCCATATCCGATGCCAGTATGTTCACCTGCTTGGCGATGTTGATATCAAGCGGTGCGGCGGTTATGAGATTGTGTCCATCTGCAAGTGCCACAGCGGTCAGCGATTTGTAGTTGTCTTCGCTAACCGTTCCGAGAAGAGCGTTTTCACCTTTGGCCGCCTCTGATACCTTCGGCATTACCTTGTTGTCCTTTTCATCATTTCCGCTTCCCCACAGGATGATGGGTACACCTACTGCGGCAAGCACATCCTTTGTTACCTTTACGGCGTGTTCGGCATCTTTGTCGCCTTTGTCAGGGTCGATTCCATAAAAGGTCAGACAGATTAAGTCTGCGCCGAATTCGTCAACGCATTTTTTTGCGTATGCGGCAGGGTCATTGAGGACATCCTTATAAACTTCGGCAAGATGCTCGGGCCAATCGGTTGGCGCAGAATCCGGTACATCCATCGCGATGACAGGTTTTGATGAGGCCTGATCGGTGGAGCCGCCGTAAACAAAATTTGCTGCACCGCCTACTGTAACGGTTGTCGTTCGCGTTCCACCGGTTTCTTTGGTTGCGCCGAGCGTTATACGATTGACTGAGCCGGCGAAACTGCTGCTGATTTTTGGTACTGACATTTGATAACCTCCATATTCCTAAAAATTTATTTAATAGCTAACACATTATCGATTATTTCCTGCACCGCCGAAAAGGCGGGGCCATTGAGGTCAAGATCAAAGATGGTTTTTCCGTCAGCAGCCGCTTGTGCTACAGATTCATCATAGGGGATTGAACCTAAAATTTCCGCATCACCCAACTGCGGCCCTTCCTGCGCCTTGTTCCATATAATGCCTACTCTCTTGACCGCAATTGGCAGAGTATTGGAAAGAGCGAGAATTCTTTCTGCGGTGACTTTACCGATCGCGGTTGATTCGGCGACGATAAGTAACAGGTCGATACTGCCCGCGGTTCTGCGGGAAAGATGTTCCATACCGGCTTCGTTGTCAATTACGACGGCTTGGTATGATGGGCGAAGCTCGTCGAGAAACTGCCTTAGCAGATTGTTGGCCGCGCAGTAACAACCCGGGCCTTCCGGCTGGCCGATAGTCAGCAGGTCAAAGCCGTCGGCTTCGGTGATTATCTGCTGAATTCCATATTGGAACGAGCGGACACGGTCGGTGCCGGAGTCCGGTTTTTGCGAAACGGTTTTTTCACGAATCTGAGCAACTGTCTCCGTAATTTCCGCTCCGAGTGTAATGCCAAGGCAGGCATTCGGGTCGGCATCGACAGCAAGTACGGCAGGGCGGTCGCACTGAGTGAGTATGCGGACGATCATTGCAGCAAGAGTCGTTTTGCCTGAGCCTCCTTTTCCACTTATCGCTATCGTTTTTGTCATGGTTTAGTATTTAGTATTTGGTATTTGGTATTTGGTATTAACATTTTTCTCGCGATTGTGCTACGCTCGGGAATAGTTCCAGGTTTGTATGCGGCAGGAAACCTGCCTGTATGAACTCATCCATATATCCGTGATGGCTCATTAAATCAAAATACGTCATGCTTGAGGCGATTTGTTCGGCGGCGGCGAGAGCCTTTCTGCTGAGCAGTACCATCTTTGCGCCTGAGATTGCGGTATTACCAACGAAATGAATTTTTTCAGCGGGTACATCGCATAGCATACCAATTGTAACTGCTCTTTGTACATTCAGGAAATTGCCGAATCCGCCCGCAATATAAATCGCATCAATGTCCTCTGTTTTTGTCTGGGTTGAGTTCATGAGAACCCTAATCGCTGCGAATATGCCGGCTTTTGAACGAATAAGATTGTTAATATCGGACTGGGTGATGACGATTTCATGATGGTCGTCTTTTGGTGGAACGAGTTGGAACTGCAAACCATCAGGACCATCGGAAATTTTATTTTTCCATAAGCTGTCCGGCTCCGTCATGAACCGGCCGGTACGGTCGATAATTCCATTTGAAAATAACTCGGCTATAATATCGAGCAGTCCGCTTCCACAGATACCAGCAGGATGTCCATCTCCAATGGTTCTTGTCTCGATTTGGCCGGAGGCGGATATGTTGACACCTTCAATGGCACCGGTTCCAGCTCGCATTCCGTGGCGAATTCCGCTTCCCTCAAAGGCGGGGCCGGCGGAACTTGATGCGCAAACGAGCCATTGGTTGTTGCCAAGTGCAGCCTCCCCGTTTGTTCCTATATCAATGAAAAGAGAAGTTTTTTTCTTTGTGTATATTTTTGTCGCGAGGACACCGGCGACGATATCGCTTCCGACATAGGCCGCGACCGCAGGCAGACAGAACAAAAGCCCTCGCTTGTTGATTCGGATTCCGGCTTCAGCGGCGCGAATCGGCGGGACAGAGCCTACTGAGGCAATATACGGCTCGCGACGAATCATGGTCGGGTCGAGTTTCAGAAGAAAATGTATCATTGCCGTATTGCCGGCGCATATCAAAGCAGTTATATCCTGCAAATCAATCTTCTGGCGGACGGTAAGAGTAACGATGAGGTCGTTTATGTCACCGATGGCTTTGTCCTGAAGCAGGTCAAAAGCGTTGTTTTCTTCGGCATAAATGATTCGACGGATATAGTCTTCTCCGAAATTTGTCTGGCTGTTATATGTTGCCTCACGGTCAATTGTTCGGCCGGTGACAATATCCACGAGATGTGCGACAACAGTTGTCGTTCCTAAATCAATGGCGACGGCGAAGTTTGTTTTTTGTCTGCTTGGCGGTTCGATATCTATTACTTCGGTAGTCCCGCCGCGTCTGCCGATTGTTACGGATACATCGTAATCGGCCCGGCGTAAAATTCCGGAAAGATTCTGGAGAGTGCGAAAGCCGGTTTGCATTATCGGTGCGTCAATTTCCCGACGAATTGCGACATACAGCCTTTCATGGTCTGCGGTGTGGTCGCTGACAGTAGGGTGTGACATTTTTACATGTAACTTGCGAATTAGCGGATCGTATTCAAAAGCGTCTCCGGTAGATTCGGCGGACAGCTGGCTGAACCGACGGACATCGGAATCCATAAGGATCTGTCCGCCGCCGAGTGAGTGTGATTTTGGTACCTGAACCGTCAGGTCGGAAAGTACTTTTGTCTGGCAGGCGAGGACGGTATTGTTGCGAATTTCATCCTGAGTCAGCAGAGTTGTTGGTCTTGATTCGAACTGGCCGGTCTCGATGATTGCCTTGCACTTGCCGCAATATCCATCTCCACCGCAAATGCTGGTTAAGTACACACCGGCCCCGTGCGCTGCTTCCAGCAGCGTGGTGCCTTTTTTGACCCCGGCTTTTAAGCCGCTCGGTTCAAAGCGGACTGAGCAGGTTTTTTTCCGCTTGGCGTCCACTTGTTAGATGGCTTCCTGAAGATATTTTCCTAACATTGACGATTCCCGCGGTCCGACCAGAGTTTCCCATCCTGTCGCCTCTTCAAGCTTTCCGCTCATTACAGCGACATAGCCAGGGATGATAAGTTTCTTATGGTTGAGAAGCGATTCGACATTGCATTTTACCATTGCCTCGGCCACGGTTTTTTCGTTTAACTTATCGCCCGAATACGCGGTCAATACAGAAGTGCCCTCCGTATCGACGACGAGAATATAACTTGGTACGCGGCTGGACTCAACATCAGACTCGACGGTGTAGTAAGTGAGCGAGAAGTTGGTTGTAAACATCAAAGGAGAGTCTTTGGTAACTTCGCCGATCGCGTATAACTTCGGCTCGACCTGTACGGGTTTCTGCGGGTCGGTGAAGATGTTCATAATGGCAGTGAGCATCGGCAAAACAGCATGCGGGGCAACGGTCTCAACAACAACGATTCCGGAATACTTGCATATGAGCGAAATTGCCTCTACGGCCTGGATGTCATCCGTTCCTTCCTGAACGCAGGAGATCACAGGATAGCCCAGCGGACGAAACGACTTCTTCAATGCAAGGTTTCTTAATTGCGAAAGACCATAGAGCCTGCTCTTCAAATCGCCCGATAGACTGAGGACGATATTTTCTGTTCCGCCGGCTTTGATTTTTTCGGTAAGTTCTGCGAGGCCTTCAACCGAATCGCTGCGGGCGACAACGGGGCATTTGTTCTCTGCGGCAATCTTTGCGACTTGCTCTGCATTATCGGCAGTGGCAGGGCCAATCAGCGGAACCGAATCGGCGACTTTCGCCAGGGCCGCTGTTAGGGCATCGGCAGATTCCGAACAAAGTATCATAGCAAGCTCGCACGATGAGCTGACGGTTTCTGTCACCGATGCGAAAGTGCCTGCATCTTCGCTTTCATTGATGATTGCGACGGCGTTTACCTGAATCTTTGTGCCGATCCGTTCAAACTTCAGGGCCTTTACAGCTTCAATCCGCTGGGTAAGAGCATCTCCGGTGAGACTGTCGGAGATGCTTACCGCTACGATAGATTCGTTGTGGAATTTTTCTTCGTGGCGGAACATTACCGTTTCCTGTCCGATTTGAACCTGCGCATCACCTTTGCCGAACTTGATGAGCTTCATCGGAGGGGTAGATGCCTCGGCGAGAGAATTCTTTGCTTCTTCTGATGCATCGGGGCATTTATCCAGCTCCGTTTTCTTCTGGGCAAGTGCCATAGCAAAGGCAAGGCAGGTGGGCATACCGCACTTTTTGCAGTTTGTTTTTGGTAAAAGTTTGAAAATTTGTAACCCGGTCAGCGCCATAGTTTTAACCTCACAATAAAAGTTGTTTCCATTTTTGTTTAGAACATTGGGTCCATTTCGATGGCAGGGTGGCCGGCCTTCGTGATGAATTCGACTACCTGCTCCTCGTCTTCGGCGGTTTTTTCGTCCGCGATTTTTGCTATGAATTCTTCACCGTTCAGGCCGAGGTCCCCGGCTCTTGCGATGAGGATATCTTTTAGTTCTTCCTTGAGCGATGAAGGCATCCATACGATTCGTTTGACACCGCCTTCGGCGGCGATGAATTTTTTAGAACTGATATAATGTTTTGAGTGTCCGATGAAACCTGGTGTCTGATTGCCGCCGCCAACGGTTCCGGCAAGTGTTGAAAATTTCATACCGCAGGGTGTCATCTCAGGGTATTCCCTGTTTACAATCATTATTCCGCCGGTCATCGGCAAAATCGCCGCGATACATTCAAAGCATCCGCAGGAAGTCATCGGGTCGGTGATCATACTGTATTGGCTCATCCGCTCGATATTTCCGCCGGTGGCGCCGACGACAAACTCGTTGACTTTGTCCCACTGGCCCAAAACAGTCTCGAGGCAATTGCCTTTATCAATCGGCTGGTTCGGTCCGGTTGGTGTTATTTCATAAGCTGCTCTGCAGTCCAGCCAGCTATATGCCCCACACAGCCCCGGCCGTTCCGGTGAAACGACGCAGATATGGTTCGGTGCGAAACTCTGGCAGAGGGCACACGAATAGAAGGTGTTGATTTCTTCATCGACCATGCCAGCGAGCCTCGCATCCCGCTCTGTATAAACGGAAGTGGCTTGTTCGCGAAGCTTTTTAACATCCTCTTCCTTGGTGTATAACTTGACCTGGACCTTATCCAGAATGTTGGAATACTGCTCGTGGTACATCGCGTGAAGCAGCTTTCCGATATGTTCAAGAGTAAAGCCCGCTTTTGCAGCATCTTTGCTTATGCGAACCCAGTTGATATCCCGCTGGCCCATGTGCCATATCCCCTGGGCCTCGTTGATGAATGTATGTACCTGGCGTTCGAGGACAGGCTCAAAATCAGCCTGCATTTTTCTGCCCGCAACTTCAATTACAATACCCAGCGGAAGTTTGCCGCCTACCTGGAGCGAATCGATGTCCGGGCCGATAACCTCTACATCGCCGTCTTTGACCTCATCAATATCCCGCATCCTGAGCCATTCGAAGGCCGGTGTTCTCTGGCCGCCGAACTCGCACTGCATCTCGTCTTTGCGGATACGCTCACCCTCAAAGGCAGGGCTTACCGCTACGGGAATCGGAATCTCTGATATCTTGATCTTCAACCCGCGAACTTCTATCGCTTTTTCAACAATCTCGCTGTGCGGGATGTTGGAGACTACATGTTCGTAAGTACAAACACCGGTTGGGAGAATTTCCGGAATGTCAGAATCAGCGATCGTCGGGAAGCCGTAGTTGATCGCACCTGCGGCGGTGGCATACCATTGGTCGGTAACCTCGCCCAGTGCCATTACAAATGCGAATACTCTGTTCTTGTTATACAGCAGGTTTCGGGTGAAATCGCCTTCCTTGACACCGCCGAAACTAAGGGCCGCACGGTTTGCAAATCCAAGGGCATATATCGCAGCGGTTATCTCTTTGCCAAACGGTACCAGGCGGGTATCCCAGCCCAGCTGTACGCCGCCTTCGACGAGCTGTTCGGAAAATGTAGTACCGTGGCTGTGGCCAGCCATAAATACATAGAGGCTCCGCTCCTGACATTTGCGGGCGATAGTTACGGCTGTTTCAACATCCGGTGCCGCTCCGACAATGGCGGCAAAACCCGGCGCGGTGCCATCAACGAACTGAATGCCGCGCTCGCGCATGATGATATCGTCGGCAGCCCCAAGCCATATGCCATCGACCGGATTGGGGCCGATGAGGTATTTACATGTTTCGATAATCTCCTCGGCAAAGAGGGCAGCCATTCCGGCATCAAGTGCCGGGCCAAGGTAGGGAAGCCATAGTTCATCATCCACCAGTTCCGGCAGGAGAGAATCTATCTCTACGAAAACCTGCTCCATGTCGGCAAGCTTTTCTACCGCGATACCCGTCATTGAGTAAATGATAGGCAAAAAATAGCCGGTGTTTGGAAAGGCGACTTCGCCGTCAATGCCCTTTTTTTCTACGGCGTTTTTGTAAATATTACGGGCCTGCTGAGCTAACTCATGTGCCCCTCTTATTGCTGCTGACGCTATTATCTTTGACATATTCGATTCCTGCCTGTTTCAAAAAATGTTTAATTTTAAAAAGTTAAGTGACGGCGTTCCTCCATATCGTAGAGCTTCCGCTGTGCTTTCTTGTTGATACCAAGTGCGTCGCGTGCGCTTTCGATACATTCCAGTATTAATTTGGCGGCTTTGTGAGGGTCCGATTCAATTGTCCACTTGCCGCCCAGCTCGTTATTGATTTCATTTGTAAGGTAGTTGACCACATTTTCACTTCCCGATATAGGTATTGTCCCTTCGGCGAAGAAAACATCAATTCCGCTTGCCACAAAATACTGACCGATAGCAATAGCTTTCTCGCTGACAGCTTCAAGACATGCCCCTACAACCGGCAACTGGGAGAGGTCGTCACCTAACCCTCCTTCGCGAACTATCTCACTGCATGCGACCAGGAGCCTTGTGTTGTCCACACAGCTGCCGCATGTTAAAACAGGAGGCATACCAACGGTTTCGCAGACTTCTCTCAGGCCTGGCCCAGCAAGCTCTAAAGCTATTTTAGGATTGGATAGCCCCTGTTTGCCGCAGGCGATCGTAGCACAGCCGGTTGTGAGTACCAGGACATCGTTGGCGATTAGTTCCTTTGCTAGTTCTATATGAGAATAATCCTGCGGCATTTTAGGATTCGTGCAGCCGACTATCCCGACTATTCCCCGAATCCTTCCGTTGATTATATTATCATTCAGCGGTCTAAAGCTTGAACGGAAACGCCCGCCCAGTATATATTTGATAGACTCAAAACTAAAGCCGCCCACCATCGAATTCTTTTCTTTAGGAATGTGGACCGCACCGCGGTTTTTGTAATTGCCAATAGCCGTTCTGACCAGTTCCTTTGCTATATTAAGCGCATTTTTTTCATCTATGGCAACATGCTCAACGCCAGCCATTCTTGCCTTATCCGTCGTAGTTACCAGTCTGGTATGGTAGCAGCTTGCTAATTTAGAGAGCCCCTGCATTATACATTGAACATCGACAGCCATTAACTCTATCGCCCCGGTAGCGATGACAAGTTCCTGGTTGAGGAAGTTGCCCGCGATAGGTATGCCGTGCCTCATCAGTAATTCGTTGGCGGTGCAGCAGGTTCCAGCCACAGTGATTCCCTTTGCCCCGACCTTTTTCGCCTCTTCGATCAGCTCGGCGTCCTGAGAAGCGGCCGCTATCATCTCTGAGAGAATAGGCTCATGACCGTGGACAATAATATTGACCTCATCTTCCTGAATGACGCCCATATTAACTTCACCTCTTCCGGGAAACGGTGTCCCGAAGAGAATATCCTGCAATTCTGTTGCCAGCATTGCTCCGCCCCAGCCATCAGCCAGGGCTGCTCTGCTTGCCTGACCGAGAATACTCTTATAGTCCTGGTCAACGCCCATCGTGCTGCGATGGAGCGACTCTGTTACTTCCCTGTCCACCGCACGCGGGGTAATGTTATATTTCTCCCATAGTGCCCGACGCGGTTTTGGGGCGCGAAGCGTCATTAACTGTACGCCCGAATGTTTGCCGAATTCACCCAAAGCGATCTCGCCGACATCGACAGCGATCTCATTTGCGCTTCTGCCTTCGGTTTCCACGCCGAGTTCTTTGGCAAGGGTATCGAGTTTTACCGTGTCCTTGATCTTATAGTCTGGCAGTTCCCCTTTGGCGGCGGCCAGAAAGACCTCCGCGACGGTACGGCCGTGGTCGCTGTGGGCACTAACGCCGGCTGCGACCATGCGGAGATAATTGCGAGCTACAATGGTATCGACATCGGCACCGCAAACACCGAGCGGGGCTTTTTTGGATATCCTGCACGGCCCCATCTGGCATATACGGCAGCATACACCACTCTTGCCGAATCCACACTGAGGCATCTGGGCATCGAGCCTGTCCCATGCGTTTTCCTGGCCGGCCTCAGCCATGAGAGCTATCATTTCCTGTGACGCCTTATCAATACTGCGTTTTTCCGGTTCCATAAGCTACCTCAATATAAAGACGCTTGTTTATTTGTCAATCTGTTCTGTTTAAAACTCAAAACCAAAGCTTAAAACCCAAAATTATAGTACTGTAATTATACACATCAAAAGCGGTTGTTCTATTAATTTCATACAGTTTTTTGTTACTTTTTGCCAAGAATGGTCATCAATCGGTCTTTTGCCCCGGATATTTCACTAACTAAGCTGCTGCTGGCGCCGATGACAGGTTTTCGTTCCAAGTCAGAGGACTGTATGGATGGTTCATATCCAAAACTCCCCAGGACGGTAATATCGCCTAATTGCGACTTAATAGTCTGCACCTGCCCTTCGTCGGTAACTTTATTGATAAAAGCCGCTACAGTCGATATTGCCATGGTTTTTGCCATATTCGCTATGCCGACGGCGGTCTCGATACTCCTTGACCCGGGTTCGACCACGACGATGAGTGCATCAATGCCCTGCACGCAGGCCCTTCCCATAAATTCCAGGCCTGCGGCTAAATCGACAATAATTGCTTCCTGCCTCTGGAGTAACGAATGCGCCAGCAGAGCCTTAAGGAAAGCTCCTTCCGGACACGCGCAACCTCCGCCGGCCTGTTCGATACAGCCCAGAACCAGGAGTTTTATCCCGCTGGTTTCGAGCCAGTATTTCTCAGGCAGATCGCTCACCGCCGGGTTCAGCTTGAAGTACTGACCATACGAACCGGGTTCGGAACCTGTTCGCTGGCTGATGAGTTCTTTCATCCCGATAAGCGGCAGGGGGGCTTTATCCGGCTCAACTCCAAGGGCCGATGCGAGATTTGCGTCACTATCGGCATCAATGGCGAGTACATCAAGGCCGTCTTTGGCTAATAATTGCGCCAGTATTGCCGAAACGGTGGTCTTTCCAACACCACCTTTACCGCTTACAGCAATCTTTATACCTGTATTATTCTGGTCCAAACGAACCTGCCTTTCTCATTCAGATGGGTAATCTGACCCGGAACCCGCAACTCTACTAAAATAGAGACAATTTGGCAAGGAAAAGAGCAGTATGGGACGAAATTTATTGAGATTGAAATATCCGGTTTTCGCATAGTGGGCACTTGACTTGATTGGGAAGCTTTGGTATCCTGCATGCGTTAATTCTGGCATAAGGAACAGGAGAGCGAATTGCGGGTACTATCCGGTATACAGCCGACAGGCAAACTTCATATAGGTAACTATTTCGGTGCGATGCGTCAGCATTTGCATCTGCAGGCCGAAAACGAGGGTTTCTATTTTATCGCCGACTATCACGCCCTTACCAGCTCGCCCAAGGCCGAAGAACTTAAGGGGTACTGTCTCGATGTTACGATGGATTACCTCTCACTCGGGCTGGATACGGAAAAAACGGTGTTCTGGCGGCAGTCGGATGTGCCGGAAGTTACTGAACTTGCATGGATTCTTTCCTGCAATACGCCGATGGGACTTTTGCAGAGATGCACAAGCTATAAAGATAAAATCGCACAGGGTTTTAGCCCCAATCACGGACTATTTGCCTATCCGGTGTTGCAGGCCGCTGACATCCTGATATTTGACAGTGATCTCGTACCCGTCGGAGCCGACCAGAAACAGCATATCGAGGTTACACGGGATATAGCATGCAGCTTCAATAATAAATACGGCAAGATTCTGACGATCCCGAAAGAACTTATTCTTGAAACGGTTGCGGTTGTGCCAGGCGTCGATGGGAGAAAGATGAGCAAGTCGTACGATAATACGATAGAGATATTCGAGCCGGAAAAACTGGTCAAAAAGAAGATAATGAAGATAGTTACCGATTCGACTCCGGTAGATGAAGCAAAGGACCCGAAAAAATGCAATGTTTTTGCGATGCTAAGACTTGTTGCGGAAAAAGACGAGTTGAAGATGTGGGAGGAAAAATACCGTACCGGTCCGATGGGTTATGGTGAGGTTAAGAAACGGCTGGCCGAGTTGATGGTAGAGTATTTTGCACCTTACCGTCAGAAGCGGGCCGAACTTGAAAATGATATTGGCTATGTCGAGGGTGTGCTGAAAAACGGTGCCGAAAGGGCACGCGCAGTGGCATCTGAAACGCTCAGCAGGGTGCGGGAGGCAGTTGGAGTCGGGGTGTAAACAATGGATGATAAACTGATAACTATCGCCGAATATGACCAGGAGTTTGAGGCACAGTTTGCCTGCAATATGCTCCAGGACAGCGGGATAAAGGCGGTCGTTGTCGGTGGTAATGTTAGGAGTCTGGCCCATCCCGCAATGTCGATGAGCGTCCAGGTTAAAGTTTTTGAAGCTGACGTCGAGCGTGGGCGACAGATATTGACAGAGGCAGGTAATAGCACAGAAACTATGGAGGATGACGATGGGTTACAGGGTTGATCTTGATATTTTTGCCGGCCCGCTTGATTTGCTGCTTTACCTGGTCCGCAAGGATGAGGTTGATATTTATGACATCCCGATATCGCATATAACCGCCCAGTATGTCAATCATATAGAGATGCTCAAGAAACTCGATATCGACCTTGCGGGCAGTTTTCTTGTGATGGCGGCGACTTTGATGGAGATTAAATCTGCGATGCTGCTCCCTCAGCCGGAGATTGAAGATGAAGGGGCCGAAGACAGCGGTGACCCGCGGGCAGAACTTATCCGCCAGCTTCTCGAATACAAACGATTCAAGGATGCCGCCAATATGCTTTCGGAATCCGCCGAGTCCAGAAAGCTCCGCCACGGTCGGCCTGACTCCATTATCATTGGACTGAAAGCCGATGACGAGCCGGAGGTTGACCTTGAGCAGATAAGTATCTGGACCCTGCTGGAGGCGTTCGATAAATTGATGCAGGCTACGGGTCGGTTGATGAAAATCGACCACATCACCGATGATACCCCGATAGACCTTTACCAAGTCGATATACTGCACCGGCTTCAGAGCGATGGGCCGTCCAGTTTTGAGGATATATTCAAAGACAGCAATAATCGTCTTGTGATGATAGGGCTGTTTCTGGCGATGCTTGAACTTATCCGCTCAAGACTTATCGGTATTGAGCAGCCCAAGGCTTTTGGTACCATATATCTTCGCTCACTGACCGATGAACCCGCCCAGCAGGCCGTTCAAAACGCTATCATCAAGATAACCGAACGGGAAGAACCGGCTAAAGCTGTGATACCAATAGTTGAGATACCAGCCAAAGATGATGCCGGCTCAATTGCCGGCGAACCTGAACCGGAATTGGGCGAGCAGAGAGCCTTGTGAGGTGGATTTTAACCGCACTTTAATGCTTACCATTTTGAGATCAAAAAATGTTTGACTCCATATGTGGGAAGTCGTTATACTCCAGCCGGTTGTAACTGAAGCGCCCGTAGCTCAGCCGGATAGAGCGCCGGTTTCCTAAACCGGAGGTCGCAGGTTCGAGTCCTGCCGGGCGTACTTCTTTTTCCCCCATGTCAACCGTTGCCAAACTGTTATTTTCACTGCTTAATTGACTGGCCCGGATAATGTGACGAGTGATTTCTCAAGCACATCTAAAACTTTCCGGGCTTCTTCGGCCGTTAAAACAAGGGGCGGCTGAAGACGCACAACATTTCCAAACACCCCTCCTAATCCGACAAGAACACCAGCTTGGCGACAAAGCTTGCGAATCTGTCTGGCCTCCTCAGACGCAGGAGTCTTGTCTTTATCTTTAATCAGTTCGATACCGATCATTAATCCCTTACCTCGCACATCACCCACCAAGGAATACTTTTCCTTAAACTCAAGAAGACTGTTCATCAGTTCATTCCCACGAGCCGTTGCGTTCTGTGGTAGTTTTTCATCTGACATAACATCAATATTGGCCATTGCGGCTGCACAACTAACAGGGTTTCCGCCAAAAGTTGATAAATGATCACCTGGGGTAAAAGCTTCAGCTATATCCGGACGAGCAATAAATGCGCCGATCGGAAAACCATCGGCGATACCTTTAGCCATACACATAATATCGGGTTCGACATCATAATGTTCGATAGCAAACAATTTTCCGGTACGACCAAACCCACTTTGCACTTCATCTGCAATGAAAAGTGCTCCGTTATCCTGAACTATTTTATTTGCTATTTTGAAATATTCAGGTGGCGGTACTATGATACCGCCTTCTCCCAATACCGGTTCAGCAATGAAAGCCGCCACGCCTCCAGCAGTTTGATAGCGAAAGACATAGTCAAGATGCTCAGCACAGGCAACACCACATTGTGGATATTTCAACTTAAATGGACAACGATAACAATATGGTGCAGGCGCAAAGGCAATTCCTGATAAGTAAGGCCCCGTTCCTTTTTTTCGAGTATAGTTTCCAGTGATGGACAACGTGCCTACCGTTCTTCCATGGAAACTCATTGTCAAGCAAACAAGTTCTCTACGATCAGTAAATTGCTTGGCTAAACGCATAGCGCCTTCAAGCGCCTCTGCACCGCAATTGCCGAAGAAGCTTTTTTGCAAAGCTCCCGGAGTTATTTGGGCCAATTTTTGGGCCAATTCAGCGGCACGCGGACTGTAATAAACATATGTGCAGCAATGTATCAGCTTGTCCAGCTGCTTGTGAGCAGCGTCAACTATTTTTGGATGGCCATGGCCGGCATTACAAACAGCTATTCCGCTAAAACAATCCAGGTATTCCGTACCATCTGTGTCAGTCATAACACAACCTGACGCCTGCTCAACAGTAACCGGCTCAAAACCACCTACCATGCTTGTGATCATATATTCATCATATAATTGTTTGGCATTCATGCTATCTTAATCTCCTTTCAAATATTCTCACTCCGGCCAGTATCTTTCGGTAATGATTTTATCTTCAGTGAAGAAGTCAATTATAGTTTTGCCCTGAGCCTTAATGTCGGCATACTGAGATTCTTTCATTCCGCCAAAGGGCAGATATGCCACGGGAGCAGGAATACCAACGTTAATGCCTATCATACCGCATTCTGTCTCGAGCTTAAACTTTCTCGCCCAATAACCGTTCTGAGTGTAAATCGAGGCGCCATTGCCGTACTGATGGTCATTGATAATTTTGATCGCTTCGTCAAGAGTATCGGCTTTGAGTATCACAACAACAGGGCCAAATATCTCGGTGTTATGAATATCCATGCCGGGTTTTACATCAGTAAATACAGTCGGTCCGACAAAATGACCTTTTTCACAACCGGGTACTACCAGATCACGGCCGTCTAAAGCAAGAGTAGCGCCTTCTTTTACGCCCTTTTCGATCATCTCCAGGATAAACTTCTTACTCTTGGCAGAAATGACCGGCCCCATGACCATTATCTCATCGGCCACCTTAGGATCAAGGGGATTGTCTACGATAACCTCTTTTGAGGCTTTGACAAAATTTTCGCAGACTTTTTTATACATATCGTCTCCAACGGCAACAATCGCAGAAGAAGCCATACATCTCTGGCCTGCACAGCCGTAACATGAACTAGCCATGTTACGGATCATATCATCCATTTTGGCATCAGGCATTGCAACGAGGTGATTTTTCGCCGCACCCATTGCCTGGAAACGCTTATTGGTTTTTGCGCATCTTTCAGCAACGATCTTACAGGTAGGTGTCGAACCAACAATCGAAACGCCCTTAACTATTGGACTGTCCATAAAGGCTTCAGCAACCACCCTGTCGCCGTTTATCAGGTTAAATACTCCAGGCGGGAGGCCGCACTGATCAATATAATCGGCTATAAGCTGCATTGTCATCGGAACCTGTTTTGAAGCCTTGAGTACATAAGTATTACCGGTGGCGATAGCATAAGGCAGAAACCAGAACGGCACCATTGCTGGAAAATTAAACGGTGCAATCATCGTAAATACACCTATCGGAAGTTTGATTACTTCGCCGTCAATGTCAAATGATGCTCCTATGAGTTTATCTCCCTGCTGCAGGATCGGCATTCCGCAGGCACTTTCTACATTTTCATAAATTCTTTTCATTTCGGCGACCGCATCCGGAATCGACTTGCCCATCTCCGCAACAAGGACTTCGGCCACTTCCATTTCTTTTTTACGAAGTATAGAGGCAAGTTCATACAATGGTTTGACACGTCGAGCTACGGGAGTCTGACCCCATGTTTTAAAAGCTTCAGCAGCGGCTTGAATCGCACTGTTTGTCTCTTCTGTGGTTGATAAAGGTGTTTTAGCAAGAATTTCACCGGTACTTGGGTTTTCCACATCTATGTAGCCGGTGTTTTCTGCTTCTCGCCATTGACCGTTAACATAATTTTTGACAATTTTTAAACTCACAGTAATCCCTTTCTTCTATAAATGTACGTACCTGACAGATAGTTAATACTTGAATCGGACACCTAATTCAGCTAATTCCGCTTTGATTTTTTTATACAATTGTTTATATTCCGGAATCGGCTGTTTTGTTTTCATATTCCAACACTCTTCATAGGTTTTGCCTTTTGGCGCATTTGGAATATTATCTTCATATTTTGCCAATAATTTTTTGAGGATCTTATTTCCTTCCACACGAGTCATCCCGAGTACGCCATGCGCTATTTCCGAAGCCCATCTTGGTTCCATCGGCGTGAAATGGTCGACTTCAGTGGCCTTTGTAACTCCTCCAAATTCTATAGATGCTCCGGAAACAATAGCGTTTAACACAACCGCTGCGGTTTCATACAGGCACATTTCCGTCATCGGACCGGCCGCCACATAGCTCAGAATGAAGAAGGGGAAATGGCTGTTTCGGCTAATACCCTGTGCACTAACGCTATTGGCCCATAAAACATTCCTGGGACTTGTGCATCCATAATTGACATGAATTGGAAATGTGAGCTGGCAAGAACCTTTCATCAAGAGTATGGAATTAAGGTGGTAAGCAACATTGGCTACAGCAGTTCCTTCCGGTCCGCCACAATAACCACCTAAAATGGGTGCGCTTTCGGCAACTACATGACCTCCCAGGTTTCTGACATAAGCAATCTCATTTAATCTCTCGTTACTGATCTTCATCTCCGCAATAGTACCGATCAGCCAACCATCAGTTGGTCTAAGGCCAAATTGACTTCCTGCAATTTTAGCCGCATCCGAACCTGCAGAAGCTATTGAATTCATAATAGGCAGACCCGGACGGCCGCCTTTTCGCAAAGCTGACCTGGCTAAAGTACTGGATCGCATGCAGGCAAGAATTTCCAAAGGACCTCTGGTGCGAACAAGTCTTCCTTCAAGATACTTAATTGTCGGAGTGGTGATGGAATTGGCCAAAGGAAGATATGACGCATAGGCCTCTAAAATACTTTCAAAGAGCCTTTCGTCGGACACGGCTGCTCCGCCTGCCCCTATAAAGCACCATGGATGAATATCGCTTTCGGGCTTGCGAGCGACCAAAGCCTTGGCATCATTTCCTTCGCCAAATATCGGGCTGCTGGGAGCTTCGGCCAAAGCTTCCAGAATTTCTTCGGCGGTAAATTTTATTATACGTTCTGTATCGGTACAGTATATTCCTACATCGGCAAATAGCTCTACTCCTGCCTTAAAAACCCTATCCGCCAAATCGTCATCACCGGACAAAGGATTTTCAGGGTCATACTTGATTTTATATTTTTTTGTAACTTCCCTTAGCTTTGGAACAAAGATATTTAAATCGAAGTTACTTTCGGTAGTGAAGGGCCCTTCCAGGGACCTATCAACGATTTCTAAAAGATTTACCATTTTTTTACCTCTCTCTGATTATTGTTTTTTTGACATGAATTCTAATGCAAGTGAAACTGCTCTTTCAGCGTCTTCGCCATATATATCAGCTCCAATCTCATC
>SDBT01001553.1_pt1 | contig 40633 bp, 43 predicted proteins | sample 2277101 | NCBI WGS metagenome assembly SDBT01 (sample SAMN10404973, study PRJNA504765) | marine sediment metagenome | isolation source: marine sediment core GS10_PC15, 103 cmbsf | place: Arctic Ocean: Southern Knipovich Ridge | collected 2010 | reverse complement strand
TGTGTGTGTGTGTAGGCTATAATTGTGGTTCTTTGCACCAAATCCTGTGCTCGATGCCACGACCTTGGAAATTTGTGGAGGAACCGATTGATTAGTCAATCATTGTTCGAATTTGCTGTTTGTGTCGACTGTTCTAAACTGACATGCACTACAGTTGTTGATCAAACCAGCTCAACTTTAGTGACTTGTCAATGCCCCTGGGTGTTCGCCTTTGTATCACAGGGAGAACGAAATCTGTTTAGCGGCGACGCCCACCCAGTACAGTAGATGATACACAAGGTGCTTTAATGGTGCCCAAAAAGCGGTCTTCTGAAAAATTGTGGGTTTTGGAAAAAAGACAGGAAATTTCCTCGCAAATAAAATTTTATTCCATCCACCTTCATTCACTTTCTATAAAGAAAAAAAATGACCGAACCGTGCGCCAGGTGTGGCGGTTGTGGCAATCATTCGTGTATTGAAAAATGCAAGAGGTGTGGTCAAACTGGGAATCACTATTGTGCTATAGAGCCGTCCATTAACGAATCAGGAGGGAAATGTGAACGCTGCAACAAACCGATGCCGAAAATCAATTATATTCAAAATTGGGATGGCGGGCTGGCACAACATGTGTCACATCCGGCGTGGATATGCAAGACGTGTGATCTGCATTCGGGGAAACTTTTTTAAAACAATAAAATCCACTCACACAACAACCACGACGAATGCTTATTTCTAAACGATTTATAGTAAACCAATTATCGTCATAGTTGCTGTGTTTGAACCCTCTCTCTCTCTCTCCATTCTCTTCCCTTTTCCACTGCACAAATTTCCTCCCCTCCTTGACACCTTTACTGGGGGGTTTTTTTTTGGTGCCCCTCACACATCATGCAACATCCAGAAGGTGGCTATTATTGTTCGACCTGTAATGTGACGTCGCGACAGAAAGCCGGATGGCTCCGGGTTTGTCAAATACCGCGCGGTAGAATTGTCCACCCCGTGTGCAATGCTTGTAAGAACCGAGGTTCGCAGGCATTGCCGACCCTTTTTTGGGACATTGTTGACTACGAGCAGCTGGTGGACGACAAGAGAGAAGTGACCATTAAGCAGTATGAAAAAAGGCGAGATCATTGGGTCATGCTTAAAATTTATGATGCAGACGGGCACATCATTAAAAATTAAATTGTCCCAATTTTTGTTGGTGGAAAGGGAGAAAGGAGAGAATATATATTTGCGAACCCCAGCCCTTCCCCAAAAGACAAATGCAGGGGAATGTGACGTCGAGCACGTCCTTGCGCAGCGTCATGGCCGCCGACGCCGAATTGCAGCATGGGGTCCTCGTCGAAGAGCGTCCACCGCCGGCGGCACCGCCGCCGCCGCCGCGTGCCTCTCTCGAAGTACGCGTGGCACAACGGCCTGGACGAGAGGATTACGGATTCCTCGTTGAGTTGCCCAACGGGAACCTGGTTGGCACTCCACCACGACCGCAACCGCGCAAACCTACGCGCGAGGAGGCCTTCGTAGAGCGGCTGGAGCAAGACAGCGGACGACGCTTCCTCAACAACCTGGCCAACTCGTATGGCATCTCGTTGGACAAGGTGCTGGTGACAGTCGACGAGCCGCTGCTCGCCGAGGAGGAGCCACCAGAAGCTGCAGAAGAAGAGCTCCGACCTCGAAAGATCCACCGGATCGCCCCCCAGATCATGCAGACATTGCACACGGCGGTGTTCGACATGATTTCTGCTTTTCAAAACACCGATCTGTATTCCTTCCCTCACGGGACTTCTGCCGACGACGTCCTTTCCTATGTGATCAACACCGACAATCACCTGTTCATCCAACTCTTCTTGCAATTGGCCAGCGCCGAAGCGCGGCAGAAGGCCTACTTTCAACCAAAGTACGACCAATATGAGCAGAACGCCGAGTTGATCAAACGACAGAAAATGAACCTCTTCCAGATGTTCCGGCAGCACTTTTGGGACCCCGACACTAAAAATTTTTGCTACCTGCCAGACACTGCCGGCGCCCCTGTGTGTTCCAGCGGAAGGACAATATACCTTTGAACGGATGTACTCCTTTTCCGGAAGGAGAAACCAAAGAGGAGTTGACAAAATGCGCACCTACCTACCTACCTACCTACGACGTGTAAAATCTTCGGTGTCTCAAGGTGATCGCGCGTGCCCAGGGAATGAAACTTTTGATCGTTGTGTCGCCCCTCCTTGCACCCTGAACTCCGCAAACAGTTGTACAGCCCAATAAACGAAAGAAGGGGGGGGGGAGGGGGAAAAAAAAAAGATACTCATCCTTGCGTTGGACGGGACCCCTATCACCTGCGAGATTTTGCCGTCGTCGAATTTTAACTCGATTCGGCTGCCTTCGATCGGATGGCTCACTTTTATTCGCTTTTCGTGGCCTCGATGTTTGAGGTGGTTGGCTATCACCTCGATGACCAGCTTGGAGATGCGCGCAGATGTGGAGCAAACGATTTCGTGCCTGCCGGGCACGGCTTCCATGATCGCTGCTACGGTGCGACCGATCCCGCCGCTAGTCTTGCCGAACTGCCGCGGAGAGCTTATGGCCACTTGAGGGGTGACGTGCACCCACCCATTTTCTTCGCAAATCCCCTGCCCGTGTTGCGCCCAATCCCCTCCAACAATGGAAGCGGCCAGTGCTGGGATGACGTGACGGTCCCACTGCTGGGTGAAATAGGTTTTCACGAAGAGCGGGGGCGCGAAACCTGACGCCATGAGCTGTTGAAAGTGGCGCAGGCGTCGTACGCCTGCTGGAAGCCCGTGCGACTCCATGTTGAGCGTGGATTGCATGCATTCCCACGCATGGGAATGAATTGAGTAACGCAGGGCATCGCGCGCTTGCCTATACTGTCGGTGATAAGCCAGCAGCCGGGTCAAGCCTGGTGTGTCCTTGCGCAAGGACGCAGCAGCAAAAACCAGCACAGCCATCGCGCCAATGCTTTGTGCGTCTGTGACGCGCAAAAGCGATGCTCGCCTATGTATGTATGCCAAAATGTATTGTCGCCACCGGAAAAAAAAAATGTCCCGCGCAAAAGAGAAAGGAGCGACGCACCCAGACATCAGTCTGGGATGAAGATCCGGAATCCTGTCCAGTCCAACATCCCGTCTACGGAGTATTCACGCGCGTCGTCCTCGTCGTCAGTCCTGGTCATTGCTCTGCACGTCAAACTGGGGATTCCACTGTATAAAACATCAGCAGTTTTGGCGGCGTGTATGCAACTCCACGTCTTCTCGAGCTTAGCCTGCCACTCGTTGGCAGTGGCTGCGTCAACGCGACACCGTTCCGCGAGCGGAAATCGCAAATGTCGTCGTAGGTAGGGCTCCGTCAGTAGATTGGTTTCTACCCAAAGGGCAGGGGCCCCGTAAGCTAGGGGTGGCGAAAACCAGCTACCGATATGTTTTTTTTCTGGGATCAGCGCCAGCGTTTGCATTTCGACGTACATCTGCATCAACGCGCCCGCTTCAGCGGAAACCATCGGCAGCTCGACTCCATTGCTGCCGGGGATCAGAAAAACCTGCGCGCAGGTCGTTGCATTCGGCGGCTGATACATGATGTCCGTGACTGGGTACGGCGAAGCGCTGCGCAGGTGCCCAATGACAACTGCATCTGGGATGTGGCGGTAGATGCCCCCGTCCCGTTTGACGTCTTGCAGCATTGTGACGGCTAGGTCGACGAGGTATGGAGCCTCCTGTTGTCTGATGGACATGGCGACTGGATTGTTTCTGTGCTGTATCTTAGAAGGGAGGCCCTCGGCCACAGGCCCCCCGTCTGGGGTCTTTGCAGCGACGTCGAACTCCCCTTTCGTCAACGGCACAAGTGGGACCACCCCTTTCGGTCTGCGGGGATGCACAGAATAGTGGTGTGCCGAGTGTCGAACACGCCGCACCTGGTGCTCTGCCTCTGCTGTCGGGACAGGGACGCCCGCTGGTTTGGCGCGGCGTTCGAGATTTGCGGCCCCTGCTGCAGCAGGGTCGGGGGCCTCCACCAGTCCTTTCAACAGACCAGCAAATCTTTGCATATATTTTTTTTAGGTGTGGCAAGTGTTCGCCGACGCGCGTACTGTTATGCAATATTGTATATATATATCTCTAAAATAAAAAGAAATATCGGCCAATCACAAAAAAAATCATGTCCGCGCCCTCACCCGCCCGAAAGCCGGTGGTCCGAAGCCTCCCGGCGCAGCCTCGGCATCTGTAGAAATGTCAAACGAGAGAGGCTCGGCAGAGTTCATCAATGGCTGGGTTTCGCGACTGGTTCTTTCGGTCATTCCGGAAAACCCGAAACACAGACAAAAACAGCACCCCCACAGCGTCAGAACAATCAAAACGATCCACCAGACATCGTTCCGAGTGGAGGCGTCGGTGGTCGGGCTGGAGAAGCGCTCGCAGCTTTCATGTTTGCAGCCACATTGGGCAGGTGCCACCAGGACGCATTCGCGATCGACTTCTGCACATTGACCGCCGCACGTCTGGTTGGCATCGTTGAAGAGGCACCCACAAGCCTGACCGCCTACTATCAACCGGAAAGAGCAAGTGCAATTGAGATCGCCTCGCGAACAGACGTCGCGAGTGCAGGAGTCGGCATCGTCACAGTCCCCGTTACATCCTTGCGGCATCCCAAGGCTTGAGCATTCGTTGATTTGCGCACAAGGGTCGCCGGCGCCCGTTGTGGGGGCACCGGTGGTCGGAATGCCCGTGGTGGGAACACCTGTTGTTGGGAGGCCGGTGGTCGGCATGCCAGTTGTGACAGCAATACAAATCTCCTCTTTGCATGCGCAAATGCCAGGCGCTTTCTCGAAACATTCCAAACCTTGCATGGTGCAATTGCCGCTGCATCCTTGCAGAACATGGTCAAAGACGCACCCACACGCCCTTGGTCCGAAGACGCACGCGCATGTATTACCATTTACACAGACATCCTCGGTGCAGTCATCCCGGTCGTCGCAGACCGCAGAACAGTCGAAACATTCGTCGATCGGAGCACAGGGGTCGGGGGACCCAGTGGTTGCGACACCAGTCGTTGGAACGCCAGTGGTCGGGACACCGGTCGTGGGGACACTTGTGGTCGGAACACCAGTTGTGGGGACACCTGTGGTCGGAACGCCTGTTGTGGGAACGCCTGTGGTCGGGACACCTGTGGTCGGAACGCCTGTGGTCGGAACACCAGTTGTGGGAACGCCTGTGGTCGGAACGCCTGTGGTCGGAACAGCTGTAGTCGGAACACCTGTTGTGGGAACACCTGTTGTCGGAACGCCTGTGGTCGGAACAGCTGTGGTTGGAACACCTGAGGTCGGGACACCCGTGGTCGGGACACCTGTTGTGGGAACACCTGTGGTCGGGATGCCCGTGGTACCAGTCGGTGCCGGTTGCTCGCCACCGGAGGTCCCCGTGGTGAAACTCGGCGGTGGACAGCTGGCATTTGTACATTGCCCCCCGAGCGTGAAAATGCCTCCGAGTTCCAACTCACAGAACTGGCATCCACACACGCTGCAATTCAGCGCTCCTTCCCCCGAACAACATGTCCCTGGCTGATCCAAGCAAACGAACCCAGTCGTACCGGTGGTTCCCCCGTCAAGGCAAGTGTCGTTCGTGCAATTCTGTCCTGGAAAGAAGGATCCGCCAAGAAAGTCGCGACAGAACTGGCATCCACACAATCTGCAAGTTTCGTCGACGCAGCAAGCCCCGAGTTCATCCAGGCACACTCCCGTCGTGCCGCTAGTACCCGATGTACCGCTGGTCCCCGATGTACCGCTGGTCCCTGTAGTGAAAGCGTTTGGAGGGCAGGTCACGTTCGTGCAGGTCGAGTTGGGCCCTAAGAAGGTCCCGTTTGTGAGAACGCAGTCAAATGGGCTGCAAACCAAACAGGTTGCATTGGGCAAACAACATCCGCCCGGCTCGTCCCCAGGTGGCCCGAAGCCCGTTGTCCCACTGGTCCCTGAAGTGCCCGATGTCCCGCTGGTGCCTGATGTGCCGCTGGTGCCGGAAGTGCCCGATGTGCCGGATGTCCCGCTGGTGCCTGATGTACCGCTGGTGCCGGAAGTGCCCGATGTCCCGCTGGTGCCGGAAGTGCCCGATGTCCCGCTGGTGCCCGATGTCCCGCTCGTGCCTGTGGTGATCGTTGAACAATTCGTCGTTGAACAGTTTTGACCGGCGAACCAAACTCCAAAAAAGTCGGTACAGTCAAGTTCATTGCACCCGAGACACGTATCGTTGACCAAACAACAGGCTCCCTGTGAAACACCTGTAGTTCCGGTGGTCTGACCTGCAACCATCCCAAAGCTCGTTAGTAGCAACACAACGCCCCCAATCCAACCTACTTTGCTGGTGGTGCCGGTAAACCACATCCTGACCTACTGGCAGAGTGCAGGAGTTAAAGGGGCAAATGACGCGCTCTCTCTGGGAGACTCACTGGATCGCTCTGCATATATGCAGTGGTTTTTATGAAACACGGCTTCTTCACCGGCGACCAATTTGATGCCGCTCGTTTGGATTCGAGGCCTCGGTCTATAATATTGCGCATGGTTGGTGGACACAGGTGCATCGATCGTGCTGCCTGTCAAGCACAGGCATGTCATACATATATTTTTTTTTTTAAAAAAATATATATGTAATACAGTCAGCTTGGGAATGATTCGCGCGATGCTGGAAAGAAGTCACCTATCCACCACTGCGCCAGGGCGATCGCCAGATCCACCTCTTCCTGAAGGAAGGGGTGGGCTTCGTGCAAGGTTGTCGGCAACTGTGTCATCGCCGCCGCCAGAAGCTGCAGGTCGGTCCCAGCCTGAAGCAAGCGCTCGCTGATGAGAGTTGTGCAGTTCTGCAGCAATGCGCGTCGGTCTATCATTTGCTGGAGTCTGGCATTGTCGCGAAAGTCGTCCAGCACGACAATCCCGTCGAACGATGTGTCTGCCACGGTGGACGTGCGCCGGATCACACCGAAAGACTTTTCTAGCGGGAACTCGAGCAGGCGTGCTTTGACAGTCGGAGTCAGAGCACACCCAAAGGTGATGCCGAGCTCCTGCTGATCTCTGAAACAATGGATGCTTTCTCCACGCACCCCCATGGCAACTTTTGCGCGAATGGCAGCTTTCAGGATATTTTCTAGGGTTGCGGGGGTCACACGGCACGGCGCAGACAAGGGGATGCGATCTTCCACGATTTGTTGGAATTCCAGCTCGGCAAACTGTGTTAAAAACTCCCCAATCCCGCCATCCGTTTGGTCGATGACAATGTCAGTCATCGGGGAGGGAGCGGGGTTTTTTATTTGAGAAATTAATTTACATCCCTCCCTCTCCCCGGTGTCTGCCCTTCATGGACCGGGCAAAATTCTTCGACGCCACGCGCGCCGCGATGTCTTTGGCCAATTGGCACGACAACGTGTACACAACCCAGCAGAAAAGCGCCGAAGAGCAGCTGGATCTCCAGATTAAAAAAAGCAAGCTCAAACGCAAGCGTGGACGGCTGAGTCAAGAGGCCGCCAACGTTTTCGACGAAGACAGCGTGCAGGAGTCGCTCGACCAAGCCATAAAGAATTTGACTGCCGCAGAGCAAAAGATGGAAGAAAGGATGAAACGGCGATGTCCTGACAATCGTTTCTTCTCGCTGGGCGAGGAAAATGGCGCCTTTCTGCTGCCCGCGGACCCAAATAGCACTCGGCCAACATCGGAGTTGGTTCCTGCGGAACAAGGAGACCAGTTAAAAGGTGTCGGCGCGCGGCTTGCGCAAGATCTTATGGACGACGATTTCCTTGCAAACGTCGCGGTTGTTGTCGCGAATGCAATTAGACCAATTCGCGAGAACCGCGACGGAGGCACCCTGACCACGATGGCCCAGGGGTGTGTCGCGCCACAGCTGCAGCTGAACGCGGCTCCAATCACGGGGGAGATACACAGCGTTGCGTTCATGGAGCTCTGGTTGCGCGAGGCAGACACGACGCGCGGAGAGCGCTCCTGCAAACGCACCAAACACTGCGAGGGGGCCAAGATCTTCCGGACGCACACGCTAGAGGGCGCGCCCAGAGCCCTGCAGGAGTTCCTCCCGTTTGAAGAGCGCATGCAGTTCTATGGAACGGGCACCCACTCGACCGAACAGCCGGGGGAGTGTTTGCTGTGCAGGTTGATGGGAGTGGGTGTCTCGTGGACGCTGACTGCCAGCATGCTCGAGTCGCAGGACTACAGCGACGTCCACTGCTACTTCGGAACGCTGTTCAATGTGCCGGGCGAAATCCTCAAAGATTTCGCCTACATCAACCCCCCAGGACAATTCTTTGGGTTGCTCGCGCCAGTGGTGATGTTCTTGCCCGAGATGTTCCAACCGGTGAAACGAAGGGGCACAGAGCATCTGCTGGCGCTGGCCTTCATCTCGGAGTGTCGCTGTCCAGAAACGGAGGCAGCGCCCGTTCAGCATTTTCGCTGAGGGTTGGCAGCGTGTTTGTCGCGGGCGCTTCTGCCAACCCTAGCCCTCCTATCGCTCGCTGGGTAGCGCGCGGTCTGCCGACTGTCTTCGTGCAGGAGGCGGGCGGTGCTGCTGCTGACCGTTGTTGCGCGTCTCGAAGAGAGTGCGCAACTCCCCCCCCCTGGGATCCGTTGAACATGTGGCCCCTGATACAAAGAAGAGAATATCCGCAAACCTATTACGCAACGGTTGTCGACCGCATCGATCAACTGGAAGGACAGATCGAGGCGCTCGGCGCGCTCGACAGCTTTTGCGCAAGGCAGCGCCTGCAGCACTTGAGATCTCTGCAGGATGTCTGGCTGGTCCAGGCGCTGTGCATGGAGCAGCGCCAGGTGTTCCAGGCCAGCGCTGCGGCTGGCGTGCCCGCGCCTCCGCTGTGTCTCCCCAACCTGACATTTCTGATGATCTACCTGGGCTTCTGGAGCACGCGCTGGGAAACAGCCAGAAACGACTCGCCCTTTGGCGAGCATTCGTCCCTTTTGCCGCTGCTGCGGTTCTTCGGGAAGTTTCTCCCGCATGCCTGTCGACGGCGCGACATGGTTCACATCATCGAGAAAACCCTGCTGGCCAACGAGATCCCAGCGCTGAAGTCCACCCTGCTCTCGTGCATCGTCCACAGCTTGCTCGGCGATTACTCTTGGTGCCGCAGCTCGGCCGGCTTCTTCGCCAGAAAACACGTCTACCAATTCTTCGTGCTGTCGAACATGACCGAGCAACGGCTGGCGCGTTGGTGCGCCGACAACATTCTGTTCGTGTTGTTTGCCGTTCGAGAGTATTTGATGTACATGATACAGCGCGTGCCTGCGCTTCACGCCACCCTGGAGCGCCTGTACTACTGGGCGACGATTGTCGACTCGACGGTCACTGCGCTGGACCACGTTCGTTGCATACTCAGCCGCCGCGCCATGCGTCTCGCCCACGGCTACGCGCCAGGGTCCAGGGTGGACGCGCACGAGTTTCAGCGGCAACACCCGCGCGCGGTCCTCAAGGGTTGCGTGCACGACAACGCTGCCCTCGGAGCATTGCTGCAGTCCGAGACAGAGGCCGCCGGCTTGTTGTGCACGGGCATCCCCGAATCACTGCTCTGGCAGTGCGGGGCCCCGCTGCTGAGCAGGTGCGACCGGGTGTTTGCGCAAGCAGCCAAACGCATTTTGGCTGTGTCGCCACGCCCCAACGACGACTGTGTGGTCTTTCACGTCACGCGCGCCATGCGCGCGCTCGTCTGCCGCAGCGCGCCTGAAATGGTGGTGGGCCAGGCGCACGCGCAAGGCAGCTTGCAAGGGTTCTACGCCTTTCAGGCGCTGGATCTCCCCCGCGATCTCATCCCGCAGCTGCGCTATGTCCTGCGCGAATCCTGGCAGAGGGTGCGCGACAAAAGGGCCCCCGATTGGGGGTACGACTGGATGGTGAAGATCTACGGCTTGACGCTGGACAACTGTTGTCTGTTTCGCACGGCCACGGGGTTCTTCGTGAACGATTCCGAGAAAAGCGAAGTCCGGACAGCCCTGACACGGATATTCCAAACAAACCGGCGGGACTTCTTCCTGCTGTTGGCCATGATGGAGGCCATCGTCTACGAACGGTCGCTGCTGCTGTACCCGCTGTCTGGCGCGACGGTTATCCATCAGCAGAAAACCTTTGCCGCGGATGGGGCAGGCGTCGCCACGACGCTTCTTTGGTGTCCCAATTGCACGGAATTCAAGCACGGGCACATCGATCCTGTGGGGCGGCGGCCCACAGGAAAGAGCCGAGCCTCGGCGAAGACGCACGCAGACATCATTCACGACATGGATCTGGAGGACCCCGCGCGCCCATTCGATTTGTACTGCCTCCTGGGAAAAAAACGCCGCCCCAGGCGCGACCACACCGACCCCGATACGCCCATGTCGCACACCGCGCAAGCCTGCAAAACGCTTTTGGGGCGAACGTGTTACGCACAATGCGCGGACACTCTGTGCGTCCCTGTCGATCTGCTGGGGAGGATCGCACGCGTGACCGACATTGTCACACTCCGCACGCGCCTGTTCTACCTTTGCCCGTTTTGCGGGGCGCTCACAGTCTTCCGGTACAAATCGTTTCGGGGGACGAGCCCCATGACCATGCACTGCGGGTGTCGCGCGGGCAAGAAAGCCGGGCGCCCACTGGCGCCCTCGGCGCCTGCGCGCCGCGATTGCGTGCTTTGCGGCGAGTCGAGAACAGCGTTTCGCTGGATTTTGTTTTGGAACGACGTCGAAGACGTCGGCTTCCGCGTCGATGCCACGTATCGGGTGCGAGGCGCCCTGCGCGTATACATTGCGCCCATCTGCACCAAAAAGCCGTGCTCGACAATCAATTTTGGCAACAGCAAGGAGTATCTCTGGCGGTTCAGCGAGATCTTGATGATTACGCGCAGTCGCAACGCCAGCGCCGTCACTCGAATAGGCGAGCTGAACTTGCTGCACACGTGGACGTATGCCCCGCGCACGGGGGTGAAGGATGCCGCCAACTCCGCGTTCGATCGCAAGCATGGCGTGGCCGTGGATCAACTAATGAAGGTTCGCCGCAGTAGGTTCGACGACGGCCGATGGTGAACCGGTTCGTTTGCGTTTCGCGCGCGTGCTCAACGACAGCGACGTGAGACCGTCTCGCGTCTCCTTATCTTGGGCGCGTGACGCGGGGTCTGTCTGCGTTCCCAGCAATTTTATCAAATAGTCTTTCGACAGGTCCACCTTTTCTTCGGCGGTGAGAGGGTCTGGCAGCTGCTGTGCACGCTGTTCCAACGCTTCGCGTTTAGTTTGGTTGAAGGGAACACTGGACAAAAGTTCGTGCACGAAATCCGCGTAGGGCAACAGGTTGCTTGTGTACAGGAACGCCAGCCGTTCCATGTCCTGAATGTCGTTGTTGATCAGGTCCAACTTGATGGTGCGTTCGTCGAGACCTTCCCACTCGAAGCGGACGTACTCTTGTTCCAGTCTTCGCCTGGCACGTTTTTTGCTCACCCTGTCCTGGAATTTCTGGATGCGACGTTCCCGCGTCCGGCGCGTCATCTCCTGGAACAGATCAGTCAGCACGTGCGACATTTTCATTTTGAGGTAGACAATCAGACGGAGGAACCCGGGCAGTGTGAGGTCTGTGGCCGTGGCTGCAGCCCGAGAGGTCGTGTCCCCGACGATGACAGCGTACGGCACTTGCAGCGCAGTTGCCATACCCTGTTTTAGCATTTTCTCGTGCTCAATAAAATCGTCTGGCTCGGAGACAGACGGGGCTGCTGTAATTTTCTGCCGCTCGTTCACCGTAAGCACTGTCGGTCCGCCAACGCACACCTGTGTCATCAAATCTCGGTAACTGCTGGATTTGCCCATGTGGCGCGCCTGTTCCCAAGCCTCGTTCATCTTGTGTCGTTTGTCCGCTGCTTGGCGTTGGACCTGGTGCAAGATGTCGTTGGAAGCAAAGCCGCTGCTTTCAGCTTCCCGCAGCGCGAGGTTTTGCCGAAAGAGCTCTGGCGCCGGCATCACGTTCTGTACTGCCGGCGGGACCCCTGGCTCTGCTGTTTCCGCAACCAATCGCGGGATTGCCTTCAGCCCGGCGGCTTTGTGTTTCAGCGTGTTGATCAAAATATACGAGAAATACAGATTCTTCAATTGAATGATTGGCGACGTGAGCGCGCCGTCCTGCTGGGGACTGGCGTTGAAATCGTCCAGAAACAGCACGGTAGGATCCGGCTTGTCCGCGTTGACCCCGTAGAATTCATAGCGCTTGGCCCAGGCCGTCGTGACAACATTCATGCGATAGGTGGCGCCCAGTGTTTCGGCCAAGATAACCGGCAACATCACTTCCTGTTCGGCGTTCCAAGTCCAACGATAGGGGACAATGCCCAGAGTGTACCACTCTTCGAAGATTTTGCGCCCCAGTGTTGTCCACCGCTCGAGGAATGCCTTGCGGTGGGGCGCGTCGAGCTCGACGCTCTCTTCGTCGGCGTACAGATGGATGCCTGCGCCGAAGACCTTCTGCAGCAGGATGTGCTTGATGGCAGTGACGAAGTCAAATGTGTGGAAAATCTCGCGCGCGAGCCGATAGTCGTGGTGGTTGACGGCTGACCGAATCTCTTCGGTGTTTATTCCTCCTATCGAAAGCAAAGACATTTTTTTGCGTCGTGCGCTCGTGAAGGGGCATTTTTGTTTATGTGGTCGGCATCTACTGTTTCGGGGTTATGGCCTTACTTTCATCGCGCCCCGGCTGGCGACGAGTGCGTTTTTTTTTCGGTTGAACAGGAGAAATCGTTCTAAATGTGTGTGTGGGTGTATATATATTCAATGGGGGGGTCCCCTTTTTAGCAGAAACACACACGCACGTCCACGATTCCCCGCACCAAAGAGGGTGGGCTCGTATATGGCAGAACGAAAGCATGTGCCGTGTCCCATCTGCTCTCGAGACTGCGATGCTCGCCTGGCGGCGATAATCGGTTTGCCGTGCGGCCACACCCACCACGCGCAGTGCGTGGTGGACCAAAGGGGCAACTGGAGCATCCCGTTTTGCGAAGCCACCGAGGCATGCTTCCAAGCGACCATTCGCACAAAAGCGATCCAACAGGTCGAGCGCATTCGCTTGGAGGGAGCGGTTCAAGTCATTCCAGAGAAGGCGGTCCACAACTGGTTGCCACCGGCGATACTACAACACATGGACGTTGAGAGGGGCGAGCAGGACAGGTCTTGCTCGCGATCGTCGTTTCTGCGACGGTGTGTCACCGCTCTTGTGCGCCCGTTACTCGCCTACGCTGCTCTGGAAGGAAGTCTCTCCACGCACGGAGATGGCGACATCTTGCGCCAACTGGACGCAGGGGCGCCCCTGAACCAATTGCGTGGCAGGAACAATCGGCGCATCGACTCGCTCTATTTGCTGACTCAGTCGATGCCTGAGTGCAGTCGCGGCGACTTTTTCGCGAGTTTGGGGCGCAACACCAAGTTCGCGGAGATCAGTGCATTGCGGGCAGCCACCGAAGACGGCGTTCACCTGCTCAATCTGCTGAAAGCTCTCGGGTTTACGACGCATTGCATTGGTTGTTTTGGCCGGATCGCAGAGTTCGCCCATGCCTTCGACATCGAGTATCGGCTTTTTTACGCAGAGGTGTGCGGCGGAAGCATGCGGACACTGGAGTCGCTGCGGTTGGACGAAAAAGATTTCAAGGCGCTGGCCACACGCGCGAGGGACATCGTGGCCAGCACGGGCTTCGAGGCCGGCGACATCGAGCATCTCCGGCTTACAATGGACACGTGGAAACGCCTTGGGGCAACAGTGGAGCTCTTCCGAGGCATCCCTTTGTCGGCGAGGGACGCCCTTCTTCACTGGGGGGCATTTTACACTGGCCCCCAGGCCTGCGAGCATGCCTTCCAGCAAAACTTTGGCGTCGCCATGTCAGCGCTGGACGTCGCTGCTACTGCGGCGACGCCAGCAACAGGCGCTGTTGGCGACGCGCCACTCGGTAGGCGACGCCCTGCTGCGCTGGCGCAGCAATCACCGTTGGCGCCGTTGGCAGCCACAGCATCGGCAACCGGCGGAACAACAGGGTGAGCACGGCTTCGTCTGCAATGGCCAGCAGCACGTCCGCCGTGAACAGAGTCAAGTGGCGCGGAGTGACGGTTGCGCGCAACACTTCCGGGAACCATTGCTGCAGGTGTTGCAACGACGGGCAACATTTGAATATCCCGCCGACGCCAATGTACAGTTCGTACCGCGTACGATGCCCGAAAATGAGATGCTCGTCGCGCACAACCCCACTCGCCGCCTCCGGAAATGCCTCCCAGATACGCGTGGCCAACCCTGTCCTTTGGGCGACCATCGACAAATACAAAGAGTACCCCACAGCCAGCGGCCGAGGCAACGCCGATCCTGCCTTCTCTCCCTCGCTTGCAACAACCGAGATCTCCGGCCCCGGAGAATGCACGGCTAGGCGCAACACGCGCTGGAAGAGCCACTCGTCGGCCTCCCGGAAAAAGGAGCGTTCGGTGATCTGCATGGTATATACGTGCTGACTGGCACAGGGCTCTTCGCCGGCTTATCTATAACGAGAATGGGCGCTGTTTTGACGATGCTCGCCAAGGTTTACCCTGTCTGGCTGCGGTCGTGCGACTCTTATATTTTGTATTTCATTCCAGAACACAGACGTTTCTACGACGGCGGCCGCGACTCCCTCCGCGTGGCGTGGATCTGCGCCCTTTCCCTACTGATGGTCGTCGCGCTGATCGCGATTGCGCTGCTTGTAAATCGCATCGTCAACATTGTCAAAAATCATTTTTAGCAGTCGCGCGTCGCGCTGCCGCTCAGAGACATGCGAGAACCAGACGAGCGCGCAGTCCTTCTCCCCGCTTTGGCCGACAGCGGCATCGGCATTGTCAGCGCTGTCGGAGTCTGTTGCCGGCCAAAGCGGCGTCGCCCTGCTGTGGGCCAAGCCAGAAGGCAGTGCTCGCGACAGGTCTTTTTGCAATCGCGAACAGTAGTAGGCGTCAAGCAGCGGGGATTCTGCCACTATCTGCTGCAATCGCTTGCTTGCCCACAGCGCAGACTGAGAGGCCGCCACATCCTGGTCGGCAGCAAGAAGTTCGCGGGCGTGCTCGACCAGCAAACAGAACTCGCTTTCGTGGCGATGACTGCTGAAGAAAAAATGGAGGGCGGCGTTCGGGTGCCCCTGGCACAGGGGTGCGTTCTTGGCGATCACTGCGTGATAGACCAGAGCAGCGTCGCTCAGCCGCGCGTGTTCGAAAAGCAGCGCTCCTAGTTTGATGCCGACGAGGAACAATTCCCAATGGATGCAGTGCCAGGGGAACTGCAGATAATGTCGCTGTCCTGTCATGGCCCACGACACCTGCCAAACGAAACGCGCCTCGGCCTCTGGCCCAGAGCGCGCTCTGGCAGTCAGTCGCGTCGTTCGCGACGCTTGCTCGAACACATACAGCAAGGCGAAATACCTCATCAATGCGCGGCACGAGCGCCCGTACAATCGCGCGTGCTCCCTTGCCCGGCCCAATTCGTCTAGCAGCACGCCCAGCGGCGTTTCTAGCTGCCAGTGCGTGTCATCCCAGTGCATCTCGTTGAGCTGGGATTTGGCGAACCGGAAAACTCCCTCTTGTTTGAAATCGGAAACAATGTCAGCCTTGACCTGCTGCTGGTGGTGAAGGGTGGACGCCATGCCTTCGGTGGTGGTGAGGGGGAACTTCGGTCTGGCGGTATATACACTACACACTTTGGTTTTGCTCCAGAAGTCTCGACGCGACCAACCAGAGAATGGGCGAGGGATTCTGCCTGAAAGATGGGTGCAACAGTCTCTTGTTCGTCCTGGGCGTGCTCTCCTTGGTGTTCTTGTCGATCTCTCTGTATGAAATCGTGCAGATGGGGGATGCAAAGACCGCGACACTGGAGCCGCGCGGATGGCTCTTCTGCGTAGCATATCCTTTGGCCAAGCTGGTGTTGTCGGTCATGTGGTTCGTGCTGGCGTGCTACGACGTGCACCGAAAGTGTCGAGTGGGGCGGGCCGACTACTACTACCTGCCCGAGTATCTCACCGAGTTGTTCTCCATCGTGTTGACCCTGTTTGTGATGGTCGTCCCCCCCGCGCTGATCGGGGCCATCGCTTTCTGTTTCAAATTCGGTTTCGTTGGCGACAACACAGTCATCAGTCTGGGCGGAGACGAGTTCACCCAACTGCTGCTCGTCCACGGCGGCATTGTCAACACGGAACTGCTGTTCTTCACGTTGGTTGTGGAGCTGTTTCCAGTGTACGTGCTGCAGATTTTCCGCGTTTTTTGATGTCACCCCTCCGCTATGCTCACCGCCCTTCCTCCTGAGATTATGTCTAGCATGGTTGGTTATTCGCGCAATTACGCAGCATTGCGTCTGACGTGTCGTCGTTTACATTCGCAGATAGACAAACGGACGGTCGCGCGTCTCGTGTACGAAGATCATGATCGCCGCCTGTTTTGGCTCTTGCGACGCTCGCGTGTTCCAGACGCAGAATGGCGCAAGCACGACACGCGGCCCCCTTTCGCGTGCCTCGTTCGTTCCTTTTTTTTGTTTCACGACTGTTACCCCCCCTGTCATGTTTGCCCTTGTAGGGCAGCAATGTAACAGCACATGGCACGGTCGCGATGGGCAAGCTTACTGTCGCATCTGCGCCGATGGCACTGCCCCTTGGCGCAACCTTACTGTCTACAAAAGGGGTATGGCCCTGGCGATCCCTTTTGTGATCAGGCGCGTGTGTTCGTCATGTTACGTGCGAATGCGCAACCGCTTCTTTGTGAACACGCGCAGGACCGCCCGGCAGGGGGTCAGCTATGGCATGCGCAAAAGACTGAACCTGTGACCCTCTGTTAGACTTTTCCGGCATATTTTTTATATATATATTACACGCACATACACACATATTTTCACAGGGGTACGATCTATAAGAAAAAAACACACATACGCTGTGCCACATCCATTCTTTCTTTCTTTCTTTCTCGGTGACGGAACGCGCACTCCCCCAAAGATGCATGGCGACGAGCCGGATTATCCCTCTCAGTTCAACTGTTCGACATTAGTCTACATAATAGGCATTGTTTGGGTGTTTGTGTACTTTGTTCTGCTGTTCATAGAACTGGGGTTCTTTCGCTATCTAAACCTATGGGCGTTCGTCCTTGCATGGACGGTGATCGGGATTTTCTTCCTGGGTATCGTCCTGCCCTGCACATTGATGGCACAGCAAAAAATGGACGATACGACGCCACGCATTTGGTACTCACCCGCTGTTGCGCCTTCTACAACAATTCTTCTTCCTCCTGCCCCGCGGCAACGCGCGCGCCCCTACGAAACTGGATCAACAGCGCTGTACATTTCCGGCGGGATTTTTGTGGTAATTACCAGCTTTGTGATTTGGCACTTGACCAAAAACGTCGGAGAATGTTGCAGTGCGTCGTTGAGCTCGGTTGAACCCAATGTGTTGGCGGTGACCAACGCGTTGTTTCAGGTTTGGCTGGTCGCGATGATCATCATAGCATACACTTTTACGCGGGCCGCTTTTGCAAATTATTACACTTCAAAAATGAGAAAAAGCGAATGATAGACGCGTGCATCGCTTTGGAGGGGGGGGGGGGGCCAGGCATTTGGGGGATAAGCAAGCCTACGCAGATGGCACAAATCTCTGTCCGCCTTTTTCTGTATCGCCAGCCCCCAGATAGACATGCTTTTTTATTTATTTTTTTGTTGAATAAACTGAAGACAACCCCACAGCAAAAAGTTTCCATTAAAAAACATTGCCAGGTGCATCAGCGGCCCAGGCAGCCGGCACCCCGGCGTGCTGCGAAGCAGCAGCAATCCCGTATAAATCAGCGCGCAACGTGTCTGCCTCGCCTTGTATAGCCTCGGCATTCCGCTGTTTTGTGTCGATAGCCTGCCACAGCGCGTGATGACACTGTTGGAGTTTGAGTGTTAGACGGTGCAAATTCTTGCGCCCTTTCTTTGTGATCGTCTCTCCGCCTGCCAATGTTTCACGCAGGACGCCCAGCAGGTTTTCCATGGTAGCAAACATTTGCTGCATCTCGGTATCATTCAGTTTGACAGCGCTTTCGCTGGTGCCATTCATCGTGGAAGCAATTCGAGGGAGAGGCGGAGGGATTTTTTTTTTTCGCCCCCCGGTTACAGCAACCGAATGATGCCCTCGCTCCGAAAGTCTGTAGGGAAGATCTCCACGACCTCGTAGGCCTCGGGGTGATGCTGTATGGTACTCCTGCCCTTGAGATCAGCTAGCCGTTTCCCCAGTTTGTTCACAGCATCTTTGGGGTCGGTCGCCCCACAAAGGAACCCCTGATGCTTTTCCAACAGAAACATGGGGATGTCGTGGCGCGGGACACAGAAGAGACGAGGGCGGAAGGTGTTTGAGTCGACGACGACACAGACCGCGGAGTCGTCTTCGTTCCACTCTCCTGCCTGCGCTTGAGGGTATCTGCACGCTCGATAGAAAACTCCGTTGTCCAGCGCGGAGGCAACGTGGGACACAGCCAACACCCCGACGTCGGTGAGCGGGGGTTGCAATTGTGCAGCGTGGATCATCAGGTGGGTTTCCCCAGAGGGCGCATGCAAGAGCAGCAAGGTCGTTTTGCGCGTCACTGTCTCCTCTTGTTTGACGCTTGGCGTTGGGAGCATGTCCATCGCGTCGTGCGTCTTAGATTTCTTCACGGAATCCACGGCCCCGTCTTGTTCGTCTCGCGACTCTTCGGCGACGTGGGGACGAGAGCGCCTTTTCCTCGACGGTTTATGGCGAGTTTCCATGGAACGGGGCTATCCTGTGCACACACAGGCGCCTGCTTTGCTGTTACATATATATATATAATATTTATTATGCGTGTAGATTTTTACAATGCCCCGCGCTTTGTCTGTATCTCCCCTGTTGCAACCAAGTCGCCGGTTGCAAGTTTGATCGTCCTGTGCGAGTGCCGCTGCTGAGCGTTCGTCGGCTGCAGCGAATGGTAGTAAACATCGGAGAGGTGATAGACGGCGCCGTTGCTCGCCTTGACCAGCAGCAAAGGGGAGTCGTAGGGCCACGGGATCACGGCGCGGTCCTTGATTGCATAGAACAAGGCTTGCCCTGCACTGGCGCGCGCGGTCAATTTACCGGTCATCAGTTCCGCCTCCGCGCTGTCCCTGCCTGCAATTACGACGACGGGCAGTGCCAGTATATAGGTGACGGTTGCATCGTCTCGCAACAAACGAAAGCGCCGATTTGAAGGGATCTCCCCTGCCTGCTCGCGCACATATGCATGAGTCACCTTCGTCACGAACGTTTGAATTCGATCCGTCATACCTGTACGCTGAAGCGCACCCAGAAGGACACACGGATGAAGGCGCCCCTGCCGACAATCTGCTCTCGCTGCTTCAACGCCGCACCAGCGAGGCGTTATACACCAGAAAGCCTCCGTCTGACAACAGCTTGTTGCAGCAACAGGGCAGCCACACGAGCACTCAAGAGGCATGGGACAGCTGCCCGTGTTGGACGAAACACCTTTTCTACACCGAATACTTCACGGTTGACGACAGAATGCTGTTGCTGACGTCGTGCCAGTTCCTGGGCGCTGTGCTCGACTTGTGGCTTCGTCGCGACCCCCGACTTAGTTACCCGATGGCCGCGCACGAGGCTGTGCTCCAACGAAATGGGGCTTTCTTCTGGTGCTCGGTTGTCGAGAGTGAAGTTGGTGCGCGCGGCTACCGCGCGCTAGCGCCCTCGAAGTCAGCCCGTCAATACACTGAACGGATTTACACCTTTAAGCGCATCAAGGGGGGCACTAGATTCGGGGGCGGCGGCGGCACCTCGCCCGACGAAACACCCAGAGTGACACGCGAACATCTTCGCGCAGAAACTATTGACGACTATCTCATCCTCCACGTGTTGTACGTTCAAGAAGAGGCGAAGGGCGCTGCAGAGCGCCTGCCCCAACTCAACGCGGCAATGGCTGTGCTGTGCCCTGACCCTATTGACGCCGCGCACACGCTGCAACAGTGCAAAGAAAAGTCGTTGTGGAAACTGATCGATATGCGGTTTCAATGGTGCGATTTGTTTGATGCGTCTGACGATTGAAGTGCGCGCTCAAAAAAAAAAACGAAAGCCGTGCGCCTTCTCGGCAAAGCGGTGTCAGAAATGACAAACCCCCCCCGCAAGAAGGCTGTCACCCTGCAACTCGATTGTTTATTTCATCTAATGCGAGACATAATTGCATCAACCAGAGCAGTTTCACCCATTAGATCCCCCCTGTTCAAGCGGTGGACTAGCTCCAAAAGTAGCGTTCGGGTGTCCTCTCTTGACTTTACCTCAATAAAACGCATGTAGCAGCCCATTTCCCAGAGCGTAGTGCAAGACAGCGACGCCATGGGGAACAGGTATGCTTGATTCGCTGCGGTTTTGTCGCTGGGACTTAGGTCATCCATCAGAGCGTTTATTTTTTGGGAGGTGATCTTCATTGTGTCTGCGGTGGTCTCGCTGTCTGGCATGTTCGCATGTTCGTAAAACAACAAAAGCATTTGCCTTGCTCGTTCCTTGACGAGTGGAGTCATAATCAAGGGGGAGGGAAAATTTTAAGAGATGCGTCAACCGGTCGGAAAAAAAAAGAGCAAAATTTTGCCATCCGCCATGTCCAACTCAAGCACAGACAATGGTGAAGGCCACACGAAAGGATCTTGGGAACTCGTCGAGTCCACCCAGGAATGGGTGGACTCGCTGGGATCCACACGTTCCTTTGCTACAATGTCAAAGAGAAAGTTGTATTCTTAATTAATACATATAAGCGTACAACACTGGATGATCACTCGCAAGAAGCGTCAGGGCGCGCGCTCGATCTTCGTCGTTGCAGCCGAAGTATTCGTCAAACAACACATAGCAGTCTTCGATACAATCGATGTACACCCCATTGGACTTCCCTTCCCGTACCGGGTCGAAGTCTGCTGCACCCAACTGTTTTTTTTCCTCCTCGTCCAAGAAATCGTATTCTTGGATGCAGTTCGCTTTTAAGAAGAATGTGGCATCGTAGTGATCGTCTTCTCCAAAAGCAAGTTCGGAGTAGTCCACTAAGGCGAACAACAAGTCCTGCGCGCCGCTTTTTTCCAGAGACTCAGAGCAAGGAGCCGCATCCTCAAGTCCTTCTTCTCCACCAAGATAAACAAACACACGCCAGAGACGTTCGGCTGATGACATTTTTGGCGCTTCAGTCAGGAAAGGCGGCGGCAGAGTAGATGCGCAAAAAAATGTCCACCCCGCCTTCCCTTGCCAACTTGTGTGTGCGATGCATCGGCAAGAAGACGCGAACATGTGAGATTCTAGAGGAACTGACGTGTCTCCCAGTTGACATCTACCAGGATTTGCTGATGCTGTGGTCGTGGAAGGCGCTAGTGGTTAACCACAAGTTTGTGGGGAGGTGGCTGTTTCCCTACTGGACACACATGGCGCGAAGTCCATCTCGTGAGATCAAGAAAGCCCCTCTGTTCAACCCCAACAGCCGAGCGCCCAGGTCGCTGAAGATTCTAATGTCGGAGCTTACACTAAGTCGCATCGTGCTCGAGATAGAGCCCACACCTCGACAAGCGATAATGACGCTCGTGCCCATGGTTTGCGCGTGGTTTGGCGCCCGCGGGTAAGAGCAGGGCAATTCCCAAGTTATGTTAGATACTACAAAGAAAGGAGCGAGTGTGTCGTTAATTTTTATTCACAAATGAATAATCTGCATCATGTGAGATTCTAGATTTTTTTTTCAGAAAATGCTTAAATAAAGTGGATGATGATCACGGAGACCACGAGGTGTGTTGTTGCGCATCCAAGACATCGCGCGAAAGACCTCATTTGTGAAAAAGCTCTGCATTTCTGTTTGTTCATATACGGCTAACACGTAAGACAGATCTCGATATTGTCGTATAACCTCTTGTTGAACCTCACGCCAACCCGGGGGTATATGGCCAGTCTTACAGTACGTATCGGTGAAAAAAAGTTCAAACATTGGCGATGTTGATATGCGCCTCCATAAATGTTTAGCCACCTCCAAGTGATTGCCTTGGACAGCCAGTCTGAAAGCGGCATCTAAAAGGCTGACTCCGCACACGTGAAACAACTCTTCAGACAGAAAAATTACCCAATCGTAACACCCTTCGTGCGCAGCGTTCAAGAATATCTTATATGCTGGAGCATTCAAGTCGAGGAGTCTGTAGTGCAAACTCCCCTCTTTGAGTTGGTCAAAATACCGTAGAATGCCATTCATGTTACATTGAGTTAAGCGCAATTTCGGAATGTAGCCATGGATTTTTTGGGCGATTGTTTTGCAGGTGCGAGACAAGGCGATCGCTCGAATCGCTGTAGATAACTTGGTATCTTCCTTACAAGTGGCCATGACAATTTCCCACAGAATTTCTGGAGGGAGCTGAATTAGCAACGCTGGAGTGCAAAGGGGAGCAGTAACGCGCTGACGCTTTGACGGGGAGGACATGTTATGAAGGAAGGAAGACAAGACAAACGGGGATGGAGGTTTTTGCGATGAACCACCTGTTGGAGTGGAAAATATATATAGAATTTGACAAAATCATCTCTTCGTCGTAGATTGCTTGCATCGTCTCTTCGTCGTATCATCTACCGTACTATCCGCAGGCTCTTCAGGTCCCCCTGTCGCTCCCACAGAGGGCTCAGGCGGCTCTTGGACCCGGCGAAAGTGCTTTAGCGCTCGATCCTGATCGCCCATAGCACTGACGGTGTGCCTCCAGCACTTGTTACAAAAAATTAGAGAGTATGGATAGGGGTTGATCATCACACCATCCCAATCCTGAAGTTCTCTCGTGCATTGGTTGCATCGATTCAGTGCAGGCGCGCTCTTTTGAACATCGGGTGGATGTGCCGTGCGGCCTTCATCTTTCCATTCATCCTCCATCCTCTCCAATGTTTGACTTGAAACCTGAATAGGATATGCTTGAAAAGCAGCGTATTGTGCCTTCGTCAAATGGCTGAAGGGGTGCGGGGCCTGATTCGATTCCTGTCGTTGGTTCTCAAACTGCAGCAAAACCGACACGGGGACTTTTTCGTGACGTTTATCTTTCCATTCAGCATCGACTTTCCATCCAGCATCGGTCTTCTCCACTGGGGGATTAATTCTTTTATGAGGGAGGACACCCGAGAGAGAGAGAGAGAAAGAACGGCAAAAAGGACGCGTGAGAGTCCGCGTTTCGTTAATTGGATAAGAGATGCGTCGACTGGTCGGAAAAAAAAAGAGCAAAATTTTGCCATCCGCCATGTCCAACTCAAGCACAGACACTGGTGAAGGCCACACGAAAGGATCCTGGGAACTCGTCGAGTCCACCCAGGAATGGGTGGACTACGTTCAATTGTACGCGAAGTTCAGGCGTTATCCAATGTGCACTGGAACGGCGGGCGAAGCAATCGATGACATTGCCCCCAAATTCATCTTGTCGACGACACCATCTGGGAAACAACCTGAGTCGAACAGCGTGACACAGGAATACAAAACTGTTCTCGGCCTCTTCTTGCTGGCCGCATTGGATAACGAGACGTCGCAAGCCTTGGTGTGCGCGGAAGAAGCGGGGTGGTTACGATCACATCGTTTCGCCGCCTCGCCGGGTTCTTAGAAAGCATTTTTTTTTTGTGTCGTCGATTGTCTCTATTTTTGACGAATAAAAAAAAAGAAAAGACAGCTACGAAGAGGCTTGCTTTCGAAGGGAGCCGTAAAACGCTAGCGCGTCGCGCTTCATTTTCTCGTTTATGCGGCGACAGGACAGGTTCACGCGTTGGTTGATCAAACACACGCATGCCCCCACCGCGTCCGTCGGTACGCCGTAGCGTTTTTCGAGAATCACCTGTGCCAGCGCCACTTGCAGGGCGTGTCGCTTGAACGGCCCGTCGGCGTTCAGCCATTGCCGCCGGAGGTGTCCGGTTTTCCACTCGACAAGCATCACCTTGTTCGCACGCGTGTCGTGGCAAATGGCGTCGATCGCCGTGGCACAGTGGACGCGCTCGTCCCAGATCTTGAACTCGCTGGCGAGCAGCACCCATCGCCGATCCGCCATCCACTGGAACACTTTGAGCACGCAGCCGTCCGTGTCGCTCGCGTCCAGCCTTCGCTGGTTTTCCGCTACCTCGGCGATTTGCCGGTGCACCTTGCAGCCGTGCGCGCGCCCGGTCTTCCGACAGCTCGTCCAAGACGGGCGTCGCATCCCGGCGGCGGCGCGCTTGCGTTTCCCGCCCCCCAGTTTCCGGCGAATTGTTGCCGCGACGCCGTGGTAGTGCGCAGCAGGCGTCGCGGCGTCTGGCTTCACGACGAAGGTGTGGTCCCGAGGGTGCTGCGCGATGCACCGATTGCGTTCATGCGACATGAGTCGTTCGAGTAACGGAATTTGACGCAGCGGATGACGTGAGACCAGACGCCTGACTCGCGTCTGCAGCTTGCGTTTGTTGGCCACACAGCTTTTGCACATGCGCTTTCAGGGACCGGTGGAATTCTCCACTCCGCTCTTTCAGAAAATCTCGAAACTTCACAAAGGACGCAGCATCAGCCGCTATATCCCCGCATTCCCGTACTTGCCGATGGTAGGTTTGCTGGAACGCTGTGTACCGTTTGGCAGAAGTTTGCGTCTTGAGCAGGGTCAAGGCGTCGTGGGACCGGCTGGCAAAAAATGCCACAAAACAGAGGTAATGGTCGACGTCGCGTCGATCCGCCGCCTGCAGAAATCCACTGTCGACGTCGAGAAACCCGCGGAGGTCATCTGCACAGTGCCGCCGGAACTGCGCGGATGTGAGTGCCTGGAATGGGGGAGCAGACGCCTGTTGCTGCAGCTCGGTATCGATGTCCCGTCCTGCAAGATGCAACAGTCCGCCGTCGAACGACAGACAATCGCGGACAAGCCGATGACCAAAGAACCAGGTGTCGCGTTTATGCAGGCGCAGCGTGTGTCGCTCCTGGTACAGCTCCCTCTCGAGCAAGCGGCCGATGTAGCGATGGTTCACGGCGTCGCCGTCACTATGCTCTAGCACAAACCAGAGGTACAGCGATTTGACATTCTCCGCTATCTGCTCGGGCAATCCAAAATAAGGCACACGAGAGCCCACGAACGACTGAGGAGCGCGCACTTCGAACTGGCAATCTTGAGGTTGGCAGCGATTGAAGAGAACCACGACACAGTACGTTTTGTCGACGCCCTCCTCGCACAACCGTTGGATTCGGAGACAATCTCGCTCTTTCTGCAATTCTTTTATCCACACCGCCTGATCGGTCTCGGGGGAAACCTCAACAAGCTTCTGTCTTTCGCAAAACACGTAAGAAAACATAGATTTGAAAGAAAAAAAACGGCTAGGGGTGTTTTTTTCCTGACCGATTTTGCACCCGTCCTTCCTCTTTCCTAAAAAAAAAACAATGATGAAAGCTGGTGATTGGGAATGCCCCAGGTGCAAAGACCATGTGTTTGCCAGTCGACACCACTGCAGACGCTGCGGCGAGTCACGACCGGCACGCGATGGTGAATGGAAGTGTTCCAACTGTGGTGGAGTGCAGTTCGCTGCGAACCCTGCCTGCCGCTCGTGTTCAACACCACGATCGGCCCAGAGTGCCTGCTCCACGGAGCGGTCAATGGCACCAGAGCTTAGACCTGGAGATTGGCTTTGTCCGTCGTGCAACGACGTTCAGTTTGCTCGACGAAGCTCTTGTCGCCGGTGCAACACATCGAAACCCGCTGGCGTAGACGACGACAACAACGACAGAACGTGTGTGGTATGCATGGCAAACGTTCGCAATGCGGCGTTCGTTCACGGAGAGGACTCGCACGTGATATGCTGCATAGAGTGCGCGGCAGAGATTTTCAAACAAGGCAAATCCTGCCCCCTGTGCAAACGAACGATTGAGAGGGTCTTAAAAATTTTTCTGTGAGGGGAGGAAACCGTTTTTTTTTGTATGTGACCGCCTGGCGTAACTTTGCGCTGGCTCGCCATAGATCCTTGTTTGATGCCAATTTTTTTTTGTTGTATTGAGTGGATGCCAATTTATTGATAAACCTTCATTACTTGATTGAATGTGCCTCGACAACAGGGGCATCCCCGCGTCCTGTAATTCTCAAATTGATTCAGTAGACAAGGGTAACAGAAGTATGCGTGACCACACGGCACCACGGCAGCCTCTTGCGGCCTGTCGCAGCATATTACACACTCTTCCTGATTCGCCTTCACTCTGTGTTGGATTTGCCGCATGCTTTCGAGGGAGTCGAGGTACTGGGCTCCGTGCATTTGTACCATCTGTCTCTGCGATGCCAATTCAGCTTCTTCCATCGCAGTCTTTCTTCTCCTGGCGTCTTCTCCGGCCCTTTTCGTGTCCTGCAGCATAATCAACTTGGCGTTTACTCCTTTCTGGTTGGGCTCGAGTTTGATCTGATCTGGCAGAACCGGGGCGTCCACAGAATGCACAAGTATCATGTGCTGCGTCCATCTCTCTACAGTCTTGTATTTTCTATTGCAGGCTGGATCGGCGCACAGAAAGAATGTGGCGTTCATAGTGGTCAACACTAGGGAGGAGGAGGGGGGGTTTTTAAAGGAGAGCCCCTCTTCTTCTTTTTTTTGGTCACCTGTAAGAGGGGGGCAGACACAAAAATGTTCACCCCGCCTACCCTTGCCGACTTGTGCGTGCGATGTATCGGCGAGACCACGCCAAGGTATGAGCTCTTGACGAGGGCCCTCCCTCTTGACACGTTGCAGGATTTGCTGATGCGGTGGTCTTGGAGAGCGCTGATGATCAATCACAAGTTCGCAAGAAGGTGGCTGTGGCCTTATTGGAAGCTTTTGGACAAACGGGCTTCGCGGGCCACTGGAAAATGGTGGCGTCCGATCGGCTTCTCGATCGATGTCGAGCCCGAGTTCATTGAATCGGATCAACCAATGCGGAATGGACGCACCTGGCGTCACTTTGCGCTGAACAGCCCTCGGTGCATTGACTGGTTGCGCGCGCTGAGCGAGGAGGAAATCCACCGCGTTGAATGTGAACACCTTAATCGCCATAACTACACCGCCAACGACCCTGGTGCCATACATACCGAGTTCCATTGCACTGTCTGCTTGGCAGACATAACCGAAGATCAATACTTTTGGGCGAGGTGCGAAGAAGGGGCCCACTCGTGGAGTCGCACGGTTTACACAGACGAAAGACCCGACACCGCGATTTGTATTGTTTGTAATGTACAGGAACACGAAACGGAGGCAAATGCGCGACTGTTGCAAACTTCAGAATGAACAACATGATGCAGGCGAACCATGGAGACAGAGAGAGAGAGAGAGAGAGAGCATTGAGTATATACCCCAATCAGTGGTCCGTCGCTGTTATGGTCGCCGTTCTCGTTTTTATTCCCCTTCCTTGTGTGTTTCTTCTGCTCGCGCACTTGTCTGATACGCCCATGGCCAACTTTCAGGAGAGGACTGGGCCTGCCCAGTTGAGTCTATCGTCGCTCAATTTGTCATCGTCGCCTAAACTGCCATCCTCTATAAATTTCGAAAAGTTGACCTGGGGGCTGCGAGGCGTGCGCCATGGAGACACCGATGGAATAATGCACGTGCTAGACAAGCATTTCCCACAGCCTTTGACAGCCCAACGCCACACGCATGCTGGCTTCGGCAACGCCGAAGCCAGCAGTCCTGCGCGCCATGGCATCTCTCGGCGCCATGGAGAATCTCTGACAGATTGGCTGCAGCGACAGGAGAGTGCATTCCTGCTGCAGCAGGACCAGCAGGTCCTGCTGCAGCAGGACCAGCAGGTCCTGCAACAACGACTGAGCAACTTGAGCGGCCTCCCCTCGGAGATCCTGCTCATGATTTGGACTCGGCTGGCCTTCGACAGCCGATGGACTCTAGGCAGTACACTATACAAGCGATTCCCAGGGAATCTAGGGCTGCGCCGCCTCAACGAATTGCTCGCAGACTCGTTGGGCATCAGAGGCCCGCTGCCTGAATGGGACGACGCGCCAGAAGTGGACGCAGACACAGCAATGTTCGTCGCGGTGAAGGTGCTCGCCACGTTGTACGCGTTTCTCCGTGATCTGCGCGATCCATTCGATTACGCCGAGAAATACACACCCACAGAAAAACGATGGCTGGCCATGGACGGCATGGTGGACACGCATCTGTACTACGAAAAGTTTTTTCCGACGGTCTATCTCGCGTGGCTCAACCGGCGCGTGCACGGTGTTTTCAGTGTTTTGCATGACGAGGCTCAGGCGAGGCTGTTTGAAGAAGCGATGACTCGTCTCAAACGGAATGGAATTCCCATCGGGCCGTTGTTTTACAAACTGAGGATTTTTCTGGGAGGATATCCACGGGCGATCAGCGATCGGTGGATGCGCAACGCGGGATGGAGCGAGACGCTGACACTGATCGACAATCTGTTTTTCCAGCGGACCATACATGCTGCCGACTCGCTGTTTAGTCCCCGTCGGCCGTCAGATCTCTTTTTGCTCATTATGCTGAGCGGAGCTGCGACCGATCCACTGCTACGCCAGTTGATCCCCGAGACAAATCCCCGCATCGTGGTCGAGCGGGATTTGACGTACAGCGAATTATACGCCTTGTCTCGCGTGGCTCGCACGTTCTATCCGTTTGATTTCCCACTCCATTGGTCGAGCGTCCGCCCTGCACAGCAGTCCGTGGCGGGGGTGACACACGAACTGGTGAACGTCGTTGCGTTCAGCCTGAACATAGTCGCACCTGTGGAGGGGGGCCCGTCAAGGCCTCAAGTTGAGATTTTTCTCTCCTTGTGGAACGTGTCGTTGCCAGTCTCAACAGATGCCCGGGCGCCAGAGGTCATCCAGGGGTTTTACAGATCGGCGTTTGGGCCACACGACTATCTCATCCTTGGCCGTCGTGCACCAGTGTCGTTTGCCGACCGCAGGCTCGGTTACAACCGCTACGCAATGGGGCGGGTACCGGTACGCATGTCGTTGCCACTGACGAACCAACCAGCGTGGTTGAACTTCAACCTAGCGGCTCTGCAGAAAGAGGTGATGATACCTGCGATAAGCAGCGCGTTGGTGTCGATCGATCTGCTGTTCCCTTTGTCACAAGAGCCCCACACAAATACGCCGGAAGGCACGTTCGACGATAGTACATTTCGCGGCTGGTTCCTTCAAGAAATGCGCTTGGGGGCAGGCGGTGAACTCGTCGCTCACGACCTTGCGTGGCTGTCATCGTCCGAGCGTCTCCAGTTCGGGCGTCTCCCGCTCTGGAGCAACCAAGTTGGGTACGACCTGGACGCGGGAGACGCCGACGCGCTGCACGTCAACATCAGTGCCGTGCTCAGCGACGCGCCATCCAAAGACACTTCGCGTCTGAAAGAGGCCTTTTTGACGAACAACGCAGTCACACCGTGGCAAAAATCGATGTTTGCGGACGTTTATTTACCGTGGGCAAGCATCAGCCTTCCAGCCGAACCGTACTACCAGAAAAAGCTGTGGGCTCTGCCGTCATCGCCCCGAGTGCTGTACATTGAACAGTCGGTCGTCCCTGGAGCGGACGAATGGTCGTACAGCGACAGTCCACTGATGAAGGTGTCGCGAACTTTGCTCGTTGATCGAACAGCCGAGGTTGCGACAGAACAGCGGTTCTTGGACATCTCCGGGTTGTTTAAAGAGAACGAAAACATTCCAATCGTTGCGCAACAGATGATGTGGCTGTTCCGCCATTTGAATGCACTGCGCCCTACCACGCTTCTGCTTTTTGCTCTGCGTTCCCCGAGCAAGCACGGAGAGCCGGAGCCGGAGCAAGAGGAGTGGGAATGGGAGGATGAACAAACCGAAACCGGTGTCCACCACAGTTTGTGGAAAGACTCCTCTTTGGAGCCGCTCCATGGAATCAGCGCACCGATAGTGCGCCCACGCAAGAATCTCGCGACAACCGTTGCGCAGTGGCGTCTACATGACGACAAACTCGACGCAACGTTTGTTCTTCTGGCGCAACAGCTGAGTGGACAGCCGGGGCTGTTTAAACTGTTTCTTCCTCCGCAAGATTACTCTCTGCCATTGCATCGCTACCAGCCGGGCTTGGAGGATCTCCATGAACGGCTCAAGAAGGCGCGCCGCGCACTGTGGAATGTTATACACGACACCGACGGCGCCAAAGTCGTGCAACTCAAACGTGCGTTAGTGGAACAGATATACAGCGGCGCCGCGGTCAAGGTCGACCTTGACAAATTGATGCGAGGTCTAGGCGCCGACTTCCGCAAAGAACTGACTGACGAAACGGGATGGGAAAAGGAAAGTTGGCCGGTCACTGTCGTCAAGGGGCCGGAGCATTTAGAATTGTACATGGCAGAATCACAGGCATAAAATTTAAAAAAAAAAACAAACGAGAAAAGCGACAACCCCAGATCCGTAACTGCTATGGACGCAAATGATTTTTTTCATGACAGCTGAACACAAGAAGGACAAAAAAAAATCCTTTATTTTTAAGCAGATTTCACGTGCGCTGCAGGGTGCAGCGCATCGGCGATCTCACGCTGACAGGCCCCCTCGATTGTCTCCTGGTACGCCGTGCAGAAGGCCTCGAGGGTGGCGAAATCTCTTGCCCAAAGCGGGCCGTAGACTTCCACGATGGTGGGATGAAAGCCCCATCGCGGTCGCCAAAAACATCCGACTGGCAGGCCCCACAGCCATGGTTTGCACTTCCGCGAGAGCCAAGGCCAGGGCATTGACAGCTTTGACCGCCTGTGTTCTCCTCGGTAGTACACTGGGAACAGAGGCACAGGATGGGGGGCGTGTCGCTTTTTCCACAGTATTCGCAAAAACCCCAGGTGCTTGCGACACTCCACGTACGGGCCCCGCTCTTTCTGTTCGCTTTCCCCCATGAACTCCTCCACGCCACCCGGGTGAAGCAGCACGCTGTGCCGCGCGGCAGGCCTGTGGTGGAATAGCGCGCGTTTCAAACTTTCGCGCGACACAGGAAACATCCCCAAACCCTGGCACAGATTGCACAGAAGAGGCACTGACATGAGCCAGTGCGTGACGGCGGCTCTGCCGCGGTAGGGGTCGTTGACGAGCTGCGCCAGCCAGTGGTGCCGCGGATCCGGCCCTATGCTGCCAAAGGCAGCACAGGCCGACGAACAGATCCCATGAGGATGCGCTGCGATCAGGATGGGCTGTTCGTCGGGAAACGGCACTGGGATAGGGGCAGGCAGGCAGACGGTCGTCGGCCACACCCACTTCATGAAACTCCTCGCGCACCTGGACCGACGAAATCTGGTGTCTGCCACTGGCGACGCTCGTTTGGTTGGCCAATAGTATTGGCCGTACCAGTGAGTCACGGCCGCAGTGATAATGACAAGGGCGGGAATAAATAGCGCGACCAGTGTGCCGCCTGCTACGAAGATCAAACCGGCTTCCATTGGGGAGGAGACTGGACCAAAAGAGCACCGGCTTGTCGTGCACACGAAAAAAAAGTATATGTACCCGTTTTATAAATTTGTATATTGTTTGTAACCAAGAGGACATTTTCACTTTGCTGCAAGATCTCGGCGTGAAGCTCAAACCGATTTTGCATCCCGAGATGACATTTTTTCCCTTTTTGCTTTGCCGTTCTACAGCTTTTCCTTCGCTAGATTAATCCAGTAGATACCAGGCCATCCAGGATCTGGCCGCCATTCAGGATCCGAGTCCCATCCAACGATTTTGTCTGGCTTCCCTCTCCGTAGCCAGATTTGCGCGCGCAAGAGTGCGCGCTGTACGCCAACGGCGTAGATTGCACATTGGAGGGACCACTCAGCAGCGGCGAAAGCATCTTGGCATGCAGCAGTCTCTTCCTGTAAACTACGATGAACGCCGTCGCCCATTAAATCTTCGCAAATCTTAATTGTTTCCATGGTCGTTGCTTGCATTCGTTTCATGCATAAAGCAAGGCGGCGTGCAGCGGCTTCGTGACCTCTCTTATTCTTTTCCAGCTCGCTAATTTGCCTTTCGTTGTTCACATCTTCCACGAGATCCGCCGTACTATGTAATTTACCCATGTGCACTCTCCCTCTTTTTGCAGGTCGGGTTTGGATTTTTTGGGCTGGATGGATGGATAGGTAGGTAGGTGCAAAGGAGAAAAATATAATATTTTCAGGTCCTCCCCCTCTTGTTCTAGGGCCGGCCCTCTGACGCCGTTTGTTGAGACAGCGGGCGCATGGAAAAACTGCGCAGCTCAGGAAGTTCAGACCAATCTGAAGAAACGTCAATTCTATTCCAAGGTCTTCGGAATCCCCGCCCAACGCCGAGCACAAAACAACCCCGCAGCAAGGGAGAGGAGTGCGGTGGGCGGCATTCACAATCGCGTAGTAGATCAATCGTCGTTTATCGTAATTCAAAAGCTACAAATTAAAGGCGTAATGTACAGTACAGCACAATGAGCCAAGCCTGCGTTGGGTCGAAGACCCTGGTAGAAATGAGGAAATTGGGAACAACGCTGTACGAAGTAATGTCTAATATGCTGCGCGGTCGAAGCAAAATCTCCCCCTCCGAGGATCTACGATTGTAATCCAAGAAATACAATCTACTGGATTTCGGGCATAAAATCGAAAACACTACTGTCCACTTCTGACTGAACCAGTGTTTTATCAGGCGAGTTGGATTCAAAGTGGTGCTTTGCACACCAAAATCGAAGTGCGTCGTTGGTCGCCCACTGTCCAACTCTTCGAGGATGCGCCACAACCAAGTACCATTGTCGGTACTGAGGTCTTCCTTCATGAGACGATACAGAATCAAGGGGCGATCACTAAGTGGCAAAAACTCGTGCAACAAAACCTCGGTAATGACCCTTGTGCTGTGCATATCCCGTTGGCGGTCCTGAAGGATCTGCGAGATGCGATTGGTGAACTTCTCTTGCATCGCTCTCGCCCGGTGTACATACTCGACGTCGCGCCTTTTGACGGCCTCAACCAGCTCCCCCTTGGGCAAGACTTGCACGTCAAACAATTTGGTGAAGAGTGCTCGTTCAGGGTCGTTCAGGATGATGTCATAAACATAATCCCGCGAATACAGCACCCCCTGAAGAATTTCTAAATCGCGCGCCGTGGCAACCAAAAATCGTACCAACTGTTCTTCCGAGGAACCCTGCACCTCGGTGCGGAACAAAGGAGCAACGAGGGCCTGCAATGCCATCGGAACGGCATTTAAATAGAAATCGCGCAGAATTTGCGTTTTGCTGATCAACAAATTCCCGGATCTCCCTCCCCATTTGCCGTGTTTGATTTCGTGCAAGATCTCATAGAGAGATGTCCAGATCTCTGAGTATTTTTCTTGTGAGGGGTCGATCCAAGCTCTGCGCGTATGAACCCACCCTCGCAGTTTTTCTTCTGCCACGTCGATTTGTGTCATCATCGGGTAAGTGCGCATCACCCATCGTATTCCGAAAGAATGCTCCTTGTAGTTGCGCAGCACTCGCCGCTCCCCCGCGCTCAGCATTTCGGTCGTAAATTTTGCATGCTGCCCTCGCCATAAGTCTGAAGGCATCATTTGCTCCATCCAATTATCACCGTGGACACTGAGGGACGCCCCTGAATCCTCCTGATCGATCAGTTTGTGCTTGACATAGCCCATCAAAATTTTTTGCCTAAACAGCTCGCTATCATCATCTTCATCTTCATCATCACCACTATCAGGCATCATCCAGTCATCATCTATCCAGTCATCATCATCTTCTATCAAAAGTTCATCCTCCGTCTTCTCATAATACAGCCACTCAAGCTTGGACACTTTTTGGAAGTACTCGGACACAGCATTGTTAAACGCATCAAGCTTTTCCCCGTCCTTGTTTCCAACAATCCACAATCTGAACAAAAGTCGTGTATCCGCCTCTACAAAATCATCCAGCGAAGCTTCGATAGAGGCTGGGCGCTTGCCACGGAACCACTCATGATTTCTGCCCCATTCAAGGGCCTCCTCTGCTGTGTGTTGCAAGGCGGGCTGCCCCTTTGCTCTCTGAAGTGTCAGTTTTTGCAAAACATCACGATGCCTGTCCTCCCTGAAGGCTTGTGCGTGCTGTGGCGACTCGTTTCGTAGCGCCGTGCACAAGGACCCGAATTGCACTAATGACTGATCCATGGATTTTTCTTCTGCGCTAAGATGGAGGTGGACAGCGTGTTGTTATATTCCATCAGCCCCCTTGCCTTTGAAATGTTATATGCCCCCCCCTGTCTGTTGAAAATGTGTGTTTTTTATAAATGATCTTGTATAAAATTTAGGCTAACTACGAGTTGTGGGGCGTCGAGCCCGCCAAATCGCCTTCTTCACATCGTATCGCAAGGTTCATTCAGTCCACTTTAGTCATGTCATTCGATCCGTACAGATAAGGAGCCCCCCCTTATAGCTTTTTCGTCCAGATGGATCATAGCTTCGTCAGAAAGTTTGGCGCTCTTCGTAGCGCAGGTCAGGTTTGGATTTTTTTTGGGCTGGATGGATAGGTAGGTAGGTGTAAAGGAGAAAAATATAATATTTTCAGGTCCTCCTCCTCCCAGTCTTCATTGCACCCCCTGAAAAAAAAAAAAGAGCACACAATGCCACGGCAGCGCACAGAATTTCCACCGGTGCTGCGGCGTGTTTGCGACGACATTGTCACAGAAGTGCTCGCCGCCAAGACGCAGCTGCCACAGCTGCTCGCTGTCAAGTACAGGGCGACGGTCTACGGCGAATGCGACAGCGTGCGAAAGCTTGAAGATTTTTGTTTTTGTCTGTTGAAGCGACTGGGATCGCCCGACGAATTTTCGTCGCAGAACATGCAACGCGCGATGGGCAAACTGCAGGTGGTTCCCCCGACACACCGCAAAGCGAGCGATTTCTTCGCCGAGTTTTGCAAGGCTTCGCCTGATATCAAGGGCGCGTGGTTCTACTGGTGCTGGAAGAACTTCTGTTGTTGGATGTACGAAGTGGTGTCCGCGTGGACCATCGCCAGCCCCCCGCGATACATGCTTGCGTTTCTGAGAGGGAGGACCCAAAGGAATGACGCCGGCGACGAAGAACAACACATTGTCCCCCACTCGGTCAGCTGCACAGAGAACCTCAGCCTGGGCATGACTTCCCCCTGTAATTACTGCCATGAAGCCTTGCAGCGCAAAGGCTGCACCGAGGTGCACTTGACGGACAACGTTCAGGGCGAACTGTCGACGACGCGATACACCATGCACGGGCACTGCTACGAGTTCCTGCGCTGCTGGACCGAAATTCACCGCATCGCAGAACGCACGGCAGCAGCGTGCACCAACGAAGCTTTCGACCAATCGACTTTCTACGCTGGTGTAATACTGCCAGCGGTGCAAAAGATGCATCGGAGCTTGACCGCCGGCCCCCGGAAGAGAAAGCGAGGAAAGCAATCTGCGCGAGAACAACAGGTTGCCTTCTGGTTTCAGTGCTGAAGGTGAACATTTATTGCAATCTGCTTCTTCGCAAAATCCCAAAGTGCATCGCCAGTCACGCGGCCTCCAGTGCCACTGGTGAATCTCAAGGTTGAAAGACCTTGCTTTGTTTGGTTTTGGGTTTCTTTTTCTTTTTCTTCTTCTTCTTCTTCTTCTTCTTTTTCTTCTTCCGAATAGAAAACCATGCAAACGTCTTCCGCCGATATCTGTCCCTCGACGCGTGCCAGCGACAGATAAAGATACAGAGATTCTTCGGGGCGGCCATTCAGCATTTGCCGCTGAAAATCTACCGCGTTGGCAACGATGTGCCAGCCGTCTGTCGCCCGTGGGTGTCGGACTTGACCCCGACACGTCAAGAGGGGGGAGCGCGGTTGCCCCTGTTGTTGCGCAAAAGGGATCCCTGCCTGCGCGTATTTCAGTACTAGAGACCAGTGGTCGTATACAGTGTCCATTTGCTGCACTGAGCACCGCGGCACTCACACACACACACACACACAGGACACACCCATGAAGGTTTTCCTATTATGTTGCTTTTTGGGTGTCCTGGCAATTGTAGGTCTGCTTTTCTGGGATGATTATGGTCGCCTGTTCATCCACGAGCAGCACCTGCGCACGGCGGACACCAACTTTTACCAGTTCGTGTGCGAGGATGTCAAAGTGGCGGCCAAAATCGGAAGCAGTACCCGGTGCCACGACATCGTCGATCGTCACGCCCTTTCCATACACGACGTCGCTTGGCGTAAGGCCATCGACAAGTACACCGCGGGTGCTATCCAGTGTTTCAAAGCCCTGTTTGTGGACTCTAATGCATTGTTCATAGTGGGGGCAACCGTGATAGGCATTGCGCTTTGCCTGCGCCTACTAACCTTTTTGCATCCGCGACCACACGCGCAATTCTCTCTGCCGCACTGGTCCCCAGAGGCTGTGGGCGGCGAGGACTGGGGGGCAAAGACACCGCCAGCACCCCAGGGGGATACGTTGAAGAAGGTTGTATGACAGACGCTAAAGGAGAGAGAGAGAGAGAGAGAGAGAGAGAGAGAGAGAGAGAGAGAAAGAGAGAAAGAGATTTTTGTTGCCTCGTTGCACCGCAGCGCGAATCAAAAGGTAAACAGGGGCAAATCGTCTTGGTGCAAATCAGATGCCAGCTGAGCTCCCAGTGCTTGTGTGACCGAATCAGCGCTCTCTGTTTCCAGTGACATCCATTCCTCGGGATATGTCTTGTCTGGCAGTTCGTCGACAAACCTGTGGCACCGGCGAACTTGCAAAATGGCCGGGTAGATCGTACTATGAGGGTAATATATCCGCATGCAGGCGGCGTTGCTCTCGCGCACTGCGGTTTCCAGTGTCTGGCTGGCGGTCTTGTCGACAATATAAAATTGCGGATACCCAACTGAGAGAGGCTCAATCTGATCAACACTGGCTATCGCGCGCTGCATACTCTTGAACTCTTTTTCTTGCCAAACGTACCGCTGCGACGTGTCATCCAAGAGCAATTGCGTCGGAAAATCGTGACAGTCGATGGCGGAAGTAGCCTTTGCTGCCCGGCTCACCCAGTCTGTCACTGCATTGTACAGGAGTTTGTATTGCCAGACAGGGCGTGACGCTTTCACGGTGTCCAAATAGTGTGACAAATCTTGTCCAGCAAAAAAAAGGGCTGGCTCGTCATCGTCGTCGTCGTCGTCGTCGTCGTCTGACGCCCTCCTTTTGATCGCCTCTCTCAGCTCGGAGAAGGCGTGCTCTGTAAATTTTGTCGTCTGCACTGCATCCCGTGGGATCCGGGTGCCTGGACCAATGTGCAGCGCTTTGTTGTGCAACAACAGCGCCCATGTGTCATAGGGCATGCGAATTTCGCTGTCAGGGCAAAGATCGCTCGTCATCGCTTTCGTCAGCAAGTGAGCGGATTCTGGCAGTATTCCGAGCATCGAGTGTTGCACGATGCTTTCGCGGGGCAACTTGAAAACTGGGGCACTCTCGTCGGCTTCGTCCCCCCCAATCGTCGTTTTGATGTAAACGGTGGTTTCGTGCGGACGGAATGTGTACTTTCGAGGGGGCTGATGTTTGTGATGAAGGAAATCCCGCACGATCTCGTCGGCGACCAGCTCTGGATCTCGAGCCCAGAGTTTGGCGAAATGGATGGCTATGCCGTGAATCTCCCCGGTTTGATTCCGCGTGCGCTTGTGCAGGTCGCCGTTCCCCGGCACGGTGTAGCTGTAGAGCAGCGGGATGCGGGTAGTGCCCCCTCGCTCGTCCATGCCAATGAACGCAGGTGCATCAATCCAAAGGTCGGCCTGGCCCAGCGCGTCGAAGTGCTGCCCGGTGATCACACTGGCAGAGGCCCTCCCCGTGTGGTTGACGATGATGTCCAGCAGCGTTTCCTTCATCTCCTTTTTCGTGTAGAAGAACACATAGTAATTTTTCTTCGGGAAAGCAATCCCGTTCAGATTCACCTTGACGTCAAGGTAGCGATCGTCCCTTTCCAGCACGGGGATCGCTTTGGCGAATGCCATGGTCGCCGAGTCGAAAAACAGCGGCAGAAGATCGCCGAACGCGGAGATGCAGTGTTCAACGCCGACGTAAAGGAAGCGTTCCAGAAACGGCAACCCCGCCTCCAGATTGATGTCCTGGCCGAAGAGGGGGGCTCCCTCGTACATCCACGTCTTGGCTATGGCGTCGAGCAGGGCGTTGCAGCGCGAGTGGGTAATCGCCCGCTCGAACAGACGGACGTTCTGGGTCCCGGCATGGAGCTTGTCCGTCACAAACTGGAAGAAAACGCCGGCCAAGTGGGTGGACACGTCGCACAACGCCGCACTCCCGATGCACTTCTCCAGTTCGGCGACGATCCCCTGCAAAGCCTGATACCGTTTGGCGGTCTCGTCTTTCACCTGCTGCTGCTGGGTGCTTCCTGCGCGGACATCCTTCAGGAACAGATTGATCAAGCGCCGCATGTCCCCTGGGCGTTCTTTGCTGTACCGCATGTCGAAACGCGAGCTCAGCGCATCGGACATGACCTTGGGGTTGCCGATCACTTCGTTGCGGCAACCAAACCAGCAACAAATCATCGGCACGTGCGACATCTTCGTCTCCCGCGGCGGGGGGTCCATCTCGAGTACGATGTGGCTCTGCGTGTTCTCCGACAACAGGATCTTCAACAGGCTGTGCGCTGGGCTGTTCGGGTTGAACAGGGTGTCCTCCTTGCACTCGTGGGTGCAGAACACCATGTCGTTTTGGTTTCGCGACGAGTCGGCGAAACACTTGTCCGAGTTGTACGCCAGCGTAAACGCCGTGCCGGGGATGCTGCACCACACCCCGCATATCTTCAGCAGGAAGGATTTGCCAGTGCCGCCGTGGTGCGACTGTTGCATGAGGTGTTGATGGACGCGCTTGTCGTCCACGCAGAAGGCGTCCAGCCGATACTTGAGCAGCAGGTCCAGCAGACACGGCGAACAACTCTGGAAAGCAACATACAACTCAACGAGACGTTTCCCCTCCCAGTTGCAGAAGAGTGGCATCGTGGGGTCGTTGTGCTGGAGCGCGAACACGTTGGCGCGAGCGTAGAGGTCTTGTTGTGTCCGCGCGGTGTGGACTGCCGCCATTGGCCTGCTCATCACAGTGTTGTCTGCGTGTCGCGCGTACACGCAATACAGGCGATGCATGCGCCGGCGACAAAGGAGGTACAGCCAACGCGTGAGCGTCTGATGCTCGTCTTCGGTGTCTGGCATCAGCGCGTTGTCAAATTCTCGGACGTTGGCCAGCAGAGCCTTTCCTTGACACTCCAAAGGTTTGTAGGGATTCACCGCGGCCAACGACTGCGTGACGTAATCCCCGCCGTTGACAAAGTGGAGACGCACCTCTCGATCTCGAGCTGCTCCTCGGGTTTTCTGTTTTTTGCGCGAGGGGCCAGGATCACGCCCCCAATGACTAAAGAAGCCGCGAAGGACGGCTTCGTGTAGGTCGTCGTCGTCGTCGTCGTCGTCGTCGCTATGCGCGCACCTGCGATCGTCGTCGCCCTCTTCCTCGGCTTCTTCCTCCGCCGCAATCTTGTTGGACATGAACATCCACAGCACGGTGTCCGCTAACGCCATTTCCGCTTGCACGTGAGGCAACATTTTGACTTCTAGAGACGTTTGAACTTCCGAAGCGTCCACCTGGTAGAAAAACCGCGCTTGCGGGGGGTCAAACGTTGTCCATTGGTCGCCGAAGTAGTGCGATATCCGCTGGCTCTTCTGCACGGGTCCCCCCTCCCCCCAGCTTGGCCGCGGTTCCAGTGAAGGAGCTGAAAAGCATTGATTTGGATGTGCCGGAGAGTGTGGGTTGGACAGCGCGTCCAGAGTGACCCGCGACTCTTCTTCGCGGCTGCCGCCGTTCAACACGTCAACGCATTCGCTGAACGTGGTGCGATCTGCCAAATTTTGGCGCCATTGATCAGACCGACCGCCGCTGGTGTACGCTTGTTCGTGGCTGTTTGCGTCTGAGTCGCGCAGCATCTGGCTCCACACGGCGTTGGTGTCGACCATCACGAAGCGATTCAACAGCCACGTTCGATAGGCATAAACACCGCCGTTGACGTCCATCGCCGTTTCCACAAAACAGTAGAGGATGCGGCCGGCGTAGTAAGACTCGCGGAACTCAGTGAGAAGCGAGACCGCCGAGGACCGCTCGTCGTCGCCGGCTTCTTCGTCCTGAGCAAGGGCCTCCAGTCCATCGACGCGCGCCTGGAAGTCTTTGCTCAGTCGACTGTAACACCTGGCTACAAACTCAAGGAACACAGGCAAGGTGTGTCGTGTCGCGGCCACCTCCGTTGCTAGCGCCCGATCACTTCGAAAATGATCGAATGAAAGCGCGTCGTCCAAGAGCACTGCGCGCTGGACCTCGAAGACAAAGACCGGACTGCGCATGGTGGATTTCATCTTCTCGAGGACGATGTCCTTGACAGGGAGGATCTGCGAAACATCGCAGTTTGCTCTGCGCGTAAGCCATAGGCGATGATCTCTCGCACTTGTTGTTTGTTGGCCCTCACTGGACGTCATGCCGTGAGTGGGATGGCAAAAAACGGGGGAGAGGAGGGGCGCTTTTGTTTTCGGTCGATTGCTTCCCGGTATATTTTTTAAAAAAAAATGGCTATATTTATAGGGATACTCGGTGCAAGAACGCGCGACACCCAAACGCTTTCTTGAGTGCATTTCTGATCCATTCAAAATCTTCATCATCCCCGAAAACGACAGGCGCTGGGCATTCTATGAACGTTGTGTCGTCTCTGGTGGCAACTAATGTGACTGGACAGTC
>SDBT01001552.1_pt1 | contig 40680 bp, 54 predicted proteins | sample 2277101 | NCBI WGS metagenome assembly SDBT01 (sample SAMN10404973, study PRJNA504765) | marine sediment metagenome | isolation source: marine sediment core GS10_PC15, 103 cmbsf | place: Arctic Ocean: Southern Knipovich Ridge | collected 2010 | reverse complement strand
GTCGAAGCGACCTCCAGGGGGGAGGGAAGGCCTCCGGTCGGGGCATGGGACCCCGACGGAAAACAAGGCCGCAGAGAGCCCCAAAGGAAACCGTCCAGGAAGGCCAACACCCCATAAGCGGTGCCAGATTGACACCGCCCACGCCCACCGTGTATCCCCATCACCAACGGAAAGCATGAACGACCGCAAAAGAATCATCACCTTACGGAACGCTGGCGACGCGGAGCGGGCAAGGGACCGCCGCCGGGTTTCGGTACGCCGCGCGATCGGGAGGGACATCGACATCCCGTCGGTCGCCAACCCGCGTCGACGCCGGCGATGCAAAAAAGAGCCGGCGACATTTATGCGGACCTACTGGCCGGACGTTTTCTACAACCCATTTTCGGACACTCAGAAAAGGATGATCGACGCATTCGTTAAATGCATGACGACCGTCGGATGGAAAGCGGTCGCCGCCGAACGGGGCGGAGGCAAAACCAACATCGCCATGGGCCTCAGCATATACGCCCTGGTCTACGGATTCCGTCGGTTTGCAATGCTCCTCGGCAAGAACGCATTTGAATCCAAACGCAACACCAACGACATCAAGAGGAAATTTACAGACGCCGATCGATGGCCGGACTTTACCGCCGACTTCCCAGAGATCTGCGTCCCGGTTCAAATGCTAGGCGGGGCCCCACAGCGGGCCAATCTGCAATCATACAAAGGGAAACTACTAAACATGGAATGGTCTGGCGAGATGCTCAGATTCCCGACCATACCCGGGTCCGAATCGAGCGGGGCGATCATCATGAACCACGGCCTCGACAGTGCGATCCGCGGGACGCAATGGACCGGAATCCGGCCCGACCTAATCCTCCTGGACGACCCGGAAACCGCAGAGTCCGCCAAGAGTACCCTCCAGACCGACGCCCTCGACGATCGAATCGTGCAGGATGTTTCTGGCCTGGCGGGCCCGAACCGATCATGCACCCAGGTTTACCTCGGCACGATAACCCACCGCCACTGCCTCGCCGACAGATACACCGATCCAAAGACCAAGCCAGCCTGGGCCGGGCAACGCTTCCCCCTACTCGAGCAGTACCCCGACCGAATGGATTTGTGGGAAAAGTATACCGAGCAGTACCACCGGGACACCGGATGGGGCGATGGCTTATACACGAACGCCCACAAGTTTTTTTTGAGACACCGCCGCATCATGGAGGCCGGGTCGATCGTTTCGAGCGAATACCATTTCAAAAATGACCCGGACCAACTCCGACCCGACGGGACCACGCTCGAGCGGTCGACGCTTCAATCCTGCATGAACATAATCGCGTCGACCGGGCAGGATGCATTCAACACCGAATATCAGCAGATCCCACCCAGCCACGAAGAGCCCCAGACCGCATCGATCGATCGATCGAGCGTAATCACATCGATCACCGGCCGACTACGCGGAATCCTGCCGGCGAACACAACGCACATCACCGCCGGGATCGACGCCGGTGCCCGGATTTGCCATTGGGTCGTCGTCGCCCACGCCGGCGGAGCCGCCCACATTATCGACTACGGGGCGGAGCCGGTACACTCGCCCCTCGAAATGAACCTCAAGAACCCCGAAGCCTCCGCCATGGTCGAGGCCGCAATCCTAAACGCCCTCCTCGAGATCCGCGACGGATTCAATGAGGGATGGGCGATGGAGGACACCGGCGAAATCCAACACCTCGACACTTGCCTGGTCGACGCCGGATACAAGGACACCGCCGTTTATGCATTCGTCCGAAGCGGACCCCGCGGACTATATCGGGCCTCCAAGGGATTCGGCAGCAAGAGCGGCCAGGCCAGGTACAGACACCCCGACAAAAAAGGCCACGGCAAGCGCGTCGGTGAGCATTGGTTTGCAACCAAACAGCAGCAAGAACGGATATGGCTGCACCATATCGATGCCGATTTTTACAAGGAACGGGTCCAGGTCGGATTCATGTTACCTCACGACGGCGCAATCCGGCCCGGGTCCACCAACATATTCGGCGACGACCCCGCGATGCATATCCGATTTGCGGACCATATCACCGCGGAGGTACGCACGACGATGGTCCGCGACGGGAAAGAGGTCACATTCTGGGATGTAAAACGCCACCGGAACCACTGGCTCGATGCCTTATACGAAGCGATCGTCGCCGGGACGATCGCCGGCGTACCACTTCTCGCCGCCGGCCTCGAGGCGACCGCCGAAGAAACCGCGCCGCCAGCGGACGCCAAGAAAACCACCAAGCCGCCCCAGCGTAAAAAGAAACGCCGGCGAATGTCCGACATCCAGGCCGCCAAGGCCGCAGGGTAAAAAGGAAACCATGATCAGAAACCAAATAATCAGCGGCAACGTCCTGGACCTCTCGACATGGGAGCCCATCCCCGACAAGTCGGTCCACACCGTAATCACCAAAGCCAACTACGCGGAGGCCCGCTAATGACCGGCCCCAAGATAAAAGCCCTCGCGCCTTGGTTTGGTGGGAAGCGGACTCTCGCCCCGAAAATCATCGCCGAAATCGGGCCGCATTCGGCGTACTGGGAGCCGTTCTGCGGGTCCTGCGCCGTCCTGATGGCCAAGCCGCCGGCGATGATGGAAACAGTGAACGATCTTCACGGCGACCTGGTGAACCTCGCCCGCGTCGTCGCCTCTGACCGTTACGCCGATTTGGCCGAACGCCTCGACCGGACGTTCACGGCCGACGAACTGTTCGTCGAATCCAAAGCGTTTCTCGCCGGAGTCGAACACGCCGACCCCGCGCCGAGCATCGACGCGGTCGACGATGGCCACATCCTGCGGGCCTATTGGTACATGGTGAACTCGTGGCAAGGACGGAACGGAATCAGCGGAACGAACCAGTCGAACATCACCGTCGCCACACGGTACACATCCAACGGTGGGTCCGGCGGATTCCGTTGGCGGTCGGCCGTCGATTCAGTGCCCGCCTGGCATGAACGGCTCAAAGGCGTCCACATCAAAAGCATGGACGCGATGACCATGCTGGGAAAAATCGAAGACGCCAAGGCGTCGGCGATCTACGTCGACCCGCCCTACCTGGTCAAGTCCAACAAGTACATCCACGACCTGACCGCCGCCGACCACGTCCGCCTGGCCGAGGTCCTGCAACGATTCGACCATACTCGCGTCGTGGTCAGCTACTACGACGACCCTCGACTCGCCGATCTATACCCCGCCGACAAATGGACCAAACGCCACACGCCGGTTACCAAGGGACTCGTAAACTCCGGCACTCGCGCTAAGGGCGGATCTTTTAAGGCCCCCGAGGTCCTGATCATAAACGGCCCATCCCTCAACCCAACCGACTCCCCACTATTCTCAACAACCAGCGAAACAAAAGGAAACCACCATGCCACCACGACCGATTAGAACAGGCGACACGATACACCACCGACCCAGCGGGGAAGATTGGCTTGTCGCCTTTGCCCGCAACGGCGAAGTTTGTTGTTGCGGATGGCCCGAGTCATACGCCGACATCGACGACTGCGACCTGGTCGAAGCCGGGACCGACGACGAAAGAACCGCCCTCCTCGAAGCAATGGCCAAATTCACCCGGGGCAAACACGACGCCCGCCGGGAATACGCCATCAAAACCCTAGCCGACGAACGAAAGAAAACCAATGGCCAAGAAACTACAGACCAAAACAGTCAAGATTGACACCATACGCCAGGACAAAAAGAACGCACGATCGCATGATGACCGGAACATCGCCGCGATCGCTGCCAGCCTGAGCCGATTCGGGCAGCAGAAACCGATCGTTGTCGACACCCGCGGGCGGATCGTCGCCGGCAGCGGGACCCACGCCGCCGCGATACAACTCGGATGGGACAAAATAACGATCGTACAGACCGACCTCAAAGGCAAAGAGGCCTCCGCATACGCGATCGCCGACAACCGATCGGCCGAACTTGCGACCTGGAACGATGGAATCTTGACCACCCTCCTCCAAACCCTACGCGCCGAAGACGCCGGGCTCCTGGACGCCTCGGGATATACCAGCCAGGAACTAGACATCCTGATCGACGAACAGTCCGCCGGCCTCCCCAGCAACATCGACGCCGCCGGAGCCGCCCTCGGCGAGGCCAGGACCAAGCCCGGGCAATTGATACGCCTTGGCGAACACCTCCTCCTTTGCGGAGATAGCGCCAGCAAAAAGGACATCGCGAAATTACTCGACGGTCAGTTGGTCCACCTGGTCAACACCGACCCACCGTACAACGTAGCGATCGAGCCCAGGACCAAGACCGCGATCGCCAAGGGCCGGTCCTCGCATCAAGCCAAGGGCAAAAAGGGCAAAGCCAAAAAGGAACGGCCCAGAGACCGTCCGATCGCAAACGACAATGCCGCCACAGAGGCGGAATACAGGGAACTACTCACCGCCTGGTTCGGAAACATAGCCCAGGTCCTCGCCCCAGGCCGATCGTTTTACATTTGGGGCGGATACGCCAACTGCGGAAACTACCCACCGGAGATGGATGCCGCCGGATTGCACTTCGCACAATCGATTATCTGGGTCAAGCAACACCCGGTTATGAACCGTAAGGATTTTATGGGTAATCATGAATGGGCCTTTTACGGATGGCGACGCGGGGCCGCCCATTATTTTAACCCACGCCTCCGAAACATACCGGACGTCTGGGAAGTGAAGCACGCCGACGCCACCGAAACGCCGGACCTCGGCAAGGATGCCACGCCGCTATTTTGCGAAGCGATGGCGGAGGCCCCCAACGGGACAAAGGTCGAAGTCACGGTCAACATCGAAGGCCTCGGGCGAGTAACCATCGAGCGGACCCGCAAGCATCGAGCCCCCGACGTTTGGATCGTCAAAAAGGTCGCCCCAACCAAGATGGTCCACCTGACCGAAAAGCCGGCCGAACTAGCCGCCAGGGCGATGAAGTACAGCAGCCGACGCGGAGAGAACGTCCTCGATTTATTCGGCGGTTCAGGCTCGACCCTGGTCGCCGCCGAAAGCATGGAACGCAGGGCCTTTGTAATGGAGATCGACCCCCACTATTGCGACGTTATCGTCGACCGATGGGAAACCCTCACCGGCGGAAAGGCGAAACGAAGATGAAAAAACCGCCGGCCAAAAAGACCAAGGCCAAGAAAAAAGCCAAGAAAAAACGCAAGCCACGCAAGCCGCCCGCCCCGAAGGCATTGGACCCGACGGTTGCGGATAACATCACGCTCCTGATGATCGCCGGACTCAGACACCAAGCGATCGTCGATGCATGCCGGGACAAGCTACAAATCCCGAGCGGCCAGATCGAGGCGGCGATCGACGACGCCCGCCGGCGGATAACCCGGGCCTCGGAATACGATCACGACGAGATGCTCGGGCAGGCGATCGGTCGCCTGGATGATTTATACCAGCGGGCCCTTAACAAGGGCGACGTGAATCTGGCCCTTTCCGCCCAGCGGGAAAAGCAGAAACTACTACTCGGGTCCGCCGCGCCTGCAGGCGACCTCCCAGGGACCGACGACGGCGACGAAGAAACCACCGGCCGAAGCGCCGGGATCGAGAGCGACGAACTAGCCGCGATCGTCGTCGCCATCGAGACATACCTCGACCCGTTAAAATTGAACGTCGATATTAACCACACCGACGCCGACATAATCATGATCGCCGGAGAGGAAATTAAACGGTTCCGACGGAAGCAAAAGCGGGCCAAGAAACCGACGGCGAAATCCACGGCCAAAAAGGGAAAGAAAAAATGAACCGGACAACGTACCTCCTGAATTTGAGAGCCATGGCGATCGCCGGCCCGAGCCTCGCCGATCGGGAAACCGCCGGCTGGGCCCACGACTACATCGGCACGCTCGAAAGGAAACTCGGCCGCAAACCCGGCAAATCGAAAGCCCGGAAAACAAACCCCAAGGCCAAAGGGAACGCCAGATGAGCAAACAGAAAACCAAAGACCCGGGCCCACCCACCGCAGACCCGCCGGTCGGGATTCGATGCCGGCGATGCGGATGCCGACACCACGAAGTGATCAGCACCGACAAAAAGAACGGCAAGATCAAGCGGACCAGGCGATGCAGGCACTGCGGCAAAACACAACGGACCACCGAAAAGGCGGACCCAGAGGTCACAACATAGGCCCCAAAAGCAGAAACCGCACCACATATGGTGCGGAAAGGGGGAAAAAGCGGAATTTTCTTGTTAAGGGGATGGACACCGGCGAAAAACTAATCAGATCGACGACGGCCCCTAATGGCCGAAGCCAATCGTGGTTTCTCCTTTGACGGCCCTGGCGGTGTTGGCAGCACCGCCAGAGCCGCGCGTTAAACAAAAACAACGCCAACGGAATACACGGATGCCAACAATAGCAGCACAGATCGCCGCACTCGAATCAAGCCTGGAGGTCGGCGCGATAAGAACCGAGGATGAAAACGGGCGGGAAGTAGAGTATGGAAAACAAAATGATATACTCGACGCCATAGGTCGCCTCAAGAGCCAACTACAACAATCCTCCACCGGCCGCGGTTACGCAATCAACACATTTAAGATATCGGGGACCAGAGGATGATCCCAAGCCAACCCAAAAAAATAGGGATACTAAAACGAGTCGGCAGAGCGATCGTCAACAGGACCATCCGCCCGATCGTATATAAAATCACCCGGCCAGGTAGCGGGGCCCGGGCATTTTTCGACGGGGCCGATTCAAACCGATACACACAAGGCCATTTCGCCCTAGCCACAGGTTTAGACATAAACGCAATCCTCCGGGCGGACCTTCCGACCTTGCGAAAGTGGTGCAGATACGAAGGGCACAACAACGGATATGGGCGCGGCATAATCAGAACGCTGGGCGACGACATCGTCGGCCAGGGCCCGCGCCTGCAGGTAGCAATCCCCGGAGCCTCCGACGACGACACCCGCGGCCAGGATATCGAAGACGCCTGGGCGGAATGGGCCGACGGATGCGACGCCGACGGGCGCCTTTCATTCGGCGAGATGTTGAACCTCGCAGTCCAACAATGCCCCACCGCAGGCGAGGCATTCATCGCCATGGTCGACGATCCCACCGCTCCCCGCGGGGAAGTTTCACTTCGCCTCCGCCTCATCGAGAGCGACCGGATCGCCACACCCCTCGGCCTGTTTGCCACGCCGACAGTCCGCGACGGGATCAAATTCGACAAAGGCAAGCCGACGCATTTCATGGTCCTCAAGAATCACCCAGGCGATACCAGCCTGATCACGATGACGAACCCGGCGGGGTATGACGAAGTGCCCGTCGAGAAGATGCTCCACCTATACCGCCCCGAGCGACCAAACCAATTCCGCGGAATCCCCTGGCTTGCATCGGCCCTGATTCCCATGGCCCACCTTCGGCGGTATACACTAGCGACGGTCCTGGCAGCCGAACGGGCGGCGTCGATCACCGCGGGGATATACACCGACCTCCCAGGCATCGACGTTGATGAAGCCGAAGCATTCGACGACGTGGAGATCCCGATGGGCAGCGCCCTCACCATGCCAGCCGGATGGAAGATGGAAGCCTTTAAGCCGGAGCAACCCACCGCGACATATGGAAGTTTCAAAGGTGAGATGCTGGACGAAATCGGACGCGCCATTAACATGCCCCACAACGTAATCGCCGGCAACTCGAGCGGATACAATTATGCATCCGGCCGGTTGGATTGGCAGACGTATTTCAGGATGATCAAAAGCAACCAAGCCTGGCTTGCCCGCATCGCCACAAAGATCTATCGGGCATGGTATGCGGAGTACTCGGTTCGGAACCGGATAATCCAAATCCCGACCAAAGCCAACCAGCCCACGGTTAAATGGTACTGGCCCGGATATGAGCATGTCGACCCGGTCAAAGAAGCGAACGCCCAGCGTATCCGCCTCAACAGCCTGGCGACAACGCTCGAGGATGAATGGGCGATCAAGGGCCAGGATTGGTTGAGGAAACTGAAACAGATCGCCAAGGAACGGAAGATCCTCGCCGAATTGAACCTCACGCTCGAGGATGCCGCCCCGGCGATCATCGCCGCCAATGAATCCGAAGCCGCCGCCCAGGCCGCGGCCGACGCCGCAGAGGAAAACAGCAATGCGCAAGAAACCAAAACACAAGCAGCCTGATACCACCATCCACACCCGGACCCAGGCCCCCGCGGCCCCGGCAGCCGGCGAGATAGACGGCCTCCGGGCCCGCGATCTTTTCGCCCGCAACTTCCAGACCCGAGCCGATACGATAGACGAAGACGCCCGATCGGTAAGGGCCACGATCGCCACCGAAGCGCCGGTGATGGTTTTTGATTATTGCCGAGGCGAACGCATCCATGAAATTCTCGTAATGGCCGGATGCGACATACCGGGCGATCGGCAAATCCCCCTGCTCGACACACACAACCGATGGACGATCGAAAGCCAACTCGGATCATGCCGCGAACTAGCCGTAGAAGCCGACGAACTGGTCGGGGTTAACGTCTTCGGCAGGACCAAGGCAGGGGACGACGCATGGGCGATGGTACGCGACGGACACATTACCGATAATTCGGTTGGATACCGGATCGCCGCATGCACCTACATCGAGGCCGGCGAAACCGCCGAGGTCGACGGGCGATCGTACACCGCCCGCGAACTGCCCCTCAAGATAGCCACCCGATGGAGCCCCCATGAAAACAGCGTCTGTCCGATCGGGGCAGACGGCGACGCTAAGAACCGCGATGCAAACCAAAATCCCGATGGGCCCCGCCAAGCGCCCGTAAACACTCGAAAGGAAATGACGATGAAAAAGTACAAACTATGGCTGACGGCCCGGGGCCTGGACTATGACACCCTGACCGAAGGACAACGAACGAGCCTCAAGGTCGACTTCGACGCCGAGGAAACCCGAAACGCCGAACCGCCGGTCGTCCCGGACCCCGCGACACCCGCCGCAACCGATCCCGTCGAGGTCGCCCGGATAGTGACCGAGACCCTCGACGCACGCGCCCTCGCCGAAGAAGCCGGCCGCCGAACCTCGATCACCGATCTGGCCTCCCTGGCCGGCGTCGGCGATGAAACCCGCGACGCCGCGATCGCAGACCCGACGGTCAGCGTCACACACGCCCGCGAACTATTCACCATCGAGATGAGAGCCGCCCGCCCGGTCATCGACGGGGCCCCGGCGATCCACGTCCCCGCCTCCGCCTCCGACGCCGGCGAAAGAACGATCGAGGCCGCCCTCCTTTGCAGAGGGAACCTGGGCGAACGCGCATCCAGCGATGCCCACCCCGAGTATACCCCGGAGATCATCGACGCCGGCGACCGCATGCGCAGCCTTTCGATGATGGACTTATGTCGTCATGCAATCCGACTCGCCGGCCTGCCTATCCCCCAAGGCCGCGATGCGACAATCCGCGCTGCGATCTCCACCGGATCGTTATCGAACATCACCAGCAACGTCGCCGGAGTTGCCGCCCTGATGGGCGGGGCCTCCGTAGCCTCGACGTGGCGGATGTGGTGCAGCACCGGCGAGATTCGCAATTTCCAGCCCAACAAGCTGGTCAGGTTGGACATCGCCGGCAACCTTTCCCCCGTCGGAGCCGACGGAAAACTGGCACACATTAACCTCGAAGACACCGGCGAAACGATCACCGGCGTAACGAGGGGAAACATCCTGGTCCTCACACGCCAGGTGATCATCGACGACCGCATCGGCATACTGACCCAGGCCCCACAGGCATTAGGCCGCGGTGCGGTTCAGGATATTTCGCATACGGTATACACCATCCTCCTGGCGAACGGGAACATGAGCGACGGAAACGCGATATTCGTCGACGCCGTCAACAACAACCTCAAGACATCTTGTGTCCTCGGACCCGCAGGAATCCAGACGGCCGCGGCCGCCCTGGCGATGCAGACCACCAAAAAGGGCCTGCCCCGCGATCTGATCCCGTCCGTTATCCTGGTCCCGCCCGGGCAGTACAGCGACGCCTGGTCGTCAACACAGCAGCCTCGCGTTCTGGCCTCCAGCCCCAGCACGTCGGTCGGCGAGACCGTCCCGGCGGTCCACGCATACGGCGACGGCAGCATCCAGCCGGTCATGGAAAGCCGCCTGGCCAATCCCACATATTCGGGATACAACACGACGGACTGGTATTTGATGGCCTCGCCGATGCAGACCGACAACATCCAGGTCGCCTTCCTCGACGGCGTACAAAACCCGACGGTCCGCCAGGTGGAGCCCGGAGCCGGGACCCTCGGCGTCGCCTTCGAGGTTTACATCGACTACGGCGTCGCCCCCGCCGATGCCCAAGGCATGATCAAGTGTCAGGAATAAGCCCCAGATAAAAAAAACCTGAAAGGGCCGGGGCCCGTGCCTAGCGAAAGGCACGGGCCAGGCCACAACGGGCCACAACGCAATAAAAAACAACGCCGGATCTGAAAGGATCGAAAAAATGGACGCGGTACTACTCAGAGACAACACGAAAACCGAAGATTACTACAGCGCCGGAGCGGTCACCGCCGGCGACGTGGTCAACATCGACGGACGGTCCGGCGTCGCCATCGGCAACATAGCCGCCGGCGGGACCGGAGCGGTCTACACCAACGGGATCTTCTTGATCGCGGCGGTCGAACTGGCCATGAGCCGCGGGATGGTCGTCGGATTCGACAACGACGGGACCGTCTACGGCGGATCGACCACCGGCGCGGTAACGCCGAAACTGGCCGTCGCCGATATCGCCCTCCTCGGAACGGTAATCGTCGACAAGGTGGCCGCGTTTGCAGCCGCCCAGGTCAGCCTCAACGCCATCCCCAACGACCTCATCGAAATCATGTCGGGCCGGAAATTCGAGGCCGTCAGCGCCAACAAGACCCTTGTCATCACTGACGTCGGAAAGGTCCTCCTCGTCGATACCGACGCTTTTACGATCACGCTACCGGCCGTTGCGCCCGAATTCGAGTTTGTGATCATGAACGTGATGGCCGATGCGGCCTGCCTGATCACGATAGACCCCGACGGAGCCGAACTCCTCATGGGAGCGGACCTCGCGGGCGGGGCCGGCGTTACTCGACTTCTCACCAAGACGACCTCGAAGTCCAACGACTTCATTCACCTGGTCTACGGACACGCCACCGGGTCGAACATAGTACAGGAGCGCGGAGTCTGGGCCGCCGGATCATAACGGACCAGCCGCCGACGCCGAAACGATAGAACAAGCCTAACCCCATAAAAAACACGATAGCCAAACAGCGAAAGGACACAGCATCATGGACGCGGTACTACTCAGAGACAACACGAAAACCGAAGATTACTACAGCGCCGGAGCGGTTACCGCCGGCGACGTAGTCAACATCGACGGACGGTCCGGCGTCGCCATCGGCAACATCGCCGCCGGCGGGACCGGAGCGGTCTACACAGACGGGATCTTTTCGTTCGGGGCGGTCGAACTGGCCATGAGCCGCGGGATGGTCGTCGGATTCGACAACGACGGGACCCCCTACGGCGGATCGACCACCGGAGCGGTAACGCCGAAACTCGCCGTCGCCGATATCGCCCTCCTCGGAACGGTGATCGTCGACAAGGTGGCCGCGTTTGCAACCGCCCTGGTCGACCTCAACGCCATCCCCAACGACCTGATCGGCATCCTCGCCGGGCGGAAATTCGAGGCGGTCAGCGCCAACAAGACGCTCGACATCCAGGACGTCGGAAAGGTCCTCCTGGTCGACACCGACGCATTCGCGTTCACGCTTCCGGCCATCGCGGTCGAATTCGAGTTTGTGATCATGAACGTGATGGCCGACGCGGCCTGCCTGGTCACGGTTAGCCCGAACACCAACGACAAGATCATGGGCGCCGACCTGGCCGGGGCCAATAACAAGGACCGCCTCCTGACCAAGACGACCTCGAAGTCCAACGACTTCATCCACCTGGTTTACGGGTCCGCCGACGGCTACAACGTCGTCAGTGAACGCGGAGTCTGGGCCGCCGAAGGTTAAGAACGAGCCCGCCGGATTCGGGGCCCTGGGAGCCAAGCGACCCGGGGCCTCGGGAGGGGCCGGCGTAACCAGCCGCGACGGGACCGCATATGAGTTTTGCCGAGCAACTGGCCGCCGGATGCAGCACCATCGCCAAGGCGATGGGCGAAACCGTAACACTCACCCCCAGAGCCGGCGGGGCCGCGACGGTCATCGAGGACGCGACATTCGCAGAGGAACCGCCCCTCGACGCCGACGCCCGCGACGGCCAAACAGTAACCCGACGGGCGACATGCACAATCCGCAAAGCAACCGCCCCCTCGCCGTTAAGAGCCGACGCGATAACCCGGGCCCAGGACGGAAGCGTCTGGGCGATCAGAACGACCCCATTTCCCGTCGGCGGCGGGGATTTTTGGCAATTGGAATTAAGCCAGATCGACGACGTCGAGCGGACCCGGGAACGAAGCCGACAGCCCAGATAAACAGGACACCAAAACAATGTATAATAAAACGACCATATGCGACGCCGACGGAAATCCGATCAATGCGGCCACCAATGAAAATCTCGCCTTGCTTATTGCAGCGCTCGGCGGGGCGGGGGATGTCGCTGATGTTGACGGGAATCAACACTCCCAACTGCGGTATATTGGCGAGAACATCGACCAGGTGCATATTGAGGTCGATGATCTGGACGCGATAGCGTCGTGGGCTGCATCGACCGACGCCTCCGGCATTGCTCAAGAGACGATTCACGTCCCCGACCACTCGCTCGCCAATTCGCTGTCTTTCGACAAGGCAGCGGGTACGGTTGTTGAGGCGTCCTACGGAAAGACCATCGATTCCACAGATGCCTCAGTCCTAGGCGGTGATGCTCTGATAACGTGGTTTGTGAAGCATGGGGACTTTACGAACGTCGCTTCGGTTTTCATTCGGCTTGGGACGGACGCCAGCAACTACAATCAGTACGGTATGGACCCGGTGGACTTCTCGACGACGCTGTGGAATCACATCACGATGCCGCTGCATGAGGGTGTGCAGACCGGCACTGGACTCAATCTGTCGGCGATCACCTATGTCGCGTTCGGTGTCATCATGGACGCGGCGGGAAATACGATAGCCGACGTGTTCTTTAACGACGTTGAGTTGCATTCGATCAACGTGTCGGAACTACAGACCGGCGACGTGACGGCCAATGCGGTCCGCGTGTCTCGGGTCGGATCTAACGCGGGTGCTGTCTGGCCGAAGGATTCGGGCAATAAGAACACTGGCACGCCGAGGGTTGTGATTGCCACCGACGATATCAACCTGGCCGCACAAACCGCCTTACTCGGTAAGATGTATCCTACGGACGATGTTGCGAACGCTGATGATACCGCGGGCAATGCAGTGTGGGCCGAGATCCCACTTGCAGCGAATACAATCTTCGTAGACTTTTCGCTGGCTGGTGCATGTCGGATTGAAGCGGGTAATACAACACCGACAGGCGCTATCGGGAACATCTATCAGCCTAATATCACATTCCGCAAGGCAACGCCGTTCGGTAAGTTGTGGGCGTACGGGATATCCGCTGCACACGCAGTGTATTCGACCAGTGCGACCAGAGTATAAGGGACCGGCATATGACCGCATTCACAAGCAAAGCTACTGGTTTATGGGACGCCGAGGGCCAGACTACCTGGAATGAAGCTGGCCACCCACAGGCTGCTGATACGGTAGAGAACCAGGCCGGTGATACAGTTACCTGTGACAGCCCCGCCGCTTGCACCACGCTTCTCATAACCGATGGCATCCTTGATCTGGATACGTTTGATCTCACGGTATCTAGTGATTTTACCAGAAACGGTGGAGCCATTGATACCGGAACCGGAGAGTTGTTTGTCGGTGGTGATGTCTCACAGGTTGGCGGAACTGGCAGGCCGAGTATCACACAGACAGGAACAAGCACGCTTAGCTGGACTGCATCGGCAGCAAATGCTATGGAGATGCTGACTACCGCCGTTGGAGCAATCATCACCACGGCTGGAAACGTAATCACGCGTAGCCTGACGATTGAAGGTAGTCTATCCGGTGCTCACACCGTCACCATAAACCCGACATCTTCAAATTGGTGGGGGACACAACTAGGGAGTTTTGATTGCGATTTAACGATATCTAATGCAAAGGACAGAGATCCAGGAAGTGAAATCACCGTAGCCACAGGGAATACTGTGTTAATTACAGACTCTCAAGACGCTACCCTCACACCAACCCCATACACCAGACTCGATCTTGCTGACTGCCGCACCCTTATAAAAGGGACAGGAGCGGGTGATGTATGCCCGATAGTCGTATCCGGCTTCTTCTCTGCTGGTGAGCTTGTGCTTGGTGACGATAATACCAGCGGCTCTGGGTTGATCACAGTGGAAGGATCAGCAGACATAGACACGCTTGCCGCTGGCGATTCCACGAACACAAACAACGCCTTGATCCTCCCCGGTTCCTTACGAGTCAGGACCACGCTCAACGCCCAGTACATGGACTTTACAGCAGACCACGGACACCTGCACGGAGCCACGCTGACAAACGCAACTGTCACCGGCGAGCTCAACGCCTGGGGTGTGATCGAAGGGGCTGGGAACTCCGGCGATATAAGACACCACGGCGGTGCAGAAGTAGGTGCCGCCGTTGGCACATTGTGTGGCTTATCCTGTGCGGCATAACAATCGAATACACCTCGGACAAGCCGAGGCAACACCCTTAAAAATGACCGATAAGGACCCGAGATGATACTCGCCAAAGCAGCCGAAATTATGAGCCTCGCCGTTTTCGGGATTACCTACCTGGGAACGACGATCGCCGCCGCAGCCCCAACCGGAGCGGTCCTCGAGATTGGAGCCCTGGGCCTTTGCGGATTTATGATAACCCAGAACTACCGCCAGCGGGCCGGCATGGCCCGAATTATCGCACACAAGGATGCCGAAATCAGGAAGGCCGAAACCAGAGCAAACACCCTGGCCGTCAAATTTACCGATGCCGTTAACCAATTAACCGCCACCATCGCCGCCCGCCCATGCGTCCGTGCGGGCGAACCTAACACAAGGAAACCATCATGAAAAACACTACCATCATTATCGCCCTCATCGCCGTCGCCCTCGCCGCCTGCCCCGGATGCGGGGAACTCGATTTTAGAAACGCCAAAGATGCGGCGGACGTTCTTGTAATCGGAATCGACAACGCGAAAATAGCCCGCGACGCCTCAGACAACGCACTGCAAGATGCCGAAGAAGCGCTGGCCAAAAACCCTACGGAAGAACAAGAAAAAATAGTTTCTGGCTTGAGAAGTACGTCGAAGATCTTGAAGACTACAATATCCACCGCGGAGGCAATACTAACAAGCCTGCAATCGAGAACTGCGGACGCTGAGAAGAATCTTGATAAGGCGGAAAGTGATTTGATGGGTGTCGCGTCGACGTATGGCGGATGGGCCGGGGCACTTGCAACCCTGCTGATTCCGCTTGGTTTCGCGCTTGTCAAATCCCGCAAGAATCACGATGGCATGGTATACGAACGGGAGCTCGGCATGAGAACAATTGCCACGATGCAGCCGATAGTCGATAACCTAACGACGGAAGCCACAAGATCGCTCAACCAGCGTCAGATTGCAGCAGGACCCGACGTCAAGCGTCTGGTCGATGAAGCACAAGGTAAAATAAACAAGTAGGGCACAACCTAAGATATGCACACCGACGAACTTAATTTTTTCTACGGGCCGATTGAACGACTGCGACATTTGATCGCGGCGACGCCCACCTTCCAACTGCTCGTCGGCGCGACGGGGAGCCCGGCCGAGAAATACAACACGGCCCTCGAGAGCGTACATGAGATCGGCCTGGCCGGGGCCGACATCGCCCCCGCCAGGCCATACGCGGAGGTCGACGCCGGCCTGGAATTCAACGCCCAGAAGAACAGCAGCAGCAGCAGCAAAAACAGCGGAACGCTTTATCTGTGCCTCGAGGCCGACGTCCCGGAAGACAAGAGAGCCGGATATAAAGATGCCGGCAAATGGTTTTATGAGATCACCGGGAACCTCATCCAGGAGCTACTCGCCGACAGCCTGTCAACCGACCCCACGCCCCACAACCTATTAATCACCGGGATCAGCCTCTCCGACGGACCGCCGGCCCGCACGGACCCGACCGCCGCCGACGGCGATTATTACCAGGTGTTTCTCGAAATCCAATGGGGGCTAAAATGATCGGCGGAAAGATAATATTTAAAAAGCCGAAGGCATTCATCCGAAAGCATATCGCCGCGACGGTAAAAAGAATGCTGGGCGTCGTCGGGCTCGAATGGCATAGAAACACAATCCCGGGCCACTTCGACGAATCGGCCTCGGCAAAGTACGGATATAGAAAAAGGACCGTCAAGCACCGCCAAGAAAAGATGCGGAAATACGGACATCAACGGCCGTTAGTTTTTCACGGGCCCTTGTCGGCCATGGTCATGCGCCTCGCCAGGATAAACCCCACCGGAAAAGGGGTCCGAGTAACCATGAAGGGGCCCCGGTATTTACACCAACGCCGCAAGGACCAAAGACAGCCCGACAAGGCCGCCGAACTAACCAAGACCACCAACAGAGAACTGGTCGCGATCTCATCATCATTAAAAAAGCATATAAAAGCAGAACTACGCAAAACCGCGGCGATTGAAACGACCAAGATATAAGGAACGGACTCATGGAAAAATGGAAACTAAACGCAGTCAGTATCGCCGGAACGGTCATCGGGCAGATCACCGATCAGGTAATAAGCAACGACCTATCCATTATCCTGGCCGACGACACCGGATCGATCTACAACCGGAAAGCCGCCATCAACGGACAGGATATCCGCGTGAGGTTTTCAACCAACGCGATCAAGACCGCCCTCGCCACTATTGGCCTCACGGGGCAGCCCCTCGCCGCCCTGACACCCTGCAAGCTGTACTTCCAGCATTTCGACAACGCCGACCAGATCGCCGTCGACGACGCGACGATTTTCGAGATCCCTGTCGGGCAAGCCATATGGAGAAGCCTCACCGCCCCCAACGACGATGCGGCCTCCGCCGATTTTGAAGTCGTCGCGATAAGCGAAGACGGATCAACGGCCCCCTGGACCAAGACCACCGGCCAGGCCGACGCGGTCTGCACGACCGAGGAAACATACATCACCGACGGGTCAACCGGGGTCAAACAGATTCAGATCGACACCGGAATCGAAATGGTCCAAGACCGCGGTGACGATGATATGTTCACAAAATTCTGCTCGATCAAGAGCATCCAGCCACGAGTAACGATCACCCAGACCGATATGGGGACGCTTACCCCGGCGGTCGATTTGGGGTCGGTATCTCTGCGGGATTTGGTTTCTGGAGCGACCTCGAGAGGGGCCGCACCGATCACATTCACATTCGGTGAAGAACTCGACCACGTCTCAGAAATCGGCGGACCCGAAGGAATGACAACTCATCAAATTACGCCCGTCTGGGATGGGACAAACGCCCCCATCGTGATCACGGGCCTTGTATAACGGAACAACAGCCAACAAGGAACAACCAATAACCAAGTGAACGACAACGACAACGGCGACCAAAAGGAGCCCCCACCATGGCAACAGCCCAAATATTAACCAACGCGGCAATCGCCTGCTCGATCTCCTCGAAAGTAGCGAAGGCCGGCGATTTCCAAGACACGGTTCAGCAGTTTCAAAAAGCGATAAACGGGCCCTTTACCAACGGAACCGGCAACGGCAAAGCGGACATTCTATGGTCCGACAGCGTATCTCTTGACGCCGACACCACTCACCAACGGAGCTTGAACGAGATTCTTACTGACGTATTCGGCGACACGGTCGAGTTTGTGAATATTAAGGCGATGCTGATCCATAATACTTCAACGACCGCCTCGGTAATTTCAGTCTCGGCCAACCCAACCCAAGGATGGGCGGGAAGTGGTGTACCCTTCAATGCAGTATCTCAGAAGCAAAACATCCTCCCCGATTCCTTCTGGATGGTAGGGAACACTGGCGATGGATGGCCCGTCGTCAATGGGGCATCAGAAAACTTTGACATCACAGAGGAAAGCAGCCTGGCCGCCTTATACGACATCATTATCCTGGGAGCCTCGGTCGCAACGCCCTAAGCCCCAGCAACAGAAACCACGACCACGAACCCAACCCCGAAAGGACACCCCCATGGCAACGAAGAAACAGAAGGCCGCCAAGAAGGCCGCCACCAAGAAGGCCACCGCCCAGAAGGCCGCCCAGAAGCCCACGCCCAAAACGACCACAAAACCGGCGACGCCTACACCACCGAAGGTCGAGAAAGCCGCCCAGACGCCATCCTCAGAGCCCAAGACACCCCAAAAGACCCCGGAGCCTGCCCCCAAGCCCAAGACGACCCCTGACGGCCGTCTGCTCTGGGCCCTAAATGGGGCCGGATGGGACGCTGGCAGCATCAAGGCCCCGGGGCGGATATACCAAGCGATCACCGACGCAATCGGATGGCGGGCGACGTACCAAGGCCAAAAGGGCGGATGTCCCACCGCCGGCCAACATTACGCGCTCGCCAGCCAGGCTCGAGAGGCATGCCAAAAACTGGAGGATTCAATCGAATGAATTTTTTGTACTTCATCGAAGGAACCAAATCGCCAACCGCGGAGATGATAGAAGCCGCCGGTTTGACCCACGCCCTGGTCACCGGCGAAATCACCGTCCGAGAAACCACCAAGGGCCCGGGCCCAAAAGGCGGGGTCGTGATGGCCGTCGCCGGCACGCCCGCCGGCGATATCAAATACTCGCCCAAAAGTCAGACCTGGGCGAAAGTCGAACCGCCGGCCGACGCGCCGGACGATGCCCATGCGGCGTATATCGGATACGCCACAGACAGCCCGCCAGGCCCGATGGACCTGATCCGAAACGACCCCGTCCTCGATGGGTATGCTTTGATTCTACAAGGGCCCGGCGGGGAGGGGCGATGGTTTGTACCGCGGGCTCGCATATACGACGAAGACATCGCCGGCGATAAGATAGACGGGCCGACAAGCGACCTCCCACAATCCCTGAGCATGGTTGGCGGTGAGATAGTAAAAACGGACCTCCCCAGATACCGCCAGGCATGCCTCGACGCCGATCGGATATGGGCTGCGGTCCTCAGCGCTAACAGCACAGACGCCGACCCGGCCGAAGAAGTGGTCCTGGGCGACGATGAGGAGTTCAACCTGGCCGCCAGGATTCTCGGCATAAATTACAAGGTAGCGATCCCTGAAATTAACGCCCTCGCAATCATAACAACGGAAACCATGGGCAACATCGTGCGATGCTTTGTTGATTTCCCGGCCTGGGCGATCGTCGAGAGAGCGAGAGCCGCGGCAAAAAAACCGGAACCGTCAACCGAAGCCCCAGATACAGAATCTTTGAACTCTGGGCAGCCGGCCGATTGACGGGATACAACCCGACGCCGGCGGATGTCGAATGGTTGACGGAACGTACAGCGTATGAAAAGGCATGGAAAAAGGCGGTCTTTGAACGACTGGACGCCATCGCCCAAAAGCCTCCGGTTGTAATTAAACGGTAACGACAAACGGAAGTGATCAGTGACCAGTAATCAGTCATCAGTAACGGCCAGGCGAAACGACCGCGACGTTCGCCGTCGCCAGTTGCCAGTTGCCAGTTGCCAGTTGCCAGGTCTTTAATATTATGGCCGACATAAATCTAAAACTAGACGCCGACCAATACGCCCTGGTCGCCGGCGTCCTCAAGGCCGACGATGCCGTCAAGAATTTAATTAAGAACACCACCAAGCTGGGCCCCGCCGGCAAGAGGTCCGGCAAGGAACTAAACGAAGGATTTAAGGGTTTCGCGAAGACGGCCGCGTCGATCGCCGCGGGTATGGGAATCGTCGGAGGGATTAAGTCCGCAGGCCAGGCGGTAATGGGCCAATTGAACCGGGAAATCGACCGCATCAAACAGCGACAAGATCGGTCGGCGACGACCCAGATGAACCTGGGCCAGATGCGGAACTGGGCGATCCTGAACAAGCCCCAGGATGTATCGGTAAAACAATTAGAAAACCTGGTCCAATCGACCTCCCGCAAATACAACATCAAGCAAACCGAAATCTGGCCGTCCATGGGCGGAATTCTGAGCGCCAAGGGGGCGCTTCCATGGTCGAAAGTAGTGGATGCTACACACCAAGGCGTCAGACTATACAAGCGGGCAGGGGCCGACATAGGAATGACCGCCGGAGCCGCGATGGACGTTATGCGCCTCAGCCCAAAGGCGAACGCCAGCCAGGCCCTCGGCTTTGTGGTGGGGGGCGGTCAGCAGATGCGCGTCGGCGAATACGAAAAACAAGTCGCCGTCATCCCCCCGGTCATGTCCGCCGCTAACGCTTTCGGATGGACCGCTCGGCAAGGGGTCGCCATGCTTGGTTATACCACGATGGCCAGCGGCGATTTTACCGGCAAAAAAGGTCGTACCGCAACGATCAACCTTATGGCGACCCTAGACAAAGCCAGGACAAAAAGCGGCGGACTCATCCCGCGGGCAACCGTAAGCAGTACCGGGAAAAAAGGGTATGCATTCGACCCGATAAAGAAAACAGGATTTGCAGCCCTCGGAGAATTGCAGGACGAATATGCACTGATGAGCGAAGCGGAACGGACCGAATTTAGAGCAAAGATGCCCGGCCAGGCCCAAACGAAAGGGGCCATCCTCAACCTGATCGCCAGGAAACCAGAAGCGGTCGCCGGATTCGCCGCCGCTATGAAGGGCATCGGCAGCCCAGGCGACCCCAGCGCCGCCAAACCATGGGAAGCCTATCACAAGATCGCCGCGGCCGGGAAATTCGCCCCGATCCGCGGAGCGATGCAGGCCTTCGGCACGGCGATCGAGGAAAACGAACTTAACGATCCATACGCGATATCCGCCGTTATCCGAAAAGGCATGGAGAAAAAGCTCGCATCACTGCCGGGCGGTTCCGACATGGGCGATAGAATCGCCTCCGCCATGCGGGAATTTAAAGGCGGAATCGGCGAAACGTCAGGGATGCCTCGCATCGCGATCGAGGAACTAAAAGCCATTCGGGCGAATCGGAAATTCAGCGAACCAGAAAAATATTTCCCGGGGGCAGGAATGGGAGGCGGCGGGATGTACGATAACCCAAATTACCGCCCGGCCGCCGACGCAACGATCCTCCGCCTTATCGAAAGCCTCGAAAAAATGGCGGCGGAACTCGAAAGACGAAACCGAGACACGCGCGACCCGGGCCCGCGGGCCCACGGAGAATGATAAATGTCGCAAGTAGGCAACATTATTTACGTCACGATGAGAGGGATACCGGCATTCCCCGCGGAGCAAATCGAAGCCCTCCCAAAAGCGGTCGGCGAATTATACACGCGATGGCGATATAACATCTTCGACGGCCACGACACCCAACTGATAACCGTCCGGTTTGAACCAACCGTCACTACCGCAGAACACACCCGCCAAGAGGTCGCCACCCAGCAAGGCCTTGCGGTCGAAATAACCGACGACTTCGGAAACGTACACACTAACTGCCAACTCTTACGCGCAATTGCAACATACGAGCCGATCGTCGCGGATATAGACGGCAACACCTACCGACTGGTCGCCATATATATCGTCCGCGTCGGGAGACCTTACGGTGTTTAGAGAGATCCAGCCATGCCAGAAGCGACAAGAACGACCGTTCATACAGTAGCGACAAAGACCGACTGGACCGGGGCCCAGGACCCATGGACCGACAACGCCATCCTCCGATGCAACAACATCACTGACCGCATCAGCCCCGGGAGCGGTAAGGTCACCAACTTTGATTTTTTCTACGGCCGAATTCAGGAACCCGGTCAGGATTCATTCACCGAAGTCGAGGCGGTCGATTACACCGGAAGATATGTCCGAGTAAGCGCGGCCCAACCCTCGGATGGCGTGATGACCCCCCGATTCTATGGAATCTTTACAGGTGGGTCGGATATCCCAGGCGCGGATGCGGGGCTCGGAGTCGCCCAAGGCAACCAAACGCTGATCGCCAGAGGCCTCGAATGGGTCCTGGAGCATACCACGATCGACGGGTCGTATATCGAACACGAGGAAACTCCGCTAAGAGTAGGCAGAACCCTCCCGTTTAACTTTCGGACCGGCCGGGGAATCACCGACATCGGAAACAGGTCGACCTCCAAGGCGACATCGACAACCGGGACCGGCCTGACAAGTTACGTTTTCAGCGAAGCCGGCGAGATCTGGACGGCCGCAGACATATTGGAATATTACCTCGCATGGTTTGTTCCGGAAAAATTCGATATGGATTCCGCCGGTGATCTTAGCAACCTCGTCGCCTTCACCGGATACGTTAAGCCGGCCAAGAATGTCGCCGACGGACTTGACGCGATTATCAACCATCGCCGCGGACATACCTGGCGAATCGAAACAGACCCAGACACCGAAATCAATACCATTGTAATCAGTCCGACATTTACAGGATCGATCGTCGTCGGCGATACCACTATCTTAGGAAACAGCGATGAGGTCGAAATCGACCCGGCAGATTTCCAAGGCCCGGATAATATTATAACCACGCGTTCCGATATTAAATACGACAAAATCACCGCCCGCGGGTCACAGATTCTCCTCATGGGAACCTATAACATTGGAAGCGGGGCCCTGGAGAAAGGATGGACCGACGCAAACGAAACCGCATACAAAGCGGCCTCCGAGGATGAACGGAAGTCGGAAGTATATAATCACGTTTTCAGGACATACAAGGTCGCCCCCGGTCGACTTTTAGGCGGGCCGCATTGCGACGTCGACGGGACACTCTCCAGCGAAAGCAAGATACTACAAATCGGAAAATCCTTCCTGCGGCAATTGCCCCTCCTGGTCACCGACGACGACGCATCGGCCCCGGCCGGATACCGGAGCCCCCTGGTCATCGTAGACGTAAACGGAACCGGCCGATGGCTGCCGGTCGATAAACTTTCCGACTTCAAAGCGCCGGCCAGGAGCATGTCGGTCAAGATCCTCGACGGACAGCCAGCATTCAACATACGAGCGACGCCAAACTATATGCTGGGTGAGAATCATTACACACCCGGCGAGAAATTCCACTTTAAAGCGGTCGCCGACTACGAATCCATATACGCTACAGTGGCCTATTATTCAGATGAGGTATTTAGAGTTACGAAAACAATCACCGCCGACGGTTTCGGCGGGACCCTCATCATTGATGAACCAGAGGCCGAATGCTGGTATAGACTAGCAGACACAATCACCGACGCCGATGGAACTTTTACCCAAATCACCGAAGCCGGCGAATTGCGACGCGACGTCGAACGCCTCGAAGGAATAGCAGCCATGGCCGCCGGATGGTATGGCAAGCCGCGATCGGCGATCCAACTCACCCGGAACGAGGATGCCGATTTCACATACAAACCCGGCCAACTAATAACACACATCAATTATTTTAATCCAGGCCCCAGGGAAGTCAACGCCCTGATTACACAGATCGTTTACGACTTCGACCACCAACGGACCATAATAAAAACCGACTTCCGCGAATTGGACTTCGCCGGAATGGGCCGCGCGATGTCCCAAGGAATTGCCCGTGACATCGGCCCCCGCGGGCCGGTCGGAGCGGCCGGTGTTGAAGGGCCCGCCGGAACCTTCGGCGGAAACATCGGCGACGAAATAGCCGAGGCAAACGAACCGGCGATCCCCGGATTCTGGGCCGAGATAACCGACTCGTTCGCCGACGGGGCGAACCGATGGAATTATTCTTTCAAGGAATTATTTAAGAATACCGCGGGATACGGCGGATGGGGCGATCGGGCCGGCGGACGGACGGGAACCAAGGACACCGCCACCGCGGCGAGAAATACCATCGAGGACATGAATACCGATACCCCCGGAACGGAACTCGGATGCGGCGTCGCGGTAGACAGCCTCGACACCGGAGATTGGACCTTCACGCTTTCACCCGCCGCCAACGGCCTGATCGTATGGATCACCGAGGTCAACAAAGCCGACGTTACGGAATACTGGTTCAGCCACGACAACGGCGTCGACGGGGTATGTGACTAATGAGCGGCGCGACCTTCAATATGGCGCGTTGTTGTTGCGGGGAACCGGAGGTTCCGTCCTGCGATAAATGTGAGCCGGACGGCGGGCCCCCGTTGTCTGGCAATACGGATCAATTCACGGCGATTTTTTCAAACGTCATCATTTGTACGCTTGGCGTATGTTATGCACGCGACGGAGTTAGGTGGATAAAATGGAACACCGCCCCCGCGCCGGTTTTCGGCGGCGCGTATACTCTAACTCAAATAGAGCCCGGCATGGGGTTGTGTCAGTGGTCGTATGACGAGCCGATAACAACCCCCGGCGTTTATACCGTATACACGAACAGCGGCTGCACAAACGTCCATCGAGTGCAGACAGTCAACCGACTAAGGATTGAGATGGAAGTAACGACTGCGCTCGGTCCACTGCGTATAAAGCTGGGGGCATTTTATTATAATTTGAGCGACAATCAGGCATTTGGTCACATATTCAGAAAAGAACATAACACTGAAACCCCCTGTTTTGGAACGACAATACTTACAAACAATTTCACAACATGCATACACAACTCCGGGTCCAATAGTTGGGGGTCGGCATCGTTCTCGCAAACCGGCGCGTCGCACACCGGCGGTACAGCAACGCTAGACGTCGTGGTGCCATAAAACATGTCAATTGTAAAGACACCGTTTATTGATCTAGGAGCATGCAAAACAAAAGCGCATTGCCACGCATGCCGGTCGAGTGAAGATTGGCGGGCCAGTACCGAAACGGAGAACGTCAGCAGAGCCCCGGACATCTGCCCGCCGGAACGCGGATCGGTAACGATCGACGACCTACCGCCGATCGTCAAAGTTGGGTCGGTAGGCGCGTCACGGATAATCATTTGCGACGAATGCAAGATCGACGGATGCACGGTCAAGCACTATTCAGGATGCGAACGCCGCCAATGGCTCGACCGACCAAGATTCCACTGCCCGTTAAGCAAGTTCTAACGGCGGTAATCAGTGACCAGTTATCAGTAACGGCCACGACGGACGAAGGAATATCCAATATCCAGCAAGGAATGATCAACGCCCAAGTGAACGGCAACGGCATTTACGGCCGGTAATCCGTCGCCAGTTGCCAATTGCCAGTTGCCAGTTGCCACGCCGTTAACCATGCCCCAACGGGAAGCCCCGTATTTATTTAAAAATAAAATAAGATTTCCCTTGCTATTCTACGGGAACGCCCGTATACTAATAGTGTAGTAAGGAAAGCCAGTAACACTAACCAAAGGAAAAAGCCCAATGTTATTCAGAACTAAAAAAAGCTTCGGCCCGAAAATACAACTGACCGACAATCAGATCGAAAAAATAGAAGCAAAGGTCCACGCTGCCGGCCTGACATGCGACTGCGAAAATAGCTGGACAGGCTCGGCGTATATATCGATCGGCATGCCGGAGTGGGAACAAAGCGGGCTCGGCCATTGGTACCACGACGCGGACGATGGCATGGGTAGCCGCGCCGACATCGCAAAAATCCGACTTTCGGGCCACGACGAAGGCCGTCGCCAGGACTCGACCCACACATGCATCGGATCAAAAGCCAATTGCATGGCGAACCTAAACAAATGGATAATCGCCATAATCGAAAAGCACGGCGAAAACGCGAAAGCGATCCTTGCCGTCTGCCCAGGGACGCCAGTTGCACGACGCGAACCGAAATAGACCGCCAAATATCAGCAAATACCACGAAACCCCAAACCCAAAGGAAAAAGCCATGAAGAAGAACGAAACGGAAGCCAAGAGCCGGGAATATTGTAAGGGACAGAGATGCCCATTCTGGGACGCCGACGCCGGCGACTGCGGATACATGAGATGCCCGCTGGAGCAACCGCCGACAGGGACCAAATAACCGCCACCGGCGCCAAGCCATATACCACGAAATACCACGAAATACCAAACGCAAAGGAAGCCACCATGAAGATCGACAGCATAGACCTCAGAGGTACATTGACGCCCGACGGCAAACCTAGAGCATTAGCCTCGATAACCAGAGAGCCATGCGATAGGACAAACCCAATCGAGGTCGATATCATCGTCGCCGCCGGAGCCACCCCCGGTCAATACCCCGTCACGCTCAATCACCTTGTAGACGCCAGCGACCACGACGCGATATGGGCGATGGCCACCGACTTGCAGCAGACCCTCGACGGATACACCGGAACGAACAGCGACATCGCCGACTACTTCAACGTCCTCGCCAACTTCGCGGAATAACCACCAACCGAAACCCGCCCGGGCCCATCGGGGCCCGGGCAGAACGCAAAGGAAACCAGGATGAATAATTTACTGAATATTATTACCGACTACGGCCCGCGGGGAATTTGCATTTTGTTGGGAGCGATCGGATTATATGTTCTCTATAAAAAGTTTAGATACCACTGGATGCGATAGGCAGAATTAATTCACCACGAAAGAACACAAAGAACACGAAAGAAAAGGCCGAACCGCCATATACCACGAAACCCCAAACCAAAGGAAAACGCCATGACAGCACACAGAGAGAGTATCAGGATCATCGAGGCCGAACTTCAAGCCGCCGGATGGACATCGAGATTCCACGTCTGGAGCCACCCAGGCGTCGCCGGCCCACACGGCATCGTCCGCGCGATCGAGGCCCAGGAAAAACGCCAGCATGAATTCGTAGCGATCCCCGCCCACCTGGTCGAGATGGTAAAACTTGAAGCCAGCGACCCCGACGACCTAACAGGAAACCTCAGAGTCCGCCTCGCCGAATTGCATAACCATTACGGGACCCAGGACGCACGCGAGACAAGACTAAAAACCGCCTGCCCGACTTACGCCGACGGATACGTCGTCGGATTCACCGGCCAGCCCCCAGCATTCCTCGAGTCAGCAATTCGGACCCAACCATCCGCCACCGGATACGCCGACGGCCGGCAGGCGGAGAAAACCCTGCGACCCCAAGAGCCCCCCAGAATAGACCCGGACAAAGAAAACGCCATGACCGCGCAGAAACTAAGAATCATAGAAGCCAAACTTCAAGCCGCCGGATGGACCGAAGATTGGAAAACCGGGCAGGCAAACGAAGTGAAGGTATGGACCCACCCAGGCGTCGACGGTATGCACCACATCCGACGAGCGGTCACCGCCCAGGAGAAACGGCAGGAGGAATTCGGCGCGATCCCCCACGAACTGGTCCAGATGCTCGAACTCGAAACCGCCGACACCTGCGGGACCATCGAGCCCGGAGAATTCGGAAGCGGTCGCCTCGACGACCTGCACCTGAAATACGGGTATGAAACTGACCGGACCGCAAGATTCAACGCCAAAGCCCCGACTTACGCCGACGGATACGTTATCGGAATCAAAGACCTGCCCCCAGCATTCCTCGAGGCCGTCGCCCCCACCACCAAAGGAGCCGCCGGATACTGCGACGGCCGACAGGCGGGAATCACCCTGCGACACATTGAGCCCCAGGACATCGAGGCCGAAACCCAACAGATCGATCGCATGCAAGAGGACCTCAAGGCCGATAACGATCGATACGACGCCACCGAAGCCCTCCGCGACGCAATAAAAGACAGCCTGAGCCCCCAGGCCGTCGCGGCCATATACCGCGAACTTTGCACGACGGTCGAACTACCCACCGACATCCGCGGCGAGGTCCTATGGTTTACCACCCTGCTCGGAAGCACGATCGGCCTCGAAGCCCTGCCCGGACTACTCGCCGACTTGGAACTATAACCCGCCCCAACCCGATTAGAAAAGGACCCGCCCGCGCCCTCGAGGGCGCGGGCACACCCCAAAGGAAACCACCATGAAAATCCCGATGACCAAAACGCAAGCCACGATTCTCATCCACCGCCTGCACAGACCAGACCGGATCGCCGCCAACCTCGACGCCGACTATGACGAAATAGGCATGATCGTTTCATTGTTACACATCGGCCTCAGCGATATTTCGCTGGACCTTGGCCCAGCGGAGGATTGCAACCCCGAATTGACCTCCGACGTCCTGGCCGATTGCATCGAGGGAAGCACGATCGCATCAGACTACAACGCCACCGCCCGGATGGGCGGGACGCCCTTGATCGCCGCGGCCAACTTAGGACAAGCCGGCGTCGCCCTCGCCAAAAAAATCACCGACTACAGGAAGCCCCTCGACCCGCGAAACCGCCCCCTCGATTTCCCGATGTACTAACCCCAGCCGCCAAGAAAAGGACCCATCATGACCACAGCAACCACCCAAACGATCGACAACGAGATCGACCTCGACGACCTGGACGACGCCGAACGCGGCGACCTCGACCTCGCCATCGCCACCAAACTCCAAGAAAAGGACCCATCATGACCCAGGCGAAAACCAAACCATTCCCGGCGAAAATCCCCATCCCGAGCCCCGAGGAAGTCACCGCCGCCCAGGTAGCGATCGGAGCCCGCATCCGAAAGCGCCGGGAGGCATTGAAGCTGACCCAGGTCGACGCCTCCGCGGTCTGCGGATGGTCACCATCGACCTGGGCCGACACCGAACGCGGCCGATTTTGCCCCAACCTCAAGACCCTGATGATCGTCGCCAAGGTCCTCGGTTGGACCGTAAGCGGCCTACTCAGAATATAAGCCCAGGCCCAGGACACCGCCGACCGGCCGAAAATAAATACTTTTTTAATAAATTTTCCTTTTGACATCCCCGCCGGCCGGCCGATAGTATTGCAACGCAATGCAACAGATTGCAACAAAGGATAACCGCATGGGTATTAAAAAGGCCGACGGATTAAGACGCCACGCCGAACACGCCAGCGTGGGCAACATAGAGATTGCCAAAGCCACCGGGATCAGCCCGTCGGCGGTTAGCAGAACCCTCCGAGGCCAGACCCAGAAGCCGGCGACCATCCGCGGAATCCGGGACTACCTACTTTCGATCGACCCGAACCCGGACATCCAGACACACGAACCAGAGGGCCTACAGATAAGGACCCCCCGACCATGAAACCCTATTGCCTACTTTGTATCGATTTCCCATTCGTATGCGACGGGACCGCCCCGCCAAAATGCAAAGGGAACTGCCTCGCCATAGCGACCGTCGACCGCCAGCCCACCAAGCCGGCCAAACGACCCGCCAAGCCGGACGGCAGCCCGACCGCGATCGCGATCTCTATCGAAAGAATGCTATTCAACACCGACGGATGCAACCGCCCGCGCCGAACGATCGCCAGCGCCCGATAACCAGCCCCAACGGTCCGACGCCAACGGGCCGAGAATTAACCGACCAACGCGTGGAGAAAACCGAACGATGCCAACCGCCGCGCCGATACCACTTATAGAGATGCCCGCGACTCTCCGCCAAATCGATGGGACCCGGGTCAACTTTTCGACCCTATGGACTCTCGCCACCCAGGGCCCACAACGTAACCGCCTCCCCACCGTCATAATCAACGGCCGGCGATGCGCCGCGATAACAGCGGTCCGCCGACACCTCGCCGCCCGGGCCGCCCGGGCGAACGCCCACCGCCGCCAACAGGAAAGGAAAGCCACATGACCCCGAGCGACACCACAAAAACCCCGACCAAAGAACCCATGAGCGAAAGCGATCTCTTAGCGACGATCGAGCGCCTGCAGGCGTACCACGACACGAACGAGCAGCACCTCGCCGCGGTCAAAGTAGCCCGGGCCGATTGGCAGGAAAAAAAGCAAACCCAGGACGAAGCAAAAGCGGAAACCAAAATGGCCCGAGCGATTCTCGACCAGGCGGTCGCCGAACTCCTGGCATTCGGGAATGAGAAAAAAGAAGATGACGAAGCCACAGAAAACGACGAAGCCAGAGGCCTACTCAACCAGCCGCCAGCATGGCGGGACATACCGATCGCAGACCCCGACGAATTCGGCCTCCCCCCAAAAATAATCGACAGACTAGAGGATGCCGGAATCGACACCGCCGGGCAACTAGCCGACTTCACCGCCGCCCACGGCGACGCCTGGGGCCAGGACATCAAGGGAATCGGACCCAAGGCCCAAGAGACAATCGAAGACGCCTGGGGCGGATTCTGGGAGAACCACCCGGCCGACGAACCCATCGGACAAGATACCATCGGGTTTAGAAGCGGCGTCCTGGCCATCCTTGTCAGCGACCCAGAGGAAACAGCCATCAAGGCGATCGAGGCATGCAACGACAACGAATTGCTGGGCGAGGCATGGGATGCATGCACGTCCGGGGAGGTAGTCGAAGAATGGCGATGCGAGGCGATCGAGAAACGCATTAATACGGTCGAGGCCGCCGACAGCGGCGACCATACGGTCGAAAGATACATCGAGGTCGCCGACATCGCCAAGCCCAAGCAACCCGAGGCCACCGCCAACATCGCCGCCTGCACAGACCCCGCGATTTTGCAGTCAGCATACGACCAAGGCCTCCGCGGCGATTGGCGACGAAGCCTTGTCCTCCAGCGCATCGAAGAAATAAACAGCAACCGCCCCGGCGTAGAAGATGAGGCGGAATAACCAGCGGCCTGACAAACAGGCCGGAAACCACAGACGGAAAGGAAAAGCACAATGGACGATAAAGTTGTTACATTTAAATTTGGATTCAAGGCCCCGGTCATGGACATCGGTTCTGGATTCACAGGCGTGATCACTTGCCGAAACCAGTCGCTCGGAGGCGGGCAAAGGTTCCAAGTTTCCAGCGCGACGCTGGACGACGGGAAACCCGTCGAGTATTGGTTTGACGCCGACCGCCTCGAGCTGATCGAATCAGCATAAACCACGGACGATAAACCCAGACAGGCGGGACCCGGTCGACGGACCGGCCGGGCCCCGCCGGAAAGGCCGCGACACGATGAATCGCCGCGATATTCTCAGGCCGAGACAATACGCCGCAATCCCAAAAGCCACGCTCGCCAGGACCGACCTGACCGCATCGGCGAAAATTGTATACACAAGCCTTATCGGTCACCTATTCAGCGACGCCGCCGATCGAGCCTATCCTTCCACCACAACCCTCGCCAATACCGCCGGCATTGGCCGCAGGACAGTGATCCGGGCCCTAAGCGACCTCCAGGCCGCCGGACTGATCGAAGCACACTCACGCCCGGGCCGCGTTACCGTCTACACCTTCCCCGCCGCCGACGGCGAACCCCACGAAAAACCACCAGGCCTCCCACTCGACCACACCCAAGCCGAATCGGCACACCCCGAGCAAACGGGACCCGAGTCAAATCGGCATGCCCCCCCTGCCAATATGACACCCCCAAGCGACGCGGGACCCGAGCCAAAAAAGACCACCACCCCTGCCAATATGCCGGCAACCCATGCCAAAAGCGGTTTGGACCATAAGGATGAAGAACGTTCTAAGGTACTGTTAGAAGAACCCCCAAGCCCCAGCGGAGGGAAAGGCGATTTGTCGACGGTCCTCCAAAACCTAAAGACCGCCTACAGGGAAGCCACCGGGCGACAGATGCCCGCATCCTGGACGGGCCCGGCCAAGGCCGAATTCACAGATGGCGATCGGGAAACCATCACCGCGATCACCCCCGCCCAGATCCGAGCCGGCCAGGCATACGCCCAGCGGCGAAACCTGGCCTTCGCATTTCGGACCATGATGCTCGCGATTCACCAACGCCCGAAACCCGGAGCCACACAACCCCGCGTCAATCCCGGAGTATACGGGCACCTGGCCGACCAGGCGGCCAAAACCACCGCCGCCGGTCGGTCCTTTGAAACCTTAAGCCCCGTCGAACAGAACGCATTCAGAAAAGCCGCACGCGCCAAGCCGGGATTCCAAGATGCCACCCCCGACGTAATCGAATCGATGGCCGCCATGATGGCCGACGACCAAGCCAGAGAAACCAACCCAGAGCAAAGGAAACACGCATGAAAAACGCGACTAAAACCAAAACGAAGAACGAACCTATCGACGACGTCCTAAAACACATCGCCATCGCGGATATAAACTACGCGATAGCCAACCACCGCCGCGCGATGGATGAAACGAAACTCCAGGAACTCGCCGACTCAATCGCATCGATCGGCGTCCAACAGCCGATCAAAGTCTGCGACCGACTCGGGAAATACATCATGATCTTTGGACACCGGCGTGCCAAAGCCTCCCAGTTGGCCGGACAGGACACCGTCCCGGCGATTGTGGTCACCGGGTGGAATGACGCGGATATCGCCGAGGCCCAGGTCGTCGAGAACATACACCGCGAAGATCTCGACCCGATCGAGGAGGCCTACTGCGTCAAGACGCTGAACGAAGGCGGACTCGGCCTCGACGTCGTGGCGTCGAAAATGAACAAGTCGATCGATTGGTGTCGCGAACGTCTGGACCTCCTGCGACTCGGCGAGAAGATTCAGACCATCGTGGCCACCGGCCGCTTGCCGCTCAAACAGGCCAGGCTAATCGCGAGGGTCGGCGACAAGCACGACCAGATATCCCTGGCTACCTTCGCGGTTGGGGGGCATATCGACGGACGCGGCGATTACGTTCAACCGCTAAAAGAGATCCGCAAGCAAATCAGTTATATCCTGTGTAAACTCGGGGGTGCTGGATGGCCCAAGGATGTCGACTATGCAAAAAAACGCCCGTGCGACGGATGCGTCGACAATACCAACACCGAACCGGCCCTGTTTGAAGGGGTGAAGCTAACCAGCAAAAGAGGGAATTGCACCAACCCAGGATGTTTCGAGACCAAAGCCACCGCGTGGGAAAAAGACCCGATCAAGACCGCCCGCGTCGCCAAGCGCGACGCCGACAAAAAGAAGAATGGAACCGCATCCGACGCGAAACCCAGGGGGTCCGAGGATTATGACGAACGCGAAAAGAGGGTCAAAAAACTCAAGAAGCAATTCCCATGGACGCCCGCCCAGGCTTTCGCCCTGGCCGAATGGCTTTACGGACAAAAAGTGGTGAAGCTGATCGGAGAGTTTATCGCCTCGGGGAAAGCATTCGAGGCCTGCCGTCCTGCGGAGATGATCGTCCTGGCCTCGATAGACTACAAAGCATACTCGACGGGGATAAGCGACCAAATTCCGTCGCTGGCCGAGATCGTCCAAGGTAAATACCGGGCCGATGAGGGTCTGGCCGAAACGTGGGTCTACAACGCGGAGTTATCTGAATCCTCCATGCCAAAACTCGATTACAACGGAGATGAACTTCGCGTGCCGCTTCCCGACGTCCTGGTCGCCCACATCGACGGCGTCGAGGCGGTCGCGTACGCATGGGGAATAAAGGACATCCCGGCCCGTCCGGAGTGCGAGACCTTTGTCCGCCAGATGGACATCAAGGCGGTCGTAAAAGCAAAACGGCCCGACGCCATGGAAGCGATCGCATCATGCGTCGACCCAAAATTCCTGGCCGATATCCTCAAAGAAGCAAAGACCCACAAGCTCGCAGCGTGGCGAAAGAAGGCCATCGAAGACCGCCTGGCCGAACTAGACTGGACGGTATGATCATCCCGAAACCAAACCCGAAAGGAAAACCAATGCACAAGACCGGAATCCCATACCTAGATATGACATGGAACCCAGGCGGATGCGGATGCTCGAAAGGATGCCCCGCATGCTGGGCCCGCGAAAAAGTAGCACACCGCGTCGGGACAAACATCGGATGCGACGCATGCCGGGACTTCAAGGTCCACCTTCACCGCGAACGATTGACAGGCCCCCAGGCCCCAGCCCACCGCCAGAAACCGACCACCATCGGGGCACAGTTCACCGGGGAACTTTTCGACGAAGCCAGGTTGATGGTTGAAACCGTCGAGATACTCTGCGCCGTTATGAATGCTCCACAGCACGCGTTTATATTTTTGACCCAACGGCCGGAGCGGATGGCCGAAGCGTTTTCGATGATCCCCGACGACGTCCCAGACCCCGACAAGCACACCCGCCGGGATAATTGGTACTGCGGAATCACCGCCAGGGACCAGAACCAACTAGACGCCGGCATGGACGCCCTCGCCGGCCTACCGCACAAAATATGGATTTCGGGCGAACCGATGGAGGGACCCCTCAACATCGAGCGACACGCCGATCGCATCGCCGGCGTTATCGTCGGATGCAACAACAGGAAAGACCAGCCCGCCACAGCCACCAACTGGATATACAAACTAAGCGGGCAATGCCACGCCGCCGGCGTTTCCTTTTTCCTCAAGCAGACCCGCAACATGATAAACGACCGCCTGATCACCAACCCCGCCCACTTCCCTATGGGCCTACGGACCCGCGAACTCCCCTGGCCGTACAACGGGCATCCAGCCGGGCACGACCATTACAAAACCGGCGACAAGAACCTCCGCCACGCCGAACCGACACTATGACCCCTCCGCCCCATACATACCGAAAACCGCCGCCGGAAAGGCGAAAGTCTACCTGGGAACTGACCCGCGTCCGCGGAAAAAAACCGTATTGTTTCGGTCACTACAAACACCCGGCAGCCCTCTGCCCCAAATGCGTATGGGCGACCGAATGCCTGGCCGGAGAACCGGAGGCCCCGGAAGCCAAGACCAACCCGGACCCGCCGACGCCGACGCCGCCGCCTATGAAAATATTCAAGCCCCGCGCCATCAAAGAAGCCCGCGACCACGCCGCCGCCGGCGGACAGGCCCTCCACATGATGACCGGACAATGGGCCCGCGGATGGGGCGGACCTCGATGTTTTCAGCAAGCCCGATCATTCGCCCACCTTTTCGACCAGAACGCCGAACGGTTGATGGCAACTGCCCACCGCCTCGGAATCTATCGGGCCGTAATCCAAAAGCCAGGGACCCCAAGCCAGCATATCGACATTTGCGGCCGGCCCCTCCACAAAGCCGAAGCCGAAGCCAAGGCCGCCAAGGCCGCCAGACCGGCCGGCCTGTTTGACTACAAACCAAAACCCAACGCATAAAGGAAAGACCAATGGGATACGAATATTTAATCACCGCCCACGTTATCGGGATCGTCATCGTCGCCGGAGCGATCGCCCGATGGAGGCATAATATAATCTGGTCACTTAACCAGGCGGTCGACGACCGCGAAGCCGCCCGAGCCATAAGCCGACACCTCCTCGGCAACCAGGGAATCAACGACGCCCTCGCCGTCGCGATGATCCAGAAGATCGTCGACATGGCGGGCGAAACCGCCATGTGCAAAAAAGAAGCCCGCCCCCTATATGAGCAAATGTGCAGAGCCGAAAACGCCCTCACCGACAACCTCATCCATAAGATAACCTGGTCATCCTGCCCGAAATGCCGACGCCTGGTCGCCTGCGAAGGGTCACCATGCGCGGTCGGTTTTTGCAAAGGATGCGGGGCCACCATCATCGAAAGCGAGATCGAACCGGCGGACCCGATACAACGCGAGGCGAACCTCATCGACACCGCCTTTTCGCTATACCAAGCCGCCCGCGAATTACTCACCGCCCTCACCCGCGCCCCGGATATAAAACAAGGACAAGCCGAAATCAAGACCGCGATCGCCAGCGCCCGCAAAACCATGATCGCCGCCGAACGCCACTGGACGAAGGAAATCCCGGTCAGATGGGGCCGAACCCTATCCGGGCAGTTTGTAACACCCCCACCATACAAAATCCCCCACCCCGACGAAAAGGAAGCCTATGATTTGCACGAGCGCCTCGGTATGAACATCACCACGGTCGGCGAAGCCATCGAGAGCGACAAACAGGCCCAGGCCCACGTTAACATCGGGAAAGGCATACAGAGCGCGATCGAGGATGCAATATACAAGGCGACGATCGAGGGATTACTCCCAGGCGATTCGATCACCGTCGGCGTCGACATCTCCACCGCGACGACGGCGATCGCCACCGTCCTCCACCACGCCGACGGGACCTCCGAAATATTCGGAAACGATAGCTTCGGCAACCACGGAATGACCCGGGGAAAACCTCGGTATGGGAAGGCCATCGAGGCAATCAGAAATCAGGAAAATTTCGAGGCCGAATATCAGAACACCCCTTCTCAGCCGACCGGCAAACCCGCCAGCCCGACGCATCCCGAACCCGTATTCAATGGCGACCCGATGACCAGCCTGCCGACACAAAAAAGCCGCCTACTATCTAAAGCATGGCGGGACCTGGTCGACGCCGGCAGCCGGGCGGCCCACAACCACGCCCTCCTCGAGTATCAAGAACGACACCGCCAGGTCCACGGCGTAAGCGACGACACCGCCGTCGCCTGGAAATAACCAAACCCCCAACGCGAAGGAAAAGCCAATGCAGATCACAGCCATTATCGCAATGCAATCAGGCGGCGACGCCTGGGAAGAAGAATTGAACACCGGGAACGAAGACCCCCAGGCATACTGCGAACGGATCATCGCCGAATTTAACGAACGCGAATCAAGCCGCCCAGGATACGAACCCCGCGAATTGCTCAGGTGGAAAGCCGCCGACAACGGCGTCGACCTCAAACACGCATGGGAAAAGACCAGCCTGGTCACCGAGGCCGGCGGATACGATAAGATGAGATGCACAGGATGCGGAGCAACCGGCAAGCGACACGGCGTCGGGCAAGACAGCGTCATTCCAGACAGCAGCGGAAAGAACAGGAACATCTGCAAGGGAGAATAGCCATGGCAATGATCAGTTTCCAAGAATTCTGCGAAACCTACCTGGGCCTTCCGATGCCGCCCCAGGTAACGGTCCATATAGGCCGCATCACCGGGAACTATAGCCAGGCAAAAGCGGAACTCGCCGAATACCAAGAACGCCTCGAGGCCGCCCAGGCCTGGCGACGATCAGCATCCGCCAGATTGCACAGAAAAATCATGGCGGAGATCACGAAGACCCTCGCCGAAATCGAAGCACAGGAGAAACCATAAAGATGGGCGCTTATATGAACCGCAAGGCGGCGATGCATTGGGGGATCAAATGGCCGTCGGACATCGCGTTTAAGGAAGTCCACGATCGGCGGCGTGAACGTCAGGCGAGACGCCTGGCGGATATTCGACGTATCCCCAAGCCGCAATACCAACCTTGCTACGCTTGGATTTTTCATAATAAATTTTGGCTGTATGGCGGTTGGTACTGCTACGTCATGACTCACCGCCAGAGGATTGCGGTAAATTTCCAGGGATTCGATAGAGATCTGGCCATTTCCCTGATGGCCGAAATTAACGTCGGCGTATTACCCGACGCCGCTAACTTTGAGATGTGGATGAAGGCTGCAACCAAGCAATACCCACGCCGACAGAACAAGGATACCCGCCAGGCCGGAAGCATCATTGGTTGGTTGCAAGACAACCGGACCTTCACGAGACACAGGCCACACCGCCCACAGTAACGCAAAAACACGACGACATTATGCATGAAATTATGCACAGCCATCAACAAACAGACGGAAAGGAAAAACCATGGCATCAATGAGCATAAATCTCACACTCGACAAAAAGATGGTCGCCACGATCATCGCGGGAATCAATGAGGATTTCTCGAATAGGATCGACAGACAAGCCCAAGAGATCAACGGCCTCGAGCAAGCCCTCGACATCGCCGAAGAAGCCACCCTACGCGCCGAGGCCCTGATTCAGTAAACCCTAACCGACGGACCGGGACGATCACGAATGGCGACGACTAGAAAAGCGGCGATCAAAAAGGCGACGGGAATAATTGAGGCATTCCTGACCAGCCACAAGCCGGCAACCCGGAAGGCATATGCCAAGGATTTGGAATATTTCAGAGCCTGGATGGACAGCGTAATCGGCGACGCCCCGACCACCGCCGAAGCCGTCGCCGATTTACTAAGGGCCGGATCGGGCGGAGCCGAGAGAATCGCCAAGCAATACAAAGCCTACCTTCGCACCAACCTGGCCGCGACGACGACCAACCGCCGCCTCGCATGCCTTCGATCGCTAACGCGGACGGCCCGGGATTTGCAAATGATAACATGGCGAATCAGAACCGCGAATCTAAAGACCGCCTCATGCCGAGACACCCGCGGACCTGGGCGGGGCCCGATTCAAAGGATGCTGGAGATTTCCCGCCTCATGGGCGGACAGATCGGGCCCAGAAACATCGCCATGATTCAGTTGATGTATGGAATGGGAATCAGGGTCGGCGAATTGGCGGCGATCAACTACGAAAACGTTCACATCAGCGATGCCGAACCGGGCCTCGAATATATAGACGTTTGGGGCAAAGGCAAAAACGAATTTGAGCGTATGACCATGCCCGACTCGGCCTTCCGGGCGATCTCGGCATGGATCGTCCACCGCGGCGACGACCCGGGCCCGTTATTTACCAACATGAGCCGGGCCCACGACCCCAACGGCGGGATTACCGAAGATGGAATCAGGAAGATGGTCGCCACGATCGGAGATGCCGCCGGCGTAAAGACAACGCCCCACGGCCTGCGACATACAGCGATCACCGATGCGATAAATATGACCCGGGAAGATGGGTCGAGAATGAGCCTCCTCGAGGTGCAAGCATTCAGCAGACACGCCAACGCGAACACCCTACAGGTATATTTTGACAAGGAAGCCGGCGTCGCCGCGGAGGTCGCCAACATGATCACCGCCGGCATGTAAAGCGCAGGTCGCCTGCTTGGTCGAGAGAATGGATATTTACAAGAGCATCTTTAATGCGGACCCCAAAAGGCCCGCCCGATATAAGGCCTCACAAACAATGACGTTACACCCTAAAAACAAGGCACAAAAAAACATGCCGCAAACGCGTTTCGCGCTCGTAGCGGAAAAAACAAAAGCAAGTGCCAAAATGGCACAGCCTACCCCCTCGCCTTCTAAGCTGCGCCCGGGCATAAAAGGGCGATCGAGACAACGCCTCCGAGTAGACGCCAAATTGACACACCCCCAGCGCCCGGGCACCCCCAACAATCCCGTTGCGGACGCCTACCGAGTAGACGCCAAAACGGCACACCCCCAGAGCAAAGGATAAGACCATGGCCGAAATAACAGGCGAAACCAAACAAACCGTAGTCGTCACTTGCGGCGAATGCGGAGCCGAACTGGAAACCACGACACACCGCGGCCAATGGGTCCGCGACCATATGAACCACCCCCAGATCGAAGTCCGGGCCTGCCAAGAATGCGTCGACCAACAAACCGATAATTACACGGTCGATAGAGAGGGAATGCCCATCTCACTCAGGCAGAAACTTTGGATCAAATCCAGCAACATGCCGATCACGTCTGGGCATGTAACAATGATTGCATGCGGTAAAACGGCGGCCGAAGATTGGGTTACGTTAGACCAAGGCCCCAAGCGGTTAAGCCACTCAGGACAAGCAAGATTATTCTCAGCCACACCCGAAGCCGCCGAAGCCGCCAACAAACTTCGGACAAGGGACGATCCCAAGATGGGACCACCGGACCCACCAAGGCCAACACACAGAATTGATGTCGCATAAGCCCGCCTAACCCCCAGAGCAAAGGATAAGACCATGCTTAATCGGAATAAGGAATTGATATCAAACGTGATTTGCATCGTCTGGTTTCTTTTCATTCTGTCATGGGTGATATGGACATTCACTCACTGAAACGGAACACCCCCAGAGCAAAGGATACGACCATGAGATGCAGACGATACAGCCCGCAAGAAATCGCCGCGATGGGAACGCAAGCCCCGACACCACTACAGGCGAACATCCTCGCAGTAATAACCGCCACCACCATCCCCCAGGCCGCCAACCGATACAACAGAGCCGCCATAGAGGACATGGTCAGCAAGGGCCTGGTCATGGTCAAACTCACCGATGGAACGCTGAGGATTACCCCAAGCGGAATCGCCGCCTCCCGCGAATACCAAAGCCGCCTCCCCAACCCCAAAGGAACGAACCGATGAACGAAGCACAGATACAAAGACTACAAAGGGACGTCGACCGGGCGGTCGCCATGTTGCAGGCAGTAGTAGCCAAGGCGCGACAGGAGCATTCCAATGCCTTCTTATACTTGGAGGCCAGCGGTTACCTTCACCTCATGAGCGGCCCGGCCCACAGCGGACAGGAAGCAATACCCAGACGGGAGCGGGTATTGACCACAACCAACACCCACCACCTCATGGACGGGGGCGAATGGTGAGACACACCCTATTCAGCAAGATTCCGTACAACCAGCGACGGGTCGGATGCGTCCTATGCCCGATGACCCGCGACGTCGCCAGGCAGATAGCCCTATGGCCGCGATTGGCAGCGGCATGGGAGCGGGCCGTCAAGGCGACATACGACCCGGCCAAGGTTGAATTCAAATCAGCCCAAGAGTATTGGGAATGGTGGCTAGACCGCGACGCCCCCAGCCGAACCGGAAGCGATGACCCGGTTCTATTCGAGGACAACCCAGAGCAAGAGGACACCGGAGCATGACCACCACAACAGACAACCAAGGACCACCCAACCCAGCGACCGCATGTACCGATTGCAGGGTAGGCAAGAGCAACAACTGCCGCGGACCATGCGTGGCATATAGCCGACTAAACAGAACATGGGAACCATGGGAACGGAATAGGCTGAGGACCACGAAGGTCTGGGAGGTCGCCGAATGAGCCCAAATAACGGCATAATGCCTAAGCCCCTAAGAGAGACTATCGGGTTTTGTCGCCCACAGACCAGCGGCGGCGAAGTTGTGCCAGCACAGGCGACCCCAGCCCACCCGTCGAGCGCCACACACCACGACAAAAAAAGGTACTACCAAAC
>SDBT01001551.1_pt1 | contig 40682 bp, 48 predicted proteins | sample 2277101 | NCBI WGS metagenome assembly SDBT01 (sample SAMN10404973, study PRJNA504765) | marine sediment metagenome | isolation source: marine sediment core GS10_PC15, 103 cmbsf | place: Arctic Ocean: Southern Knipovich Ridge | collected 2010 | reverse complement strand
GTGCCGGTGCCGGTGCCGGTGCCAGTGTCCTCTTGCGCAAGTATAAAATACGCGCCCACACCAATGGCAACGAGGAGCATACCGCCAACAATGAACGGCGTTGCTGAGACGCCAGTTGGTGGTGGAGGAGGAATAAACGTAGGTTGATTGCCGCCTTTATAGAAGTAACTCATGTCGCACGCGTCTTACTCTTCAAAGCATAAAAAATAATGCGCGCTTTTGTTAAGCCCGTCAATGGAGTATCTCAAATTAACGTTGAGCCACACGGCCGCCATTACCGCCGCGATGCTGCTGGGCACGGCGATTGACACGTGGTCGACACGCCAACTTCACCCACGCGGGCCGGTGACGCGCATTGCAGGTCAGTTTGCGATCAATTTGGTCGTGCTGAACGTCATGGCAGCAATGCTACCGCCTAAACTAAAAAAGCAAGTGACACATCACATTTTCTTCTTGAGCGTGCTGTTGAATGTGCAGTTGGGTCTGTTCAATACCATTTCGACGTATTTTCGGCAACGCGAGTAGAAACTTTATCTGTATTGGATTAAGAAGCGCCATGTTCCTCAGTACCCTGGTTGGCGTGTTGGAAGTCGTGTTTGTGCAAACAACGCTCTGGGCGGTCGGCGTCACGGCGCGCACCGCGTATCGTGCAGGTCGTTGGCTGTATTACCGCATGCGCAAACCAGCGCCGATTGTCATCGAGCCAAAATCGGCAGAGACGCTCGAAAAAAGTAATAGTGTGCTTTTGTAATGTTTAAGGGTGAAGATGCCGCATCGTGAGCATGTCGAATGGCTCTACTCGATAGCGTACAAAATCTTACCATCTCACTTTTGTGCACCACCAGGCACCACTTTGGCGAAAGTTGGCGACGACCAACCACCCTCTTTTTTCCACGTCATTTGCACACGTGCCTCGCCATGGAGCAGACCATCTGGCAAAAGCGACTACACGATGCGCTGCTCACCTTGCGTACGTGCAAAGGCAACAACAAAGGGGAGACGCGCACAGACACGGTCTCGCTGCATGTGACGCTACCGCGGCGCAAGTATGGCCACCACGAATTCAAGCGTAGTTGGTTGACATTGCCGCACGCGCGGACCCAGTTTCGTGTCTACGTGGACAGCCGGCTCGATGTACGCGCGCTTGAGCCCCTGTACAACGTCACGCGCGAAGACCAAATCGACTGTGCGTATCACTTTGGATACCAAGACACCACTACCAACAACGGCACCAAACACGTGCAATGGGTGAAACGTCGCCGCTTGACACGCTGGATACGGCGTTACGATGTGTTCGTTTTTGCCCCCCATCATATGCCGTCGTCGCGCGATTTGGATCTCTTCCACACGCTGGCCAAGGCGGAAGGCCGACCGTATCGCATTGTGCAACAGGTGGACAAGGTGACGTGCGACTGGTTGGCGACGCGCAGCGCCACCGTGCAACTCATACCACACGTCGTCACCTGTGTGCCCAATCTGAACGTGGCCTACGTTCAAAGTGCATACCCGAGTCTGAATCACACGTTGGACACGTTCGTGAAGGATTGGAACGCACACGACTACATCAAGACGCATCTCATGCACGCGACGCAAGCACACGTGTTCCGCGTGACGCGCATACCGGGCGAACGGCTCGAGACGTGGTTGCCACGAACGACACGCTTGCGCCCCAAGCGGAAAAAACAAGCGCAAACCAAACCCGATGTGCTTATCGTCCATCAGCACGAGTTTACGGTGGACGCGCTGGTCAAACTCCAAAAGTACGTTGCGCACTACAGCCCACACACGTGCTTGTGTCTATTGCGATGGGACGACGACGTCACCCGCTTCAGTCAGATGCTCGCCAACGTGGCCAATACCATGCTCCTCGTCGCCAACGCACGACAGCATCCACAGCGACCCACGTTACACGCTGTCATTGGCAACGTGACCATGCCAGACGAACAGCTCGTCGACAACGCCTTGGCTATCGTCAAAGCCGTGTATCAGCACTTGAAACTCATGCACTGGACGCTGCATCTTAATCTCGGTCTCAAGGGAACGCGCTTAGGCTATGTGAAAGTAAAAAAAAAATAGATCACCATGGCTCGTCCAAGTTTGCGATTGACTGGAAGTGCAAAGAAATACACACCGAAGAACGCTTCGGACTACAGTTTGTCAGGACGACTAACCCCCAGTTCTTTCTCGCGTCGGCTGGCAAACGTCGGATCCAAAGACAAGCGCTCGTCTAGATTAGACATCAAGCCGCGCTCGTCGAGTGCGCCTTTGTCAAGCGCGCGCTTAATGCGACTCTGAGTATTGTTTGACGCGTCACCGTAGAGAATCTTGAACGCGTACAAAGTCTCCCAGTCTGGGCCGCCGGCTTTTGTTCTCGTACCCGAAGACTTCTTGGTGCGGTTTGACTTCGGCTTGCGGCCGCCGGTACCGGGAGTCTGCCGCTTCTTCTTCGTGACCTTCTTCATGTTGGCAATGCGAAGCGCATCAGAATCGCCGCGCTGCTGCCGAGTTGTTGCAGTCTTCTTCTTAAGCGATAGGCGTTTGGATCGTCGCGCTGGCGCTGGAGCTCGCTTGCGCGAACTTTTTGGCATCGCTCGGTTGCTTGTGCTTATCAAGGAGAGAAGAGAATTTATTTCCTCTTCGAAACCAGTGTGTGTGCTCCGCTGAGTCGCTCCGGCTGAACTGCTGCGGAGCTGAGGAAGTCGGCGGAGTCCTTGAGATCTCAATTCTGATTCAGCCGTGATTGCCCGTGAATTCTTGAAAGTAGTAGTATTAAAGGTATAGTTAGTTATACGTGTTTTTGGTCGAGCCAACCCATTTTCGTAGAAATTTGACGAACGCCCCGCGACCTGACCAGTCCAGTCCGCCTGCCAACCATGGATTTGTTGGATAAAGGACGTGCGCGTATTCGCGAGTTGGAGGATGAACTGGTACGCTAGAACAGTATGGCAACTTGTAACGTTGGTATTACTCGCTAATATGTTTGTTTGTTTTGCCTTTGGATTGTGCACGTTAGAAACGTTTGGAGACCGAATGGGATGATCTAAGCCCACCTCTCGTGGAAACGTCGTTTGGGCGCGAAAAGCGGATGATACACAAGGGGTACGTGCGACAAGGCATGGAACGCGCCGGAAAGGATCTCGCGAAGGTCAAGAAAAAGGTGGCAGAGGCTGAAGCAGAGGCAGAGGCTGAAGCAGAGGCAGAGGCTGCCAAAAACGAGAAGCTCCCTCCTCCTGCTCCGCGAACATCCTTGTTTCCTTTTGCCCGCGACCTTCAGGGCAATCCGTTGCGTTCGAAACAGGTCATCCAGCGTCTCGAAAAGCTCTACAAGATGGCAAGCATGCGTTTTGGCAGTCAGATCCGCACGAGCGAGGCTAACCTGCAACCCTTTCCTGTTTTTTTCAAGGATAGCGACAGTGTAAGCAGCGACGGCTACGTGCAGCGCGTGCTGAACCTCAAGTTCAAACTCGACATGTTATGCTGTATGTTGGGAGCGCCCGAGAGTCTGATCAAGAAAGATGCCGAACGCCGCTACGTGCAAGCACTTTTCATTCTCGTCAACAGCGCACTGTTCGGCATGAAGCTCGACACGAACCATTTTATGAAGCACAATGTATTGGACTACAACAAGTTGGTGTGCAACCACGTTATGACGCTCTCCAAGGACGTTGATGTTGGGTTGCCGCGCAGTCTCCGACAAGAGATGCATCGTATTGCTATTATGACGATGGATTATGGCAGTATTGAAGAGAAAGGACAAGATATGCTACAAGAAAGCATTAGCTTCAGCAACAGCAGCGACGACGATTCCGATTAATGAAACGAAATTTGTTTGGCATCATACACACCACTTTTTGTAATACCGTGACGACTCAATCTTCATCCTGGAACAACGCCTGAACATCCTGCACTGCGGTGTGTGCTTTCAACAGCGCCATTGCTATAATAAAATTAATCAAAGCGTTTGCGTCCTTGCGGTTTCCGCTGGCGTGAGCTCTGGGGCGGGCGGCGACCAAAGTACGCGTTCAAATCACGCGTATACTCGGCGTCCTGCTTGCGGCGTTCTTCGAGCAGACGCCGCGTATCCTGGTCGACATGGCGCGGATAGGCGCTTTCTTCCGCAGCCGAATTGTTGTCACCACGAAAGATCACATCGCGTGCCAGCTGGCGGTGGTCAAGACGCGAAATGCGCTCCACGTCGCGACGCGGACGTCCGTGTTCACGTTCCCACTCGCGATCGATCGCCTGGCGTTGTTGTTTGGTGCGTGCGGCAGCTTGCTCGACAGGCGGTCGTTTGCGGCGCGCACCCACCGCGTCGTGGCGTTTGCCAAACACATGCCGCGACAATTCACGGTCATTCATGCGTCGTGCGGCCTCTTCGTCACGCCGCGAGTAGCGCTGTCGCAAATCGCGATCAATGCGATTGCGCACTTGAAGGCGCCGTTTAATATCACGCGGATCCATCACATCGCGGCGGCCACCGCGCCGTTGGCGTGGCGCTCGGTCAAATTGGAACCCACGCCGACCTTGCTCCCACAACTCACGCCCGTCTTGCGGCGCCCCGTCACGTTCGTCGAGCACACGTAAATTACGCCCGCTGCGGTAACCGCGTTGAGCTGCGCGCAACCGTGGTTGTTGACGCTGTCGTGTGCCGCTGCGCTCGTCTTCCTCTTCCTCCTCCTGCGAATCGTATTCATCCTCGTTGTCACCAAAATCGTATTCGTCATCTTCACTACTGCCTCTGTCGCCTTGGTCAGCGGAGCCAACCTTGGCGTCTTTGACGCTTGGTCTTTCGTAACCATACGGCTCCACGTCTTCCTCCCCTTCCTCGCTATACACCTCTTCGTCTTCTCGATAGCGACGACGGCGACGCTGAGGTGGTGTGCGTGGTCGACTACGTCGGGGTATTGGTTGCTGTCGGCGGCGTGCATGCGCCTCGTTGTCGTCGTCACTGTGGTACTCCTCATCGGATCCTTCGCGTTCATCCTCGTAGAAGCGCGTCGTATCATTGAGAATAGCCGCCTCCAACCCAATATAGCTGGGCGCCGTTTCAAAGTAGGCCACGTGTTTCACTTCTGCCTCGTTCTCCGTGCGGAAAAGCACCTGTACGTCGCGGTCGTTCTTGTTTTCCGCGACCAACATGGTATCGTCTGGAATGGCCAACACGTCTTGCCCACGATCGGTACAGCTGGCACACACGGACATGAGCACGTAGGCATCGCGGTCGCACGCGCCCAAAACCTGTTCCCACTGACTCTGTCGCAAGCGCCAGGCCTCGCGCGCCGCCGACAAGGTGACGACACACACCAGGACCGGTGTTGCATTTTTGGCTTGCTTGTCGGTGCTCTGCACGTAAATGGTACCGGTCGTCATGTTGGACGGCCGATCAACATTGCGCTGTTTCTTTTCAAAGCGTTTGGTGCCAATGCCGCGCAATTTGTGTCGCGAGAGGATCAAATTGCCCAGCGGGTCGAGATCCGGTTCCTTCGGTACAAAGTAACTCTTGGTCACCTCTGAATGGCGAATCTGATCGAGCGCCTGCTGATGCACATTGTGCAGACACACAATCGAGGGTCGTTTGGTGACAATACGCTCAATAAGTGCTTCGGTGCGATGTTTTGACCCTTTGTTGCCATCGCCCCGCAGATTATAGCTCAATACATCTAACGCCAACATCACGCTGCTGTGTATCGTTGTTTATACAGGTGGCAATAGTTTGGCGTTGTGAGTCGCAGTTTTTTTTTCAAAACCACCGCCACATGTACAACGCAACCACGGATCGGTAGGGTTGCCAACAGGCGACGAGCTTCTCGGTTTCCTTCACGCTGGGTCGGTGGTCAAGTTGGTAGAACCAACGCACGCGCTCGCGCAAAAACAGGTCGTGACACGGAAACACATCCCAATCGGTAAACGTGACGAGTTTGATCACATCGCGTGTCCACGGACCGAGGCCCGGGATCATGGTGACGAGTGTATCCAGGTCGTCGAAGGCCTCGGGATGTTCGACACAATGCGCAGCGACGCGCCGCATCACGGCACACTTGTGCGTGTCGGGAATTGCCGTTTCCAAATTGGTGTAGTCGAGCACATCTTGCGGTGAAAAGTCCACACCACCCATCACACGGTAGAGCGCACCGCGAAGTTGGCGTGCTTTAGTGTAGAGAATGCGTTGCCCAATGATGGCGCCCATCAAGGCGACGAACGGTGTCTTCTTCATCGAGAGCACCGTATCCACCGACACGTGCGAGAAGAGCCACGCGAGTTTCGGGTCGATCTGTGTGAGTGTGTAGGTGAGTTTGAGAATCTGTTGACGAAGGCTTGCCATCGTGTTGGCTGTTCATGCGTCTAAAGACACATAAAAAAGATTCGCTCATACGTGCAAACGCAACGCATGACGAACGTTGCAATTGGCTACGCGGCGCTAGACGCGAATACAACCAATAATGTTGCGATTGGCATCGGAGCGCTAAACGTAACTACAACCAATAATGTTGCGATCGGATACGAGGCGCTAAACGTAGATACGATAAATGCGCCGGCAAACATTGCGATTGGCTATGGAGCAGCGTATGAGCAATCTGGGCAGAATAATGTAGTTATAGGCCACAATGCGGATTCGCTCGACTATAGCGATACGATTATACTCGGCGTGGATGCAAAAGCAAAACCGTGTTCAAAATGTGGCACGCGTGAAAAACTAATCGTACTCGGAGAGGTATGCGTGTGTCAAACGTGTTTACAGGCGTTGTTCGCACCAACACAACGATACACATGTTACGTGTGTCAACAAACTACAATGGGTTCGACGAACATTATCGCGATGCCGGAGGCGAACAAGCACGGCAAGACGATCTATATGGGATTGTGTCATACGTGTTTACGCGACCAAGCGCTGGCGGCGCACGCACGCGAGCAAAGCGCACAACATGGTTTCCTCTCAACGGAAGAACGCCTTGCCAAACTCGAAGCCAAGTTGGCAAAGGTTACGGAGTCAAGTAACGTGTCGTAATGTCCTCGGAGAGGGGTACGCCAAGTTCAAGCAGATCTTGTGCTAATTTGGCGAGATGGCGTTGATGTTCACGTAAGGCGTACTGTACATCTGAAATATGGTTTAGCGTTATTGTCAAATATAGCCACGTACTGAAACCAACAACAGCGACAAACCCGAGCCCGTATTTAATAATCCTAACCTTGTGTCGTTCCCAAAATGTCATTGGGATCGTTGTGCCGTAGCGTCACGCTTTCGGCGAAACGCTCAGTGTAATGTGCTGTTGTTGGGCGGCGCGAGTTTCGGCAAGACAGACACGTGCAGAAGAGCCACGTGAGTTTTGGGTCGATCTGTGTGGGCTGCCGACATGCACTAGATGCAATAAATTTTCGCCCATCTAAAGCAAAGCAAACCATGTCTCATCCGAAGGCGCGTCATGTTCGAGAGTATCCACGTGTCCATAAGCATCTTGGATTTCCTGATCTTGAACACCGTTGCGATGTGGAAGTAGAAACGGGGCGCAAGAAGAGCGAATGCAAGAGGGTGTTGCGCGAGCACAGTGGCATCGATATGACGGGCAAATCGATATACTTTTGGTTTGCCGGTTGTTGTTACAAGTATACAAGCCCGCTGACCGGTAAGGATGGGCCAAAGAAACGCCAATCCTTTAATGCGCATTTGGCGTTGGCGAAGAACCGTCCCGATAAACTGATGCGCATTGCACACCAGATTATTTTGGAGACAGAAGAGCGCTTGCAGAAAGTGCAGGAGGAGCAAAAGGTGACGGCAAAGGACCTTTACGCATCCAAACAGCGTTTACGTGGTAGCAAATCGCGTTACGTTGAATTCTACAACACTATTCAGGCAAGAACCTATAACTCGACGCGCAGTGCGAAGAACGCACTCATTGTGTTGTTCAAATACGTGATCGCCGACACAGTGTTTATTCGTGGTGAAATTGTGCGCCTGCTTGGTTATCCGGCGCGTCTTGGCAAACCGTCGCCAGACAAGTGCAAGCCTGGCGAGAGTGATTTTGCTTGCTTCAACCGTCTCATTGAGCAGGTGTTCAAACGTAAGTACCCCGAGAGCGATGGCAAGGCAATTGATATTACGCAAAAGTTGTGCAAATGTGAAGGGTGTAAGATTGCTGCGACGCGTGAAGATAAAATCGGGCCGTGCGGATCGAAAGCTCACACCATCACCTTACTCGCATCACAGAACCTCGTGCGCACCATGATCACGCCCGATTCGCCGTATAAGGGTCTGATATTGTGGCACTCTGTTGGTGCCGGAAAGACACTTGCCGCACTGAAGGTGATGGAGGACTTTGCGCTGCGCGCCTCGCATGCGTCCGACTACAACTTTTACTGGGCAACGGGTACCGGCCTCAAGGGTGATGTGAAGAAGGAATTCAGTAAGATCGCCTGTGAGACGGTCAGAACAAAAGGTGTCCATCGCTTCTTCCCATTGTCGTACCGCCAACTTGGCGGACAGTTGACGCGAAAAAATCTCGCGGGTCAATTCCGTGCCAAACTGAGCGCAGAAACGCGAGAAGGACGACACATTGATCCGCTTTTTCGCAGCGTGTTGGTGATTGACGAAGCGCAGCTCTGTTTCGATTACAACCACACCGAAATGGCCTATACGTCGTTTCCGCAAGGCCTCGGACCAAACGCGTGGACCATGCAACATGTGATGGACGCGATTCACCATTCACACCGCGTGTCTGGTGACAATAGCGTACGGGTGATGCTCCTCACCGCAACGCCAGTGACCTACGATCCGAACGTCTTCTTGCAACTGCTCAACATGGTCACCGAGACGCCGCTGCTTGAGATGGGCGCTTTCAGCGCGCTCAAGCATAATTTGCACGTGTACAAGCGCAAAAAAGGTGGCGCCAAGAAGGACAACATTGACTGGCAAAAGGGTGACGCTGGTAAACAGGCGAAAAAGACACTCGGTCCGGAACAGTGGAACGTGATCCGGAGCGCGGCGTTCAAGAATGCCGTGCGGGGTCTCATCTCGTATAATGTGTTGGACGAGGATATTCGACGCTTTGCGAGCAAACACCTCATCACCAAACAAGTGCCCGCAAGCGCATTAGTGATGGAACGTCTTCAGGATTGCATAAAGAAGAAAACCAACACGGCGCGCTCCACATGCGTTGCGAAGGCGGGGAGCACAGGGTTGGGTTCGCATGCCGGTAGCACAGACAAGCGAAAGGGTGGCTATAACGTGGTGCGTCTCGAGAGCAAATCGGCACGTGCACCCAAAACACGTACGACCGACAAGGCACAGCTGCGCGCACAACTCTGCAAACAATCGCCCAAACTCCTCGAGTTGCTCGAGAATATTCAGCGTTTGGATGCGGCAGACCAAAAAACACACAAGCGTACCTTTAAGCACATGATCTTTTCGCGCATCGGCAACAATTTGGGCGCGCCTCTCATTGCCGGCGGTCTCAAACATTACCTCGCTTTGACGATGCGCTATCCAGTCGTAAAGGGAGGAGGCTCGTTCCAGCTTGTGAGTGACGGTGCGTTGAACGATTACAACAACTTTGCGGTGCTCACCACAGCGCCCATGGGCAAAGGACAGAAGCGGCTGAGCGACTCGCGTCTGCCAGAGTTGAAAAACTACATTAAGCAGCAATTCAATTGCCGCGCAGGTGAGAAGGACAACGCGAACGGTAAACACATACGCATTTTGGTGCTCTCCGAACAATTCAAGGAGGGTATCGATGTGTACGACGTCAAATATGTGCACATTTACGAACCGCAACTCACGGCTGCCGCCACGACACAGGCGGTCGGTCGTGCGTTCCGCTATTGTGGCCAGGCGTGCCTGGATTACAAGACCGGACCGAATGAGTATGGTTGGGTGGTCAAGGTGTTCACATACGAAACCAAATTGCCAAAGCTACCGGCTTCAGACATGTACAGCGTGTTGGCGAAGGCAGCGTTCGAAGAGCTTTGTGGCCAGTGCGGCCGTGCGTGTAATACGGCCATACTCAAAGAGCAAGCAAAAAGTTTGGGTATACGTCTGTCGGTGGAAGGCAAACGTAAAAACAAGGCGCACCTGTGTGCAGAAGTGAATGCGCACATGGCGGGCAAACCGTTAGCCGCGGAAGCCGCGGTGGTGGTACCACAACTCGATGTAAGCGCGCCTCCCAAAACCGAAGAGGAGTGTAAACGTTACACCGTGAATCAGTTAAAGACATTAGACGCGTACAAGGCATTGCCGGGCAAAAAACCGATGCGGAAGGGTGACATTTGCGATGCGCTCGTCAATCGTGAGGCGTACGCGAAACGGGCAGCCGAAACACGTGAGGCGCAACGTCAAAAAGAAGAACAAGCACGCATTGCCAAATATAGGCGTTTGCAAAAGGAGATGGGCACGCGCAGTTTGAGTACCTATCAGAAGATGCTTGAGCGCAAACTCGATACAGACGACATTGACAAGATGCTGGCCGTCATGAAAACGTATCGCGTGGACGGTTTTCTTTTGGACATTGGCAGCGAACTCGCCAAACGGGGTGTGATGAAACGGGGCAAGCAGATTGACACATTGGCACCTTGCGATAAGCCCATTCTGCCCGTCACTGCCGCCAAAAGTGTGGTCGAGAAGAAACCAAAAGTAATCACGGAGAAAGCTAAAAGAACATCACCAGCAGTAGTTCGCGAGCGAGAACTTGAATGCACGATACTCTAGTCTTCGGTCCGCGGCGAAACGTTCAAGGTGATGTGTGGTTGTGTGGCGGCGCGTGTCTCGGCCAGCTCGACGATTTGTTTGGGCACGGCCATGAACCAATACTCAACGTCGACAGGCCCTACACACCACCCATCGTAGTATTCGCCAAGTTCTTTGCCCAAGTCGAACGTTGCACCCTTCTCGTTTTTCACTTTGCCGATGAGCGTGTAGACTTTGCCGTCGGTAGAAAAACACGGACCGCAAAGCTTACGCTTACTGTTAAGGCCGCGCGTGACGAGCCGGCATTTTTGACAGGTGAGGTTGTCGCGAATATAGATTTGGAGCGCTTTGGTGATTTGCGCTTCACTGTAACGCCCTTTGATCACGAGCTTGTTGTCGTCGTTGATATACGCGGTCGTGCCCAACTCGTAACCGATACCCTTCCACACATCCTTCCACGCTTTGCCGAGTTTGCGGCAGGTCTCCATAAAGTTGGCCCAAACCTTCTTCGTTGTGCCCAAGGGCGTGAGTGTGATGGGCTCGATGTGTAACGTGTCCATGGTTGGCTTGTAGCGTAGCCTTATTTTTTAAGCAACGTGACAAACGCGTTTGACACTACATTTTATGTAATGTAGTGTAGTGTAAATTACAGTCACTCCGTGCTTTCTGTTCAGTATGCTGTTCCATGCCATGTGAGCACACCATGGCGGCGGTCAGCAAAGCCAACCCTGGCACCGAAGGTGCTGGGGTCAGCAAAGCCAACCCTGACACCGAAGGTGCTGGGGTCAAACGACCTGCCACGTTGTCGATTGCACCCTCTGCGAAACGGCCTAAGCTTGTGGGTACGTGGGCGTCGTCTTTTAGTCTGCTTTGCTCCGCCACCTTTCATTCGTCTGATGCCATCCTGTTTTTTTCAACAGAGCCTCCAGAGACCGTGACGACGGCACCACCGGCACCACCGGCACTCATCACCCCGAACCCCCGTGATGCCAGTACGTACCGTTTTTTTTGTATGCCGCCAAGGTATGCGTGCGTAGACTCATAAAGTGCGTGATGATTTCTTTGTAGTCACCGCAACCGGCAAACTAGACGCGCTCCTAGGCTTGGCTCCAAAGCGTGAGGACAAAAAGGGTGCGTTTTTTTTGCGTATACCGTGATTACCTTGCCACTGGCTTATATCTATGGTGTCTTGATGATGTGTGGTGTAGATACGACGTTGCAATTGGTGGACGCCATTACGGCAGGCAACACCGAGGCAGCTCTACGTCTGATTGCGACGCCAGATGTGCGCGTGGCTGCGTCGTGCAATCTTGCGCTTCGCACAGCTGCCAGTCGGGGTCGTCATGACGTTGTCGTTGCGTTACTACGTCACACCGATGTCGACCCCACGGCGCTGAACAACGCGGCCTTGGTCAATGCTGCCAAAGCTGGCCATGTGTCGGTGGTGAGTGCGTTGCTCGACGACAAACGTAGCGATCCGTCTGCCCGGCAACAATCTGCTCTTCGGCTGGCGGTGCACAACGGCCACCTCAAAGTTGTTGACCGTCTTCTCCAAGACACACGCGTCGACCCGAGCGTAGGCTTTCACACCAGATGTGCAAAATATCTGCATTGCCACAACGCCCTCTGCTGCGCGGCAAGAAACGGCCACCTCGTCGTCGTCAACCGCCTGCTCAAAGACAAGCGCGTCGATCCCAGAGCAGGCAACAACGACGCCATCCGCTCTGCAGCGGGGCACGGACACGTTAACGTCGTCAACCGCCTCCTTCAAGACACACGCGTCGATCCCAGCGCAGACAACAACGGCACAATCCGCCTCGCAGCGGAGAAAGGCCACGTTAACGTCGTTGACCGCCTCCTTCAAGACACACGCGTCGATCCCAGCGCAAACGACAACGCCGCTATCAACCTGTCAGCGCAGAACGGCCATCTCAACGTCCTCGACCGTCTTCTCCAAGACAAACGCGTCGATCCTAGCGCACGCATCAACGCCGCCCTCCACTACGCAGCGAAGAGAGGCCACCTCAACGTCGTCGACCGTCTTCTCCAAGACAAACGCGTCGATCCCAGCGCAAAAGACAACGCCGCTATCAACCTGTCAGCGCAGAACGGCCATCTCAACGTCCTCGACCGTCTTCTCCAAGACAAGCGTGTCGATCCCAGCGCCCTCGACAACGCCACCATCCTCTCTGCAGCGCAGTACGGACACGTCAAGGTCGTTCACCGTCTTCTCCAAGACAAGCGCGTCGATCCCAGCGCTGGCGACAACGCCGCCATCCGCATCGCAGCGCAGTACGGCCACCTCATCGTCGTTCACCGTCTTCTCAAAGACACCCGCGTCAATCCCAGCGCGCGCAACAACGCCGCCATCCGCTCAGCAGCGGAGCACGCCCACGTCAAGGTCGTCAACCGCCTGCTTCAAGACACCCGCGTCGATCCCATCACCGCCCTCCGCATGGCGACGGAGAATCGCCACTACATCGTCGTTGGTCGCCTCCTCCAAGACAACCGCGTGTGGAGCCACATCAACCCTTTTCAACGCGCGCTGTTACGTGCTGTGAAGGGTGCGAGCGAACCGCACGCGTTGTTTGTGTATGGGTTGATTCTCTTGCGTGGTATTCCTCGCGTTTTGCAATGGAATGCTCGCGAAGGCTGGTCTTGCATCCAACAGGCCGCGGACAAGGGCGTGGCCGACGCGCAATATCACTATGGTCTACACCTCGTGCATGACCTCTATGGGTTGCGTGCCGAGTGGGCGTCGCCAACGCGTGCCTTATCCTATTGGTGGCGTGCGGCGCAACAAGGCCACGTCGAAGCGCAGGCACAGGTGGCGACGTGCTACCGTCTCGGTCTCGGCGTCAAGAAGGACAAACAAGTGGCCGTCAATTTGCTCAATCACGTCGGCAAACCGACGTACGCACAGCAATGCCGCATTGAGTTGTAACTTTTTGACATTTACCCCGTTGTACATTATATTACAAGCACTCTTTTAACCGTACACGCGCTCAATACTGGCAATCGGCGTGCGACACATGGGACACGTTTTGAGCTTCTTTTCATCGGAGCAACAGCGGCACAAAATGCGATGATTGCACGGACGAATGAGGTGAGAGCGTTTGTGATCTTTGCAGATGACGCACGCCTTTTCCTCGTCTTCAGTCGCACTGCTGCTTTCCACAGAGGATGACGTTGAACGTTCAACGTCACCACCGCTCTCGGCTGTTTCGGATGCGTCGTCGCTGTCGCTCTCATCGTCCGTTGAATCGGTATGCGTGTCGTCGCTGTCGCCGTAGTCGACCGTTGAATTGGTATGCATGTCGTCGCTGTCACCGTGGTCGTCGGTGGATGACAAAGTCTCACTTGCCTCAGCGTCGTCAGCTGCCTCGTTTTGTTGCGCAGGTCCGCCCAACAGGTCACCGATATCGACGCAATGATCACACGCGTAGCACCAGCAGCTACGACAACGACGCCGACAGGTACGTCGATTATCTTGGCGGCGTTGAATGTCGGTGTGACCACACTCACCACAACGACAACATATGTGCGTCGCACATCCCAAATAGTATTCCATCAGCGAAACGAACGGCGTGAGCACAGCCCCGACGCCAAGCGCGACGAGCAGGAGTGCCAAAAAAACGCGTTGCCCGTCCTCATCAAAGACGACAATGGGCATGCGTTTCGGCATGGTGCATTCGCCGTTCGTGTACGGATCGTATTTGGACGCCCAACACCGTTGTGTGCTTTCCTGCGGTAGTGCGGCGAGTGCGTCATCCACTTGGTTTTGAGAGGTAGCATTCTTGACGACGGCAATCGTTTTGGAGGGTTGTCCAGCCGTCACATAGGGTGGTGGAATGGCAAAGGTGCCGTTCTGCCGTAGTGTCGCATTCCATTCCACGTAAAAGTCCACCTGCCAGGTGATCGTGAAGCAGGTTGGCGGACCGTTCGGACGACACGCGCGCGACACGACGTCCACAGCTTCCACATGGCACAGAGCCTGCATGTAACACTGGTGACGCGTGTAGTGATACGAAAACGTCGGCAGAAGGATGACGAGGCAACCGACGACGAACGCCAGTGCCGTCCAGATACGACATTGATAGCGACAGTCGCAACAACACATGGTGGCCAGTAAAGTGAGATAGGGGTTGTACGTGAACGTGGGCGTTATTTCGCTCTCACCGACGCGCTGGCGAAATGAGCCAGCTCACACACTTTTGCTATTCATGTAGTTTTGAGATCGTGTATTACCACCAAAGGCGTTGTCGCTCGTTCGCCTAAAAGTGAGAACTTTGTACGACTTTAAGTAAGATGCCGAGAAGAAAACGCAAAACCAGAAAATATGGACATTACCCATGTTCGCATGAGGACTTTTATTTGCGAGGAACGCAATTGTGCCGCAACATTCACGCATATGTTACTCGAATCAAAACAAAGTTAGATTACTTTTTGCAAGATAACGGTATAAATGTAGCTTAATACAAGCGGTTGTTGAACTCCAACGAGTTGGCATTGCGTTTCGTGCTCGTATTCACTGGATTGTCGATCAACTGCCATCCCCATCCGAAATACGCATCGTACTGGTATTTTTTCCAGGAATCGCGCGCACTGGTGAGAATCGGCACCATATCGGCCATCAACAGCGAGTTCAGGCGCTGCAGTTGCATTTTGGCCGAGTTGGCGTCGCGTCGCCAGTCGAATAGAAAGTCGGGATTGTCAGCCCACACCAATTGCATATACTCGCGCATGTTCTCGGCACTAGGCCGTCCAAGACCGCGGCTGTCAAAGTAATCGCCAAGACGTCGAATATTCTCACGCGAGAAGAACATGGATTTGACTGGACCTAGTTTCGGCGTGACGTTAAAGAGGTTGCTATTATAGCCGTCCCAATCAACTTCCTCTGCGTGGTTCGCCGCCGGCATCAACCCGTACCGACGTTGCAAGTCTTGCCGATCACCATACGCCATACCGCCTTCCATCTCGGCATCGTTAATGTTCGCGTCTTTACGTACCTGTTCAGCGTAGAGCGGATCGTTCATTTCGTATTGGCGACCTTCACGTTTGCGGATCAGATCGCGCCGCGTCTTTTCGGGGTGCTCATAAAAGCCGTGTTCGGCGTAGTCTTCCAACGTGGGCACGTAGGGCATCGAATCTTGAAAACTGCTCGGTCCGTTCGCCGTGTCCGAGTAACTACCCGGATCGTTGTACGTGTTCGGATCGGCGAGGCCTTGTGGTGCGTGCGGCAGCCGCGGCGAGTGCAACGCCACAGGCGGGGCGTACTCTACACTGCGCGCACGCACGTTCATACCATACGCATCCTGTTCCGAGTAGGGATTGCCGTACTGGTTCGGCGCCGCCAAAGGCGCCAACGGCGGAGCAAGTGTAACGCTGGCCATGAGAGGATGACTTGTTACATAGCATAGAGAATAAAAAATAAACATAGGGTAATAAGCATTGTGAGGCCATGCAGCGATTTGAAAGCTTTCCCCACTGTGATGAGGGTTGGCGCGACTATCGCAATCGCTACGAGTTTAACCGCCCGGCATACTATCCTGAAATCCGACAGCAACGCCAGAACACGCTGTTTGGGTGCATTCCGCTCGCGCGTACCCGTGCGGAAACGGCCTACGGGCGGCGCATCTCGCCGTATTGGCGCTACGCCGATTACCACCTCGCCTAATCGGACGTGCGTTGCTATATATATAACTGCGTTCGTAAACACGCGTTATCTATATTACCTACATATACCTGCCATTCTTTTGCCATGGCTGACGATCCTGCCGTATTTACCTTGCAAGACGTCTCGGATGAACTGATTGACGACGTGCTTGACAATCACATGTTTACGCCGGAGAAGCTTGCCACCATAGCACAGGGTGTGAATGGGTATCAGGTGAATGTGGACGCATTCAAATCGTTCATGAGACAGTGTATGCAAGCCGCGCGTCAGTTGGATGCCAATGAGATTCAGCAAATGGCCAAGATTATGCAGAACAATGCAGAGACCACCAAAGAGGAAACACATGCGATAGCGCTTCAAATTGGGGAAAAAATTGTAGGGAAAATTGATGATATACCTGTCAATACCCTCATCACCAAGAAACCCAAAGCAGCTGATGACGAGTAGGTGGGCGCTCACTTGTTATAGACAACCACGAGTCCAACATGAGCAGCGCACAGACTAACATTATTTCTAACAGTACAATAGCCATAACCTTGCCTTACTCGTCCATCATAAATTGCAAATCCGTGTACATGTCGCGCTTCACGCTGCCCTTGCCATTGCGCGTCTTGCGCTTGACCCAAATACGCAAGGGTGGTGGTGGCGCATTGTCGTCTTGTTTGACAACAGTAGTCGTGCGCGCCGTCTTCTTTCGCGACGGCATGATATTCGGCAAGTTGGACTCAAGTCTATGCACAACACGCAGGTGCAAAGGCAGCCACTGCGCGTGTGCCATGGTGTTGTGCTCCACAGAGACGAACCTGGAGAATAGAACCCATCCATCCGTATGCAAGACGAAAACGCAGAGCGAAAGAAAACATACTACATACTACGTATTTGAAAGTTTCGTCGAAAGCCCGCCTCAGGCTATCGGCCAGTTGTCAACACCATGACCTTTGTGCAGGTACCACCCTTCGCCACACTTGCATTTTGGTCGGTGCTGATTTACGCGGCGTGCGGCACGTTGTGGTTTCTACTGCTGTTTGCCACGCGCGCGATTCGTCCAAGCCTTTGGGACGTATTTTTTGTGGCGCTCTCGTGGCCCTACCTCACCTATACGCTGTGTTGCGGTAATGCACACGATGATTGAATGGTGGTATATTCCGTTGGCGTACGCCGCGATTGGCTTGATGATGATGGTGTTGAGTGAAATGTGCTACGCGGTCGTGAATCGACGGACGTGCTGTTGCGACGCTGTCGGCATGACGTTCTTGTTTATGATCGGCTGGCCTGGCTTGCTCATCAAGCAATGTTGTCCTTTAGATTAATACTACTATTACATCATCTCTTGTAACACTAGCCAAACAAAACGACGCCAATGTGCAACCATGTTACAAAGGGAGTTATAGTATTGTAGAGGTGTTACCACCAGTGTAGTTGAGATACACGAACGTGTGGACGATGGGGATGGCGTAATTCCAAGGTCAAAACATGCAGTGCGATCCATTCCAATTGCGCTAGTTTCGTCAGCGTGGTGGGGCGTCGCGTCGCTTTCAGGTTTTTACGCATACTACGACGACGACGACGCACTTGCTTTATGCCACGGGGGCGATAGCGCAGACCGTTAATGCGCAAGGGCATCGGGATAGCGTTGGTCTGGAGCCATTGTGCAAAACAGCGCTGTGGTCGCCCGTTCGAGGGCGGTTTGGTCAAGCCAACGTTCTCGCAGTGTTCCCTGTAATAGCGGCGACAATAGGCCTTAAACGCCTGTGTGCTGTTATGCGATTTTGCTGGCGTCGCCATGCTATGGAGCATACCAAGTGCTTACGATGGAAGAACGAACCTCCAAAAATGTAGTAACATTTTTACTACGTTCAGACCAACAAGGTACAAAAGTCCTCTATTCGCGGATACTTTCCAGAAGTATCGTGTAGTAGAGCTTCACCGGACAGGTGTCTACATTGCAACAGCCGTTCGGCACATCCATTGTTTTGGCATGGGCATCCGTTTCGCGCGCCTTCACGAGCGTAGCGACAAAGACGTCGGTCCAGAAACGCGGCGCAACATGGACAGGACCGTAACCACCTTTGAACGTCGCATTGAAGCGTTTGAACGCGTTTGCGGTGAGCGCAACAGGGTCCACTGACTCGATCGTCTCTGGTTTCACGGCGTCGATCGCGAGCGTATGCAACGTAATTGGGTTGGTCAATGTCATCTGCATCTGCGCTTGCGCAAGCATCTTGACCATCGTGTTGCCGTCCATGATTCAGAACCACACAACAGCAACAACCCGTTTATGGGATACTGTATTTTTTCGCTAGCTTGCCAAGCGTAAGCGAAAGAAAATGTCAAAAATGTACTTGCCAAGTCATTTCATTGTGACCAGGTCCCATGGCGCATCGAAAGCAACATTGGATTGAGCTGTGTATGCAGGAGGCAAAAAAGAGCCCGCTGCCAAGTATGCACGGTACGGTGCTCATCTTGGCGAACGGCAATGTGTTAAAAGGGCCACAATCGACCCCTCTCGGACAAGAATAAAGGACCTCATCGCTATGCACCGGGCAAACGTGTGCGTTCGATGCATGCCGAAATGGCCACGTGTGCAGGTCTGCCACGCACACTTCTCTGTGGCGCCACACTGTATGTGGTTCGCATCAATCGGCAAGGTGTCCTCTGCAACTCGAAACCGTGTCGTGCATGTACAAAATACTTAAATCGTAAGAAAGTCGGTAAAGTGTACTACAGTTAATTTTGAGCTTGTACAATCTTTTCAACGCGCCATGTCGTCGTTCTTAAATTTATTTTGGCATCGCGCACACAGCCGCCGACTTTGTACAAATGAATAGTTGGTGTGGGTGGTCATGTCATCGCTATGGTTTCTTTTTGACCCTTTTTGTTTCTTCTTTCCACGAAACCTGAAGCTCTTCGTAATAGGGCTCGAACGACGGACAGTAATCACCGTCGTACTCTTTTTTGTAACGGTGAGATGCTTGAAGACCGCGTGCCTGGAGCTTGCGAATGAGGTTTTCACAATACATTTTTTGGCTCTCTTGATTGTTGCGACGACCGACGCGCTTAATCTCCACAACGCAACTGTATTTGTTCTGTGATGCAGCGGTAACACAAGCGTCCTCGATCGTTTTCATATCATTGTCGACATCAGTCGCTAACGCGCGCAATAGGGATGCTGAAAGTTGAGGGTATTTCGACATTTTACCCGCCATGTATCGTACCGGTGTGACGTGTAGGAAACGCGCTTTTCGGCAAAATTGTAATATCTCGTACACCGACTTGCCAATACCACCATGGCCACAACGCCTGACGCAGATGACCTTATTATGGCCGTGATAAACGGTAACGCGACGGAAGTCAAACGTCTCATTGAGCAGTGTCATGTGCGGCCAGACGTGTACGACAATCAGCCGTTGCGTTGGGGGGCGTGGCGTGGTTACTTGGCCGTCGTTGATGTGTTGATGCGTGATCCGCGTGTCGATCCATCGGCACAAGAACAGGATGCCTTGTATTGGGCCTGTAAGCTCGGGTACGACGCAATTGTAGACCGCCTGCTTGAAGACAAACGTGTGGATCCCTCGTTTGACGATGCGTTGGCGTTGCGTACAGCACAACACCACCATCACGCACGCATTGTTGAACGTTTATTACAAGATACACGCTACCCAACGCTCCAATGCGCACCAGTACGTTTCGTGCAGGGATAAATTGGATAAAGACTGCACGACCCTCGCTCAACACACGGTAACATAATGTGCCTATACCTACGTGTTGGACTACATTGTTGCGTGTACACGAACAGCATGGTCGTATGTTGGCGTAAACTGAGCATCACCTTCGCGTAACGTAACCGGTGGCGCCAGCGACAGAGTATTCGCCATACGACCTGTGCCACATCCGTCGAAAAGCACGGGAGGTAGTGCATGAGGATTGACAAAAAAAAAGAGAGCAGCGAGCGTAACATGGCTATTTCGCTTAAAAGTTCATTGGCATACCCTGACCCCGTGCCGCATACGGTCCGGTAGGCGGTTCGACGCGTTGCGGTGTGTACGGCAGGCGCCACGGTTGCGACGCGGGCACTTCAAAAGCGCGTAGCGTGGGAATGCGCAGCGGCTGGCCGAACGGCGTAAAGATGTCCTGATTGCTCATGCTCGAGCGACAACTGGCGGGTTCGCGCTGGACGGTGGTGCCGGTGTGTGCACGGTAACGGGCGGCCGGGTTGCGAATCGTAATGCGGTACATGCCGGCGAGCGTCTTGTTACCCTTCACCTGGGTGACGTTGCGCAGGTCGTAATACCAATTCATGTTGACGGCGGGTGCGGTGGCAATCTGCTGAAAGTTGCGACCGTCAAGCGACATCATAATGTAGGCGTACGGCCGCGACTCGTCAATCGGAATATCATCGAGTTGCACCGTGTTCCACGGATGGTTGACGACGACGTGACGTGCCGGACCCATCGCGTCCATGCCGCCCTGATTGAGCGTGATCGGGCCGTTCTGACTCACGTCGGATTTGGGTTGCGTATTGTACGTGAGCAGCGCAAACCAATAGTGACCCGGCGGCATGGGACCGGATTGATCGACAAAACGGACAGCCGGTGCCGGCGGCAGGCCAGGTTCAACATCACAGTGGCTCATATACATGGTGTACAACGGCTGTTCTGTATAACGAAGAGATAAAAAAATACACCCTGGATGCGTCATGCGAATTCAATCCCACGCCAAACGAAGCACACTGTTGCTGAGTTTTTTGCGCTGGTGCTTGGCTTTCTCGGCCAGTTTTTTGTTCAGGTCGCGCATCAACTGGTCGCGTTTCGTGCACCACGCTTCATAGGCTTGAGGATCAGTGCCGGACGGCGCATTGCGTTTCGCGCGGCTCGTGCGCGTGTGCACAGGCTGCACGACAAAACTGACGAGCGAATCAAATTCCACGACGGTGCCGCCCCACTGCCACCAACGCGGCACGCGCTCGTGCAGGCGCACCACGTCCACCCACGTTTCCTCCTTGTTCACGTAGAGCATGGCATAGTCACCACCGACACGCACTTGATCGAGCGTGTTAACACCTTCCTTGGTCAGCCATTTCTCCACCTTGCTGTCGCGTTGTGCGATCTGGGCAAACTGGATGGCGGGCACCTTGCGCAAATCGAGCTTGACTTTGATCGACGACGGCAAGACTTTGTCGAATTTGGCATAAAGTAGCTCTTTGAGATAGGCGCGTGCTTCCTTGTGCATGTTCATCACCGCCTCGGCCTGGTGCTTGTACACACCGAGGGTGACAGGTAACTGCTGCTTTTCTTTTTCCCCAGTGCGAATCGACGAGACGACATACCGTGTCATGATACCGGTACGTTGGCTTTACCCTTACCGCAACAAAAAAGAAAACACGTGTTGAGACGAAATGGGCGCCGGCGTTAAAATGGGTGTGGAGAATTCGCGGCAGCGTTTCTGTAGTAAAAAATACTCATGTCCGTGTTGTATTTAACGAAACCAATTCGTGGGCTGATCGCGACGATACGGTGACAAACTTGCATGGCGTCGAAAGTCCAAAAACTGGTGTCGTGTAAGAGGCGTCTTGGGTGTAATCGCGAATCCGCGTCGATGGGCATGTGCGCCAAAATCGTGCCAACTGACAATCTTCAAATTGCCAAAATGCATGGCATCCCATTCGTGTGCTGTGTGATAGATTTTGGCTTTCATTGTACCCCACTTCCTAACCTATCATTATAGTAACGACAAAAAACAAAGCACATGGGAGACGACCTTGCGTCTGTTTTTTTTGTCGAAAACATCAACACCCGTTTTGTATACACGGCCAGCTGCCATGAACATTATCACGAGTACGTGGGTGCAAATCCCACTCTCTGACGCGAATCGTGAGATTCTCGCTCGGCACCACCTTCCCACCAATAGGTTTGCTTTTCAAAATGGACAACGTGTGTTTGAATTTTCTCGTCGTTATTTCGTGTCGGACCCTGGCGACAATTTGTTGGCCATTTTGAAAAGCAAAGATTACACGCGCACAAAGCAAACGTCGTACGAATGGCAATCCAAATCGGTGACTATGAACTACACGATTGAAGAAGACTGTATGTGTCTACCGTGTTTTGCCGAACGTTGCGAGCCAACTGTGCAGACAATCAAGTATCGAGGACTTCCCGCAGATGGTACATTGGAGTACGACGAACCGTACATTGTGGATGCGTCGGGTGAACTAGTTACTGAGGTGACGGACACCATGATCAACGAGTACAACAAAGATTATGAAAACGCGAGCCATTCACATGGCTCGGGCTTGTTTGGTTGACCTTGCGTCTATTGTACATTCATTACGTTACATGTTTGCGCGAAAGCACGCAATGCGGTGTTTTGGTCACGTCAATATAGCGATCGTAGATGACTACGTTGTGTTTCTTGATCCTGTAAAACGTACCAAATGAAACGTGAACGTAACGCTGTGAAGGGAGACATGCTCGAAAGCGTTGTAAAAACGTACGGCCCTGTGCGCCGTTTAGAATAAGACTCAGGTGCGTCGGTAAGACGGGTGTATGCGCACACCACGTTTCAAACGCATAGCGCTGGCAGGACGCGTGCTGTTTCGATAACAGACTGAACACTCTGTCGACAAGAAAACGCACTACTATTTCTAATGCGGGTATACTACGTTTCACCTGCACCCATTTGGCAATCGGATCCATATCATTGTACACCTGCGTCGTCCATGGTCGGTCACCATCATTACATTTTCGCCAAACACACACACACTTTCTCGATCTGACAAAATGGGTCGCGAACATGAGATCTACAGAGACACGTGCGGTTGTGAACATCATGTCGAATACGACGAGGCGTGTGCTATGGGCCCGTACCCTGGCGGGTACTACAAGCAATGGGATGTAAACTGCAAAAAACATGGCGGGTCGCTGCCCACTTTCCGTACAGGTCCGCGCGGCGGACGGTACTCTATGCGACGTGGACGCAAGGTTTACGTAAAGTACAACGCGTTCGGGTTGGGCTAAACACCATTGTAATGTACCACGTAAGCTATCACTTTAGGCAAAAACGCTCAAACACGCGTAAAATAGGTGGGCTGCACAAAGCCGCGTTGGCCTTGATGCTCGACGTGCCACACGTCGCCGTCCTGGTAGAGAATCTGAACCACGTCGCCTTGCTGAAAACTGAGTTCCCAGCGATTCTTGCCTTCATACGTTTGCAGCGCCACGGCCAACGTTTTGTCATCTTTCTTGGTGTCCTCGCTCGTCTTGACCTCAATGGCCAACTTCTTCTCGACACCAGGCGGCATCGGACCCAATTGGACAGTGGTTTTTCGAGGCTCCTCTTGATTCACGTGCACGTATAGGTGGAGGTTGATGTCCTGTGGCGGTGGAACTTTGTTTTGTTTTTTGGCGACGGCCTTGAAGAGCTTAATCATGCTGTAATCACCTTGCGCAAGCGCCATCTCTTTGACAGCGTCAAAGTGCTCACACTGCGTCACGCGCGGATCAGCCAAAAAGAGTTTGACCGTCTCGCAGTGCCCCTGTTCGACAGCAATAGGGAGTGCACCCAAATCGAAGCCCAAACCCAAATCGAAGCGCGTCGGATCCACGCGGCTGTCGGCCAACAAAAGTTCGACAACAGCAGGATGGGCCGTCGCTTTGAGCAATGCAGCATTCTTGCCGTTGCTCGGATCAATGCGGTCGTCTTTTAGAAAGACACGAACGAGATCGTCGCGGCCAAATTGGCAGGCATGGATGAAGGCTTTTTGCTTTTTGTACGTGGGGTCGATGCGCACCTCGTCCAAAAGAAGTTTGAGAATGTTGCATTCGCGATTGTGGTACGAATTGGTGCGACCTTGATGATAGCCATAACCGTGAAGCTGGTCGATCCAAACCGAATCCGGTACGGCGCGCCCATCCCGCCACAAGATGCCCGCAATCTCATCTTGGCCATTACTACATGCCACTTCTAGGCCGTAGGTCACATCCACATTCGGTTGTGTCAACAACAGGATGACGACTTTGGTATGGCCATTCGTCACAGCCCTGCACAATGCGTAGTTGTCTTCAGCGTCCACGACGACGTGTCCATTGTCCAAAAGTTGCTTCACAATACCGGCGTGGCCGTTCGATGCCGCTTGGCCAAGTGCCATGTGGTTTTGCGCGGGATGCACCTTTGGGTCTTTGAGGAGGCGCGCAACCAGTGCGTCGTAGCCCTTGGCACAGCACTTGACGAGGAGTTCTTGATCATTGGCAGCGACGTCAAGAAGGTCTGCGTCGAGCAGTTTCGCAATGGCAGTCGGATTGGTGGACACGTCAGCAAGCGAGCACATGGTGGTGGCGTGTTTGTTGGTTGTAGTAAAGATGTTCTTTCAGTTTTCGGCAAAATCGCCAAGTGCAGTGGTGGTGAGCGAAAGATACTCGAAATTGTGTTGGTGGTGGGCATTATCACTTGCCTCATGACGAACACATCACCAAGCACACGCCAATTTGTCATTGAGCCCAAAACGCGTCAGCGGCACGATGCGCTCGACAGCACGGCCATGCGACCGTGTGCCAAGGATCTCTATCGTGTGTATTTTCAGCGCTTTGCCAAGAACACGTCGCCCAACCTGTTGGAAGCCCGCACACGCGCCTTCTGGTGCACTATTTTAGGCAAGAAGGACAGCCATCCGCGCAATTGGGTTGCCTTTGTGGCGTCGGCGGCCAGTGCGTTGACAATTCAACACTACGGCAATGCACTTGAACCGCAACAGACCGCCTACATCCCCGCCTTACACTACTGGCAACAGTGTCGACTGCTCCTCGAAGAGCACGCCACACCGCAGACCACCAAACTCGATGCCCACACGCGCAACGCGCTCTACGAAACGCTCTTTGATGGTGTGGCGTGCTTTATTCTCGCGCAAGAACGCACACCTTGCGACATGCGCCTCGTGCGACCGGGTCTGACGCCCGCCCACGTGCGTGAAGCGCGCCGTATCTGGGAACAGCGTCTCCGTACTGCCGTCAAGTGTGATAAGACGTCGGTGTGGTATAGTTTTGTACGCTATTGTGCCTCTATGCAGGCGCTCGAAAAGCAATCCCATGCCACGACAGTGCGTTTGGCCTTATTACGTGCGTGCTTCCCACAAGGCTACCACGAACTCGATTCACAGAGTCCGTACCGCTACATCGCTACAAACGACCCGCCTCGCACACCGGATGTGCTCAACGCGTACGAACAAACACAAGCCTTCGCCTACCTACTCTCTTGTCGCGCCGCCATTCGCAATGTGCACCTGACACAAGGCAAACACATTCATCAGCAACGTCAACCTTCTCGCCATCGTCGCCGCTGATGGGTTCGTCACGGGCTCGCTTTTATTTTTGTCCTATCCTAAAAGAGTTTGTCTGTACACGTACGCCTCATAATGTCTCGACGACGTGGTGGTGGTGGACGAAGCAGCAGTAATCAAAACAGCGAAAACGGTGATTGGGACAGTGTCATAGAGGCGTCGGAAGATTGGTTTGCGCCGCCCGGCGGACGCCGAGGGGGTGGCGGACGACGCGACGACTCTTACGACGGCGACGGGTACGGTGACGAGGGTGGTGGCGACTACGATAATGATAGGGATGCGCCGCGCGGACGCCGTGATGGTGGCGGGCGACAAGAAGGTGGCGGGCGACAAGAAGGTGGTGGGCAAAACGCCCTGAGTGAAGGACCACCGAATCCTGACATTTGGGGTCCCAATCCCGACCAACAAGGCCCACCACCAAACCGTCGCGGTGGGCAGCGCGCTCCTTCGCGACGACAAGAGCCCTATCGTGACGATCGAAGTGTTGGAGGTGGTGGTGATGACGATTATCCAGAAAATTACGGGGCGAGTCGCAAGCGGAACACAAAACGCTTGGAAGATGCGCCAGAGGACCAACGCGGTGCCGATCAAGACATATTACAGGAGAATGAATTCATGAGCGAACTGACCGGTGCACCCGTAGGAGGTCGTGGTCGAGGTCAGGGTCGTGGTCGTGGTCGTGGTCAGGGCCGGGGAGGAGGAGGACGCGCGCCAGGGAGAGCCCCCATGCGGGCACCACCCCGTGGTGGCTTTGGCCGAGGTGGAGGAAGCAACCCGCCACAAGGACGCGGTTATGATGGACAAGGTGGAGGACGCGGCTACCCGCCACCAGGACAAGGTGGAGGACGCGGTTACGGTGGACAACCGCCACCAGGACGTGGCTACGGCGGACAAGGTGGAGGACGCGGTTACCCGCCACCGGGACGCGGCTACGGCGGACGCGGTTACCCGCCACCAGGACGTGGCTACGGCGGACGCGGTTACCCGCCACCAGGACAAGGTGGAGGACGCGGCTACCCGCCACCGGGACGTGGCTACGGCGGACAAGGAGGGGGTTATGTTCCGCCACCTGCCTACGGCCGGGGACAACGTCCTGGCATTCCGCCACGTCGAGGGCCTCAGCCACCGCCATCCTATTACCCACCGACGTACGTACGTCCACCACCGCAGCCGACACGCGGCCCCCCACCGATGCGGTCGCCACAAGAACGTGCACCCGCGTACTATCCGCAACCGGTGCGTCGGCCACAACAGCAGCAATTTGGCATGGTCCAGTATGGTCCCATTTAAGTTGCGGCGTTCGCCTCTTTTGCTTGCTGTTCAAAGTAGGCTTGTCGTTTTAAACGTAGACTTCGCAACGAGAGACGGCGCTGGGGTTTGGTCAAAGGTGGTGGTGCTGGTTGTGCGGCGGTTAAAGTCTGTCCTTGGTTGCCCATCAACGTTAACCACACGTCCAGGGGCGTGCGCCGAAACGTGCCGTGTGCGAGTGTTTTGTCTTTGGCTGTTTTTTTGACCTTCCACGTGACGCCCGCACTGTTTGTCATGACGATATGGCTGCGCCACGGACCCGTACGCGCGACCAACGCGAAAAAGGTTGCCAACTGTCCCCAATTCACACGCAACGCTGCGCGTAGTGGTGACCAGGCTCTGTATTTGGCCTGCACCGCAACAAAGGCGTCCTTGACACGTGCGACAATGTCAATGCCCAAATCTTGTCGTCGCAGTCCCAATGTCTGTAGCCAGGCCGGCGGGACATCGTGAAGCAAGTAGGCTTCGTCTGCGCGCCCTGTCGCCACCAACCATCGGCAACAAAACACTTCCCAAATATCACCTTTGATTTTACGTGCGTCATGTGCTCTCACTTGCGCCATCGTCGAGAGCGGTCGCACAGAAAACGTTTCCACGTGTTGAATAAAATTGTCAAACGTATTCCCGTCGTCGCGCCCAGCTCGGCCAAGTACCTCTTGCCAGTCAAATTGGGCGGTGCGTGGCGTTTGTGTGGAGTAATGTATGCTTGTATCCATGTGGATATTTAACAGGGTAAAAAAAAAGACGTGTCGTCACAACGTATAAACTCAGCGTTTTGTACAGTGGATTTGTTTTATTGTATGCTTAGTGAATATGTGGGGAGCCACGTTATACGTATGCGATTGCGTCATTTAACACCAGGCGAATACACGCGCGTACCGCACCCCTTGAGTGCCCTCTTTAATGAAGGTAATGTGAACGAGGATGTGTTTTATGTGATGGGCGTCCCGGCAGATGGCTCCTGCATGCTGCACGCCATTCTGTGCGCACTGAGTGTAGAGTATTGTTTCGAGTACACGGCCGAAGAGAAACGCGAGCATGTCGTTCGCTTGCGCAGTACGCTGAGTGATTTGTTACGCCACGGCGATCGTAGCATATTGCCATCGTCGATAGATGATGCACTCGCCGAGCATTATCGAAATGTAGTGCAGCGCGAACTCGACGACCCGAACGCCTTTCTCGGTCAAGAAGTGGCAACCGTCTTGAGCAATCACTACCACGTCAACATGTTTGTGATTCGGTTGGCGCCGAATGGTACGCTCTCGCTCTTGCCCGACTTTACACCGTTGCGCCCGCGCCGTCCGTCGCTCGTGTTGCTCTTTCGCGATCGCCACTACGAACCGATCGTGTGCCTACAGCAAGGTCGCAATCCATGGGTGGATGGTGATAATGACGTGCGGCTGACCGGTACATTCCGATGGCACGATCCGCTGATTAAAAAAATGCGTCTCTTGCACGTGCTGCTCACCAAATACAACAAGCGTATGCGCGACTACGCACTGAATTTTGGCGATTTGTGTTCGTTGACCTTTCGCGAACTCGCCGATCTCTACCGTCAAGTGGCGGTGGCTTAGCGTTAAAGTGCATACGCGTCCAATTCGTCCACGTTGCCCCAACTTGCACTTTCATGTTGTGTGGCAGCGCCCTCCGCGGCAGACGCCGGCGGGAGCATGTCCTCGTCGTACGGATCCTGCGCTTCGTCCTGTGAACCGAGCAGGAACGCAATGCTACCAATATCCTTGATGGCGTAAAAGATGCGCAGCGGCGAGCGGTGCGACATGCTGAGTGTCACGGTTTCACTGAGATTGCCACCTTTGGCGAGATTGAGCAGCTGTTTCAATTTGAAATTGCTCTCAATCGTTTTACTGTTGTGTCGCACCAAGTAGACAGGTGCGTTGGCCTCTTTTGTGTCGCTATCGCCCTTGCGCGTCGCCGGCGAGGCTTTGGCAAACACAAAGGACACCTCACCGTCGCCTTTGATGCTTCGGGCGGAGAACGTGAGGCGCGTCGGTGACATGCGAATGCACACGCTATCGTGAATCGTCTCAATGGCGCCGAGCTTCTTCAGAAACACCTTGGTCGGCATCGTGACCGTGTAATGCCAGTTGTCGGCGTCCGGTGGGAATTTGACAACGTGTGCCTTGCCCGAAAACGGGATGCGAAAATTGAGGGCCGAGCCGGCGCGCTCACCATCGCGAATCACCAACCACATGGCCTCCGGCTCGGCACCGCGCTTATTACGCAGCTCCAGCACCGTGGCGTCGTCCTTCTCCACATTTTTGAGGTAATTCAGTGCATTGCGCACGTCAATCTTGACGACGTACGTGCGGTCGGTTTTGAGGTTGACTTCTTCGGCTTTAATGTTGAGCGTCGTGAGCAACACCGAACTCGGATCAATTTGTTTAATGTGCATACCACTCTTGTCAAACGTGATATTCACATCCTTGTAAAAGAGCTTTGCAATACCAAAAATAGTGGAAAAGATCTTGCCATGTTCTGTTTCGAGTTGCATCGGCATGATGAGAGAGTGGTAAGACGCGCGTGTGTAGCTTACAAAATAAAATGCGCTCAACGCGCGGTTTTATTGTACTTTTAGGCGAAAACAGCACAAGTCAAGACGTATCCGTCGTGGGAAGGAGATAGGTGAGGATAGTGCCGCGCTTGCGTTTTTTCCGCCTGTTGCGTCGTGGTTGCGCTTGTACGGCTGGCGCTTTACGAATGAGCGTGCTGTTCTCTTTTTTGGCGGCGTTCAACGTACGCGTGAGCAACGCGCACTGTTGCGACGTGAGTATCGGCTTGTTGCCTAGCATACGTGTGTAGTAGCGCGATGGGGTGACCACGAGTGTTTTGAAGAGGTCGGCATCGAAGCATCCGTCGTCGCCGCATGCTTCGGCAAAGGCCTTTGTGTCGACGGCGCATCCGCGAACACGTAGCGCCGGGAGCACACTCGTCGCCAATGCGGTCGTGTTGTGTCGATGCGGTAAACCGGGTCGATAGCCACGCTGCACAAGCCGTTGTTGACGCCATTGTTGCAGCGCCGGTATGAACGGCTTCTTGCTGGGGTCGATCGACAGGTTTGACGTGTTGATGTAATGGTGCGAACGCCACGTCGCGTGCGTGAGGCGCACCGGGCGTAAGACACCGAGCACCGTTCTGTAGGGTGTGAGGTGAAACGAGCCGGCCACGTCGCCACTCGAGAGCTGCAGCGTGTCCGCGACAGAGAGGTCATCGGCAGCCTGTGCCAAATCGTCCAATCGCGCATCGCCTTTTGCTTCACGACCGCTGACCCACACGCTGAGATAATTGCGAAACAGCAACAAATTGCAAAACTGCACATCGCCCACGCTCTGACGCTCCAATTGCGCCAAGAGCGATGGCACGCTGCGTTTCATGTTGAACAGCGATTCAAAGAGCGCAAACGGACTGGTCTCGCGTAGCGTCGTGTTCCGGTAGCTGTTCGTGTCGTGCATGTACGCGTCGCAGTTGAGAATGGTGGTCAGCGAAGCCAACCCTGACGCCTTTGGCGTTGGGGCAAAGATGCGAAACTGTATCAGGGCACGCCGCATGTCGCCGGCCGCATCGAGTGCCATGTTCATCAGCGTCTTCTTTTCGTGGGCGTGTAGCGTTTTGTTCGTGCGTTGCGCTTTTAGTCGATTCGCCAGAAACTGGGCCACGTGTCGTATTGGCGGACGCACAAACGCAAACGACTGGACATGCTTCTTGGTGAAGGGCAAGACGCGAGAGCAGCGTCGGTCGTTGCACACGAGGATCACCGGCACACGCGACGCACTCAGTAATTTGACGAGTTGACTACCACTACTCCAGTGTTTGCCGCCCGACGGTACCGGCGCGTCGAGATTGTCCATCACCACGTAGAAGGGACGTTCTTCTTTCTGCCGGTGTTCTGCCGACACGAACTGCATAATGCCGCGACAACCGCGCGAGACTACACTCGAGAGGAGGCGTCGCACTTCTTGGACGTCTTGCTTACTTTCAGACGTCTCTTCGTAACGTGATGGCACGTGGATGTGTTGGCAATCGACTGTGACCGGAAAATCCGGATGTGGAAAGTCGTTGATATAGTTGGCCAGCGTGGATTTACCGGTGCCCGCCGGCCCATACAAGATGGCGACATTCTCAAGTTGCGTCACCTTGGGTTCGTTTTCAAACGCCCGACGACTTGCCTCAACCAACCACGTGAGCAGCCCACGAACATGCCGTTTGTTCGCACAGAAGCCATCAAATCGCGTTTGCACGAACTTACCGATGGCATCCTCCATCACGATTGCTGACAGTGACATGTACACATCTCTAGCTAGTGAGCAGATTTCTTTCGCCAAAAAAAAGAACGAACATTTCGTAATGTAGTTAAGCGCATGCTTGTTTGGTGGCAATGGAGGCACCCATCATGCTACCCACAAAGCCCATCACACCGGCCGCCGCGCCGACCGCAAAGATGGCATTCGGATGACGCATGACCTTGAGCGCTGTTTCGCCCTCTTTCGCCGGTGCTTTGAAGACACGCGCGAGCAAGAAGTGCATAGTGACAAAGGTGGCGGCGCTCATGAGTGCCGGTGCCAGTGCCGCGGGAATGGCGTGGCGGTAGGTGCGTTTTTGACAGGTGGTATTCTGCGCGACGGCGTTGGCGCCGACGCCGGTGAAGAAACTCAACACAAACGCCACACCGGCACCCCAGAGCATGATATTTTTGCTTTTCGGCACGGTGAAACGTGCCACGGTGGCGCCGAGCAACGGTATGATGAGTTGGGGCCACGATACTTTGGCAGCAATACTGGCGGTTTGTCCCATGGTTCATTACTATTACAGCAGGAAAAAAACAGACTAGACACCCTCTTGGCTCATTTGAAATTGGAGGTGCGGTGAGCCTACGGTCACTTTATCCGCACCGTCGGTAGACAATGTGGAGGTGGTGGGTTGGGAGAGTATCAGTGCAAAGTAATTGTCCACTTTGACGAGACGCGAAAGCGGTTCGCTGGGCGCGCTCTGTGTACGTTGTTGCGCGTAGTCTGACCCACCACCACCGGACATGCGCATTGTTGGCGTGTGGCGCGGCGAGGCAGGGGTTACCGATGTGTCGAGCGGCAGGGAGAAGGCAACGGGCGCCTGCACGTCGTACACGACATTGCGCCAGTGGTGCGCATGTGTTTTGTGTTTTGCCCCGCATGCGTTCGGTTTGTGGATCAAGATGGGGCAGGAGCGTGCGAGTGATGCGTCGCGCTTGGACCCCGGCGTGGAGCCAAAGATGGGATGTGTGAAAATGTCGTGCCAACTGATGCGTTTGGCGACGTCGACGGTGAGAAGGTGGCTCACAAAGTCACGCCACACGAGCGGTGTGCCGGCACGCGGAAACGTGAGAGTGAGGTTTTTGGCGGCCTCATGCATTTGGGTGACGTTGCGGAGGCCGCGTTCGAACGGGCGCTTGTTCTCCATCATCTCGTAGATCATAACACCCAAGCTCCAACAGTCGGCCTTATCCGAGTAGCCGGCGTCCTCAAACACCTCGGGCGCCATGTAATAGGGCGTGCCGCAAAACGTGTGTGCCAGATTCATCACATTCTCGCCACCATTCTCCTGCAGCACTTTGCTAAAGCCAAAATCGGCCAACTTAATGACGGGTGCGGTGAGGTTGGCGTGGCGTTGCGTTTGCTGTTCGTCGTCGTTCTCGAGGCGATACACGAGCAAAATGTTCTCGGGTTTGAGGTCGCGATGCATAATCTTCTGCTCGTGCAACGCCTTGTAGCCGGCCACAATCTGACGCACCATGTGTCGACAGGTGAGCTCCCACGACGGCCGTACCATCGGATGCACATTGGGTGGCAGCGGTTTGATCTTCTTGACGGCGGCCGAACCCATTTGTATTTTGTAGCGGCGATGGGTGGTCGACGAGGAGGCTTGCGCATTGTGTTCGCGTAGCCACTGTTTCAGCGTGCCGCCATCGCAATACTCCATGACGAGGTAGACGTGCGGTTCGCGCTGCACGACGCCCATATAATGGTCGTAAATGCGCAGCACGTTCGGATGGTCAATGCGTTTCATAATGTCAATTTCCGCTAACACGTAGTGCAGCGCTTTCTTCACGTCACACTTGTAGCGCGTAATGTGAATGTCTTTGACGGTACACGTGCGCTGCCTCTTTTTGTCCCACGCGCGCCACACAGTTGCATATTGGCCTGTGCCAATTACTTTGCGGAGTTTGTATTGGGCACGCTTCTCTTCGAGGTTCGCCGACTGGAAGGCATCCATGTCTTTCTGCCAACTGGAGCGCTTGCTCCGAATAGGTTTGCTCATCGTCGGGCTCTACCTTACTAGCAAAGATTTATTTATCGACGTGTATTTTCGGCGCAATCATCAACGCTGCACGCACGATCGTGTACACGTCATGCTACGAAAAATAAAGCGTCTTCGTACCAGGCGCGCAAAACTTCAGAAACGTGCGGCTGCACACCACGCTGAACGTCAGCAACGCTACGCCGATTGTTGGGTTCACATTTACGCGCGTCTCGACACTGCTGATCGCCACGCCTTTCGCTGTACCGATCGCCTCTTTCACGCCATCGCCAAACACAACCATCCGCGCACGTCACTCGGTCCTCGACTCATCGCCGCGCTTGTCTCGCAGTCACAACGCGATTGGCTGGCTAAAAATGTTCGAGGACTCAAGGTCAAACAGGTCGCACAACAGATTATGAATTTGCCGAACGTAGACACAGCAACACGAGCCTGGGCGAAACGACACGGTGCGGTCGAACGCGTACCTATACCCAATTGGATTAGCACCATAGGAATGGGGCACTCCTTGGCCGATTTTGGTCAACGACGCACGTTCACCATTAACCGGACGGTGCAGCCTATTTCTGACCTGTTGTTTTCTGACCCGCCTCAATCTCAAATGTAACGTACACGCCAAAGTGATCGGACGGGAAGACGACTTCGCCGGTGTCGGCGGGTAAGATGCTCTTGAGACCGACGAGACCGAACGCGGTGACACGCCACCTATCGTGATCGGGCACCTTGAAGAGCACACGATCACTACGTTCGCGACACTGTTTGTCTTCAATGTGCGGATTGCGTAGGCCGTCCACCGTGAAACGATAGTTGGGCAGCGAGCCACTCGCCACCCACGCGTCTTGCCAGCGCCGTGGCAACTTGACGTAGGCGTTCGTCGCCAGATTCGTGTCGCCAGCATAGAGCACACGCGAGTGCGTCCGAAAGAGGTGAAACATATCCTTGAGCTGATCGCGACGGATGGAGGCGTTCTGATCCTTCTGCGTACCGTAATACGTGGCAAACTCGGGACTTTCGAGTTGGGCGGTCACGACAAAGACACTCTCGCCACCGGGCAAATCAATCTCGGCAATGTTAACACCGCGGCGATCGGGCGACTCGCGAAACGGCAAAAAGCGAAAACGATAGATGGGCAACTTGGAGGCGATCAGTTCACCATGCTGCCTTCGCACGGTGGATTCGTAGACTTCGTAATCGTCGTTCTGCAAGTACTGCACCAGCGTTTTCACCTGATCGTACGGCACCTCCTGCAGACAGACAATGTCAGGTGTCTTTTGCGCAATCAAATCGCCAATATAATCCATACGATCGTCCAGGTAGTGATCGTTGTTCCACACATTCATGGTCAACACGGACAAGGTGGTGCGTGTGACATCGGCCTTCGGGTCAATTGGTGGCGGACCGGTCTTGCTCATGACACGATCGCTTACCTGTGAGTGTGCATTTTACGGACCGGTCACTGCACGCGTCAAAGAAATTGGACCTGTTCTCCCGTACATGCGGTAAAAAAAACACAAGAAACCTAATGGAGGTTACGCGTCGATGGGATCGCAAAGGACACGTAAGCCGATCATGTACTTGTTTTGTTTGTAGGTATGCATGACGGCAGCGTGCCAGAGTCGCAAGTCAAAGAGAAACGCATCGCCTTCCTTGTTCGTAACCGTGAAGCTCGGTTTGCGTGCCTTTTGGTTCGCGTAAAACGTCGTTCCGCCTGTGCCGTCAGGAAGCGTATTCAAGTAGATGGCCAACTTGAAGCATTCCGCCGGCGTGTGTGCCTCGTCGAGATGTTTATCGACCGTGTAGCGGCGACGCGAATAAGACATTATCGTGTACTCGGGTCGAATACGATGCGGTTTGCCGTCAATCTCAACTGTTTTGGGCAGGCGTTCGGCGAGTGTCGCCCACAATTCGCGCGCGACGGCGGGATCGCGTATTACACATTGCACATTTTTGTTATGGTTGAATTTGGCATCAATCAGTTTGCGATAGTGTTCGCATTCCTTCAACGACAATAACGATGCACACCTGTAGACGTGTTTCTTGGCGATCGTATGTTTATGCCACATTGGTGAAGTTCTTCCTACTTACTAACAGTATTAAATTAGCAGCTCATCAATTTTGCATTCAAACACGACAATGTCAAATTCACTTGGAACAGAAGGCGAAGCTATTGTCGTTTGCAACTCAATACAGTTTTGCAAGTTAGCAATTTCGGCGCACGACTCAAATCTGGCATACACCAGACGATCGGCCTTGTTCGTGACCCTCGACATGGTAGCCTGTATAAAGCGGCGTGCTGGAGACACTGGCGATTCATTGAGCTCAATCGTGAAAAGGGGACAACTTGGATCTTCCCCCGCATTGACAGAGACCGTTTTCACAAAACACCCACTGAGAAGCGTGGCCATTGGTGAATCGGAAAAATCGTAGCTTACGCGCGCAGCGGCTACCATGCGCATACCTTGCAAATACACCGCATCGCTCGAGGGTTTCGGTTCAATACAGTCGACTAGCAATGTATTGTCCACACACAGATCGGCGTTTTTCACCGTCACTGTGGCATATTCGCCGTACGTTTTCGGCTTGATGCAATCGGTCACTACAGCGTCCTCCACACACACATCGCCGTCCACTTTGAGGGTGCTCTCCACAGAGACACAGTCTTCGTTTTTCGGCTTGATGCGATCGGTCAGCACGGCGCCCTGGACGCACAGATTCTTCGGGCGGGGCATGCAGGTCTTGGCCGAGCGGAAGTAACCCCGAGGCGGCCAGTTTACAAACCCAAATGAGCGGCATTGTTCATCACGAGACACGGGTGTGGCACTCATGATTAGGTTCACAAGTCAGGTAAGCCTTTACAGAGAAAATAATAACCGTGCCCCAGCGCCGGTTTCCCAATTCGCAGGATTGGTTTCGCTGACCGATGCGTTTGCCTCGCCCAATGCATCTTGTCTTTGAATGTTAAGTCTCACGTCGATACCATGACGGACGCAGACATCACGGTGTATAGCATGGACGAAGTGTCCCAGCACAACACGGAAACCGACCTGTGGATCGTGATTCGCGGCAACGTGTACAATGTGACCGACTTTCTCGACAAACACCCTGGCACACGCAAACCACTCCTGTATTATGCGGGCAAAGATGGGACGGCGGGCTTTGAGAATATCAAAAAACACGCCGCCAAAGCAGGCATGGCCGACTTTATGGCCCGCATGTGCATTGGCAAGGTGGAGACGCGCTGATCGGAGCGCAAAATTAGTCGCACTTGTTTTGTAATCAATATGGGCAATTGTCTGGATTGTGAACGGCGTTATCGCGCGAGAAAAGCGATCATGCTGAAAGAACCTACCTATCGTAGTCATCGTGTAGAACTACATGTGTTGATGGTGTATGGTCAAGGTTTGAAATGTTGTAGTGTAGACCTACCCAAGGAAGGCATTTGGAAAACCTGGATGGGTACGTGTGCGAAAAATCAGGCGCACGTGAAAAAAGTGCCGCGGTACGAGAAGGAAAAAGAAACCTACGACGCGTATCTGCGCCGCGTGTGGCATGCCTGTCCCAAACTGAAGCTCTTTTTGAAAGAATTTTGGAATCACAATGGACCGCGATTCGGCACCATCACAATTACCACCACGTACGAACTCTATGGCCTCAATGGGCGGTTTCTCACACCCACAAAACAACAACGCTATCAAGCGAGACTCACATGGTGAAGCACTACGTCAATTATGTTTTTTCGCTCTGTTCGCCCTGTTTCGCAGGAGGTCAGGTATGTAATGGTAGCGTTCCACTTTTATTCTTTTCTTCACGGGCTGCCGATCAGGTCGACACTTCTCACCATGTCCGCGTCTGTGATTAAGCTCGTCATCATCATTTCGGCATGTGTGCTCATCTTGCCCATGATCGTGGCCGAACTGTACATGGGGTTTGCCCATCAGAGTGCCTGTTGCAACACGCCGGACATCTTCTGCGATGCGAATGGCGTGAGCAACTACACGATGGGGCAGAATGGTCTGCGCCCACCGTATGGCACCTATAGCACGAAGGGTGTCGGCATGGGCCTCGCCAACTGGCTTCTGGGCCAAGGCTTTGCATCGCTCATTGCACTGGTGCTCATTGTCGCGCTCACGGCCGCCTTGACGGCCGAGTCGCTCATTACAGGCGTTGTCATCACCATTGTCTACGTCTTGTTTGAGTTGTCGTGGTTGATCTACGGCGCGGTGATTTTGGGCAGCTCGGAAGCCTGCAAAGAGTACACGCTGCCTCTCTGGCAAACCGGCATGGCGGCCGTGATTCTTGGCTTTATTAGTATGTTCCTGAACTGTGGCGGCACGGCGAGCAACCGCAGTTAAAATGTAACGTTCGTTTGTACTACTTTTACTACGTCTGTGTCTGTGCACGATCCTGTTGGATTTGGCGCTCTCGCTCTTTAACGTCGTGTTTTTGATTTTTTCCTCGCGTCAATGCCAATAGAAGAACGCTTAGGCAAACATTAGACCATGTTATTCGCATATACGCGCGTTTGAGAATAATTTGTACACTACACGTTAGAGTAACATTGAGCCATCCATGCCCTCGACAGCAGTATCTTGTTGGAAACACGCCCGTCCAAAAAAATACTACACCACAGCACGCAATCTCTTTGGTCCGCCGACTGTGCTCGCCAATGTGCCGCATGGCTTGGCGGTGTGGCGTCGCCACGGGAACAGTCTCTTTAACGAGCACGTGTTGAAAGACGAAGACGTGCGGCACTGTGTGCCTGCGCCGCATCACGACTTTTTCTACACGTCCGTTAAATATTATGTGCCCCCGCAGAAACGCGCCGACGTCCTGCGTCTCTCCGGCTCGATTCAATACGATGGGCTGACCAAGCGGCTGACCGCGCGGTGCGGCGGCCTCGGCGCCAATATTGCCACCCTGTACTTGGGCATGTGCGTCGCGATGGGCGACATGAGCATTCAGCAGGTGAAACGCGGCCATCTCTACGTCAAGCACATTCGAGGCGAGGCGCTAGGGCACGAGGCGATGCGTCATCGTATGGTCGAGTTGAAACGGCGTAATCATAAACGCTACGCCCGCGAACTGACACTCACGCGCGATCCGTATGCCTTTGCAGCGTGTTAAACGCCAGTCTGCTTGGCGAGTTGTTGCATTGTTTTGCCTTCGCCGAAAGCGTTGCCACGCGGTCAGTTTTGTTGATGATTATATGTATGTACTGTTGTTCATCAGCATGACTACAAACCCTGAACAAACCTACTTGGCCCAGGCTATTGCCCTAGCGGCCAAAGCCTTTGAGAATAGCTACACCAAAGACGGCAAACCCTACATTACACATTGCCTTCGTGTGATGGATCGTGTCGCCGACTACGGTGAGGCGCATCAAGTAGTGGCGGTGCTCCATGATCTCATCGAAGACACGCCGTACACCCTTTCGCAGTTGTCCGAGCTTGGCTTTACCGACGAGATGGTCGCAGCGATTCGTCTCATGACACATGATCCCAAAGTGCCCTACACGGACTATGTGTATGCGCTTTCAAGCAACACCCTTGCGCGGCATTGCAAGATGGCCGACCTCGAAGACAATAGTGATATTCGACGCATGAAAGGTACTCGTAAGAAGGACTTGGACCGTATGCGCAAGTATCAGATCGCTTACATGTACTTGCGGGCTGTAGAAGAATCAGAACAACGTGGTGGATTTGTCAATTATGGGGTGCTTGATGGATTGATTGACAAGGTGTAATATTTCGCGCGCGAAAAATTGTACGCTTGTGGAACGCTAGTTGAACGTTTTCTTAATGCGTCTGGGAATAAAAAAAATCTTTGTAATTCATTATTAACTTGTCGTGGGCCATATGCAATTATTTGTGAAAACGCTGACAGGTAAGACCATCACCCTTGACGTGGACCCCGCGGATACCATTGAGAACGTGAAGCAGAAGATTCAAGACAAAGAGGGTATACCACCCGATCAGCAGCGTCTCATCTTTGCGGGCAAACAGCTCGAGGATGGGCGGACGTTGGCGGATTACAATATCCAGAAAGAGTCAACGCTTCATCTTGTACTACGTCTTTGAAATGGGGGAGTTGGGGTATGATATTTACCTTGTAATTTTCAGTCATTTTGTGTAACCCTAACTTGCCACGATATTAACATTTTAACGTACGTTGCTCGTTTTGGCGAAAACTATATATACGTGTTCGTTTTTTTGTTTTACAATACGTTCTTCCCTATCCATGGCTATGCTACAAGAAGAGGAAACGGAGACGAAAAAATGTACGCAGTGTTCTGTCGTTCGCAACTTGGCGTTATTTGAAGGCCGAGGTGGATGCATTACCAAAACGTGCGAGCCGTGTCGAGCGCGCGGGCGTCGGAGCCGAACCAAACATAAGAAGCGGCGACGTGAGAACGCCAAGCAATGGCGCGAAGCCAATCGAGACCGCGTGAAACAGTATAATGCGCATTATCGCAACACCATGCTTAAACCGAACGATCAGAACCCCAAGACGTGGGACGACGTTAAAAGCGAAAAGGGTATGGTGGACAAGCATGTTGGGAAGCCATCACCACATCGCAAACTACACGTCACGAAAGATGGCGTTGAAGGCAAAACGTGCTCCAAGTGCAAAGAATGGAAACCCTTGACGGCCTATGGCAATAATAATACTACGTTAAGTTGGGATGGACTGCGTACGACATGCAAGGCGTGTCTCCAAGATTACAATATGAAGAATAAAGAAGCGAAAACGGCATACAACAAAAAGTATTGGGAAGAAACAAAAGAGCAACAAACCGAAAAAAATAAACAATGGAAAGCTGCCAATCGCGAACGTGTGAATGCCTATGCTCGCACATATGGTCAACAACGTCGCGACAACGACCCCAATTTCAAATTACGCGGTAATTTACGTGGTCGATTACGTTACGCCCTGGTACATCAACATGTCGAAAAACGCTATAAAACAATGCAACTCATCGGCTGCTCCATACAATTCCTGCAAGGGCACCTCGAAGCCAAATTCACCGACGGCATGACGTGGGAAAACTACGGCACGTGGCACGTTGATCACATTCGTCCGTGCGTCAGTTTCGACCTGACCATCGTCAAAGAACAGTTTCAGTGTTTTCACTACACGAACTTGCAGCCACTGTGGGCCATTGACAACATTAAGAAAAAAGCAACCTGGGTGCCAGCGCCAGACTACAAACCCTATGAACCACCGTCACCGCTGCCTCAGCCCCTGCTTGCAAAAGTGTAATCACTGTACATATACTCTTTTCAAAAGAGACTCATTGCATCCCGTTTGCGTTTGCGTGGTGTGGTGTGTGTGATTTGGGGCAGTTTCGTTTGTTGTAACGTGTACGCTTGCTCGTCCATGGGCAA